>JGI25382J37095_10000133_pt1 | contig 14311 bp, 12 predicted proteins | sample GraSoi013_1_40cm_3_FD_37095 | JGI IMG/M metagenome (IMG submission 37095)
GCCCTCAGTTCGGGCAGAGTGGGATCGGCCGAGGGTATTGTTCAAGGCCACATCATCCCCCTCGACTCAGTCGAGAGGCACTCGGATCGATGGAGGAGGCTTCGTAACCAGCTGGAGTACGGGATGACGATGGCAGTCTTCGCGCTTGAGCATCCGAGCCCCAAATCCGTTATCTTGGCGTCCGTCCGGAGAGCGCGCCAAATTGCGAAATCCGAAGCGGAGACAGCCGGGGTCAAGGTCGCTGGAATACTCATGCTCGGCTTGGGGATGGCTCTGACTCCGGCGCACCTTCTCTACCGAAGCGTCTTGCGAACGAAATGAGGCGCTCTTACCGAATCACCATGGCGCTGATTTGCTTCATTGAGGCGGAAAACTCCCCGCCTGAGGTGGCCTCCAAGACACCGACATACCCGGCAATCCCGAGGACAATAGCAATCAAGAGACTTCCCACACCAGGCGGAAAAACGAACAGAGCAGTGGTCATTCCAGCCGCGGCCACCGCAGAGGCGAAGATCGGCTTAGACATGACTTTCGCGACCTCTTGCCATCGCACATTCACGAGCCGCCCCACAAAGCGGGTGAGCGAGCAGAAGTAAACAAGCGCAGCCACCACAGCCGCGAACGCGACCCACAAGAACGCTTGGTACAATATCGCTCCGCCTAGACCGATCATTAGGGCGAGGGCGCCGTAGGCATTTGACTTTGTTACAAGTTTTGCCTCACCTAGGGCGAGCAGCGCGGAACTCGCTGGGACCGATAGGGCAAAAGCAAGCCCTCCAACGGAAAGCACTTGCATCACGGGAGCGGTGCCACTCCACTTCGCCCCAAGGATGATACTCACAAAGGACGGGGACAAGACGGCTATCGATGCGGCTACAGGGAACAGGAAATACGCGATNTATCGAATCGTAACTGCGTATCCACGCCCGAGTCGCTCCGGGTCTTTGTTCAATCGGGAGAAGACAGGGAACAGAACAGTGTCCACTAGAGATGAGGCGTTCCGGGGTACGGTGACCGCGAGCGAATAGGAGAAGGAGTATATGCCGAGGGCGGCGATTCCGAAGGCGCCGGCTACCGCCGCATTGTCCGCGGTTACAAGCAAGAATCCGAAAACCGTCGCGATTGAGACAAACTTCCCCGAGGAGACAAGAGCTTTGGCAATATCGACGCGGAACTCTTTCTTGGTCCTGACCGGGCGTAGCAGGCAGATAGCAAAGGCCGAAGTCCAAGTAGAAACGAGCAAGCCCAAGGCCAAGCTCCAGAAGCCAAGCCCTATCAGGGCGAAGCAAACGGCGGTCACGGGCCCAATCAATCGGCCTGCAGTATCCGCAATGGCGAGAGTCTTGAAGTTAAGAGCGCGCGTGAGCGCTGCGCGAGAGGCGAAAGCTAATGCAGCCGCTGGAAAGATTGTACTCAGTGCTACAACAAGCCAAAGGAACGTTGGCATCGAAAGTAGAACTGCAAACGCGCCAGCAACGAGCAACGCGAATCCAGTCAGCAACAACGCAATCAACCATCGGAGCTTGATGGCCGTCGGGAGAATGTTATCGTAGTCCTCTCGACGTATCACTTCGACTGTCAAGCCGAGGTCTCCGGGAATTGCCACGACGGCGATCGCAATCATTGCCAAACCAAAGAGGCCAAAGTCGCTTGGTCCGAGCAAAGCCGCGAGCGCTATNCCAGCAACCTGCGAAACTCCTGCGGANAGCGCTTGCAGAGAGCCGAGCCATCCGAGGCCGTGCACCAGCGAGCGGCGATAACTCATAGATCGTGCGGACCTGCCTGTCTTCCCGAGGTGTGGAGCGTGGTCTGCCGGCATCTGGAATGGTCGTGTCGCTCCATGTATCACATCGCTAGGCGCTCGTACGAGCGCGCTAACTCTCTGAGGGTTGCAAATCTATGACCCTCGCTCTTTGCTTGGGCAACAAACTCCTCTAGCACGCGTAGACGGGCCGGAGAAATTCGTTTCGGATGAGCCTGGATAACGAGTACTCGATCTCTTCCATCTAGGCGTCGAGCAGTATTCATCCAAGTATCGGAGACAATCTCCAACTCAGAACTTCCGAGCTTTGGCCCCTTCGCATACTCGAAAAAGAACCAGTCGTCGAGCTCGAAGACGGGTAGTTCGACAACCCGGGGGGCGACCGGATACGGGCGGGCAGATGCGCGGCCTGACACCTGGCGGATGAGTGTCCGTGGATACGTCCGAAACGTCTCACGAAAGGAGGTGTGTCGCCGGGAAAAGAGGCTCCGAGTCCGGAGCCAGAAGTCGTGCGATGTTCGGCTACTATCATACCGGAATCCTTCGAGAGAGAGTGCAGCGTAGAGATTTTGGTCATGCGCCAAATACGGAGCCCGAAAGCCCAATGGACTCGTGCCAAGAGTCTTCTCAAAAGCATCGCTCATGGCCCGCAACCTGCGGCGTTGCAGATCCACAGGTCCGACGAACGGATGATGGACGTCTCCATGACCAGCTATTTCAATACCGTGCTCCGCAAGAAAGCCTATCTTGCGGGGACTGTTCTCTAGTGCACTCGCTACGACCGGGATGGACATCGGTACGTTACAGCTATTGAGCATTTCGCAGAGCGGTCGGAGGCATGAGGCGAGATCCTCTAAGCCATCGTCAATGTCCCCCGTTAGAGCAATCTGCATTTGCCTCTTCATCCTTCATCCGACAAATCTCGTTGCGACAACAATTAGAGCCTCGCCCGTCGCNCAGCTCACGTGCATGTCGAGTAAAGCGAGCGTCATGAGAACCGGGAAGAGTAGCACTGCCAATGGGAAGGCAAGGCTCGAGACTCCCTCGTAGAGTAGTGAGGCTGAAGCTCCCCATTTGCGGAAAATCGGGGATACATGCTGAACCTCGAATCCCGAGGCTTGCAGCATCCCGGTGATTCGATCGGGAATGAACCCGGTCTCGACGGGAACCCAGGCCAGCCCATTTTTCCAAACCGCTCGCCAAGTAGTTGGACAGATAATCACCAAAGCGCCTCCTAGGGCCACCAACGAAGCCGCATCTTGGATGAGCTTGCTGTCTCGCGGAGCATCACGTGCGATGTCGGAAAAGACGACGAGATCAAAGGTCCCATATTTCCGTGCCGTTTGAATCGTGCCTGTCTCGAATACCATGTTTCGTAAATGGCCCTTCGCGGCACAGCCCCGATTATGGTTTGTGATCTCTTCATATTGGTCGAGTCCGACGACCAGCGCGTCAGGAAACTGCATGCTAAGGGGGAATGCAATCGGCGCGATGCCTCCGAACCAGCCTAGTTCCCCTGACCTCCCACAGCCTGCGTCCAGGATCCGCTTGGGGTCGGACCGCTGAAGGACTCGGCGGCAATGAAGCGATCGTAGCCTCGCTCGGATATTTGGATCTCCGAGGCAAAAGGCTCTGCCGGCGGACACGAGAAGCCGTGATATTCGGTCCTTCCGGAATTCGCTCATGAATTCCTCTGAGGCCCGGGTACGGCGCGGCTAATGGTTTCGAGAATCGACTTCGCCCGCGATTCCCATGAGGCCGACCGGGCATACTCGAGACCAAATCGGCTCATTCGCTCGCGCTTCTTTGAGTCCGNCAGAAGCGATTCAACTGCATGGGCGAGCGTCTGTGCATTGTCGCCTTCGATCACAAGGCCAGCCTCTTGGACGATGTCTTGGACTCCCGGGACGTTGCTCGCTATCACCGGACGTGCCATGGCCATATATTCAAAAATCTTGAGCGGTGAGATTTCAATCAGGTCGTTTCGCCCGCGCGAGAAAGGCGCGACGCAAAGATCGCTCGCAGCGATGGCGAAGGGGACCTGGGAGTGAGCGACTGCACCTACCATACGGACTGTTCCGATCAATCCTCGCTCTTCTATCCCGCGTCGGATTGAATCGCGCAACGGGCCATCCCCAACAAGAACCCATAACAACCCGCGATTCCTCAGAAGACTGGCCGCGTCCAAGAGAGTTTCCAGCCCTTGCCAAGGAACAAGCTTTCCAACGAAGGTGATAATCCATCCGCCATCGGGCCAGGAAAGCGAACGGCGTGCGACACGGACGTCAAGCGGCTTGAAAACAGACAGGTCTACCCCATTGGGTACCGCCACGAATCGGCCCAGATCGAGTCCGGTTTCTGTGGCGATGGCCTTCGCCAGTCCGGGAGCAGGAACGAATATCTTCGTGCACCGGCTCAGGAGGTACCGTCGAACAATCATTCGTGGCCATCGAGCCCGTACCGCCCCCGACTCCGATTCTTGCGAGACCAAACCGTTGATCTCTAGGAAGAGAGGAATCCCCATTCGCCGGGAGACATAGAAGCCAAGCTTTGGACTCGGGCGCCGTTCATACACTACCTCGGGATCGAACCGATTTGAAACCCGCCGAACGTCCATTCTGGCGCCCCTCCCCGAGTTTCGAATATGAGCGACCTCGAGTCCCGACTGCAAGGTTGAGGCGAAACCACCCGAAACCAACAGAAGCACTTGGTGACCGAGCGACGCGAACGCCCTACAGATGGCGAGCGTGTGAACGGATTGGCCATCGTGTTCGTCAAGGTTGACGTCTGGGGCCAGGAATAGAATTCGCACAGCTACTCTCCTTGCAAGGGGTCGGGAGTCATCCGGAGGCCAACCCATCGTAAAGCGCACTCATCGCTTGCCCTGAGTTTTCAATGTTTAGATGTCTCTTAGCAAAGTCCGATGCTACTAGTGAGAACCTGAGAAAGTTCTCATCGTCCGTGAGTTTTCGGAGCCACTCGTCCCAGAGATCGATTTGGTCCAATGGTAGGATTCCGCCGGCGCCTGACCGTCGCACAAGCTCAGCCGTGCCGCCCATTGGGGTGCAAAGGACTGGTGTACCGGTGGAGAGCGCTTCGTGGACCACTAACGGAGAATTTTCCGGAATCAACGAAGGGACAAGGAGACCACGCGCTTCCGAAATCGCTCGGACCGTCTCGGTTCTCGACCGCTGGCCTAGGAACTCGACGCGCGGATTTGCTGCACGACTTTGCGTCGAACGAAGCGTCACCAATTCAGGTCCGCCGCCGACGAATGCAAACTCCGCGGTTCTCGGGATTGAGCTCCGAGAAGCAAGCTCGACGACGAATCTCGGATTCTTGTAGTAGACCATCCGGCCGGCCCAAATGAATCGGTGGGTTCTGTTTTCTGGAGGGCGAGGAATATTGCCCATGTCAATTCCAAGCGGAATCACTTCGATTTTCGAGCTTGTCGAGAATCCTCGACTCAGAAGCGCGTCCTTCATGTATTGGCTCGGCGACACAAAGGTCGTCACCGACGACTCGAAACGCGAGATCAGCTTTTCCCGAAGCGCGAGATTCAGCGAGCCGATGAACCGGTGGCCTGGGTCGAAGCAGCAGGATGGCCGAATCCGCGAACACGCCTGATGCTTCGACGGGTCGTATAGAATCCCACGATAACAGACTGGCCAGTGGTCGTGGACGTGACATACGACTGGCGAGCGTAGCGAGAGCAGAAGGGGGTACATCATTATTGTTGAGTTGATGTTGTGCAGATGGATCACGTCATGATCCCCGCGTTCCAGCTCGCGCGTCATTGCCTTTCCGAACGGGTTGAAGTTGTACCCGAGCAAATCAGAGGTCAATTTCGGAAACGGTGGTCCGGATCGGAAGAAATGAATCGTCATGCCATCACGGCGTTCCACCCGCGTCCTTCCGTGACCGCTTGTAAAAACATCGACGGATAGACCTCGTCGGGCAAGCTCCACGCACAAATCGTACGCGAAGAGCTCACCACCACCGACCGCCTCTGGAGGGAAAAAGTTCGTGACCATCGCGACCTTCATGCTAGCTCCTCGTACAACCGCATTGTCTGTTGCGCGATAGACGACCAAGAGCGACTTGTCGCCATCCACTCCGCCGCTCGCCGCCCCATCGAGAGGCGGGACTCGGGATTTTCAGCGAGGAATGCCAGGGCGTCGGCGATACCATCTGCGATTTGATCAAACTCAGCGCGCCGGACCACAACGCCAGTCTCCATATCCAGGACGTCTTCGGCAAGCCCACCCACATCTGTAACAACCACTGGTCGCCCAAGTGATTGCGCGACGATTGCGATTCCGCTCTGGGAAGCTTCGGTGTATGGAAGGACGACAGCAGCGGCTTTCCCGATCTCCTCTACAAGCTCAGCCGGGCTCACAAACCTGTTCACAATCTCAAGGCCCCCGACTCGATCAATTAACCGTGCATAAGGGCTCAGGTCCCCTTCGCCCACGACTCGGAAGCGGGGGTTCTGCACGCGTTCCCTTACGAGGGGAATCGAGGCGAGGAAGTGCTCCAACCCCTTGTATCGGGTAATTCGGCCAAGAAAGAGGAAGGTCCTCCCGTCAGCATCCGGAACGGCGGCGAACCTGCGATAGAACGAAAACTCGCCGTGCGGGATAACATGAATCTTCTCGCGTTCCACGCGAAAACGGCGCATCAGCATTTCTCGCTGCGTCTGACCGTGGACGACAATCGCACCGGCTCTCGCAGCAAAGATTGAGAGCGCCGGGAACGACCAAGGATCCGTGGATCCGTCGTGAGGGAACGGATCGTGAACTGTCAACACATACGGGTTCCTCAGGCGATGGACAAACGGAGCTCGCCAGGAATACGCGTTCTGAAAGTGGACCACGTCGCAACCTTGTGAAGAGAGGGTGCGAAGCAAATGAATCTCGTTCCAGAGACGGTGCCAGGACGACCGTCCCGGTGTCCCCAACGCGAGGAAGCCGACCCGCTCGTCGAGAAGTGGCACGAGTTGAGGGGCGAGCGCGTCCCAGCACGGGAAAGACACTCCCGCCCCGACCGCGAGCGCGTTCGCAAGCTGAATCGAATACTCAACCTGGAAGTTCGGGACCAAGATGATCCTCATGCTCCTCCCCTTGCCGCAGCTCGTAGCCTGAAGGCGACTCGAAGGAAGGCTCTAGCCCAGAAGCCAAAGGGTCACGTCCCCATCGGTGTAAGCGGCATAGCGAGTCGCTTGTGCCGAGACGGCGAGTTCCGACGGGTAGAGCCGGCCATACGCATAGTACTGATAGGGGTGCTCGGCCGTCGTCACGAGATAACGAGCATCATAGACATGGGCGAGGTTCGTGGGNATNGAATCCGCTGGAGACATGAGCATTGTGGCCCAGTCCGCCTCGGCCTGCACCCCTTCGAGTACGAATGGGGAGTCNGATTCAATCGTGAGGTCCCCCGGCCGAAGCGGGTGAATGACGAGGTGCGNAGGGTCGAGGTATCCGAAGATCAAGAGTTCTGGGCCTTGAAACGCGGTCGTTGCTCCACCGACCGGGAGGTAGGGTCGCCCGTGGACCGATGCGACTCTCGCTCCTTCGAGCCCATCCGTAAACAGCCAGGTGCCACGTCCAGTTGTTTGAGAATAGAGGCCCAAGCTGTACTCACTGAACGTCATCGATGAGTCTTGGGATAANTCATAAGAAACGATTGCTTGCCCCGAAACAAGAGCAAANGCCGCAACTGCCGCGACCATTGCAAATGTTCCGCGATGAGACTTCACCTNGCTAAGCAGCTTGTCAAGTCCNACCACGATGAAGAGCGACGTGAGTGGGATTGTGTAGAATCCTGTATATTGCCGTAGAAACAGGGTAGGGAGAAATGCAATCAAAGAAAGGACGACGAATGATTCGGCGAAGCCTTTTGCCCGACGGCGGACGAGGACAACAACCCCGAGAAACACGAATGGGAGCAACATTCCTCCACTGCGCGCCAGGCTCACGAAGAGGTTCAACAGTCTAACCTGGAACGAGTCGCCGGTCGCCACGACCCCTGTGCTATATTCTTGAAGCACATTGGTCGAAGAGATCATGATAGCCGAAAGCAGCAGTATCCCGACCAGAGCGAACCATGAGGTGTTTCGAAAAATCATCGGCTTGAGAAGCAGCGAGGGGAATTGAATTCTCAAGGCTCGCATGGCAACTGCGACGATAAGGGCCGCGAGCGACGCTAATGCAACGAGCGCCATGAGTATCGCAAGTCGGTGGAAGCTCATCATCAAAGCAAGCACGAGGACTACGACGCCCCCGTTTCGAATGGGAGCACTCCGGCTTAGCCGAATGATGGCCCATAACAGAATCGGGATGAGGGAGGTGAATGCGATGCGCGTGGGGACCTGCCACAGAAGCGAGCCAACAAATTCAGGCGTAGTAGACATNACGAACGATAGAAGCAGCGCGAATCTGTCCCGCCTACTGAATTCCCGAGCCAGGAGGAACCCGCCCAATGCGCCGACAAGCGCGATCCCGATGTCCGCCATGATGATCGATGCCTCGACCGGAATCCCGGCGACCTCGGTGAGGCCACCCAGGAAGAATACGGAACCGCTTGGCTGACTGAGCGGGTATAGCCCGAAGTAAGAAAGGGGATTGACAATCCAAAGAGCAAGGTGCTCCCTGGTGAGCGATGTCGCCATTCCATGCCACACAAAACTGTCGACACCTACCTCGTGCTCTGTGCGGGGGAACCGGAGGAGGACGTTGAGAACACAGATTGAGAGAAGCGCGGTAAGACTAGACCGACGCGAGGGCTTCATGGAGTACCTTGACGAATTCTGGGCCGATTTGGTCCCAGGACCGGTGGGCGGCCGCGTGCCGACGAGGGAGTTCGTATTTAGCTCTTTCGCGGTCGTTCTCCGGGAAGTGTCGAAGAAGAACCGAGACGAGTGCCTCGCGCGAGTGAGGAACCGTCCTCCCGAGGGTCGGCTCGCTCAGTACTGACGGAAGCTCCCCCGAGGTCGTCGCGATGACAGGAGTCCCACACGAGAGCGCCTCCCAGACGACTGACGGGGACTGCTCAAGTTCAGATGTCACGAGCAAGGCGTCGGCGGCGCTATAGAGAAATGGCAGTTCCTCGCGGGGTACGGCGCCGACGAGACGGATGTCCGCGCTCCTCCCGCGAGAGGCTACGTTCTTGCGGACTCTGGCCTCCAACGGACCATTACCCGCGATGATTAGCGTTGTGTCTGGTCGACTTTCCTGAAGCGTTGCGTAAACATCGATGGCCAACTCCGGATCTTTCTCGACAGCGAGGCGGCCCACGAAAAGAAGCACCGCCCGACCGGAAAGGCCAAGCCGCTTCTTTGCGAGCTCGTGGTTCATGGGCTCGAACATCGATAGATCGATCGCCAGCGGGATTTTTCGAACTAAGGTTTGCGGATAATTCCGCGCAAAATAACTCGCGGTCTCATCGTCAATGGCGACTAGCACGCGGACCAAATCGACGGCAGCAGGCTCCACGAGCTTCCGGAATGTGATCGCTGCAATCGGACGCCTTGAACGGAGAGTCGGATACGTCGGTCCGTGTGCCACGAGCACAATTGCCGGCGTGAGGGTTTTCCGGAATGCCCAAGCATAGAGTTCCGAGTTCGCTACAACGACAGTGTCCCGTCCGATCTGAGTGCGATCCAAATACCTCGCAAGTTTCCGACAGAATGCTACTTCGCCGCTGGCTCGGGGCAAAATGGAGGTGAAGCTGAGCAGGCCCTCTCTATGGGCAGGACCGGTGCCCAAGTACTCCGTGGGGATGCCTTGGCGGGCGAGGTAGCTTCCCAGCCCCCGGACATAGTTGATAATGCCACTGGGGCGCGGGGACCGAGGATCACCTGCAATCGGAATCATGACCCTCATTTCGATTACTCCCGCCGGAATCTTCGAAGCGCCGACAACGCCACTCGCCCTCCGACGGTGGTTTTTGAGGCCTGAAAAAACGATTCTAATCGAGGCCTAAACTTGGATTTGAATTCAACCAGTCGCGGCGTGTTCGCCCCGGCAATTTCGAGCTGTCGGCACCCATGTTCTTCGGCGAGCAAAATGGAGGACCATATCAGGTGGCTCGTGAGAGGCAGTTGAGAGTGATGAGGGACAACTGCTCCTTGCCAGTAGGTGGCCCTGTCTCCATGAAAGAGAACGACGGCTGCAGCCTCGAGCCCGGCGGCGGTGTAAGCTCCGATAGGCTGGAATTGGTTTGGGCCCAGCTTGGAATACAGTTCATCGAGGTAGGACTGAGGGAGCGACAATCGAGAACGGTGCGCCTCGTGTGCAGCGCCCACAAAAGCTCGAATCGAGGCGAGAAGGTCAGCACCCCCTGTACGAACCGAAACCCGATTCGCGGTGCGGGTGATGTCGCTCCGTAGGCTCCGATCAAAGGACTGGAGTCCGATTTCTGGAGTTCGCTGTACGTCAACGACATACGTGTACAGCGGCTCGACTGCATAGCCACTCCAACGGAACGGGCGGGCGTCTTTGATTCCTGGAACCATTCGGAAATACACAATCGAGGGGCGAAACCGTTGATCGATCCACGTCAAGAGCGTTTGGAGAATTTTGAGATATCCGCGCTCTTCGCCGGGTGTACTGAGTGGCCCGGGGCCGACCAGGGGACCAAGATATTCGATTCCCAAAGCCGGAGGGGGCGATAAGACCCCCCGCACGGGTCCGACTTGCTTCTTGAACAGCGGCAACCCGACGAGTGCCTCGCCATCCAACTCCAGAATAATCTTGATTCCCTCGAGGTCGGAGGCAGCCGCAGCCGCATCGAGCCATTCTATTTGATGGAAAGCGGTTGATGTCTCAGTCCTCTCGACAAGACTCTGCCACTCGGATGAAGAAACGTTATCCCGGATTGCAAGTTTCATGCCGCAGTCCCCGACCAGTGGCGCTCGACCTCTTCAAGTGAACCAACCCAAGCCCCACGGTTCCTCGCCTCTCTGATGAGACGTTCGTAAAGTCCGGTGAAACCGGGGAATTCGGAGTCATTGAAAAACCGCTGGTGCCAAAGCAGGACTAGCAAACCACCCACGGCCTCAACCTCACGGAGCACACGCAAGCAACGATCCTCAGTGGCCCTGTGCGAAGGATCGATCGCTCCGTCCATGATTTGGAATGGAATCTCGAGAAACGCGGAGGCGGGCTCGACGCAATATGGGAAGCATGTTCCGGCGCGAAAGCCAAGCCGATCGGAGTAGCCCATCGTAGAATCGAAACTAAAGCCGGATGCAATCTGTGGGTCCCAGAGTGACTGGACCTCCGGTGACAAGAAATGCTGCCGGACCCCCCGGATTGGCCGTTTGGCGATTCGTTCCAAAATCGCCTTCTCCTCGCGCAATCGTTCTCGGTCACCTCTCGCGAAAGAGCTACTATGCAAACCAATACCCCATCCGGAGTTTTCGATCTCCCGGATAGCATTCTGGACTCGCGGGTTGTCCAATCGGCACGCACCCGTAAGCAAGAGGCGGCTTCGCAACGAGATCCTTTCATCGCCNGGCGCCTCGTGCAAGAAAAAGAACGTAGATTTCGTGTCTAGCCCACGTTCCAGGCGGATGATNTCGTCAAACCGCCAGTATGCATCGGGGTTCCGGCTCGTCGCGATGTCCAACGCATGACGAAGACTGCCCTGGCGAGCCTCCCCGATGGAGTGGGTGAATCTCTGGAATGTCTTGTGGATCCGATCCACATCGTGACTAAGAGCGATCGCGAACGACGAACCTCCAGGCCACGGACTTCCCAGCGGTCCATACTCCGGCGCTAGNTCCTGGAGCACGAGGTTTTCCAGATGATCGACNACAGGAGTCAACAAGTCATCCANGTGGAGGACCTGCCGANCTAGGCGCGAATCCGCAAGNAGCATCCCGATACTGAGCCACAGATCGAATCCGAAAGTGAGGGCGTCGCCGGCACGTGCGGCGATCGTGGATTCCGATCCGCCGACACTAGCTTGCAGGAACGGGTTCCCTGGAGTTGAGAGGGTGGAAGCCATGATCGGAAACGCGAAGGCCCCCACCACCGCCCGTCCGATGGGCCCATTTCCGCCAATCCTCGTGACAATCCTCTTGTCTATCCTGGGCTGCAGCGCATTGAATCCATCCGGTGGCAGGCTCCTTCGGCAGCGAGCGAGNAAGTGGTTACGTCCGAGGTCCCGGAGAGACTCCAAAGTAGGAGTTGTTGCCATTACGCCCCCACCAAGGTCGCATCTTGGAACCCGGTAACCGATCGGTATGTCGAGAGCAAACGTTCGCTCATCTTCGCCCAAGAGTGTTGCTCCGCGACATGTTTGGCGCTAGATCCAAGTCTCTTCCGAAGGGGTTGATCGTCCAAGATCCGAAGGATTGCATGCATTAACTCCCTGGCGTTGCCGGGCTCATAATACAGGACTGAGTCGCCCAAGAGTCGTCGGAGCGAGGGCAGATCCGCGACTACCATCGGTTTTCCGAGAAACGCGTACTCATAGGCCTTGTTCGGGGTTGCGAGTTCGGTCAGAGGGTTTCGCTGGTAGGAGACGACACCGAACGTTGACCTGGACAAGAACTCCAAGACCTGGGAAGCGGGAATCGCGTCGTCAATCCCGATCTGATTCTCTGGGGCGAGCTCTCTCGCCATCGCTCTCAATTGAGCCACATAGGTCTTATCGCCGGAACCCACAATCCGAACTTCNATCGGACGAACGGCGAGAACCTCGCTAGCGGTTCTGATGACGAGCTCCAAATCCCGCTCGGGATTCAGACCACACGCGATTGCGAGCAGAGGGGGCTCTGTGTCGGCATTGTCTCGAAATGTGTGGTTCCAGTCAGGCGAGTTCTCGACCACGATAGGTACTTCGGAACCCCGAGCACGGGCCGAGATGATCTCCCCAATCCGGGGGTTCACTGTAATCACTCGATCTGAAATCATGCAGCTGAGGCGCTGGGTCACCACCGCCAACGAAGTGAGGACGAAACTCGAATCCCCAGGAAAGCGGGCTGCAGCCAACTCAGGCATTGACTCGTGAAGGTCCAAGACCAGCTTCGCTCCGAGCACCTTGGCCGGCATCGCAGAGAAAACCAGGAAATCGGGGAGGGAGTGAATGTGGACGATGTCAAATCGGTGCTTCAATTGTAGAGTGAGAAGAGCCACTAAAGTCAGGAGTGAAAACAGGACGTACTGGTAAAGATAGCGAGCCTTGCCGCCTCTACGGACCNCGAGAGGAAGACGGNGAACGGTGACCCCCTCCACGATNTCGCGACCACGGTCCCCGGGCGCCCGGGCGCAAACGACCTGAACCAAGACTCCCGCCCGAACAAGAGTACTAACCTCCTTTCGAACCCTCGGATCAGCAGGGTATCGTCCGTACACGACATGACAGGCGCGAATCACCGATGCCACAGGTTCAAACCACTCCGACCCAAGCCACCAGGAGGACGAACGCGGCAACCACGCTCTCTGCTCCGAGCAGAATCATTACGAGTTCACTCTCGGTGGGCCGCCGCCAACGCATGATGGCGTGTGACAAGGACTCAATCCGGCCATCCCATGTGAGACGACCATCAGCTCCAACTTGACCGTAGTTCTCGCTCTGGAATCGGCCCCGTGATTTGAGCCCGAACTCCACAATCATGGGGGCGAAGAGGAGGGCTCCTTGAAGCTTCAGCGGCGGGGAGGAGATGATCGCCGCACAGGCGATTGCGGCTCCCGAAAACAGTGTCATCGAGTCTCCGGGAAAGACCTTCGCGGGGAACCGATTGAACCAAAGAAACGCGAGGAGAGCTCCGAGCAAAGGGAAAAGGATGAACAGCCCTGCGGTTGACCCTTGAATAATTGATAGGAGAATGAGTGAGGTCGTGATGATAGTCATGAGTCCCGCACCCAAGCCATTGAACCCCTCGAGCATGTTCGCCGCGTTGGCGGCGCTAGTGACCCCGATGGGGACCGCGAGGACCATGAAGAGCCCAATGTTCAAACCGAGAAGATAGACGTCGCCCGAGGTGAACACCGCGGCGCCGAGGGGCAAGGCCAAGATGAAGGGCAAGAGCGCTTTGGTAGACTGTCGGAGATGGAACATGTCGTCAATCAGCCCTACGGCGCCGGCCCCCAACGCAGCGCTCAAGGCCGCAAAATAGAATTTGCTAAACCCGGAGAGAGCTTGGTCAGGCGCCAGAACAGTGATTACTGCGACGCCAACATAGAACCCTAAGATGACAGCCACGCCCCCCATCTCGGGGACGGTCGGGTGAGTCGGCTTGTTTAGGTCCTTCCCCACTAGCGTGCTGGTTTGAAGACTCCGGATCAGCCAAGGCAAGAACAGCAGCGTTGAGAGGCCGGCGGCTGCCATCGAGACTGCAAAGAGCCAGAGGTCCATACCGACTGCTCAACAGCGCATCCAAGACGGTTCTATTTCTACCCGGTACCTGATATTCTGTAACGTGAAAATGCGCTGGCAGAGGTTGCTCAGGCCTATCACGTGCGATAGCGACCCGGAAAGGTACTTAAGTCCTGTTCGTAACCAATCGGTCTAGATGCACGCGGAGAAGATTCGAACGGC
>JGI25382J37095_10000135_pt1 | contig 14304 bp, 12 predicted proteins | sample GraSoi013_1_40cm_3_FD_37095 | JGI IMG/M metagenome (IMG submission 37095)
GCTGACGTCGAGCGTCGCCCGATCCACCGCGATGACGGCGCCGAAGCGCTTCACGACGTCGCGCAGGGCGATCTTCACGGACGCGCCCTGGCCGGCGACGTGGCCGGCACGGCCTCCAGGGCCCCCGAGCCGGGCTTCACCTCAGGGCTTCTTCCAGACCGCTTCGATCTCCGAGCGGAAGCGGATCTTGAGGGCCTCCGACCGCTTGGCGGCGATGCCCTCGTCGTACACGTTGGACACCTCCGTATCGAAGTACGACCGCAGACCGCCCGTGAACTGCACGGCCAGCTCGGCGGTGGAGCCCGGGGAGCCTTGCACCTTATACTTCGGGGTGATCGGGAAGAGCCCGCGCTCCATGAAGACCATCTGCCCCCGCTCGGTCAGCAGGAACTCGATGAAGGCCCGGGCCGCCCTGGGATTGCGCGCGCCGGCCAGAATGGCCATCGGCTCGGGCGTGACGAACGCGTTCCGGGGCGCCACGAACTTGAGGTCGAAGCCGGCCAGCTTCTCCTCGAAGGCCATGTAGGACGGCACGGCGAACCCGGCGGCGTACTCGCCCTTGGCCACCACGGTGGGCACGTCACGGCTGCGCGCGGTGAAGTGCCCCGTGTTGGCGGCGAGCTTCCTGAGCCACTCCCAGCCCTTGTCCTCGCCGTACATGGACAGGATCACCTCGTACGTCGCGTTGGACGACGACGAGCGTGTCGGCGCGCACTGGGCGACCTCGCCCTTGAGCTTGGGGTTCAGCAGGTCGTCCCAGTCCTTCGGCTCCGGCACGCCCAGTCGCTGGATCCTCCGGGGATGGTAGACGAGCCCGTACGGCTCCAGCGCGGTCCCGACCCAGTAGCCGTCCTTGTCCTTCAGGTGGATGGGCTTGGGCTTGCCGATGGCGGGTGGGATCGAGTCCCACAGCTCCCTGGAGAGCTCCAGCTTCTGGAGGAGCCTCTGGTCGGCGAGCTTCTCGAAGAGCGCCGACTCGCCGCCCCAGAAGATGTCGGCCTCCGGCTTGCCCTTCCACTCGACGATACGGCCGTAGGCGACGGGGGTACCCGCGGGAAGGCCGCTCGTCTTCACGGTGACGCCGTACCTCTCCCTGGCATAGTCGGCGAAGGCCTTCAGCGCCGCGTCGTGGATGAACTTCGACACCGGCGTGATCAGCACCAGCTCGCTCTCGATCGGGGCCTGGGCGAGCGCGGCGCCTGAAGCGAGGGCCACCAGGACCATGNCCAGGACGGTCAGCGCGATCTTTCTCATGAGCCGCTCCCTCGGTGTGGTCATCAATNCGACGTCAGCCCTGAACACGGGCCCGGGCGCCGGCCCCCGCGCGTTATCGTTCCGCCCAGCCTTTCGCGCGCTCGACGGCGCGACGCCACCCATGGTAGCGTGTCGCGCGGGTGGCCTCGTCCATCGCCGGCGCGAACGTGCGCTCGATGGCCACGCGCTCGGCAACCACGTCGAGCGAGCGCCACATCCCCGCTCCCAGGCCGGCCAGATAGGCGGCGCCGAGCGCGGTCGTCTCGACCACCGCCGGCCGCAGCACCGGGATGTTCATGATGTCCGCCTGAAACTGACAGAGAAAGTCGTTCGCCACCGCCCCGCCGTCCACGCGCAGCTGCCGCACGGCGATGGCGGAGTCCGCCGCCATCGCTTCCAGCACGTCGCGGCTCTGGTAGGCGATCGCCTCCAGCGCCGCCCGCGTCAGGTGGGCGGCGGTCGTGCCGCGCGTGACGCCCACGATCGTCCCCCGCGCGTACATGTCCCAGTACGGCGCGCCCAGCCCCACGAACGCGGGGACGAAGTAGACCCCGCCGGTGTCCGCCACCGACGTGGCCAGCGCCTGGCTCTCCGCCGCGCTCCTGATCAGCCCGAGGCCGTCGCGCAGCCACTGGACGGCGGCGCCCGCGATGAACACGCTGCCCTCGAGAGCATACGTCGTCCGGCCNCCGATCTGCCACGCGATCGTGGTGAGCAGCCCGCGTGTCGACGCCACCGGCGCCGGACCCGTATTCAGCAGGAGAAAGCAGCCCGTGCCGTATGTGTTCTTGGCGGCGCCGGGATGGTGGCAGGCCTGGCCGAACAACGCCGCCTGCTGATCGCCCGCGATGCCCGCGATGGGAATCCCCCGCGGCAGCCACCCCAGATCCACGCTCTCGCCGAACACCCCCGCGGAGGGCATCACCCGCGGCAGCACCTCGAAGGGGAGCCCCAGGATCTCAAGCATCTCCCCGTCCCAGTCCATCGTGCGGAGGTTGAGGCAGAGCGTCCGGGAGGCGTTGGTGACGTCGGTCGCGTGCACGCGCCCACCCGTCAGCTTCCACAGGAGCCACGCGTCCACGGTGCCGAACGCCAGCTCGCCACGCCCGCCGCGCGCGCGGGCGCCGGGCACGTGATCGAGCAGCCAACGGATCTTCGTGCCCGAGAAGTAGGCGTCGAGCACGAGCCCCGTCCGCTCCCTGACCCGCGGCTCGTGCCCGTCGGCGCGCAGCCGCTCGCACAGCTCGGCCGTGCGCCGGCATTGCCAGACGATCGCGCGGTGGATCGGGGCGCCGGTCGCTCGCTCCCACAGCACCGTGGTCTCGCGCTGGTTGGTGATCCCGAGGGCGCCGATCTCGCTCCCCGAGACGCCGGCGGCCGTGAGCGCCGCCGTCGCCGCCTGCTGCGTAGTCGTCCAGATCTCCTCGGGATCGTGCTCGACCCAGCCCGGCCGGGGATAGTACTGGGGAAGCTCGGCGTAGCCGCGCGCCCGCACGCGCCCGTCGAGATCGACGATGAGCGCGGTCGAGCCCGAGGTGCCCTGATCAAGGGCGAGGACGTAGCCACGTGCCGTCATCTCCCCACCAGCCGCAGGGCCAGGTCGGGGCGGTCGCTGATGACGACGTCCACGCCGAGGTCGATCATCCGGCGGATGTCAGCCTCGTTGTTCACCGTCCAGGCCGCCAAACGCAGCCCGGCCGGGCGCGCCGCGGCGACGACGTCGGCATCGATCAACCGGTGGTTGAGGCCGACGGCGGCGGCCCCGAGCTGGCCGGCTCGGGTCACGCTGCCGGCTGGCCACACGCGCTTGCGCTGGAGCGGAGCCTGCGCGATCAGCAGCACGGTCCGGATCGCCGGATGCAGCTCGCGGACGCGGCGGATGGTCTCGCCCTCGAAGGCCATGACGAGGACGCGAGACTCGAGGCCGCGGGCCCGCACGAGCGCCAGCACCTGCTCCTCGATCCCGGGGTACCGCAGGCGGTCGGCGCCGACCTTGATCTCCAGCAGCAGCTCGGCCCGCCCGGGCTTGAGCAGATCGAGCAACGCGGCCAGCGTGGGAATCGGCTCGGCGGTGACGCTGCCGTCGCGCGCCTTGAGCTGGAGCCGCGCGAGATCGGCGAGCCTGGCCTCGCGTACGGCGCCCCGGCCCGTCGTCGTGCGGTTGAGGGTCGGGTCGTGCAGCACGATCACCTCGCCGTCGGCGGTGAGGTGCACGTCGCACTCGAGATAGTCCACGTCGAGCCCCAGCGCGTTGCGGAAGGCCAGCAGGCTGTTCTCGGGCCAGAGGAGGGCGCCGCCCCGGTGCGCGGCCACCAGCGGCCGGGGCCCGCCGGCGAACGAGGCGCCGAGGCCGGCCGCGGCGAGCGCGACCAGGGTCACCACCCAGGGGCCCGCGGATCTCACGGCGCCGTCGCCCCCTTGCGCACGGCCAGATCCGCGCGGTCGGTGATGATCACGTCCACGTCGAGGTCCACCAGCCGGCCCATCGCCGCCTCGTCGTTCACCGTGAACACGCCGACGGCGATCCCGGCCCGGCGCGCCAACCTGACCACGCGCTCGTCGCACAGCGTGTAGTGCAGGCCCAGGAAGTTGGCGCGGGCCGCCGTGGCCCAGACCACCGCTTCCGCCGCCGGCACGCCCGCTCCCTCGAGGTGCTGGCGGTCCACCAGCAGCGCCGTGGGCTGCCGCGGCGCCAGCGCGCGGATCTCCGCGAGCACGGCGGGGTTGAAGGCCATGACGTAGGCGCGGTCGGCGACGCCCGCCGTCCGGAGCGCTCCGACGATCTTTTTCTCCAGCTCTTCGTAGCGTGGGCCCGGAACGACCCTGACGCGGTCGCCCCGGCGCTCGTAGCGCACGGCCGGGCCCGGCGTCTTGATCTCGACCAGGAGCGTCACGCCCGCCGGCCCGGCCAGGGCCAGCACCTCATCGATCGTCGGCACCCATTCGTCGGTGAGCGCGCCATCGAGCCCCTTGAGCCGCACGCCGCGCAACTCGGCCGCCGTGCGCGCCGCCACCGGGCCGGAGCCGTTCGTCGTCCGGTCCAGCGTCGGGTCATGGATCACCGCGGCCTCANCGTCGGCCGTGCGGTGGACGTCGAACTCCAGGAGCCGGGCGCCGAGCGCGATGGCGTTGCGGAAGGCCAGCAGGCTGTTCTCGGGCCAGAGGGCCGCCCCGCCCCGGTGCACGACGAACCGGGGCATCTACTTCTCGCTCCCGACGAGGCCCTTCACGAACCAGCGCTGCATGAGGAGGATCACCGCCACCGGCGGCAGGAGCGCCACCATGGCGGCGGCCATCATGATGTTCCACCCGGGGACGTGCGTCCCCGTCCGCGGAATGAGGTCTTGCAGGCCGATGACGACGACGCGCATGGCCTCGGTGTTGGTGATCATGAGGGGCCAGAGGTACTGGTTCCAGCCGTAGATGAAGAGAACCACGAAGAGGGCGGCGACGTTCGTCCATGACAGCGGGAGGAGGAACGACCAGANGAACCGCAGGGGTCCGACGCCGTCCAGCTGCGCCGCCTCGGCCGGCTCGTCGGGGACCGTCAGGTAGAACTGCCGGAACAGGAACGTGGCGGTGAAGAGGATGACGCTGGCCAGCGGGGGCGCGGCCGGAGGCAGGAGGAGAAACGACTGCGTCACACCCGGCCGCGTGGAGATCGTCTTCACCTCTTCGTCTGACACCGCGGCCAGCGGCGCGGCGAATGCGGTGGCGAGCAGCGCCACGGAGCCGACGACGACGCGGCGGGACGTCACGCCTTGAAGCGCTGGGAGCGCGCCACGTGCGCCTCCCAGGCGTCCAGCTCCGCCTGGAGCCGGCGCGGGGTCCAGCCGGCGAGCTGCGCCATCCGNCGGCCGATGGCTTCGGCACAGTCGAGCCCCTGGCACCCGCTGGTGCCGATGCCGGTGCGGCGCAGCAGCGCGTCCTGGAGCGACACCGCCANCTCCTCCTGCACCGCGTGGTGGAGCTGGGCGACGATCTCCGGATTCTGCGGGCAGAGCCGCTCGGCGCCGCCCGGCACCTTGCCCGCCAGCTCGATCACCCGGCGGTAGGTGCGGCCGTAGGTGGCGACGAGCGTCTCCAGCGTCTCGCGGCTGAGCCCGGAGGCCGCCACCTCCGGCGAGACGTCGAGCCAGGCGCGCGCCTCGACGCGCCCCGGCGGCTCGTCGGCGCCGTCCAGCGTCAGGCGGTCGGTGCGGCTGGGCGCGCGGCGCCCCAGCCTCTGCATCACGCGATCCCCCAGCGCGGCGGCCAGGCTGCGGTAGCAGGTCAGCTTCGTCCCCGTGACCGAGAGGAAGTCGCCGCCCGCCTCGACCACCACCCGGTGCGCTCGCGACACGTCCGACGCGCGCTTGCCCTCCTCGAACGAGAGCGGTCGCACGCCGGCGTACGTGTACGCCACCTCCTCCGGAACCACGCGCCGATCGGGCACCGCCTTGCGGACCTCCTGGAGGAGATAGGTGACCTCCTGGCGCGTGGCGAAGAGGCGATCGAGGTCGCCGTCGAAGTCGGTGTCGGTGGTGCCCACCAGGGAGAAGTCGCGCCAGGGGATCACGAAGATCATCCGGTCGTCGCTGGTGCCGTGATAGACGGCGCGGTCGGTGAGTCGGGGCAGCAGGCAGTGGACGCCCTTGGTCCGCCGCACGATCTGCCGCCCCCGGTCGGCGATGCGCGCTCGCTCGCGGATCAGATCGACCCACGGCCCCGTGGCGTTGACGACGACGCGGGCGCCGAACGTCACCACCCGGCCGGTGAGGAGGTCGCGGGCCCGCACGCCCCGGATGCGCCCGCGCGGGTCCCGAACGACCTCTTCGACGTCGGCGTAGTTGAAGGCGCGGGCGCCGTGCCGGCAGGCCGAGAGCACGTTCTCCAGGCAGAGCCGCTCGGGGAACACCAGCAGGTCGTCGAAGTAGTAGCCCGCCCCCTTGAGATCCTCCGCGCGGATCCCCGGCTCCAGGCTCAGCGCGTCGACGGGGCGCAGCACGCGGTAGCGCTCGCGGTCCCGCCCCGGCGTGAGCCAGTCGTAGAGCGTGAGCCCGATCCGGACCTTGATGAGGCTGCGCGACGAATCGCGGTAGACGGGCACCAGGAACGGCAGCGGTCGGACGAGGTGCGGCGCCAGCCGCCGGAGGGTCTCCCGCTCGCGCAGCGACTCGCGGACCAGGGCGACGTCGAAGAGCTCGAGGTAGCGCAGCCCGCCGTGGATCAGCTTCGACGAGCGGGAGGTGGTGCCGGAGGCGAAGTCGCCCTTGTCCAACAGCGCCACCGCCGCACCCCGCAGCGCGAGGTCGCGGGCGGCGCCGGCGCCCGCCATGCCGCCGCCGATGATGACGACGTCGTAGTCACCGTCGGTCAGCGCCGCTCGCGTCATGGTTGGATCAGCTCTCGAATCGATCCTATCACGGCGTCCGGGTTGATCTCGGCGATGCGGGGATCGTCCGGACGCGTGATGCCGCTCAGCACGAGCACCGTCCCCAGCCCCCGCCGCTTGCCCATGACGATGTCGGTCTCGAGGCGGTCGCCCACCACGACGCAGTCGGCCGCCTCGACCCCCAATGTCGCCAGCGCGACCTCCAGGATGATCGGCGACGGCTTGCCGACGATGATCTCCACCGCCCGGCCCGTCACCGCCTCGACGGCGGCGATCATGCCAGCGCAGTCGGGAATCTCGCCGTGCTCGGTGGGGCACGTGCGATCAGGATTCGTGGCGATCAGCCCGGCCCCGCCCCGCACGGCCTGGAGAGCCGTGTTGAGCTTCGCGTAATCGAAGGTGCGGTCGAAGGCGATCACGACCCACCGCACNTGGTGGTCGCGCCGGACCTCGAACCCGGTGGCGGCGAGCTCGGCGATCAGCGGCGGCTCGCCGATGACGAAGACGGGGGCCCCCGGATCGAGGACCGCCAGGTGGCGGACCAGCACCAGCGACGAGCTGATCACCTCGTCGGCCCTCGTGGGGATCCCCAGGCCGGTGAGCTTGAGCGCGTAATCCTCGCGGGTCTGGAGCGGCTTGTTCGAGAGGAAGACCACCCGGCGGCCGGCGGCGCGCAAAGCCAGGATCGTCTCGCGCGCGCCGGGGATCAACGCCTCGCCGCGATACACCGTGCCGTCGAGATCGAAGAGCCAGCCCCGGTGCGGTAGCCGGAGGCGGGGCGTCGTCACCGGCCGCGCACCACGCGCTCGCCGACCAGCCGTCGGATCTCCGCCGGACGATAGCCGAGGTCCCGCAGCACCGCGCGGGTGTCGGCACCGAGCGCCGGCGCGTGACGGCGCAGCCGCGCCGGCGTGCGGGTGAGCCGCAGCGGGAAGCCCATCATGCGCAGGCGGCCGGCCCGGGGATGCCGTGTGTCCATCACGACGCCGTTGAGCTTGAGCTGCGGGTGCTCGAAGACCTCCCGGCCGGAGTTGACCCGGCCCGCCGGCACGCCGCTCTCGACGAGGACCTTCAGCCACTCCTCTGTCGTGCGGGTGCGGAAGCGCGCCTCCAGCGTCTCGATCAGCTCGCCGCGCCGGGCGAGGAGATTCGACCACGGCGTGTACCGCGGGTCGGTGAGCAGCTGGTCCAGTCCCAGCGCCTTGGGCCCCTGCGCCCGAGGCGAGCGAACCCGGAGAATCCCGCCCGTCCGAGGCGAGCCTGAGACCATTCGTGCGAAGCCGCAGCGTGCTCGGTACGCGAGGCGAGCCTGCGTAAGTCCGAGAACGAAGTANGGCGAAGTTACTTGGGCCGGCACTAGCGGATCAGGGGGGCGACGGCGGCCTGCGCGAGGTCCGCGAACGGCGCCGGCATCACCCCGAGGAGCACGATGCCGATGAGCGCGATCGCGAGCGCCAGGCCCCCGGCGAAAGACGGCGCCAGCGACGCCGAGGCCGCCTCCGGCTCCTGCATGTACATGTAGACGATCACCCGCAGATAGTAGTAAGCGGCGACGGCGGAGTTGAGCACGGCGATGACGGCGAGCCAGACGTAGCCGGCGCGCACCGCGGAGCCGAAGAGGTAGAACTTGCCGACGAAGCCGGCCAGGGGCGGGATCCCGATCAGCGACAGGAGGAAGAGGCCGAGCGTGAGCGCCAGCAGCGGATGGCGTCGCCCGAGCCCCGCGTAGTCGCGCACCTCGACCGCCTCCTGCCCCGCTCGCTCGCAGAGCGCGATCACCCCGAACGTGCCCACCGTGGTGAAGGTGTACGCCAGCAGGTAGAAGAGAACGGCGCCGGCGCCCGGCGCGCCGCCGGCCACCAGCCCGACCAGCATGTACCCCACGTGGGCGATGGAGGAGTACGCCAGCATCCGTTTGAGGTTCGACTGGGCGATGGCGACGACGTTGCCGACGGTCATGGTCAGCGCGGCCAGCGCCCACAGCAGCGCGGTGGAGTCCGGCTGGATCGTGCGCAGGCCGGCCACCAGCAGGCGGATGAGTGCCGCGAAGACCGCCGCCTTCGATCCGGTGGCGATGAGCGCGGTGACGCTGGTGGGCGCTCCCTGGTAGACGTCCGGGGCCCACATGTGGAAGGGCACGGACGAGATCTTGAAGCCGAAGCCCACCATGAGCATCCCGAGCCCGATGAGGAAGAGCCGATCGCGCGGCCCCGCGCCCACGGCCACCACGATGCGGTCGAAGTTGGTCGTGCCGGTGGCGCCGTAGACCAGGGCGATGCCGTAGAGGAGGAAGGCGGAGGCGAACACGCCGAGCAGGAAGTACTTCATCGACGCCTCGCCCGCCTCCCGCCGTCGCTTGAACAGCCCCGCCAGCACGTAGAGCGAAAGCGACATCAGCTCGATGGCCAGGAACACGACGATCAGGTCATTGGCGGAGGCGAGCACCATCATGCCGGCGGTGGAAAAGAGGATGAGGCCGTAGCCCTCGCCCGACTCGGCGCCGGCCCGACGCAGGTAATCCATCGAGAGGAGCACGATCAGCGCCGCCGCGTAGCAGATGACGATGTGGAAGAAGAGGGCGTAGTCGTCCAGCACGATCATGTCGTGGAAGGCGCGGCCGCCGCTGCCCCACGTCCTCAAGGTGGCCAGGAGCGCCCCCACCAGCCCGGCCAGGGCGACGGTGCCCAGGTGCGCCTTGCTGGCGCGGGGCGGCAGGAGATCGAGCAGGAGCACCACGATGGCGGTGCCGACCACGATCAGCGAGGGCAGGAGCGGGCCGAGCACGACCGGCGGCGCCGGGATCGGGCTCATCGCCGCGAGGTCCGCACCGGCTCGGCGGCCACGCTGGCCTTCGATTCGACCTGGGCGATCAACGCATCGATCGTGGCCTCGGTGGGTCCGGTGAAGGCGGCCGGGTAGACGCCGATCCACACGATGAACACGATCACCGGCGCCATCACCGCCCACTCGCGGGGCGTGAGGTCGGGCAGCCGGCGGTTTTCCTCGCGCGTCACTTCGCCGAAGATCACCCGCTGGTACATCCACAGCAGATAGACGGCCGCGAAGATGATTCCGGTGGTGGCCGCGGCGGCGAGCAGCCGGTTGACCTGGAAAACGCCGACGAGGATCAGGAACTCGCCCACGAACCCGTTCAGCCCGGGCAGGCCCAGGGACGAGAGCGACACCAGCAGCAGCACCGCCGAGAAGGCCGGCACGACCTTCCAGAGGCCCCCGAAGTCGGCGATGAGGCGCGTGTGCCGGCGCTCGTAGATCATGCCCACCAGGAGGAAGAGCGCGCCCGTCGAGAGCCCGTGATTGACCATCTGGATGAGTCCGCCCACGAGCCCCTGGGTGTTCAGCGTGAAGATCCCCAGCATGACGAAGCCGAGGTGGCTCACGCTCGAGTAGGCGACGAGCCTCTTGAGGTCGGGCTGGACGGTCGACACCCAGGCGCCGTAGACGATCCCGATCACGGCCAGCGCGAAGATCAGGGGACCGAAGGCGAGGCTGGCGTCGGGGAAGAGCGGCAGGCAGAAGCGCAGGAAGCCATAGGTGCCCATCTTGAGCAGGACGCCGGCCAGGATGACCGAGCCGGCCGTAGGCGCTTCCACGTGCGCGTCCGGCAGCCAGGTGTGGAAGGGAAAGAGGGGCACCTTGATGGCGAACGCCAGCGCGAAGGCCAGGAACATGAGGTGCTGCCCGAGCCCGGCCGGCACCACCCAGCGGGCCAGCGTCGGCAGGTCGAAGGTGAACGTCCCGGTGGCGGCGCCGTGCTGGTAGTAGAGGGCCAGGATGGCCAGCAGCATCAGCACGGAGCCGAGCATCGTGTAGAGGACGAACTTGACCGCCGCGTAGACGCGGCTGGGCCCGCCCCAGACCCCGATGATGAAGTACATCGGGATCAGCATGGCCTCCCAGAAGACGTAGAAGAGGAACAGGTCGAGGCTCACGAAGACGCCGAGCATGCCCGTCTCGAGAACGAGCATGGTCACCACGAACTCCTTGGGGCGATCGTCGATCGCGTGCCACGCCGAGAGGAGCGCGATCGGCATCAGGAACGTGGTCAGGAGGACCAGCAGCAGGCTGATGCCGTCGATGCCCAGGTGGTAGCCCACGCCGAGTGTGGGCATCCAGCGCGCGTACACCTCGAACTGGTAATCGGCCGACTCCGCGTCGAACGCGACGTAGAGCGGCAACGACAGCGCGAAGGTGGCCAGGGCCACGACGAGCGCGCCCCCCCGCAGGGCGTTCGCGCGATGGCGCGGCACCAGCGCCAGCGCCAGCCCNCCGGCGGCGGGCAGGAACGTCACCGCCGAGAGGATCCCTACCGTCATCGGATGAGCAGGAAACCGACCAGCACCACCGCGCCCACCAGCATCGTGAGCGCGTAGTTCACGACGTACCCCGTCTGGGCGCGCCGGAGCCCCGCCGCCCAGGCCAGGACGGCCCGCCCGGTCAGGTTCACCAGACCGTCGACCAGGCCGAGGTCGACGACGCGGGCCAGGTACGTCGACAGGGCCAGCAGCGGCCGCACGATGGCGCGATCGTACAGCCCGTCGACGTAGTAGGCGTTCAGCAGCAGGGCGTGGATCGGCGTGCGCGGGCGGCCGATCCTCTCCGGCCGCACCGGGGCCGACATGTACATGAACCACGCCAGCATGATGCCCGCCGTGACCACGACCACGTTGAGCATGAGCAGGACGTAGGTGACGAGGCCGCTGGGCTCGGCCGCGGGGAGCGGGAAGACGGGGGCCAGGAACCGGGCGAAGCGCGTGCCCTGCTCGGACGGCACGCCCACGGCCCAACCGGCTACCACGGTGAGGAGTGCCAGCACGGCCAGCGGCGCCGTCATCACCGCCGGCGATTCATGGACGTGATGGGCCACCTCGCGCGGCATGCGGGGGCCGCCGAAGAAAGCCAGGAAGAGCAGGCGGAACGCATAGAAGGCCGTAAGGAAGGCGCCCATCAGCAGCAACGCCCAGAGCAGGCGGTGCCCGCCCCCGAACGCGGAGGCCAGGATCTCGTCCTTCGAGAAGAAGCCGGCCAGGCCGGGCACGCCGGCCAGCCCGGCCGCGCCGATGGCCATGGTGAGCGCGGTCGGCACCATCTTGGGGGCCAGCCCGCCCATCTTCCGGAGGTCCTGCTCGCCGCCGAGCGCGTGGATGACGCTGCCGGCGCCCAGGAAGAGGAGCGCCTTGAAGAAGGCGTGCGTCACCAGGTGAAAGATGCCGGCCGCGTAGGCACCGAGCCCGACGGCGGCGAACATGTACCCGAGCTGGCTGATCGTGGAGTAGGCCAGCACGCGCTTGATGTCGGTCTGGACGAGCCCGACGGTGGCGGCGAACAGCGCGGTGACCACGCCGACCCACGCCACCACCTCCAGCGCCAGGCCCGAGCGCTCGAAGAGCGCGTGGCTCCGCGCGACCATGTAGACGCCCGCGGTGACCATGGTGGCGGCGTGAATGAGCGCGGAGACCGGCGTCGGGCCCTCCATCGCGTCCGGCAGCCACGTGTGGAGCGGCAGCTGCGCCGACTTTCCGCACGCCCCCATGAAGAGCAGGAGCGCGATGCCGGTGGCGACCGCCGGCGAGAGCTCGGGGACCTTGGCGAAGACGTCGGCGTAGTCCAGCGTGCCCAGCGCGGTCCAGAGCCACATGACGCCCAGGCCGAAGCCGCAGTCGCCGACGCGGTTGACGATGAACGCCTTCTTGCCCGCCTGCGCAGCCGCCGGGCGCGTGTACCAGAAGCCGATCAAGAGATAGGAGCAGAGGCCCACCGCTTCCCAGAACACGTAGAGGAGCAGGAAGTTGCCGGCCAGCACCAGCATCGTCATGGAGAAGACGAAGAGGTTCAGGTAGGCGAAGTAGCGGGCATACCCGGGGTCGCCGCGCATGTAGCCCGCCGAGTAGAGGTGGATGAGGAAGCCGACACCGGTGACGACCAGCAGCATGACGCCGGCGAGCGGATCGACGTGCGCCGCGACCGACGTTTCGAAGTCGCCGGCAACGATCCAGGGGAAGAGCCGGGGGGCGATGGTGCGGCCGCTCCAGATCCCCGCGAAGACCGCACAGGCGGCCAGGAACGATCCGGCCAGCGCGGGCACCGCGATCCAGTGAGCGCGCGAGCGGATGACGCGCCCGAAGAGCATGTTGACCAGCGCGCCGGCGAGCGGAAAGGCGGGGATCAGCCAGACGGCGATGGACACCGCGCCAATCTAGCCAAGGGCCCGGAGGGGTGTCAAGCAACCGCCGTGGTATGATGCGCCTCGTGCCTCGGCGGTCCCGAACCTGGATCCTCGTCCTGCTTCTCCTCCTCGTCCTGGCGGGTGCCCTGTCGTACCTGCTCTGGCGCCAGTCGGTGCCGGACGTGCGGGTGACGGCGGCGCCGCGGCGCTTCGTCGGCCAGAAGACGCCGCTCACCTTCCTCATCGAGGCGGCCCGCGGCAACGTCGCCCGCGCCGAGGTGCGCGTCGTGCAGGGCGATCAGCCCGTGGTCGTCGTCAAGCGGGAAGAGCCGCTGGGCCCCCGCGCCGAGATCGCGGTGACGCTGGAGCCGGCGGCTGTGGGCCTTCGCGAGGGCGAGGCCACCATCGAGGTGTGGGCGCGTGACGACTTCTGGCGCCCGCTCCCCGCCCGCCAGCGCGCCGCCGCCAGCTATCCCGTCACCATCGACCTCACGCCGCCCACGCTCGACGTCGTGGCCTCCACGCGCTACCTGGCGCCGGGCGGGGCCGCGCTGGTCGTCGTCCGCGCCGGCGACGCCGCCCGCGCCGAGACGCGCGTGGGCGCGCTGGCGTTCCCGACCTTCCCGCTGGGAGCGCCGGGCACGCGCGTGGGCTTCTTTGCGCTGCCCTACGACTACGCCTCGGGCACGCCCATCACGGTCACCGCCGAGGATGAGGCCGGCAACAGCACGTCCCGCGGGATCAGCGCCGAGGTGCTGCCCCGTCGTTTCCGCCGGGAGCGGATCGAGATCAAGGACGCCTTCCTCCAGGCCAAGATCCCGGAGTTGCTGCCTCAGCATCCGGCCTCGCGCCCGCTCCTCGACGCCTTCCTGGTCATCAATCGCGAACAGCGCCGCCAGGCCGAGGCGGAAAAGCGGCGGCTGGCCGTCAAGACCGCCGAGCGACCGCTCTGGGAGGGCCCGTTCCTGCAGCCCCGGAACACCAAGGTCTTCTCGAACTTCGCCGAGACACGCACGTACGTCTACGCCGGGCGCGACGTCGACACGCAGGTGCACTTCGGCTACGACCTCGCCTCGACCAGGCAGGCGCCGGTGCCGGCCGCGAACTCGGGCACCGTCGTCTTCACCGGACCCCTGACGATCTACGGCAACACGATCATCCTCGATCACGGTCTCGGCCTCATGACCCTCTACGGTCATCTCTCGACGATCGCCGTCAACGTCGGCGACCATGTGGCCAAGGGCCAGGAGATCGGGCGGACGGGCACCACCGGCCTGGCCATCGGCGATCACCTGCACTACGAAGTGCTGGTGCACGGCGTCTCGGTGACGCCGCTGGAATGGTGGGACGCGAAGTGGATTCGGGACCGGATCAGCGAGCCGCTGGCGGCGGCGGGCCTGAGCCCGATCGGGAGCGCCGACTCCCGCGACCGGGCGCCGCGGCCGGCGGCCGTCCCGGCGCCGCGTCCCGGTCCCCGCCGGACCCGCTAGGT
>JGI25382J37095_10000140_pt1 | contig 14186 bp, 14 predicted proteins | sample GraSoi013_1_40cm_3_FD_37095 | JGI IMG/M metagenome (IMG submission 37095)
GAGGCGGTTTTCTACCCGCCACGGGGCCCGCGCCTGGAGCCGTGAGCGACGTCATCTTACAGACCGAGGGGCTCACCAAGGAGTTCCTCGGATTCGTCGCCGTCAAGGGCGTCAGCCTCCACGTCCGCCGCGGCACCATCCACGCGCTGATCGGGCCGAATGGGGCGGGGAAGACGACCTGCTTCAACCTCCTCACCCACTTCCTGACCCCCACGCGTGGGCGCATCCGCTTCAAGGGCCAGGACATCACGGGCTCGCGGCCCGCGGACATCGCGCGGCTGGGCCTGGTGCGCTCGTTCCAGATCTCTGCCGTCTTCCCCCACCTCACGGTGCTGGAGAACGTGCGGATCGCGCTGCAGCGGAAGCGGGGCAACTCCTTCGACTTCTGGCGGTCGGACCGGATGCTCGATGCCCTCAACGAGCGCGCCGTCGAGCTCATCGCCGCCGTCGGGCTCGCCGACTTCGCGGGCGCCATCGCGGTCGAGCTGCCCTACGGGCGCAAGCGGGCGCTGGAGATCGCCACCACGCTGGCCCTGGACCCGGAGATGATGCTGCTCGACGAGCCGACGGCCGGCATGTCCCACGAGGACGTGGGGCGCATCTCGGCTCTCATCAAGCGGGCGGCCGCCGACCGCACCGTGCTCATGGTCGAGCACAATCTGAGCGTGGTGGAGAACCTCTCGCACGTGATCACCGTGCTCGCCCGCGGTGAGATCATTGCCGAGGGCGACTACGCGACCGTCGCCCGCAACCCCGACGTCATCCAGGCCTACATGGGCTCCGGCCATGTCTGAACCGCTGCTCCGCGTCCGGGACCTCCACGCCTGGTACGGCGAGTCGCACATCCTCCACGGTGTGACCTTCGACATCGACCCCGGCGAGGTGGTCACCCTGCTCGGCCGCAACGGCGCCGGCAAGACCACGACGATGAAGTCCATCATGGGCATCGTCACCAGGCGCCGCGGCTCGATCCAGTTCCAGGGCCGGGAGACGATCGGGTTGCCGTCGAACGCCATCGCCCGGCTGGGGATCGCGTTCTGCCCCGAGGAGCGCGGGATCTTCGCCAGCCTCAACGTGCAGGAGAACCTGCTGCTGCCGCCGGTCGTGCGGGAGGGCGGCCTCGGCCTGGACGGGATCTTCGGTCTCTTTCCCAACCTCAAGGAGCGCCTGCGCAGCCAGGGCACCAAGCTTTCGGGCGGCGAGCAGCAGATGCTCGCCATCGGTCGAATATTGAGAACGGGGGCGCGCCTGCTCCTGCTTGACGAGCCCACGGAAGGGCTGGCCCCGGTGGTGCGGGAGCACATCGGCGCCACCATCGCGCGTCTCAAGGCGCAGGGATTCACCATCCTGCTCGTGGAGCAAAACTTCCGCTTCGCGGCGACCGTGGCCGACCGCCACTACGTGATGGAGTACGGGCGCGTGGTGGATATGATTCCCAACGCACAGCTCGAGGCGAGCATGGGCAAGCTCCACGACTATCTCGGGGTATAGAAAGGAGTCCTCGAATGATCATCCTACGCATCCTGGTGCTCGGGGTCGCGCTGCTCCTGGCCACCGGCCCCGCTCAGGCCCAGATCTCGGACGGCGTCGTCAAGATCGGCATCATGAACGACCAGTCCGGCACCTACGCCGACCTGGCCGGGCCGGGCTCCGTCGTCGCCGCCCGCATGGCGGTGGAGGATTACGGAGCGGCCCGGAAGGGTCTCAAGGTCGAGATCGTCGTCGCCGACCACCAGAACAAGCCCGACGTCGGCTCCAGCATCGCGCGCCAGTGGTTCGACGCCGACAAGGTGGACGTGATCATCGACGTGCCGACGTCCTCCGTCGTCCTGGCCGTCAACCAGATTGCCCGGGAGAAGAACAAGGCCCTGATCGTCTCCACCGGCGCCACGTCGGACCTGACCGGGGCCGCCTGCTCGCCCAATGCGATCCACTGGACGTATGACACGTGGTCGCTGGCCAACGGCACTGGGTCGGCCATCGTGAAGACGGGTGGGGAGACGTGGTTCTTCCTCACCGCCGACTACAAATTCGGACATGACCTCGAGCGCGACACCGAGGCGGTCGTGGTCAAGAACGGCGGCAAGGTGCTGGGCAAGGTGCGCCATCCCTTCCCGACCGCCGACTTCTCCTCGTTCCTGCTCCAGGCCCAGGCGTCCAAGGCCAAGATCATCGGCCTCGCCAACGCCGGCGCCGACACGACGAACGCCATCAAGCAGGGGGCGGAGTTCGGCATCGTGCGCGGCGGCCAGCAGTTCGCCGGCCTCCTCGTGTTTCTCACCGACGTGCATTCGCTCGGTCTCGAGAAGGCGCAGGGGCTGCTCCTCACGGAGTCCTTCTACTGGGATCTCAACGACCAGACCCGCGCCTTCTCCAAGCGCTTCGCCGAGCGCCACCGCGGCGCCATGCCCACGATGGCCCAGGCTGGCGTCTACTCCGCGGTCCTGCATTACTTGAAATCGGTGGAGGCGCTCAAGAGCGACGACGGCCCCAAGGTGATCGCCAAGATGAAGGAGTTACCGACCGACGACCCGGTGTTCGGCAAGGGGCGTGTCCGCCCCGACGGGCGCAAGATCCACCCCGTGTACCTGTTCGAGGTGAAGAAGCCCTCGGAGTCGAAGGGGCCGTGGGACTACTACAAGGTCCGGGCCACCATCCCGGCCGAGCAGGCGTTCCGCCCTATGGACCAGGGCGGCTGCCCGCTGGTGAAGAAGTAGCGCAGGCCGACGGCGGGCCCCGGGCTTGAGCCTCTTCGGCGTGGCGACCCAGGCGCTGTTCGGGCAGCTCCTGATCGGGCTGATCAACGGCGCGTTCTACGCCATGCTCAGCCTGGGGCTCTCGGTCATCTTCGGCCTGCTCAACATCATCAACTTCGCCCATGGCGCCCAGTACATGATGGGCGCGTTCGNCGCCTATTTCCTGCTCAGCCTGACCGGCCTCGGCTACTGGTGGTCGCTGCTGCTGGCGCCCATCGTCGTCGGGCTCTTCGGCATCGCGCTCGAGCGCACGATGCTCAAGCGGCTGTACCACCTCGACCACCTCTACGGGCTGCTCCTGACCTTCGGGCTCGCCCTCATCATTCAGGGCGTGTTCCGTAACGAGTTCGGATCGTCGGGGCTCCCCTACGCCATCCCCGCCCAGCTCACGGGCGGCTACAACCTCGGCTTCATGTTCCTGCCCGCCTACCGCGCGTGGGTGGTGGTCTTCTCGCTCGGGGTCTGCCTGGCCACCTGGTGGGTGATCGAGCGCACGAAGCTCGGCTCGTACCTCCGGGCCGCCACCGAGAACCCGACGCTGGTGCGCGCGTTCGGCATCAACGTGCCGAGGATGATCACGCTCACGTACGGCTTCGGCGTCGGCCTGGCTGGGCTCGCCGGNGTGCTGGCGGCGCCGATCTACCAGGTGAACCCGCTGATGGGGGCCGACCTCATCATCGTGGTCTTCGCGGTGGTGGTGATCGGCGGGATGGGATCCATCATGGGCTCCATCGTCACCGGCTTCGCGCTGGGGGTGGTGGAGGGCTTCACCAAGGTCTTCTACCCGGAGGCCTCCAACACGGTGATCTTTGTCATCATGGCCCTGGTCCTGCTCGTCCGGCCGACCGGGCTCTTCGGACGGGCGAGCTAATTAGATGGCGACGGTCAAGGAGTACGCGGGGGCGGCCCCGGCCGCGGTGGCCTCGGCGGTGCCGCGCCACCAGATCGTGGCCTTCNTCGCGATGCTCGGGATCCTTCTCGTCGCGCCCTTCTTCGTCTACCCGGTCTTCCTCATGAAGGCGCTCTGCTTCGCGCTCTTCGCCTGCGCTTTCAACCTGCTCATCGGCTACGTGGGGCTGCTGAGCTTTGGTCACGCCGCCTTTCTGGGCTCGGCCGGATACGTGTCCGCCCACGCCGCCAAGGTCTGGGGGCTGCCGCCCGAGGCCGCCATCCTCCTGGGGACGGCCGCCGCTGCCGTGCTCGGGCTCGTCATCGGCGCCCTGGCCATCCGCAGCCGGGGCATCTACTTCGCGAACATCACGCTGGCCTTCGCCCAGATGGTCTTCTTCTCCTCGATCCAGGCGAAGTTCACGGGCGGCGAGGACGGCATCCAGGCCGTGCCCCGCGGCACGCTCCTCGGCGTGCTNGACCTCCGCCAGCCCTACACNATGTACTTCGTTGTGCTGGCGATCTTCCTTGGCGGGTTCCTGGTCGTCTACCGCGCAATCCACTCCCCCTTCGGCCAGGTGCTGAAGGCCATCCGCGAGAGCGAGCCCCGCGCGATCTCGCTCGGCTACCGGGCCGAGCACTACAAGCTGCTGGCCTTCGTNCTCTCGGCGACGCTCAGCGGGCTGGCGGGCGGCACCAAGGCCCTGGTCTTCCAGCTCGCCTCGCTGACCGACGTGCACTGGACCATGTCCGGCGAGGTCGTCCTCATGACGCTGCTGGGCGGGCTGGGCACGGTCTTCGGGCCCGTCGTCGGTGCGTTCATCATGATCACGCTCGAGCACTCCCTCGCCCAGATCGGCTCCTGGCTCACCATCGTCCAGGGCGCCATCTTCGTCGTCTGCGTGCTCACCTTCCGGCGGGGCGTCGTGGGAGAGCTCGCCCGGATCCTCAGGAAACCGCTCTAGCGTCTGGAGAAACGAGATGGAGTACACGGACATCCTTTCCGAGAAGAAGGCCGGCGTGGCCTCCACCGCGCTGCACCTCTACGACCAGACGGAGGAGGCGATGGAAGGGCGCAACGCGTTCGTCGAGAAGCGGCCGGTCGATTATCGAAAGTTCCGCAAGTAGTCGGCACACGAAGTCGGAGTTACCGATAGCTCATCCGGCGGGTGTGGGGACGAGTTGTCACAGTACCGTCGGAGCGCTGACGTCCTGCTGCTGACGCGCTCGCGCTCACGCGACCCTGGTGCGACCGCCAGGCTTCGCCGCGTTCTTCAATCATCTCGCGTGAATGCCCCTCCGCCGCGGGTCGGAGCGCTGACGTCCCGCCTGCGGACACGCTCGCGTTCACCCGGTCTGGCGCGGCCGCCAGGGTCCGCCGCGTTCTTCAATCATCTCGCGCGAATGCCCGCCCGCCTCCTGGGTCGTCCGACGTCTGGCAATGGGTTTGCTCCTCACGCGTTGGGGGAGGAGCGCCATGATGTCTGCACCGCGACTGACGCTGGTGATCGTCACCGCGTCCGTCCTCCGACTGGCAACCAGAACACGGCAGGTGCTGGCGGCGCTGTCCATCTTTCTGGTGAGTCTGGTGGGTGTTCCGCAGGCGGATTTCCTCGCCAGTGATCCCGGGGTCCGGGGCGAACCCTCGGAAACCGGCAAGCCGCTGGATGGCCTGACGGGCTCGCAACTGGCACTGTTCCAGGCTGGCAAGGACGAGTTCGAGGAAGCCGACGGCTTGGGGGAGGGGCTGGGGCCGCGCTTCAACCTGGACAGCTGTGCCGGTTGCCACACGCAGCCAGCGACCGGGGGAACGAGCCCGGTCGTGAACCCTCAGGTCGCCGTGGCCACCGCCTACGGCGCCCGCAACTACGTCCCATTCTTCGTCAAGCCCGACGGCCCGGTACGCGAAGCGCGATTCCAGTACAAGGCTAACGGGACGCGCGACGGCGGCGTGCACGCCCTGTTCGTCATCAGCGGCCGGGTCGACAGCACCGGTGACGCCAGCGGGTGCGACATCAGGCAGGAGGACTTCCTGGCCCAGGCCCAGAACCGCAACCTGATCTTCCGCATCCCGACGCCGGTCTTCGGTGCCGGCTTGATCGAGCAGATCCCCGACAGTGTGATCGTCGCCAACCGCGCGGCCAACGCGTTGACCAAGTCCGCCCTTGGCATCTCCGGCCGGCCGAACCGCAACGGCAACGACGGCACCATCGCGCGCTTCGGGTGGAAGGCGCAGAACAAGTCGCTGCTGCTCTTCTCGGGCGAGGCATACAACGTCGAGATGGGGATCAGCAACGAGCTGTTCCAGACCGAGCGCGACGAAACGCCGAACTGCCAGTTCGCACCCACGCCGAATAACATCACCAACACCGATGGCGCCACCGGCGTCGACACCCTCAGCGCCATCGAGAAGTTCGCGTTCTTCATGCGGTTCCTGGCCCCGCCGGCCCGGTCGCTCGCCATGCCAGGCGGCGCCACCTCCATCGCCAACGGCCGCGCCCTCTTCCGGGACATCGGCTGCGTGCTCTGCCACACGCCGACGCTCACCACGGGCGACGCCGCCGTCGCAGCACTGCGGGACAAGAAGGTCCACCTCTTTTCGGACCTGCTGCTGCACAACATGGGGCCGAGGCTCGCGGATGACATCGTCCAGGGGCGGGCCGGTCCGGACGAGTTCCGGACGGCGCCGCTGTGGGGTCTAGGGGAGCGCATCTTCTTCCTCCACGACGGCCGCACCACCGACCTGCTCAAGGCGATCCAGGCGCACCAGAGCGGGCCCAGTCTGAGGTTCCCGGCGTCCGAGGCCAATGCCGTCGTCGACAACTTCAACCGACTCAGCGAGGAGCAGAAGCAGGACCTCTTGAACTTCCTCCGCTCGCTGTAGCCCGAATCGCGACGCGCTCATCGCGTTTCTCCAGTCGCTCTGACGTAGTACACTCGCCGCCGGCCATGGCCGGCGGCGGCCCGATCGTGCGGTCAGCAAACCTGGGAACCGAGCTGCGGGCCGGTCTCACCACCTTCATGGTCATGGCCTACATCATCTTCGTGAACCCGCTGATCCTGGGGTTCGCGGGCGTGCCCGGGCTCGAAGGCAAGGGGCGATCACCAACGGGATCGGAAGCGGCTTCGTGATCTACGTAGCCATCAAGGTCCTCAACGGCAAGGGCGCCCAGGTGCACTGGATGGTCTACCTCACCTCCGCCGCCTTCGTCGTCTACTTCGCCCTGCCGCTGATCGAGAAGGCGCTGCGGTGACCGCCGGCTCTTAGCGCGGATTCCAAGGGCCGACCCCCACGTAAGTCCTCGTCATTCCGGCCCAAATGCTTGACAGCCCAGGTGGCCTTCGCTAGACTTTTGCCACTCGACGCCACCCTTTCTCCAGCCGGGAGTTCGGCGGTCCGCTTGTGAGCACCAGCGTGGAGGCGATTTGGACGTACTCGCGACGGTGAGAGACGGGCTCGATACCTTCCCGAAGCTCGTCAGGCACGATGCGCAACGCTTCCCCCGGAAGGTCGCGATCCGGGAGAAGGAGTACGGCATCTGGCAGTCCTACACCTGGAGCGACTACCTCGCGCAGGTCCGGCGCATCGCGCTCGGCCTGGCCTCGCTGGGCCTGGCGCGCGGCAACAAGACGGCCATCATCGGCGACAACCGCCCCCAGCTCTACTGGGCGGTGGCGGCGACCCAGGCCCTGGGGGGCGTGCCCGTTCCGCTCTACCAGGACGCGATCGAGAAGGAGCTCGCGTACATCGTCGACCACGCCGAGGCGAGGTTCGCGGTGGTCGAGGACCAGGAGCAGGTGGACAAGCTCCTCCACATCAAGGAGCAGTGTCCGCACCTCGAGTTCATCATCTACGAGGATCCGCGGGGGCTGCGAGCGTACACCGAGCCGTTCCTGGTGAGCCTCGAGCGGTTGCAGGAGCTCGGCGCCGAGTTCGCCCGCGACAACCCGACCTACTTCGAAGACGAGGTCGCCAAGGGCACCGCCGATGATATCGCCATCATCTGCTACACCTCGGGGACCACGGGGACTCCGAAGGGCGCCATGCTCTCCCACCGAAATCTCATATTGACGGCGGGCAACGCCATCGCCGCCGAAGGCTTCCGCCGCGATGAGGAGGTGCTGGCCTACCTGCCCATGGCCTGGGTGGGGGACCACTTCTTCTCCTACGCCCAGTCCATCGTCGCCGGCTTCTCCGTCAACTGCCCCGAGAGCGCGGCGACCGTGCTCCCGGACCTCAGGGAGATCGGTCCCACCTGCTTCTTCGCGCCACCGCGGATCTGGGAGAACCTCTTGACCAACGTCATGATCCGCATCGAGGACGCGGCGTGGCCCAAGCGGAAGCTGGTCCAGTTCTTCCTCGACCTGGCCCAGGACAGCGAGCGGCGCCGGCTCGGCCGCCAGCCGGTCGCGCTGTGGCGCCGCCTCCTCTATCCGCTGGGGCAGCTCCTGGTGTACGGCCCGCTCCGGGACAACCTCGGGATGCGGCGCATCCGCATCGCCTACACCGCCGGCGAGGCCATCGGTCCCGAGATCTTCGTGTTCTTCCGTTCGCTCGGCATCAACGTCAAGCAGCTCTATGGCATGACCGAAGCCAGCGCCCTCATCTCGATCCATAAAGACGGAGACGTCCGGCTCGATACCGTCGGGACGCCCTTGCCCGGGGTGGAGATCCGCATCTCCCAAGAGGGCGAAGTCCTCTATCGGAGCCCCGGAGTCTTCCACGGCTACTACAAGAATTCCGAGGCGACGCAGCAGGTCATCCGGGAGGGCTGGATCCACTCGGGCGACGCGGGCTTCCTCGACCGCGATGGCCACCTGAAGATCATCGACCGCGCCAAGGACGTGAGCCGCCTGGCCGACGGGACCATCTTTGCCCCGAAGTACCTGGAGAACAGGCTCAAGTTCTCCCCCTACGTGCGGGAGGCGGTCTGCACCGGGCAGGCGCGGCCCTACGTGGCGGCTCTCATCAACATCGATCTGGCCGCGGTCGGGAACTGGGCGGAGCGCCGGGGGATTGCTTACACGAGCTATACCGACCTCAGCCAGAAGCCGGAGGTCTATGACCTGATCCACGAGGAAGTCGTCCGGGTCAACCGGAGCCTGCAGGCGGATGACGTGCTGCGCGGCGCCCAGATCAGGAAGTTCCTGATCCTCCACAAGGAGCTGGACCCCGACGACGAGGAGATCACGCGAACGCGCAAGGTCCGGCGGGGGTACATCGCCCAGAAGTACGCCGCGCTGATCGACGCGCTCTATTCCGATCATGGGCACGTGCCCATCGAGGCCAAGGTGACCTACGAGGACGGCCGGACCGGCACCGTGCGCGCCGACCTTCGGATAAGGGAGGCGGCGCGGTGAGCGCGACCGACGGGACCGGCCCCCTCCTGGAGGTCGAGGGCGTGAGCGTCCGCTTCGGCGCCTTGCTGGCCCTGAGCCGGGTGAGCCTCGCGGTGGGCCACGGCGAAATCCTCGCCATCATCGGTCCCAACGGCGCCGGCAAGACCACGCTGCTGAACGTCATCAGCGGGTTCTACCACCCGTACGAGGGGCGCATCCGCTTCGCGGGAAGGGACCGGACCCACCTCAAGCCCTACGACGTCGCCGGGCTCGGCATCGCCCGCACGTTCCAGAACGTCGCCCTGTTCAAGGGCATGACGGTGCTCGACAACATCATGACCGGCCGAATCATAAAAGCGAGGGGCAATCTCCTGCTGGAGGCGCTCTACTGGGGGCCGGCGATGAGCCAGGAGCTGCGGCACCGGGCCTTCGTCGAGCGGATCATCGACTTCCTGGAGATCGAGGCGATCCGCAAGACACCGGCCGGGCGCCTGCCCTACGGTCTCCAGAAGCGGGTCGAGCTGGGCCGGGCGCTGGCCGCCGAGCCGGAGCTCCTGCTCCTCGACGAGCCGATGGCGGGGATGAACGTGGAGGAGAAGGAGGACATGTGCCGCTTCATCCTCGACGTGAACGACGAGTTCGACACGACCATCGTGCTCGTGGAGCACGACATGAGCGTCGTCATGGACATCTCCGATCGAGTCGTCGTTCTCGACTACGGCCGGAAGATCACCGAGGGGCCGCCCTCCGAGGTCCGGACCGACCAGACGGTGATCGACGCCTACCTGGGGGTGCCCCATGCGTCCTGATCGGCGGTGGCGGGCGTTACGGCCCCCTCCGAGATCCATAGTCAGAGGGGGCCTCGCGGCCCCCTCCGAACCTCCCCAGCGGTGGGTTGCGCCGGCGAAGCCGGCGCGCGAAGGGGCCGCCTGATGGACGTGCTCTACGGGCTGGTCACACCGTTCCGCGATATCGCGGGGAGCCCGGCGTTCTTCGTCGAGGTGCTGATCGGCGGGGTGGCCGCCGGCCTCATGTACTCGCTGGTGGCCCTGGGCTTCGTCCTGATCTTCAAGGCCTCGGGGGTCTTCAACTTCGCCCAGGGCGTGATGGTGTTGTTCGCGGCGCTGACGCTGGTCGGGCTCATGGAGCGCGGCGTGCCCGTCGTCCTCGCCCTCGGGCTCACGGTGCTGGTGATGATCCTGCTCGCCTTCGCCATCGAGCGGGTCGTGCTCCGCCCGCTGGTCAATCAGGAGCACATCATCCTGTTCATGGCCACCATCGGGCTCACCTTCTTCCTGGAGGGGTTCGGGGAGATGCTCTGGGGGAGCAACGTCAAGAGGCTCGACGTCGGCATTCCCGACGAGTCGTTCATGGTGGCCGGGGTCCTCGTGAACCGGCTCGAGCTCACAGCGGCACTGACGGCGGCCATCCTGGTGGCCGTGCTGGCCGTCTTCTTCCACGGCACCCGCATCGGCCGGGCGCTGCGCGCCGTCGCCGACGATCACGAGGCGGCGCTCAGTATCGGCATCCCGCTCAAGACCATCTGGGTCATCGTGTGGTCGGTGGCGGGGGGCGTCGCCATCGTCGCCGGGATCATGTGGGGCGCCAAGAGCGGCGTGCAGTTCAGCCTCTCGCTCATTGCGCTGAAGTCGCTGCCCGTCCTCATCCTGGGCGGCTTCACCTCGGTGCCGGGCGCCATCGCCGGTGGCCTCATCATCGGCGTCGGCGAAAAAATCGGCGAGGTGTACTGGGGACCTCTCGTCGGCGGGGCCATCGAGAACTGGTTCGCCTACGGGCTGGCTCTGGTCTTCCTCCTGTTCCGGCCGCAGGGGCTGTTCGGCGAGAAGATCATCGAGCGGGTGTGATGCCGTGATCTACCGCACGGCCGGCCAGTTCAAGACGACCTACGCCAGCGACCAGGCGATCTTCCCGATCGTCCAGGATCGCGTGGTGGTCACCCTGGCTCTGGTGGCCGCCTTCGTGATCCCGCCGGCCCTGGCCAGCGAGTACTGGCTGCAGGCGGTCCTCATCCCGCTTCTGGTCTACGCGCTGGCCGCCATCGGGCTCAACCTCCTCACCGGCTACGCCGGGCAACTCTCGCTCGGCACCGGCGGGTTCATGGCCGTGGGGGCGTATAGCGCCTTCAAGCTGTCCACGGCGTTCCCCCACCTCGACATCGTCGCCGTGTTCCTCCTGGCCGGCCTCGTCGCCGCCGGCGTGGGGCTGCTCTTCGGGATCCCCAGCCTCCGCATCAAGGGCTTTTACCTGGCGGTGGCCACCCTGGCCGCCCAGTTCTTCCTCATCTGGCTCTTCAACAAGGTCGCCTGGTTCGTCAACTACGCGCCCTCCGGCACCATCACCGCTCCGGACCGAGAGGTNTTGGGCGTGCTGGTCACCGGCCCCAACGCCACCTCCGGAGCCCGGTACGTGATGGCCCTGGCGTTCGTCGCCATCTTCGGCCTGGTAGCCAAGAACCTGGTGCGCGGGCGCCTGGGCCGGGCCTGGATGGCCATCCGCGACCGCGACATCGCCGCCGAGATCATCGGGATCCGCCCGCTGCGGACCAAGCTGCTCGCGTTCGGCATCAGCTCGTTCTACTGCGGCGTGGCCGGGGCCGAGCTGGTCTTCCTCTATCTCGGCAGCGCCGAGACCCTCGCGTTCGACGTCAACCAATCGTTCCTGGTGCTCTTCATGGTCATCATCGGAGGTCTCGGCAGCATCCTGGGATCCTTCCTGGGCGCGGCCTTCATCGTGCTGGTGCCGATCTTCCTGACCAACGCGCCGCACTGGCTCGGCCTCAACATGTCGGTGGCACTGCAGAAGCACATCGAGCTGATGATCTTCGGCGGCCTCATCATCTTCTTCCTCATCGTCGAACCACACGGACTGGCGCGGCTCTGGCAGATCACCAAGGAAAAGCTGCGTCTCTGGCCGTTCCCCCACTGACAGAGAGGAGGCAACCCATGCGCGTGAAGGTGCTCCTGAGCGTCCTGCTGGCGCTGGCCGTCGCCGCCGGGCCGTTGGCGGCGGTGGCTCCGGCCCAGGACAAGTCGATCTTCATCCCGCTCCTGGTCTACCGGACCGGACCGTACGCGCCCAGCGGCATTCCCATCGCCAACGGCGCCAGCGACTACTTCAACCTCGTCAACGAGCGCGACGGAGGCGTGAACGGAGTCAAGATCGCCTACGAGGAGTGCGAGACCCAGTACGACACCAAGCAGGGAGTCGAGTGCTACGAGCGGCTGAAGTCCAGGAGCCCCGTGCTGGTCAACCCCTACAGCACCGGGATCACCTACCAGCTGATCCCCAAGGCCCCGGGCGACAAGGTCGTCATCCACTCGATGGGCTACGGCATGACGGCCTCCGCCGACGGGCGCTGGTTCCCCTGGGTGTTCAACTTCCCCATGACCTACTGGAGCCAGGCCTCGGCCTTCGTTAAGTACGTGGGGCAGCAGGAAGGCGGGGTGGAGAAGCTCAAGGGCAAGAAGATCGCCCACATCTACCACAACAGCCCGTACGGTCGGGAGGCCAACCCCACCCTGGAGGAGCTCGCCCGCAAGTACGGCTTCGAGCTCACGCTGCTCGCGGTCGACCACCCGGGCCAGGAGCAGGGGGCCACCTGGCTGCAGGTCCGGCGTATCAACCCCAACTGGATCTTCATCTCGGGCTGGGGCGTGATGAACCAGGTGGCCGTGAAGGAGGCCGCGTCCAAAGGCTTCCCCATGGACCACGTGATCGGCAACTGGTGGACGGGGACCGAGGCCGACGTCGTCCCCGCGGCTGATGGCGCCAAGGGCTACAAGTCCATGACGTTCCACGCTCCCGGGGCCAACTTCAAGGTCCACCAGGACATCCTCAAGCACGTCTACGACAAGGGAAAGGGCGCGGCCAGGCGCGAGGCGGTCGGCGAGGTGCTCTACAACCGCATGGCGATCAACACCATGCTGAACGTGGAGGCGATCCGCACGGCCATGACGAAGTACGGTAACAAGCCGCTCACCGGCGAGCAGGTGCGGTGGGGCTTCGAGAACCTGAACCTCACCGAGAAGCGCCTCGAGGAGCTGGGCATGAAGGGCATGATGCGCCCCCTCCGGGTCACCTGCGAGAACCACGAGGGCAACGGGCTGGCCCTGGTCCAGCAGTGGGACGGCAAGAAATGGACCATCGTCTCCGACTGGATCGAGCCCATCCGCGAGGTCGTGCGCCCGAAGCTGGAAGCGGCCGCGGTGGAGGAGGCCAAGAAGCTCAGCTACACCATGCGCGACTGCGCGAAGGAGAAGTAGGGACGTGAGCGGCGTGGGCGGGGCCCCCCGGCCGCTGCTCTCGGTCAACAACATCGAGGTCATCTACGACCACGTGATCCTCGTGTTGAAGGGGGTGTCGCTCCAGGTCCCCGAGGGGGGCATCGTGGCCCTCCTCGGGGGCAACGGCGCCGGCAAGAGCACGACGCTGAAGGCCGTCTCGGGGCTGCTGCGGACCGAGCGGGGAGAGGTCACCAAGGGGAACATCGAGTTTCTGGGAGAGGCCATCCACCGGAAGGACCCGGCCGAGGTGGTCCGGCGCGGGATCGTTCAGGTGATGGAGGGCCGTCACGTCTTCGAGCACCTCACGGTCGAGGAGAATCTGCTGACCGGCGCCTACACCCGGCGCAATGGCCGGGCGCTGAGCCAGGACCTGGATCTCGTCTACCGCTATTTCCCCCGCCTGCGCGAGCGGCGCCAGGTCAAGGCCGGCTACGTCTCGGGCGGCGAACAGCAGATGCTGGCCATCGGCCGGGCCCTCATGGCGCGGCCCAAGCTCATGCTGCTCGACGAGCCCTCCATGGGGCTGGCGCCGATGCTGGTGAACGAGATCTTCGACATCGTCAGCCGGATGAATCGCGAGGAAGGCGTGGCCGTCCTGCTCGCCGAGCAGAACGCCGCCATGGCGCTCCGGTTTGCGCAATACGGGTACGTGATGGAGAACGGTCGGGTCGTCCTCGACGGCGACGCCAGGACGATCGGCCAGAACGAGGACATCAAGGAGTTCTACCTGGGGCTCACCGGCCTCGGGCAGCGCAAGAGCTACCGGGACGTGAAGCACTACCGGCGCCGCAAGCGGTGGTTGTCGTGAGCGCTCGCGTCGGGGCGGGCGCCCCCGGTGTCCGCAGCGTCNTCAGCAGCANGTCATGAGCGCGCAGCTCGAGATTCGGGACGTCTCCAA
>JGI25382J37095_10000151_pt1 | contig 13913 bp, 17 predicted proteins | sample GraSoi013_1_40cm_3_FD_37095 | JGI IMG/M metagenome (IMG submission 37095)
GGGGGACTCGGTCATGTCCGCACCTGAGGGTGAAGTGATTATACAGCAGGCATTTCCGCGTATGCTACGTTGGCGCATATGGCCGAGCGCGACTTCGACCANGGCTTCCAGGTGAGGGACCGGCGCCGNCGNGGTGAGGAGTCCTCCCCGTCGGTCGAGGAGCACCGGCCGGCCCCCCAGGAGGGCGGACAGGCGGCCCCGGAACCCCAGGCTCCCCCCCGGGAGCGAACCCTGATCGGCCTTTTCATGATGCTCGCGAGCCTCGCGGTGGCTGCGCTGGAAGGGGTGCCGGACCCCACCACGGGCCAGACCGAACGCGATCCCCAGCAAGCAGCGGAGCTCATCGACACACTCACCCTCCTGCGCGAGAAAACCGAGGGTCACCGGACCGCCGAAGAGACTCAGATGCTGGAGGGACTGATCTACGACCTCCAGCTCCAGTACGTACAGGCTACGACGCGGTCCTGATCACGACGCGCCCGGGCTCGACCACGAGTCCCTCGATCGTCTCCGGGACTGGCGAGCGCAGCAACCGTAGCGTCGCCGGATTCACGATGAGACGGAACAGAAATGCAGGGAGTCGCCGCTGCCCAAGCCAAAAGTGGGTGACGTCGAGCCGGAGATAACGGCGCTGGCGGCCCCCGGCCAGCTCGAGGCGCGCGCGGGCCCGGAGGTGTAGCCAGAGCGGGCGCTCGAGCCAACGCGGGGGCAGCATCTCGACGAGCGGGGGCATCGGAGGTTCGGTGAGGACGGCGCGCAGGGGAACCCGGCCCCTGAACTCGACCGCGCCATCGTCCCGAAGTCGAACGGTGACCGCGGCGAGCGGCAGGTCCGCGGCGTCCGCGAGCTGCCGCGACAGAAAGGCGTTGATCTCCCCCTCGGAGAGCACGGTCGGCTCCGCCACCCGGCCTGAGCCGGCTCGGCTACGCCTGGCGAGCGCGTAGATCTTCTGCTGGGCGCTCCGCCAGTCGGCAGGATTCGCGGCCACCGTCTGGAGGTCTGGCTGTTGGAAGACTCCAAGCACGAACCAGAAGAGCCCAGCAAACCCACCGACCAGGAGAACAACAAGGCAGGAAAGGGCTACCAGGCAGCCACCGCAGCCGAGTCGCATTGCCAGACAATAGCACGTCGAGTCCTAAAATCCTTAAAAGTTAGCTGGTTACATCCATTTATCGCGGTCTGTCTAGCCATGATATTGACATAAAGGGACTCATCTGATATACGATGACAGGACTCAATAGCATGGACGGCAGGAGGCCGGCGACCTGCAAAGGAGGGGACCGGTATGGTGATGGAGCGTTGGCGTCCGTTCGCAAGCACCCTGGGGCGCTGGGAGCCGTTCCGCGACGTGACCGAGATTCAGCAGGAGATGAACCGACTGTTCGACGACTTCTTCGGCCGTCCGTCCGCGGTGGCGGCCGCGGAGCGGATGTGGCTTCCGCGCTGCGACATGTACGAGACCAAGGACGATCTCTATGTGACCTTCGAGCTCCCCGGCGTTCGGGAAAAGGAGGTCAGCGTCGCGCTCACGGGCGATGTCCTGACCGTGAAGGGCGAGCGCAAGTGGGACCGGGAGCTGAACGATGAGAACTACCATCGGGTGGAGCGTGTCTACGGCAAGTTCGAGCGTGCTGTCCCGCTGCCCGTGCCGGTGCAGGCAGACAAGGTGAAGGCGACCTACCGCGACGGGGTGCTGGAGATCAAGCTCCCGAAGGTGGAAGAGGTGAAGCCCAAAGAGATCAAGATCGACCTGCTGTAGGCCCCCAGGTGTGGCGCGTTTCGAGCGCCGGCTTTGCCGGCGCCACCGAACTGGGGGAGGTCTCGGAGGGGGCCGTCGAGGCCCCCTCCGATTAAAGGGAGATTGGACATGGCGAAGGTGATCGGCATTGACCTCGGGACGACGAACTCCGTGGTGGCAGTGGTGGAGGGCGGCAACCCCACCGTCATCGCCAACCAGGAGGGAAGTCGGCTGACGGCCTCCGTCGTCGGTTTCACGAAGGACGGCGAGATTCTCGTCGGTCAGGTAGCCAAACGGCAGGCCATCACGAATCCCGAAAACACAGTGTTTTCGATCAAGCGGTTCATGGGCCGTCGGTACGACGAGGTCCTCCAGGAGATCAAGCTCGTCCCCTACAAGGTGATTAAGGCCGCGAACGGGGACGCCCGGGTCGAGATTCGAGGTAAGGAGTACGCGCCGCCGGAAATCTCCGCCATGATCCTGCGCAAGCTCAAGGAGGCGGCTGAGGCCTACCTGGGCGAGAAGGTGACGCAGGCGGTCATCACGGTGCCGGCCTACTTCAATGATAGCCAGCGCCAGGCCACGAAGGACGCGGGGAAGATCGCGGGGCTGGAAGTGCTGCGCATCATCAACGAACCCACCGCGGCGGCACTGGCTTACGGGATGGACAAAAAGAAGGACCAGACGATCGCGGTCTACGACCTCGGCGGCGGGACCTTCGACATCTCGATCCTCGAGATCGGCGAGGGCGTGTTCGAGGTCAAGGCGACGAACGGTGACACGCACCTGGGCGGCGACGACTTCGACCAGCGGATCATCGACTGGATCGCCGAGGAGTTCAAGAAAGAGCACGGCATCGACCTCCGCAAGGACCGCATGGCGCTNCAGCGGCTGAAGGAGGCNGCCGAGAAGGCCAAGTGCGAGCTGTCGACGACGCTCCAAACCGAGATCAATCTGCCCTTCATCACGGCCGACGCGAGCGGCCCCAAGCACCTAGTACTGACCCTCACCCGCGCCAAGCTGGAGGCACTGGTGGCGGATCTCATCGAGCGCACGCTGGGACCGTGCCGCCAGGCGATGCAGGACGGGGGCGTGACGCCCAAGGACATCGATGAGGTCATCCTGGTCGGCGGCCAGACGCGCATGCCCAAAGTCCAGGAAGTGGTGAAGCAGCTGTTCGGCAAGGAGCCCCACAAGGGCGTGAACCCGGACGAGGTGGTGGCGGTCGGCGCGGCGGTGCAGGCGGCGGTGCTGACAGGCGAGGTCAAGGACCTGCTGCTGCTCGACGTGACGCCGCTCTCGCTGGGCATCGAGACGCTCGGCGGAGTCATGACGGTGCTGATCCCGCGCAACACGACGATCCCGACGAAGAAAAGCGAGATCTTCACGACGGCGGCTGACAGCCAGACGTCGGTCGAGGTCCATGTCCTGCAGGGTGAGCGGCCGATGGCGCGGGACAACCGCACCCTCGGTAAGTTCCATCTCGTGGGCATCCCGCCCGCGCCACGTGGCGTCCCGCAGATCGAGGTGACGTTCGACATCGATGCGAACGGCATCCTCAATGTGTCCGCGAGAGACACGGCGACGGGTAAGCATCAGAACATCACCATCACGGCCTCCTCGGGCCTGACCAAGGAGGAAGTCGAGCGGATGGTGAAGGACGCCCAGTCCAACGCCGCCGACGATGCCAAGCGCAAGCAGGAGATCGAGGTCCGGAACCAGACGGATTCGCTCGTGTACTCGACCGAGCGAACGCTCGGCGAGCACGGCGCCAAGCTCGGCGAGGCGGATCGGAAGGCCGTGGAGGAGGCGCTGGCCGAGGCGAGGGAGGCGCTGAAGGGCGACGATGTTGAGCGGATGAAGCGCGCCCAGGAAAAGCTGACGCGGGCCTCGCACAAGCTCGCCGAGATCATGTACCGCGAGGCGCAGACCAAGGCACAGGGGGCGCCCACGGGCGCGACCGCGGCCGATGGCAGTGGGGCCGCCGGAGGGCCGAAGGAAGGCGAAGTGGTGGACGCGGACTTCGAGGATCTGGGCGAAAAGAAGTAGGGCCGGACCATGCGTCGCGACTACTACGCGGTGCTCGGCCTCGCGGCGACGGCGGGGTCGCGCGAGATCCGCCAGGCCTACCAGCGGCTCGCTCGTCAGTACTCGCCGGACGTGAACTTCTGGGACGAGGAGGCGCGCGCGCTCTTTACCGAGATCGCAGAGGCCTACCGCGTGCTGAGCGATCCGGCGGCGCGCGCGATGTACGACCGGTTCGGCCACCGCATGGGCGGCGATGCGCTCGAGGCGGGCCGGCGGGGCGAGGATGTTCACGTGGCCGTAGAACTGTCATTCGCTGAGGCTGCGCGCGGGGCGACCTTCGAGCTCGAGGTGCCGCGGTTTTCGCCGTGCGGCGCGTGCGGCGCGACCGGCGTCAGCGCGGGCGATCCATGCCCGGTCTGCCTCGGTCGCGGGGTGCGGCGCGCGGTGGACGTCGTGTCGGTGACGATTCCGGCCGGCGTCGATTCTGGCACCCAGGTCCGCGTCCGGGGGGAGGGGGACGCCGCGCCGTTCGGCGGCCCGCGCGGCGACCTCATCGTGAGCACACGCGTGCGGGAGCACGCCTTCTTCAGGCGGCAGGGGGAGGGCGTGTACTGCGAAGTGCCCATCAGCGTTTGGGAGGCCCTCCGGGGCGCCCGCATCCACGTCCCGACGCCAACTGGTGAGGCGGTGCTAGTGGTCCCACCCGGGACGACGGCGGGTCAGGAGTTCCGTCTGCGCGGGCACGGGCTGCCGAAGCTGGCGGGGGAGGGTCGGGGGGATCTCTACGTCACGATCCGCGTGGAAGTGCCCGGCGGGCTCGACGCGCGGACCGACGAGTTGGTCCGCGAACTCGAACGGCTGATCCCACTCTCTCCGCGGGTCGGTCTGGCGCAGTACGCGGGGGGGAGGCAGTGAACGATCGGAGCAAGCCGCTGTATACGATCGGCGTCGTGGCGGGCATGCTCAAGGTGCATCCGCAGACGCTGCGCTTCTACGAAAAGAAGGAGTTGCTGCGTCCAAGCCGGACCGAAGGCCGGACGCGAATGTACTCGCAGGAGGATGTCGAAGAGCTGGCCCGCCTGATCCGTCTCACCCGGGATCTCGGCGTGAATCTCGCCGGCGTCGAAATCATCTTAAGAATGAGACGTCGGCTGATCGAAATGCAGAAGCAGATCGAGGATCTCCTCGTCTATGTTGGCGAGAGTGGGGAGGACGGGCGCGGACGGGAGACCCGCCCGCCGCGGGAGGCGCTCGTACGCGCCGCGTCCGGCCACCTCCGGCCCGTCGATCTCTTCTGAGAGAAAGGTATCCCACAAGATGACTAATCAGACCGAGGGTAAGGACTTGCCGGTACCGGACATTCTGGCGATCCTTCCGCTGCGTTCGGCCATAGTGTTCCCCCACGCGGTCGTGCCGCTGGCGGCCGGACGCTCATCGTCGGTTCGCCTGATCGACGACGCGGTGCAGGGAGGGCGACTGGTTGCCACGGTCGTGCAGCGTGACCCGACCGACGACGAGCCGGGCCGCGAGGGGCTGCACGCGGTCGGCACGCTCACGATGATCCATCGCGTGCTGAAGCAGCCCGACGGAACGCTGCGTCTCGTCGTGCAAGGGCTCGGTCGGTTGCGGATCGTCGAGGTCCTCGAGACCTCGCCGTTCCTGCGCGCCCGCGTAGAAGTCCTGGCCGATGAAGAGCCGGCCGCGCACGATCTCGAAGCCGAGGCGCTCACCCGGAGCATCACGTCGCTGTTCCGGAAGATCGTGTCACTCTCGCCCACGTTGCCCGACGAGTTGGCGAACGTCACGGCGACCGCGGAGGGAGGCGGCGCGCTGGCCGACGTGGTCGCGGCATCACTGCCCACGCTTCAGCTCGCGCTCAAGCAGGAGCTGCTCGAGACCACCAGCGTCAAGGCGCGCCTGCAAAAGCTGGTCACGGCGCTCGGCAAGGAAGCCGAGGTTCTGGAGCTGGGCTCGAAGATCCAATCCGAGATCCAATCCGAGATGTCGAAGACCCAGCGGGAGTACTACCTGCGCGAGCAGCTCAAGGCCATCCAGAAGGAGCTGGGCGAGGGCGACGAGCGCACGCAGGAGATCGACGCGCTCCGGGAAAAGATCGAGGCGGCCGGCATGCCGGAGGAATCCCGCCAGGAGGCGCTCCGCGAACTCGATCGACTGGCCAAGATGCCACCGGCGGCGGCGGAGTATACGGTGGCGCGGACCTACATCGATTGGCTCGTGTCGATGCCGTGGCGCCAGCAAACCACCGACTCGGTCGACATCGAGCAGGCGCGCACGATCCTCGACGAAGACCATGAGGGCCTCGAGAAGGTCAAGGAGCGGATCCTCGAGTATCTGGCGGTGAAGAAGATCCGCCGAGAGGGCAAGGATCCGATCCTCTGCCTCGTAGGTCCCCCGGGCGTCGGCAAGACCTCGCTGGGACGGTCCGTCGCCCGCGCACTCGGTCGGAAGTTCCATCGGATCTCGCTGGGCGGCATGCGGGACGAGGCTGAGATCCGTGGCCACCGGCGCACCTACATCGGTGCGCTGCCGGGCCAGATCATCCAGGGACTCCGGCGGACGGGCACGAAGAATCCCGTGTTCATGCTCGACGAGATCGACAAGCTCGGAGCCGACTTCCGGGGCGACCCGGCCTCGGCCTTGCTCGAGGTGCTCGATCCCGAGCAGAACGTGACGTTCCGGGACCACTACCTGGACGTCCCCTTCGACCTGTCGCGGGTGCTGTTCATCACGACGGCGAACGTCATCGATGCCGTCCCGGCGCCGCTGCGCGATCGGATGGAGGTCCTCCACCTTGCCGGTTACACTGAGGAGGAGAAGATCCGGATCGCGCAGACGCATCTCGTCCCCAAGCAGGCCCACGAGCATGGCCTGACCGTGGGCACCGACCTCGAGTTCATGCTGGAGGCGCTGCGCTTGCTCGCACGCGGCTACACGCGAGAGGCCGGCGTCCGAAACCTCGAGCGGGAGATCGCCAGCGTCTGCCGCAAGGTGGCCCGGCAGCGGGCCACCGGCCCCAGTGGGCTGGTACGGGTGACGCCCGATGTGGTGACGTCATTCCTCGGCGTGCCGCGCTTCGAATTCGAGGAGCTGGAGGAGCGCACGCGGGTCCCGGGAGTGGCGGTGGGCCTGGCCTGGACGCCGGCCGGCGGCGATCTCCTCTTCATCGAGGCGACCCGGATGAAGGGCGCCCGCACGCTGACGTTGACCGGTCAGCTCGGTGACGTGATGAAGGAGTCGGCGCAGGCGGCCCTGTCCTGGGTCCGCTCACACGCCGGGGCGCTGGGGCTCCCGGCCGACTTCTGGGAGTCGTCGGACGTCCACATCCACGTGCCCGCCGGGGCGATTCCCAAGGACGGGCCATCCGCCGGTGTCACGCTGACGGTCGCGCTCGTCTCACTGCTCACCGGCCGTCGTGTGCGCCCGGGGCTGGCGATGACCGGTGAGGTGAGCCTCTCCGGGCGTGCGCTGCCGGTGGGTGGGATCAAGGAAAAGGTCCTGGCGGCTCACCGGGCGGGCGTCCGCACCGTGATCCTCCCCAGACGCAACGAGAAGAATCTGCTGGAGGATGTGCCGCGGGAGGTGCAGGAGGTCATGACCTTCCACCTGGTCGATGCCGTCGACGAGGCGGTTGATCTCGCGCTCGAAGAGCCGGCCCGGCGGCGGCCGGAGCCCGTTGCCTGCGGGGTTTAAGTCGTTGATTTAACGAATGTCTATGACTGCATCATTGACAATGGATCGTGGGCGTCCGTTAAGATGATGTCGTGACCCGGTTTGCCGTCGTCGTCCTTGCGGTCAGCGCCCTTGCGACTGCCGCCCCCGCGGGCGCGCAGACGTTCCGGTTGGTTGGGGCGGACGGCACCGTCCATTTCACGAACACGCCGACCGATCCCCGCTACCGGCGTGAGGGCGTGGTGACGGGCGGCCAGGTCGGATGGCTCCGCCCGGTCGTCACCGTGGCTCCGTACGCGCGGGAGATCCAGGAAGCGGCCGATCGCTACGGGATTCCCGAGAACCTGATCACGGCCATGATCCGCGTCGAGTCCGGCTTCAATCCGCGCGCCGTCTCATCCAAGGGCGCCCGGGGCCTCATGCAACTCATGCCGGACACGGCCTCGATCCTCGGCGTGCGCGATGTCTTCAATCCGCGGGAGAACATCGACGGGGGCGTCCGTCACCTGCGCGGATTGATGGAGAGGTTCGGGAGTGACCTGGCGTTGGTGCTGGCGGCCTACAACGCGGGCGAGCAGGTGGTGCTGGCCTATCGCGGGATGCCGCCGTACCAGGAGACGCGTGGTTACGTGACCCGGGTGCTCGAGCTGTTCGGCGGTGCCTCGGCCGCGCTGCCCCGGTCGACGTTCGTGACCGTCGAGCACAACGGGACCGTGGTCTATACGAACATCCCGCCGCGGAGGCGCCTCTTCTAGTGGGGCCGCCCCGCTAGGGGCGGCCCCAGACGAGGTCGAGGAAGCGTTCCAGCAAACCGTCGTTGACGAACACGTCGACGGCCTCCCGCGTACCCGCCTGATCCATCCCCCAGAGAGCGGCACGTTTACCCTCGTTGGCCATCTGGATGAAGACCCGCTGGTCCCGCGTGAAGATCACCGGTAGATCCTCGTAGATCTGGGCGGTGAATGCGTTGACGCCGGGGCCGCCGATGGCGATGGCCGGGAAGAACTCACCCAGCTCGTTGTTCATGACCCAGACGTCGGTCACGACGACACCGGCGCGCCCCTCCGAGCCCGCGGCCCGCGCGTTCACGGCGCGCTTCAGCTCGTAGGCGATCGGCCGGTCCTCCTCCTCGGGCAGGATTCCGTGGCCCACGACGACCAGCACGGTCGTTCTGAGATCGAAATAGCGGTTCATCAGCGCANCAGCTTCGCGATATCCCGGAAGAACTCGGTGTCGGCCCGCCCCAGCCACTGAAAGACGACGGTTTCCGTCGCCGTCACGACGGCACCGGCGTCGCGGGCCTCGGCCAGCCCCAGATCGTAATTGGCGCGCCGGCGCGAGCAGACGGCGTCGGCGACCACCGAGACGCGGAATCCCAGGTCCAGGAGGTCCCGGGCGGTGAGAAGCACGCACACGTGGGCTTCGAGACCGGTGAGGATCACGCGGTCGGCGCCGAGCGTGCGCAGGCGCTCGACGAAGCCAGGGGCCTCGCAGCAAGAAAACGCGGTCTTCTCGAGCGCGTCGACCCCCTCGAGCAGGGCCCGGAGCTCGGGCAGGGTGTGTGCGAGTCCCTTCGGGTACTGCTCGGTGAGGAGGATCGGCACGCCCAGTCGCTGGGCCGCGGCGCAGAGGATCTTGATGTTCGCGATCATTTCCTCGCGGCGCTCCGCCTCCATCGCGGCGAAGAGCCGTTCCTGGACGTCGACCACGACCAGGGCGGGACGGGGCATAGCGCCTCCCAGGACACGGACACGGGGGTCGAACAGGCCCATTCTCTCACGCTCCGCCAGCCTGACCAGGGGGCGCACTGACCGAGAGAGACCGGGGCCGCTCGGGTCTGATCGGCGTCTGTACCTCGCGAAGAAGCACGGCCGGCGCTAGGCACCGTCCTCGTCATCACCCTGCTCGTTTGCGCGATCGGCGCCGACTTCCTGGCTCGCCATCTCGCGGAGCACGACACCGAGCTGGTCGGAGAGCACGTCTCCGGATGATCCCCGCACCGTGGAGCGATCCTGCGGGTGCAGGACTCCTTCTGGCGCCTCTCCAGTGCCGGGCGACCGTTGATCCGTCAGCTGTACCAGCGGGTCGAGGATCATCCTGGCGCGACGAGAGACATCACCCGGCGCCGTAGTGGCACGGCGCGGATCTCGCTGATGATCCAAAACGGCACTCGAGGTCGATACTCGCCGGGCTGGCAAACGCGTGGTGCTCAGCAATTTCAACGCCTTCCTGGCACCACGATCCGGTGGCATCGAATCCGCAATTCGCGGCCTCGTGAAGACGGTCCTCGTCTCGATCGCGTCCCTGATCGTCCTGCTGCTGCTTCCCCATCCCGCCCGAGGCGAGGGCGCCTGGCTCGTCACCCTCTACGGGGGCCAGTTCACCGGGAGTGGCGACGGCGACATGATCGAGTTGCGGTTCCAGGACTCCTACTTCACCGGGCTCGGACTGCTGTGGGAATTTGCGGAGTCCGAGCCTCACGTGCGCTGGGAACTCGAAGGGCAGGCGCTCAAACATTTCGGCAAGCAGGACAACGGCGAATTTGCGGTCACGATCAACGTCCGCTGGCTGACGTTCCCGTGGAATGCCTACCTTGACACGAGTCTGGCCTTCGGGAGCGGCCTTTCCTACGCGACCGATGTCCCGGCTCTGGAGGCCCGAGTGAACCCGGACACCGGCTCCACGCGATTGCTGCACTACTTGCTGGTCGAGTTGGCCTTCGCGGTGCCGGGGGCACCTCACTGGAGTGTCGCGACTCGGATCCATCACCGCTCAGGGATGTGGGGATTTTTCGACGGCGTCGGTCGGGCCTCCAACTTCTTGGTCGTGGGACTGCGGTACCGCTTCTAAAACGCCGGGAGCGTCCCCCCTCGCGCCGCCGCGCCTGGCGAACGGCCTGGACTCGTGGCGCCGTGCGCCGGACCGGAGGAGCTGACCGTGCAAGCCGGGATCGGGTTCGTGCACGCCGATTTTCTTCTGGGCGATACCTCCTGGCTGATCCTGCTCGGCATAGGAATGAACTATGCGCTGACCGACAAGGTCAGGCTGACCGGCCGGCGGATCTCTCTAGGCGCCTTGCTTCCGCCGCTCCTGCTCCTCGAGGGCGTCGAGGTCCTCCAGGGCGTCGACCGTGGCCCTGAACTCGATCGAGATCTGATCCCCGAGCCGACGGCGCTCGTCCTTGGCCGCATCGTACAGCTGCTCCAGCAACTCGTCACGCCGGCGTCGGATCCGCTTCCGGTCCCTTTGCTCTGCCGTCATCGCGCTCCTCCGCGTTGAGTCAGGAAGCCTCCCGTGCCCGTTAGACGACGGTGGGGTACGGCTGATCGGCGCCAGTCAGTTGGCGGGCGCCTGCGTCGAAGATCGGCGGGTCAGGTTCACCGGGCCCTGTGGCCCCCAGCGGAAGCTCGACTCACCCGTTCCCGCGAGCTGCTCGGCTTCTATGCGGGTCAACGTGAGCTGTTGGGTGCCGTTCGGCATCACGCCGCGCAAGACCAGCATCAACCCTCCACTGGTGGAGCCATACCAGCCCTCGACGCTGACCGAGACGGCATCGCCTCGGATGGTGGAGGTCATGACTCCGTTCACGCCCGGCGCTCGGCGCCCGAGCACCTGCAGAGGCCCGAGGTAGATACCCGAATAAGCTGCCATTTCTTTCTGGTCGACCACCACGAGCGTCAGGGGGGTCCCGCCCCATAGCCCGCTCCAGATCCCTCGGAGATCCGGCACTATTGTCGAGGGCGGACTCGGCGGTAGCCGCTCTGACGTGCTCGCGCAGCCCGTCATCAGCACGGCCAGCCCGAGTCCGGCGAAACAGCCAAGATGACGCGTCATCGACGGAGTCCAGTGTAATGCCGCTCCCAGGGGCCTGGCCAGTGCCTGGGCACGCCCGGGGATGCAGAGACAGCGGTCGAGCGGACGCCGGGGCAGCTACATCGACAGGCGCTTCATCGTCAGCGCGGTCTGCAGGCTCTGAGCCAGATGCGCCAAGTCTACCGGTTTGACGACGTAGTCGAACGCGCCCAGGGCGAGCGCGCGCTTGGCATCCTCCACGTTCGCCGCTCCGCTGACCATGATCACGACCACGTCAGGAGCTACCGCCCTCATCGCCGGAAGCGCTTCCAGCCCGCTCAAGCCCGGCATCGCGATGTCGAGCAGCGCCACGTCCGGCGCGCCCTCAACGATCTCCCGTACTGCGGCCACGCCATCGGCTGCCGAGATCACTTGATGGCCACTTCCGGTCAGGAACTCTTCGAGCATCGCCCGCATGTCCGGATCGTCGTCGATGACGAGGACTCTACCGGGGGACCCGGCCGGCTGAGGCTCGGCTCCGGCGACCCCGGCCGTCGCTCCGGAGCTGCCGGGGGCTCCTGCCCAGGTCTCTCGGCGCCGCCCAGTGCAGCCAGCAGGTCCGCCAACTCTATCGGTTTGGAGAGAACCGCCCGGGCTCCGAGGGCCATCGCCTGGCGGGAAACTTTCTCATCGAGCTGACCGCTCGCGATCACCACGGCGATCGCGGGGTCGAACGCGCGAATCCGCTTCAGCGNCTCCAAGCCGCCCAGCCTCGGCATGGCGAGATCAAGGACGACCGCAGCGNGCCGGGCGTGCTTGACATGGAGCAACGCCTCCAGGCCGTTACCCGCTTCCAGCGCCTCGAACCCGTGCACCGCGAGGTACTCGGTCAACACCTCGCGGATGCCCACCTCGTCGTCCACGACCAGCACCTTCTTCCGCCGTCCCTCCGCTGATCTCAAGGCTCGGTCCCGCTGGGCTGGGTCATGTCGCCACATGGTCGGCGGCGGGGAACGCCACGCCTTCTAGACTGGCCGACGAGCATGGCCTCCGTGAAATCGGCGCCCGAGGGAGACCCAGGTCACCGTGGAGCCTCGCGCCGGATGAGCGCATACCCGAGCCGGCGCAGCTCGTAACTGATGTCTCGGACGCGTCGATCCCGGTGCCGGCGCTCTACCTGGGAGGGGACGTCACGTTGCCGCCGGTCACGCTCACGGCGGTCGAACGTTACCTCAATCCCTGCGTCGTGGGCGAAGGCCGACTGGAGCCACTCGTAACGTTCGGAGTCTGTCCGTGCGACGACAAAAAGGAGGCGGCTCACGGGGGGTCCACTTGGCAAAACTGATGCCCCCCTCGCGGCCTTGAAGATCACAAGGTTAGCGACCGTCATCGCTGGACCCCTGCACTGAACNTGTGCACTTTGCACCGTTCCTGGGCAGGACGGCTCTCGGCCAGTCGCGTTCTATGCCCCGTCCGGGGCCTCGATCGTGCCTCGACGTTGCAGGTGTCTGGCCACGAGCCAGCACAGCAGGGCCCAGGCCAGGCCGGCCAGCCACCCGCCAAGAACGTCCGTCGGATAGTGAACGCCGAGGTAGACACGGCTGCTGCCGACAAGGAGGGTCAGGAGCAGCGCGACCGATAGCACGTATGCCCTGACCGTGCGCTGGGCGGCGAAACGGGCCAGCAGCGCGCCCAAGGTCAGGTAGATGACGGCAGCCAGCATCGAGTGGCCACTCGGGAAGCTCGGCGACGTCACCGTGGACAGATGCGGCACGATGTCCGGCCGCTCCCGGGCAAACAGGAGCTTCATCGCGGTACTCAGGAGACCCCCGCTCGCGGCCGCGATGGCCACCAGCCACATGGAGGCATACTTCCGGTCAAGGACAAGATAGCCACACACCAGAAGTACCGCGAGAGTCAGGAACGTCGGGCCGCCGAGCACGCTGATGTCCAGCGCCGCCTGCGTNAGCCAACGTGGGCCGATGGGGATTTCGGCGACGTCCGGACGGCGGAGAATACGAAGGANCCAGACGTCGAAGTCCTTGGTATCGCCCTCCAGCATCTCCCCGGCGATCTTGGCGAAGCCGAACAGAGCCAGCACGACGGCGAAGGCGGTGACGAGAACCGCGGNTTCCTGACGGCCGATCCACGCCCGCGCGACGCCAAGGGCGCGCCGAAACGCCTGCATCGGGAGCGTTACGCGAGCGCGGCGGCCTGAGGCTTCATGGGCGCCTCCCCGGGTGCGACGGGTGGACGCCGCGAAACGTATGCCGAGAGGGGAGAGGCGTCAAGGGCCTCCGGCCGTTGACAGGCGCACCGCGTGACCGTGCCGGAGCTCTGCAGGCTGTTTGACGGCTCCGAGCAACTGCTAAGCATCACCGTCGTCCCCTGGTACGTCCGCCAGGTCTTCCCGCCGTAGCCCGGCAGTCTACCGTAGCCGCCACGGGCACCGATCCGGGGGTCCGAAGAGACTTGGGGAAAAGTTTTTCTCTATGGTCTACCCGAGCCGACGGTGTAGCCTTCCGACAGACAACCACGCGGACGCATGCGCCAACAGCGCGAACGACAGGCCCAGAGGCGGGTGCCGCTCATCCTTCTCGTGGAGGATGATAGCGACCAGCGGGAAATGTACGCGTCGTTGCTCTCATCGCACGGGTTCGAGGTC
>JGI25382J37095_10000152_pt1 | contig 13899 bp, 18 predicted proteins | sample GraSoi013_1_40cm_3_FD_37095 | JGI IMG/M metagenome (IMG submission 37095)
GGACATCCAGCCGTCCCGCTTCGTCAAGGAGTTCTTTCACGCCATTCTGGACCGAGTTGTCAGAGTCTACATCAAGCGCGATCATACCGACACCTAACTCCNGGGGCCGTTCCGATGGATTCCGGCTCGTACCGTACACCTTGAAGCCANGACCCAACAGCAACCGTGCGGTTTCTCTGCCGAATCCGGAGGAAGCACCAGTGATGAGAACGACTCTGTTCTCCGGCATAATCGCGATACAGAAGAACTTGGAGCCTAAATCATTTGAGGGGAAGACTGGAGAAAGGGATTATGTGAGTCTGACTATTTATCCAGACATTTCTAGGATTCATGTGTTAGGGGTCTGCTGAGAACACCTAGGCCCTTTTCGAGATACGCTTCAAGTTCTCTGAGCTGCCCCAAGGCCTCTTCGCTATCTCCCAAGGTCATGGTCATATCGATCCTCCGGGCGTGGCTCAACATTTTGCTGAAGACATCCCGGAGGTCGGCTTGCAGCTTCCCCGCTTCCGTCCCGATTACTGCCTCCTGAACCGTCAAATTGGACATGCTAGTAACCCTGGGTCTGTGGGAAATATCTAGAACAGAGGAGCCCGAATCTATTCAGATTACGACAGAGAATCCGAGCGCGGCCTCCGTTATTGAGAACTTAAGCAAATTCCTAGGAGAACCACCATGTCCATCCCCTAAGCGCTGTATCTATCGAAGAAAAAATGTCCCAACAAGACATTCAACAGGCAACGCGGAGAGGCACCTCAACACGCTCCGTCCTACTCGTGATACTCCTCGTCGGACTCGGCGCGGGAGCAGTAGGCTACGGGCTCAACAATGCCTTCGCCGCCACCAACCCGACACAACAGAGCACCACCAACGGCCAACAGTGGTCCGGTTTGAGAGGGGCCGGACCTGGCTGGGACCATGACGGCGGATCATCGCTAAGCTTCAGAGCCTTCAGCACAGTCACCAACGTCACCGCTACAGGATTCGCAATCACGGACAGCACACACTTCACCATCACCATCGCATATCACGGCACCGGCACCGCACCACCAATCACGGTCGTCGGTCTCGCTCCTGGACTCAGCGGTAGCACCACAGTCGCCTCAGGATGGACCAGCCCGACAACAGTGACCCTAGCGCTCACAGGCACTGGCTCGCTCACCACCACGATGCGCGCGCAAGCACTGATCGTACCTCTCACCAGCTAAGGTGATAGTCTATGTCGAACCCAAACTCCCCCCTTTCTAGAAATATTCAGAATAAGTCGCAGTCGCAGTCCTTCCAAGCGCGATTTGATATGACGCCGCGATTCCTATCGCTAGGAGACGAGTGTCTCTCGCGCGGGCTCGTAACTCTAGCAATGGCCTTGTTCTTGCTCGGATTTCTATTCGTGAGACTGCAATTCAGCTAACTGTACTCGGTCTTCTCACGAGGCTACTCTGAATCGCGGCATCACAAGATCTGCGAAACGCCTCAACAAGCCCAAACCCTCTTTGTCAGGGAAGTAGAGGATGAAATAGGAAACGCCGAGCTCCTGGAAACTCTTCATCTTCTCCTCAACCTCGGCCGCTGTCCCGATGAGGGGCCTGGTGGAACGCATTCGTTCGACAAACGCTTCCATCGACTCCTCCGTCCTCCGATACTGTCCATAGTGTCTATTGAAAGATTCACGAAACTCGTTCTCGTTACTACCAATGAGGCAAGTGCCGTAGAAGGATCTCTCGATCGTATTCAGCTTCCTACCAGCGTCCTCACACAAGTTCCGCAGAAGCTCCACCTTGCGCGCATACTCGTCAACATTCAACCCGACAGCGTTCCACCCGTCGGCAAGGTCCGCCACAATCCGCAACAACATCTTCTCTCCGCCCCCGCCGACCCAGATCTGGGGCGACGTGGGTCTTGGATAGCACCAGGCTCNGTCGACTTTGAAGTTCTTNCCCTCGAACGTAGCAGGATCTTGGGACCACATCGATCGTATGATCTGGATTGCCTCTCGCAACTGCTGCATACGAACTCCCACCGGTGGAAATGGGATGCCGTACGCCTTGTACTCCGGCTCATGCCAACCCGCACCAACGGTCAGCAACAACCTCCCCCCGCTAACGTGGTCGAGGGTCGCGCCCATCTTTGCCAATAGGGATGGATAGCGAAACCCGACAGCACTTACGAGGGTCCCGAGCGAAATCTTCTTGGTCGCTTGAGCAAGAGCCCCAAGAGTCACCCATGGGTCAAGGCACGGCTGCCNGTAAGTCTCTTCGTTTCTTCCCATCAGATGGTCGCAGATGAAGAGACNGTCAAACCCGGACCTCTCAGCCTCCAATGCCACCTTCCGGACCCCGTTGTAGCTTATCCCTAGATGATTCTCGATCTGAACACCAAACTTCAAGGAAATTTCCCAGATGTCAGAAACGCCTTGTCTTGGTATTTATCCGCGTAATCCGCGGAGCCTTCGATAGTACAAACCGAGCAACGCAACCGCGACGCTAACAACGATCACAGGCCCCACGAAGGGCAGCATGATAACCGAGACAGCCAGCGAGATCCATGGAAACACTTTTGCTCGGCCTCCCTTGAGCAGTTTGATCCCCGATGCGGAACCGATCACGTAGACAAGAATTGCCGCGCCGCTCGGAATCAAGAGCGCCGTCTGCAAATCGATACTCAGAAAATACGACACAACCAAAGTGATCATTCCCAAACCAGTCAACAATCCGAGCGAAAGATGAGGAGCACCAGTCTTGATGTTGATTCGAGCTATCACCCTCGGAAGACCTCCCTCCTTCGCGACAGAATAGATGACTCGGGACATCCCGGTCGTGTATGCGTTGACGGTTCCGAAGATGATGAAAACCGCAAGAACCCCAGTGCTAACAGCACCGTAAACGCCTAGAGCGTTCGAGAGAATCGCGGCGAATGGAGCGACACTGCCTCCAGNTTTGTAGGCCTGAGTTCCAACAGTCGCAAAGGCGACCGAGAAATACAAAGCGCTGATCACGATGACACTAAGGATAATGCTTCGGTGGAAGTCTCGCTCTGGGTTCTTGAACTCCTCCGCCACGTTGGACACGTTCTCATAACCAAGGTAGGACCAGAAGATGAGAGCGGCTGCNGTGCCTATCGGGATAGCTCCGTTGGGGAAGAATGGAGAGAAATTCTCGAGTCGAACGAGTGGAGCAGACGCGATCACCGCAGTGAGCAGTAATCCAACGATCGCGACTATCACCGCGAGCTGAACTTTTCCGCTAATTACAATGCCTCGATAATTGATGAGGAAGGTTCCTAGAATTATCAGCGCCGCAACAACGTAAATCATCTCTTTACTCAACGGAATCGCGTACGAAAGATAGGAAGCAGCGATGACAGTTACGACCGGAGCGCCAGTCACATACCAGACGATGAACAGCCAGCCCACCGCGTCGGCCCAACGCTGTCCGAAGCTTTCGCGGGCGAATGCGTAGACTCCTCCAGATTCCGGCCTGCGCGCTGACAGGCTCGCAAAGGTGTAAGCGAGCGGGTAGCTGGCTAACGAGAGTATGAGCCATGCGATAAGTGACGCTGGGCCCGCAATCTGGGCTGCCAGCCCGGGCAGGACCAGGACTCCTGAGCCGAGAACCGAGCTCATGTACAACGCGACAGCATAGCGCATCGTCACTGCTTTGCGGAGACCCGGGGTACCTTCTGGCACAGCCCATCAAGCAAGTTCCGGATTCGAATCTGGATTGGATAAAGGCTGGTTCACCTAAGAATACGAGGCATCCTACTTGATGATAGCTTACTTGAGATGAACTGGATGCTTTGGTAATTTGGCGTTCTTGCCCGACTCAATATTCTTCCCTGTCTGGCTAGACCGCGATTGCTTCGCATCGAGTACTGTCTGGATGAATTCCCTGTAGCCGGTCGTCATCTCATCATATGCCTTCGCCACTTCCTTCATGTCGGGAATGAGTCGCTTGAGTTCGTTGGAGAGTCTTGTATCGGTGTTGCCGATATGGAACCGGTTTCGGATTTTGACGACGACTGATTCTAGCTTGTCGGTCCAGTCTTTTTCCCAAAGTATTCTGGTGAACAGTTCCCCAAAGTCAAACTCTTCTGCCGCTGGTTGGGGCTGGTGCTCAAACATTTCCAGCGCCTTCTTGCGTGCCTGATCAGAGAACCGGTCCTCAAAAGACACATCATCCTCCGAACTCACGGCAAAGGCACGACACTTTGCTCACGGTTCATACGTCAATCGTAAGCCTCGTGTTACCCTCATCCGCACTCGGCGACTGCCCTTGCTCGAATCCGCTCATTGAACCACTCCGCGGAAAACATGGTGAGATGGATCAAGAATCTATTTGAGCCAGGAGGCAGTCAATGTATGATAGGAATGCACGTCCACCAGCCGTTCCCCGTAGCAGGACAGAGTCCTCTCGGACAAGCAGTGCAGTCGGCATCAACAATGGGCTTGCTACTCCTGGTGCCGCCTCAGCCGCAGGAGACTTGCCCGGTATGCGGTCATGTGCAGTCCGCTGGTTGGAGGTTCTGCCGCAATTGCGGCACGAGACTCCGATGCCCATCATGCAACACGCAAAGTCTTGGAAAGAGCTATTGCCACAACTGTGGCACGCGTCTAAGATCTTAGAGTACTGATAATCGATCTAAGCCTGGTTTTGTCGGGATCACGTCTTAGGATTATTTTTGGCGCATTTGCAGAAGCCTTGTTCTTCGCCGATCTTCCATTCCTCCTTCGCCAGTTGGTCGCTACGGATGTAGCGTTGGCAATCCGGGCAGAAATGTTTCCTGATCTCCGCGAGACGTTTCCTGTTCTCTTCAAGATCCAGTAAACGCGTCTTTCCTGGGCGTTCGTTTTCTTCGACTTTTCGTAGACGTCTGCGTTCTGCTAGTGTGAAGTTTAGCTGGGCTCGTTCCCATGGAGGCACGCGTTTCTTCTCGGACATCTCTCCCTGTTTGTTCGAAATCCAGCATCATAATCTTTCCATCCAGAGACAAAAGAAGCCTATTTTCAGCCCTATTCTCGGTTCTGGGTGGGGGTTTCTAGATTTGCCTGAAACCGTTCGGGAACNTACCGANGAAATCCCGTCGTTGGGACCTGCCATCTAAGCCCAGACCAAGCCCGGAATCAGAAGACTCGCCCATTATCCATGCCAGACACCAGACAGGAAATCATCTCTAGAAAAAAGGGGGGTATTGCACAGAACATCTCGGGACGCAAGAGCGGTTGAGGAAGATTCCAGGATAACGAAATCGCCCAATATCCGCCCCAATCTCGAATCTGGAACGCCTCCCTAGATTCTTCCGGAATTCGTTCGGGATTGTCTGCAACTTTCCTCTCTCATCAAAGCCCAAACCAGGCTTTGATTAGCTGGAATCCACTGGAATCAGTGCCGGACAGGAAATGGTTTTTGGAAAATAGGGGGTCTTAGCGACCGAGTCTCGCGTCGCATGAGTGGTTTCTCCATGTTTTCAAAATCACAGTTTTGAGCATAGTTTTTTATCAATAGCGTAGCAGCGGAATCGTCATGCCTCATCACAGATACAAGCTACCTGATCTTCCGTACGCGTACAACGCGCTCGTCCCGACTATAAGCGAAGAGATTATGCGGTTACACCACGACAAGCACCATCTCGCCTATGTGAACGGCGCAAACGCCGCCCTTGACAAGCTCCAGAAAGCCCGCGAGACCGGCTTCGCCGGCGTCGACGTCAAAGCAATCGAACGCGACCTCGCCTTCCACGGTTCAGGTCACACGATGCACAGCACCTTCTGGCCCAACATGAAACCGAACGGTGGAGGAAAACCAGGTGGAAAGATAGCCGACCAGATCAACACCGACTTTGGCAAGTTCGACTCGTTCAAAGAACAGTTCGGCACAGCCGCCAAACAAGTCGAAGGAAGCGGCTGGGCCGTCCTAGCCTACGAACCATGGACCCAACAATTGATCACGCTCCAAGCCGAGAAACATAACGACCTAACCGTCCANGGAGTAGTCCCACTGCTCGTNCTCGACGTATGGGAACACGCCTACTACCTACAATACAAGAACGACCGCGCAGCCTACGTCGACGCCTGGTGGAACGTCGTCAACTGGGACGATGTGGAAAAGAGACTAGAAAAGGCCAGACGTTAACTCCTCCAAATCCTCCTCTTCCCTTTTCTTCACAACAACCACAGGCTTCGCCATCCTCTTCTCGATCTTTACTCTCGACGCTGGTAGTGGCTTCCCGTGCCCTGGACAGATAATCTCCGGACCTAAATCCAACACACGCTTCACACTGGCCTCGGTCTGAGGAATACTTTCCATCAGCAACGGTTCCACAAGCCGGCCCCGACGAGCCCGCAAGAGATCACCGACAATAGCCACACTAGGCTGGTTAAGAAAGAGGGAAACCGATCCTTTGGTGTGTCCCGGCGTCCAGANCACAGACCCGTCCAATCCCACTCCATCCAAGACCGACTCTTCGTCAGCAGCGAGATCCACGTGCGCGGTCTGGAACTTGATAATCCGGAACAACTTGAGCGACCAATATTCAAGCGTCGTCAGCTTTCTCACCATTCTTCCATAAAGACTCCAAGCGCTCGGAGCCGATATCACCAGCGTCCCAGCTGCATACGGCTTCTCGAACGGATGAGAAGCCAGCTTCGCCCCGGTCTGCTTCTTCAACGCAGCCGCACTCCCAATATGGTCCAAGTGCCGGTGCGTCAACAGTACAAGCTTCAAGTCTGAAGGTTTCTTTCCGAGGGAGGCGATAGCCTTGAGAATCCTTTTCTCACTACCAGGCAGCCCGCTGTCTACCAGCACGAGCCCCTTAGGAGCCTCGACAAGGTATGCGTTTGCAGCTCGCGCTGGAACCCGGTAAACCCCCTGAGCAACATTACGCAACTACAGAGACCTCCNTTCCCCGCAGCATATAGCCCGTGTTTTTTCTCTAGAACTTTCTCGGCTCACAGTCTGTCCAGCTTTCGTGTCTGACCTATCAATACCCGATTTAAGAGTGGTGAACCGACAGCAAGAGATCGCCGGTCAATCCTAATGAGCCAACATAAATCTGGAATAGCTAGCGAGTGTTGAGCTTCTCTATCTCTACCACCTGGTCAAGAATCTCAGCCAAGGAACAGGGATCAAGATCAGGCCTCCTCATGTAGGCAGCCGCAGTAGCGTTCGCGAAGACCAGCCGTTCCTTGTGGCCGAGCCCGATGCCTTGCGCAAAAATGTCACCTGCATTCCACGCATCTCCCGCCCCGGTGACCTTCAACGGAGTCGTGCTGGCACAGAGGACTCGTTCTCTCTGGCCATCGACGAAAGTAGCTGAGAAGCCCGGAGTGTGAAGATCGACCCTACTTCCAAGCATGCTGAAGACGCCGGCGGCCTGAAATAGTGGATTTTCCTCCTCTCCTTCAAATCCGCTCCCTGCCTCGCTAACCGCGGAGGCTAGCTGGGTGAGCTCGTTCTCGTTGACACTGAGAACGTCAACAAGCCCATTGGAGAGAACCTGATCGTTGAGCCTCGGAATCTCTCCTGCTCTCGACGTAGGATCTCCAGGGTCGAAAAAAGTCACTCCTCTTCCCTCATTCTTAGCAGTCTGAAACACTTCCTCAGCAAGTTCGGTTCCCTTTAGGTTCTGGTTCCAGTTGAAAACACAGACAAAATCGGCCTCACGTATGAGCTCCTTATCCCTCTCGGCCAGCTTCTCAGGNCCGAAACTTGAGAGAGACCCCGGATCGCTTGCCATGATGTTGACCCGCCTTCCGGTGTGTTCAGCCTCGAGCGCGAGAGTCCTAGAGAGCGATCCCGTAATTGTNACATGAGACAGATCCACGTTCTTCAAAAATTGAGCTAGAGCCATCCTCCCAAAGTCGTCAGTCTCGATCACAGGAACAACNTTTACCCCAAGTCTCGAGAGCTGGGCTGAAACGTTGGACGCGTTCCCTCCTCTGCCCAACAGNTGCTTCCAGCCNAGGAGGTTACCGCCTCCTCGTTCCGCCACTTCAATCATTGCCCCAGCCATCTGGTCAAGCTTGCCCGGAAAAGCCAGAACGTAGTCCAGAAAGAAGTCCGGCATCGCAACAACTTTGAAACCCGGTTTCTCCACGAGCTTTTCTTTCAGATCAGACGCGAGCCGAGACAGCAATCAGCCACCGAGACAGATGGCATTTTCCTACTATTAGTTGATAAAGCTGGGGCCCATAACNGCCCGAGANCTGACCAGGCAATATGTTGCAGGGACCAGAACCTCCCATCACGGGACGCAAGATCCGTCAACTCGGATCGCGAATCTATCGCATCGCAAGGTTCGACAGGGAGACGTTCCGAGAACTCAAAGAGGACAAGAACGCAACTGGGCAGGCAGTCGCAGTCCTCCTCTTAGTNGGCCTATCTTACGGACTCGGATTTAGCATATTCAATGGGCTTCAAAAATCTACTTTGTCACCGGACTTTATCATCTCACAAACGTTAGCCAACATGATCATAACAGACTTCGCAATATTCGTATGGTCAGCAACCGTCTTCCTAGTCGGAACAAAACTGTTCCAAGGAAAGACAAGCTACTGGCAACTTGCTAGGCCACTATTCTTCTCNACAGCACCAGGCATCCTCTTCATCTTTATCGCAATACCCTTTTCACCTCTCATAGTTACAGCGGCTGTCGTCGCCTCGGCATGGATCGTCTCGGAAGAGTTCGTCGCCCTAAAGAGCGCGATGGGGTTCAATACGCAACGAGCGCTCTTAACCTCGGTTGTCGGCCTGCTCATCCTCGCCTTCATCCAGATGACAATCTAGATGCGCGACATCTTCGCTACAGCCCGTTTCGATCGGTTCTGACAAGCTATCAGCCCTGACCTCGTCATACGTGCCCTACCTAGTTCTTATCGTGTAAATACTCCCCGGTTCAACAAGGCAAACAGTCTCACGCATTTCAATTAAGCTCCCTAGGCTTCTAGGGAAGATTAGCATAGTCAAATACAATCATGTTTTGAAAGAGGTTGAGGACCTAGGCATGAACGCGATCACTTTGTGGGAGCCGCCTTTGACGCCAACGACTTTTGTTTGGTGAAAATTTCCATTGCCGGATCTTTGGTCATATCATGACCCTTGTAGAGATGGTCTTGCAATTCGTAATAGGTTGCGAATGTCGTCTCGATACCTTTCACCGAACATATGAAGCAGAGGATCTTATCCTGAACCATTCAAGACACGTCCGCTATTTCAGAAAAGACGCACTTACCTGGATAAAAAGAGGCTTTTCAATAGTTCAATGAGAAGTTAACTACATAGTGTCGCTTTGCCAAGGTAGAGGATGTTGGCGGAAAAGTCTGGCGGTTTCATCAAAGACCCGATTCATGGCTATGTCAGAATCAGCCAGACTGAAAGATCAGTTATCGATACCGAGCCTGTTCAAAGGCTCAAGCGCATCCGCCAACTGGCTGGCTCAGAATTCGTCTATCCCGCCGCAAATCACACTAGGTTCGAGCATGTAATTGGCACTATGCATCTCGCCGGTACTCTTGGTGAAGCGCTTCCGATTGGTCTTCCTCGAAGTCAACGAGAACAGTTGCGCTTGGCNGCGTTGATTCATGACATTGGTCACGGCCCCTTTTCACACGTGTTTGAACCACTCTTGGCAAAATACCTGGGCAAGAGCCACGAAGACTTTGTTCCATGGCTAGTGAAGGACACGGAAATAGCGGAAAGGCTCGAGGCCGCAGGCCTCGACGCCCGTACTCTGGGTCAATTGGCAATTGGAAAATTGGCGAATAGAAAGCGTCCATACTTGGACCAGATAATCAGCAGTAGCGTAGACGTCGACAAGATGGATTATCTCGTTAGAGACTCCTTTCACACAGGAGCAGGATACGGCTCATTCGACGTTCATCGCCTCCTCTACGCGATGGATATTATTGACAACAGTCTTTCAGTTGACCGGTCAGCGGTGGCAACGCTTGAGAGTTTCCTCCTTGCACGGTTTGAATCATTTCGAACAATTTACTTTCACAGAGCGTCTAGGGCAGTTCAGATAATGCTGGTTAGAGCATTGGAGGCTGCAAGAGGTGATCTCCAGTTGTTGGATTTTGCTCGAACCGAGGATTATCTCAAACTTGATGACTACAAAGTGTGGACACAGCTGAAGGAGTGTAAGAAGTCCAGGAAGATAATGCAGGACTTGGAGGGTAGAAGGCTACTAAAATGCGCTTATGAACGCNTCCTTTTTTCCGGTGACGAGTTGGCGTCCAACGTTATTTCAGACGAACATGTTCGCGCGGACATCGAAAAACAGATTGCTAGAAAGGCGAAGGTTGCATCGGAAGACGTAAACATCGACGTACCTACACAACCATCAGTTCCGTACCACGATGCCACGGCCCTGCCTTCCACGGACATACAAGTTTTCGATCGTTCTCCTGGTGACAAAAAGGAGAGAGTCCCTCTATCGGAGGTTTCCAGGATCGCTCAGGCCCTTCAGGGGTTCATGAACCTCGTGAGAGTATACACCAATGAGTCGTACCGTTCTAGAGTCGAATCTGCGGCGCGTCAGATCCTCGGAGAGGTTCAGACCTAGAGAAGGACCGTACTGATTCGATTTCTCCAACGCCTCAACCCTGTCACTTCCTTGGAATTCTAGAAGTTACATCAGCACTTTATTTCAACCCCTGAACTGACAATGATATCCCGAGAAATCGTGGTGTCTAGACTGCCTAAGTTCATGCAAACACTTGATGATCTGATTTATCGCGAGCTGGAAAAGATCGCGAAGCGAAGAGGAATAACCATCCAAGAGCTAATTAGAGCAGTTATAGTGCCCGAGTGGATCAATGGACTCAACGGCGCCTCAAACAAGCTGAACGATTGGCGCTAGCTTTCCATCGATTCTAGAGCCAAGACTCTAAGCGAGACCGCACGCGACCAACAACACGCCAAGATCGCTTCTTTCCTATTAAAGAGTCGCGGAGGAGAACGAAGAGGTCGCATTGTTACATAGGGGATAACGCCGCGCACTCCTCTGTTTTTCTCAGTGAGTGAGATGTCGAAAAATAAGCGAACATACTCGACGACCGTCGAAAACATCATTTCAATAATTGTTCGTAGGATGACGATTCGATGAGCGTTGAGAGATTGGATGACGCTGTGGCAGCGATTACCTTCACTGCCACGGTGATCACAATCGCGGTGGGTTTCCTCTTCAACCTTTAGAGGAAGCTGGGCTGGCAGTTGTGCCAGACTTAGCCTTGTCAAGNAGGCTCGCGTAGAGGCGGAGCGCCTCACCTTCGGAAAGCTTCGTGTTTATCGATACTATGCTCATCTTGTTGTAGGTTGCAGCAACCCGCTCCGCCAGAGCTCGAGCTGCGAGCAAATATTTCCCACCGAGAAGAACAGATGAGGTCCCTGGTCCTCCCTCGCGCAGCCCTGGAGTCGATACGGCTAGAGTGCCGACCTTGAATGTATCATCGTAAAAGAAGGCCAAAACCGCATTTTCTACGGGAAGAAGGCTTACCTTGTGGATGGCGCCATCCCTTTCCAGACTTGCTTCGAGCAAATCTCCTTCAACTGACTCCTTGTNNTCTCATGCTATAAAATGGAGAGAAACCCCGAGGGNCCCTCGAGACTGATCCGGAGACCGGGAAGGGAGGCGTCGTCTCGGTTAGGTAATGTAGCGGTCCTTGCCTTCTTCGGGTTTTTCTTCGCCTTCTTTGGACTCTTCAACTTCCGCATGTCTGAAACGTTCCATCTTCTTGCGCATGTCCTCAATCTCCGAATCCAGCTCTTTCAGATCTACTGGAATACTGACCAGTCCAGTCAACATCTGAATTACGGCTCTCGCCGCTTCCAAGTCCGGGTAGGCTCCTGTGGTTGCGCCTAGTAGGCCTGCGCATTGCATGCCGCGTTGTCTGGCGATGCCAAGTATTACTCCTGCAGCTCCCGTGACGGCGCCCCCTTTTGCAAGCTTCGCACCCATTCTTCTCAAACGTTCTCCGAGCGCGGCTTCTCCGACGACAGCATAGACGGCTCCCACATCGTTGCCGGAGCGTGTTCCGTATCCGCCCATTGTATAGACGGCCTTACATCGGAATCGTTGGGCAAAGTCGAGGACGATGCTTGCGACCTCGTACTGGCCAGTTACGCTTGGCTGTGCGTCTCCGGTTAGGAGGATGACGTTCGGTTCTAGCTCGCCATAACCATAAAATTCGTATCTTGGAAGAGAGTATGTTCCGTCTTCCGAGATGTTGATGCCGAGGTTGCCGTCGGGAAAGAGTAGGTAGCTGGAGTATAGCTCGCCCATTTTCTTAGGCTTTAGTTTCTCNATGAAATAATCGACTGCAACCTTTCCTACGTAACCAAGTCCGGGNAGACCTTGGATCAGGACAGGTTCTCTCAGTTGGACCTGTGCTAGCTCGTGTATCCTAGTATCGCCGAGCGTTTGAGAAGACATGAAAGAACGCTTTCGGGGTCTCGCGGGCGCTGTGGCTTATAGTTATTTCGTAAAGCTCTCCCAGGTGCGGATTCGAGCCTCGCGTCTTCGATCGTTTCGTCAAAGAAGAAGATTAGGCTAGTGCTCGCCCTTCATCGCGGATCCTGTTGGAACCAGGGCCTTCAGCTGGGTGTTTGCTCTGAGAAGTTCTCCGGTTACGGCATAGTAGGCTCGGCTTCCGAGCGGCAGGAATTTCAGAGCCTTCGATAATTGTTTGATGTATATTTTGAGCTCTTGCGGGTCGTGCCGTTGGCGAGTCTGATCATCGTCTCCCGGAGACTTGATCGTGAGCCTTTCTTTCCTTCGCTGCACGCCTAACTCATCTCTCCATACTTGACCGCTATCAAACGTAATGAGTGTTCTGTATCTGAAACGCTGGTTGTAGCGGAATCCTTCGAAAGTCTAGCACGGTAGTGAGAAGGAGGTCTACAATTCGTCGATGAGATTGATGATAACAGTTTGCGGGAGGGAGAGTTAAAATAGCTTGAATCGCGCCTGGACCTCACTTCAAACCAGAGAGTCAGTTTCATGAGCTGTGCACCATTCGTATCATCTCCGCACGATGTTGTCAAGAAAATGCTGGAAGTTGCAAGAGCAAGCAAGGACGACATTCTCTTCGATCTAGGCTGTGGCGACGGTCGCATCTTGACCACAGCAGTCAAGGATTTCGGAATCAAATCCGCCGTAGGTTACGAGATAAGAGAAGACTTGTTCAAACAGGCGTCCGGGGAGGTTGAGAAAATGAAGCTAATGGAAAAGGTGCACATTTTCAACAAGGACCTGTTTCAGGCAGATTTGAAGGACGCAACTCTGATTACCCTGTATCTTACCACGTATGCTAACGAGCGGTTGAAGCCTAAACTGAGATCGGAGGCTCGACCTGGCTCGAGGATTGTAAGCCATGACTTTATGATCAATGGCTGGAAACCTTCGAGAAAGGAGAACTATAACGAGCACACGATCTACGTCTACTCGATCCCTGACGCTTACTCGATCTAGGGCTCGTATCCTATCTCCTCGAATCTTGATGAGAGAATAACTGCTCCTAGCTCAAGGGTTGTTGGCGTTTGCTCAGCGCTTGTTACGATACGAACGATGCCGTTCCCGATTCGCTCAATCCGTCCTATCGACAGGAGTTCTCCCTTCTCGTCGAGTAGTCCTGTTATCGTTCCTCTATGTGATGTGGCTTGGTCGAGTCGTTCCTGTTTGGGGGCGTTGAACATTTTGAGCTTGATCGTGTTGAGTCTCAAATCAAGATGTTTCGGATTCCCGAGAAATCGTCTGTATCCTTCTTCCCTGGCTTTCTTCCTTTCTTCTCTTGTTCTTCTCCGGGCAAAGCTTGAGGCTTCGAGCCGCAGGATCGGATGTTTTTGCAATTCGAGAATATGATCGAGTTCGTGATCGAGGCTTAGAGCAAGGACAAGCTCCGGTCGTAGG
>JGI25382J37095_10000158_pt1 | contig 13751 bp, 18 predicted proteins | sample GraSoi013_1_40cm_3_FD_37095 | JGI IMG/M metagenome (IMG submission 37095)
TTTTCATAGGGGCAGTAATTAGGCTTGCAGTAACCGTGGCGATTCTCCCCGCTTTGCGAGGACCTGTCAATATTCTCAGAAGCCCGCCGTTCGGGCCTTGTGGGGTTTTAATGCGTCGGTTAGAATGACGGTCCATGCCTGATCCTCGCTCCATCGTCATCAAGGGCGCGCGGGAGCACAACCTCAAGAACCTGGACCTCACGCTCCCGCGTGACAAACTAATTGTCATCACCGGCCTCTCCGGCTCAGGCAAGTCGTCGCTGGCGTTCGACACGATCTACGCCGAGGGCCAGCGCCGCTACGTGGAGTCTCTCTCCGCCTACGCGCGCCAATTCCTCGAGCAGATGGACAAGCCCGATGTGGATTCCATCGAAGGGCTCTCGCCGGCCATCGCCATCGAGCAGAAGACCACGTCGCGCAATCCCCGTTCCACCGTCGGAACCGTCACCGAGATCTACGACTANCTCCGCCTGCTCTTCGCGCGAATCGGCCGTCCGCACTGCCCGCAGTGCGGCGATCCGATCACCGCGCAGACAGTCCAGCANATGGTNGATGCGCTCATGGCGCAGCCGGCGGGCGCGAAGCTCTCCGTGCTGGCGCCCATCGTCCGGGACCGCAAGGGTGAGTACCGCAAAGAACTTCAAGATTCGCGCCGNGCGGGGTTCATCCGGGCGCGGATCGACGGCAAACCGCACGACCTGGCCGAGGAGATCGCGCTNGACAAGCAGAAGAAGCACACCATCGAGATCGTGGTGGACCGTGTGGTGCTCAAGCACGACGACCCGACGATGCAGCGGCTGGCGGACTCGCTGGAGATTGCACTCAAGCAAGCCCATGGTCTTGTCGTTGTCAGCGTGGAAGGGGGAAAAGACCTGATCTACAGCGAGAAGCTGGCCTGCGTCCGCTGCGGGTTCAGCTACTCGGAGCTGACACCGCGGCTGTTCTCCTTCAACAGCCCGCACGGGGCTTGCCCCGCCTGTGATGGTCTGGGGCACGAGCCGCCGAAGGGCTGCCCCGTGTTCGGCGAGGATGATGAATACGAGGAAGAAGCCTTCGAGACCCTGACGCTGTGTCCGATCTGCAAGGGCGACCGGTTGAAGCCCGAAAGCCTCNCGGTCCTGCTCGACCGGAAGTCCATCGCGGCGGTCACGCGCCTCTCGATCCGGGACGCCGGTGAGTTCTTCCAGCGGCTNAAGCTCACCGAGCGCGAGCAGTTCATCGCGCATCGCATCCTGAAAGAGATCCGGGAGCGCCTGGGCTTCCTCATCAACGTCGGCCTGGACTACCTGACGCTGGATCGGGCCGCGGCGACGCTCTCCGGCGGGGAGGGCCAGCGTATCCGCCTGGCCACGCAGATCGGTTCCGGCCTGGTCGGTGTCCTGTATATCCTGGATGAGCCGTCCATCGGCCTGCACCAGCGGGACAACCAGCGGCTGCTGGACACGCTCAGGCGGCTCCGGGACCTCGGCAATACCGTGATCGTGGTCGAGCACGACGCCGAGACGATGCGGCGCGCGGACTACATTCTCGACCTGGGCCCGGGCGCCGGCGTGCACGGCGGCTATGTCGTGGCCCACGGCGCGCCAGCCGAAATNATGGCCAATCCGAACTCCCTGACGGGGCGCTACCTGCGGGAGGACATCACGATCACGCTGCCGCACCGGGCGCGCCAGGCCGGCCGCCANCTCACCGTCGCCGGNGCTCGGGAACACAATCTCAAGAACGTGACCGTGAAGATCCCGCTCGGGTTGCTGACGTGCGTGACGGGCGTGTCGGGGTCTGGCAAGAGCACGCTGCTCTTCGACGTCCTGTACCGGAGCCTGCGGCAACTCCTCTATGGTGAACGCCGCACACGACCCGTTGCACGTGAGGCAANGGGTACCACGACCTCGCGGCTACGGAAGCCGCAGGCGCTTCCTCACGATGCTCAGAAGTCGTCCTGGGTTACTGGGTGCGCCGACATCAAGGGCGTGGAGCACATCGACAAGATCGTCAACATCGACCAGTCGCCGATCGGGCGCACGCCGCGGTCCAACCCGGCGACTTACACCGGCCTGTTCACCTACATACGGGAGTTCTTCGCGAACCTGCCCGAGTCACGGGTGCGCGGTTACCGGTTAGGCCGCTACTCGTTCAACGTGAAGGGCGGGCGGTGCGAGGCGTGTCAGGGCGATGGACTGATCAAGATCGAGATGCACTTCCTGCCGGACGTCTATGTGACCTGCGAGGTCTGCAAAGGCCGGCGGTACAATCGGGAGACCCTGGAGGTCCGCCACAAGGAGAAGAGCATNGCCGACGTCCTCGACATGACCGTCGAAGAAGCCCTGGCGTTCTTCCAGCACCTGCCCCTCATCAAGGGCAAGCTGCAGACGCTCTTCGACGTGGGGCTGGGGTACATCAAGCTTGGCCAGTCGGCCACGACGCTCTCGGGCGGCGAGGCGCAGCGGGTGAAGCTCTCCCGCGAGCTCTCCAAGCGGGCGACCGGGCGCACGTTCTACATTTTGGACGAGCCCACCACCGGCCTGCACTTCGCCGATATCCAGAAGCTCCTCGAGGTCCTCAACCGTCTGGTGGAGTCCGGCAACACCGTCGTGGTGATCGAGCACAACCTCGACGTCGTCCGCAACGCCGACTGGNTCATCGACCTGGGGCCGGAAGGCGGCGATCGCGGCGGCGAGGTCGTCGCCGCGGGCACGCCAAAGGAGGTCGCGGGCGTGAAGGCTTCCCACACCGGGCGTGTTCTGCGCGGGGTGTGACACGCGGGCGGCATTGTTCCGGAACGCCGTCCGCGGCTTTCTCAGAGTTTGTTTTCGATGGCGTAGCGCACCATCTGGGCCACGTTCCGGATGCCAAGTCGGCGCCCGATGTTGACGCGGTGCGTTTCGGCTGTGCGCGGGCTGATGCCCAGCTTCTCGCCGATCTGCTTACTGGTGTACCCGTGGGCCACCAAGCTCAGCACTTGACGCTCGCGCGGAGTGAGGCGCGGGGTCGCTCGGCGCGTGTTCTTCATGTCTAGGGCGGGGTCTTTATATTTGGTTTTAGCAGTCCGANGTACAGTCATGATGTGCAGAACCCTCCTCCTTGAACATGGATGTCCGGCATCATAGCCTGAGCGCGAGCCGAAAGACAATCGGGGAAATCATCCAATGAACGACGGGAATGGGGTCGGCCAGGGAGGTGCCACATTTTTCCTGGTTTTCCGTGTCACCTTTGCCGAAATGGCGTGTCTCAGAAAGTGTAGGAGGTAGGGGCGGGCGGGATGGCGGCGTCGGACTACCAACTATTGGACCGCTACGCGGCCGGCGATGAGTCGGCCTTCGAGGAGCTGGTCCTGCGCCATCAGAAGACCGTCTACGACCTGGCGTACCGGATGCTGGAGAATCATGCCGATGCGGCCGATCTGGCGCAGAAGTCGTTCGTGCAGGCCTTCCTCCATCATCGGTCCTTCAAGCGCGAGTCCAGCTTTCGGACCTGGCTCTACCAGATCTGCCTCAACCAATGCCGCAACGCGCTGCGCGATCGGGCCCGGCTGGCGCACGAGGACGTGGAAGAGTTGGCGCTGGCGGCCCCGCAGGATACCTTTGCGGAGGTCGCCAGGTCCGAGCTGAAGGACCGCCTGGGGCAGGCGATCCGGACCCTGCCGGCAAGGCAGCGGGAGGCCCTGGTGCTCCGCGTGTATCACAACCATGCCTTCGCGGAGATCGGGATGATCATGAGCTGTTCCGAAGGGACCGCGAAGGCCAATTACCATCATGCGGTGGACAAGCTCCGCCGCGTCCTGATGGCGGGTGAGGGATGAACATGACCTGCAATGAGATCAAGGAATTGACCGTACCCTACCTGGAACTGGACCTGGAGCCGTCCCGCGTCCGGGACGTCACTACTCACCTGAACGGGTGCGCGGGCTGCCGTGCCGAGATGGAGGCNGTCCGCCAGGTCCTCGTCCGGGTGAAGGGGATGGCGGTGCCGGACCCGGGGGACCAGTTCTGGAGGGAATTTCCGCACAGGGTCCGCCACGAAATGGCACGGTTGCAGAACACTGCGACGACNCTGGAAGGNCCATCTCGATATCAGCGGTTCTGGGGNGGAGTTGTCACGGCGAAGCGGACACTGGCCCTCGCGGCGTCGCTGTTGCTCNTCGTCAGCGCATGGTTGCTCCGTGGTCAGTTTGATGAAGCGACGNCGCCGGCTCCATCCGTCAGTCAACCTGGCCAGCCGGTCAAGATGGCCGCTAGTCAGCCGAGGCGAGCGGATCGNGGACAGGACAGTGAGTTCGCAACNGTCGACCTGCCGGCCGTCGTCGATGCGGATTGGCATGACTACTGGGAGGTCGACCCGGATGCGGCTCTGATGGAGATGGCCGGGCACGTGGATCGCCAGACCATGGATCGATTATTGGCGGACATTTAAAAAAGGAGCGCTATGAACTCGATTACGCGTGGAATCCAAGCGGTCTCAGCCTTAATCCTGGTGCTGGTGGCGCCGATGTCATTGAGCGTGGCCCAGGAGCCAGGCAGACAGGGTGGCTCATCGCCAGCGCCACCGNCGATGGAAGAACTTGACCGCATGACGACGCCGGAGCGCGGCGGCAAGGACATGGAGGAACGCATCCGGCACTTCGAAGCCAAGAGGAGGGAGAAACTGCTGCAGGCCTTGCAACTGGACGAGGCCACCCGTACCAGGCTTACCCAGCGCCTGGCGCAACTGGACCAGAAAGCGCAAGACTTGCGGCGCCAGCGGCAGGAAGCCGTGCAGGCCTTGCGCGAGCAAGCCAAGGGGCTGCGCAAGGAGATGCGGCGAGGGCAGCGCAACGGCGGTGGGCGCGGCCCTGAAGGGACTCCGCCTGCGGGAGGCAGCCCGGCCGATAACAGCGCGTTGCGCCAGGCGCTAGAACGGGTCTATGCGGTGGAGGACGCCATGACGGGCTTGCGGCGGGAGCGCCTGCAGGTGGCGCGAGACTTGCTGACGCCCGAGCAGCAAGTAAAGTTCCTCCTTTTCACCGTAAGGTTTCAAAAAGAGATGCATGAGCGGCTGCTGCGGGAACGCGGCGGACCGGAAGGCGGGCGGTAAACCTCGTTTGACCCCTCTTCTTCGGTTCTGATACCCTCCCGTCATGTTATGGCGCGTCATCGTCCTCGGGGTTCTGCTCGTCATCGTGTATTTTATGGTGAAGAGCGCCTTGCAGGGTCTCTTCAGTAAGGGCCAGGACGTGACGCGATCCGTCGGGACGTCAGGGAGACCTTCCGAGATGGTCCAGGACCCAGTCTGTGGGATGTTCATTCCGAAGGAAGGAGCGTACTTCCTCGAGCAGAGCGGGCAGAGAGTCTTCTTTTGCAGCGAGACCTGCCGCGCCAGCTACCAGAAAAAGCTCAGCTCGGCGTAGTCTTAACAGCCTGACGAATAGCTGTAGTCGTCCAGCTTGCCTTCCTTATCAAAGTACAGTGTGATCTCGCATTCGTGCGGATTCATCCCGCCCAGGATGCGTTGGGTGCCACCGGCAATCCGGTAGTAGGTCCAGGTCTCCCCGCCCCAGAAGCGCTTTGAGGATCCGGAAGGCTTGCCCCACTCCTTCTCGAACCAGTCCTTGCTCTCGTGCCGCTGGGCCGCCGGCTTGAGCGACTGTTCCAGGTAGGGATTGCTCGCGCATCCGGCGAGCAGCAACAGACTGACCAAAACGATCACCGACCGAGACATATGGACCCCCTTGGTTCAGGACGGAGCGAGTATGGTTCTTGTTTGCAAAGCCCGCGGTGTTCTCCTAGAATACCATACAAGACCCGCACAAACCCGGTTTCCTTCACTTGGAGGTTCCCTATGATGATCTTTTTGGATACTGGCAACACGAAAGAGATCAAGGAAGCGGCCAGCTGGGGCATCCTGGACGGCGTGACCACCAATCCATCGTTAGTGGCCAAGGAGGGACGCAGCTTCAGGGACATCCTCCAGGAAATCTGCTCGATCGTGGACGGCCCGGTCAGCGCCGAGGTCGTCAGCGTCGAAGCCGACGCGATGATCAAAGAGGGCAAGGACCTCGCCAAGATCCATAAGAACATCATGGTCAAGGTCCCTCTGATCCCGGAGGGCTTGAAAGCCTGCAAGGCACTAGCGTCGGAAGGGATCAAGGTCAACGTCACGCTGTGTTTCTCGCCGAGCCAGGCCCTCCTGGCCGCCAAGGCCGGCGCCTGGTGCGTCAGTCCCTTCATCGGGCGGCTGGACGACATCAGCGAGGACGGCATGGGGCTCATCCAGGACATCGTGACCATCTACCGGAACTACCACTTCAAGACGAAGGTGCTGGTGGCCAGCGTGCGCCATCCTCAGCACGTGGTGCAGGCCGCCAAGATCGGCGGGGACATCTGCACCATGCCGTTTGCCGTCTTCAAGCAGCTCGTCCAGCATCCACTGACCGACGTCGGCTTGAAGAAATTCCTGGCAGACTGGGAGAAGCAGAACGTCCCGAGAGGGTAAGCCCTCTCCGCGCCCGGTGTGATTGCTTGGACCGGCAGGAAGACGCTCGAGGGCCTCGAGTTCGCGGCGGCGGTCCTCGTTCTTGGTCTGCGTGCCTTCCGAGAGCTCTTCTCGCCCGCGCGGCGCGGCCGGGGCGAGGTCTTCCGGGTCATCACCCGCCAGATCCTGTTCACCGGAGTCGACGCGCTTCCGGTCGTTGGGGCGATCGCGTTGATGCTGGGCCTCATCATCATCATCCAGGCCGGGACCACGTTGCCACAGGTCGGGGCTGGCGCCTTTCTGGCCAAGATCATCGAGCTGACGGTGGTTCGCGAGCTGGGCCCGCTCCTCACGGCATTCATCGTGATCTGGCGGTCGGGGACCGCCATCTGCACGGAGTTGGGCAACATGCAGGTCGGCCAGGAAATCGCCGCGCTCGATGCGATGGGCATCAGCCTGATCCGTTTCCTGGTGATGCCGCGCATGGCCGGGGTGATCTTGGCCATGGTCTGCTTGACGATCTACTTCGATTTCATCGCAATCGTGGGCGGATTCCTGGTGGCCAAGATCCACCTCACCATTCCCATCCAGGTCTACCTGGAGGAGATCGAGGAAACGCTCTCAGTCTCTGACGTCTTGATCACCGTCATCAAGAGCGTCCTGTTCGGATTCACCATCGCCGTCATCTGCTGCCATCACGGGCTTTCCGTCGTGGGCGCCACCACCGAGGTGCCCCAGCAGACCACGCGGGCGATGCTCAACACGGTCACGGCCTGCCTGGTCCTCGACATCATCGTGTCGGTCGGGTTTTACCTCTGACCATGTCGGAGGCGNTGATCACATTGGACCACGTCTCGGCGAGTGAAAGGGATCAGACCCTCGTCGAGGACATCAGCTTCACCGTGCACCGGGGCGAGGCCGTCGCCCTGGTGGGGTCCAATGCGTCCGGCAAGGGCCTCGTGCTCAGGCTGTGCGCGGGATTGGAGGCGCCCGCGTCGGGGACGGTGCGGGTGCTGGGCGCGGATCCGGCCCGCGCGACGGAGGAGCAGCTCCTGGGGCTGCGCCAGCGGGTGGGGTTCGTCTTCGCCAAACCCGCGCTGATCAGTAACATGACCGTCTTCAACAACGTCGCGCTCCCGCTTCGCTATCACACCGTCCTTCCGGAGACCGAGATCCAGGAGCGGTCGCTGGCACGCCTGACGGAATGCGGCGTGGACGCCTTTCGCGACCGCATGCCGTCCGACCTGACGTTGGGGNATGCGCGCCAGGCGGCGCTCGCGCGGGCCATGGTGATGGACCCGGACATCCTGTGCGTGGACGAGGTGCTGCTCGGGTTGGACGCCGATGAACTCGTCCGGCTCCGGAAGATCCTGGAGCGGTACCGGAAGGCGGGCCGGCCGACGATCGTCGCCACTGTCAATGCGCCCACCAATCTGTTACGCGTGATGGACCGCCTAGTCCTCCTCCGGGACGGTCGCCTTGTGGCCACCTGTCCGCCAGCCGAGGCTTCGCAGGTGGTTGATCCGATGGTGCAAGATTTTTTTGGATCCCAGTAAAGGAGAAACAGCCATGCATTACTCACACCGCTTGTCGCAGACCCGTCTCCACCAGATCGTCGGATGGTTTGTGCTGGTGCCGATCCTCGTCCTCGTGGGCGTTGTGGTGCTGGTGGCCCAAAGCGAGAACCTGTTTGAAGAGAAGTACCACATCACCACGGTGTTCAGTGAAGGCTACGGCTTGAAGCCCGGCAAGCAGGTAATGCTCTTGGGAATCCAGATCGGCGAGGTTACCAAGGTCGAGGTTACCGAGCAGAACGACGCCAAGGTGACCATGGAGATTCTCAAGAAGTACAGGGACAAGATCCGGCAGAACTCGGTGGCCAAGATCGGCAAGTCCGGCGGTCTCGTAGGCGAGCCGCAGATCGAGATCACCGTGGGCCATAGGAGCAGGCCCGTGGTCGCGGATGGCGGCCACATCGAGTCGGAAGAGCCTTTCAACATCGCGGAAGTGGTCGCCGAGGCCAGGCCCCTCGTGGAGACCGTCAAGAAGACGCTGGTCCGGGTCGAGGAGGTCACGCAGGATCTGCAGGCGACGGTGCAGACCGGCCACGAGGCGCTCAAGAATGTGCGGGAAGCTTCGACGCGGCTACCGGCGATCTTGCAGAACCTCAAGGAGACCACAGCGGCACTCCGGGAGGCCACGCTCTCTACCACTGAACAGGTCCCCGCCATTGCGGCTAGCGTCCGTGCCAGCGTGGATCGCGCCGCCGACGCAATGCGGGACGTGAAGGCGGCGACCGGCAGGCTTCCGGGGGTAGTGGACTCGTTGCAGGGCGCCGTGGACAACGTGAAGGCCGTCACGGAGGACGTGCCGCCCCTCTTGCGGTCGGTGGAGGGGACGCTGCAGGACGTGGACGAGATCGTGATGGGGGCGAAACAGACCTTCCCGATCAGCACCTTCGCAGCGAAGGGACGCGCGGCCCGCGCGGAAGAACGGACCGTTCCCATTCCACGGAGCCTGCGCCGCGACGACCTGGTCAAGGAATGATCATCTCCCGCCTCAGCATCCTGCTGTTGGTGCTCGTGGCCGGAGGCTGCTTCGGCGGGGCTGCTGGGCCTGAACTCCCGCTGGTAGCTGCTCAGGTGCAGGACCTCCGTGACAAGGGGCACCGCGCGCTGTCCCGTGGCGACGTCGCGCGAGCTGGCCGGCTCTTCGACGACGCTCGCCGCCTGGCCGAGAGCATCGACGACCGGCCCGGATTGGCCGGCGCGCTGAACGATCTGGGCACGAACGCCGGTCTCCGGGGCGACCCTGGCAAGGCCGCCGAATTCCATCGCCAGGCGCACGGGATCGCGCTGGAACTGGGCGATCGGGCGCTCATCGCCGAGAGCCTGAGCTACCGAGGGCAGGCGGCGCACCTGATGAGCGATGACGCTGCCGCCCTCGCCTTCTATACCCAAGCTCTGGCTCTCGCCCGGGAGGTCAACGATCGCCGGGGCGAGGCTGCCGTCCTGAACAACCTGGGGCTGCTCCAGCAGGCGAAAGGCGAGGCAGACCAGGCAGAGCAGAGCATCCAGCGGGCGCTCGCGCTCAACTCTGAGCTGGGTGAGCGGCGGGCCATGGCGAGCAATCTGAGCAATCTCGGCACGTTGTCGGAGAAACGTGGCCGCTGGGCTGAGGCGCGCAGTCTCTATGAACGGGCGCTCGCCCTCGACAAGGAGACGGAACAGCGGCCCGCGATTGAGGCCGACCTTGTGAATCTTGGACAGCTCTCCGAGGTGGAGCATCGGCTGGAGGAGGCGATCAGCTACTATGACCGGGCCTACCGGGGCTACCGCGTGCTCAATCAAGTGCCGAAGGCCGTCGACGTGTTGACCCGCCTGATCCGGGTCGTCAAGGCAACTGGCCAGGAATCCCTCGCCGCCACTTACCAAGCAGAGTTGAACACGCTGACGACGAAACCGTAAGTCTCGGCATCCGAGTCACCTCGTCGGGCGCTCCTTAGCCGGGACATTTCCGTTCATTTTCGAACAGTTACCAGGGTCCGCCTGTCCCACTTTCACAGCGTTCACGCCGCTTCCACTGCGAGAAAGGCACCGCCAAATGTTCCCCTTTTGGTCGAAATGCGGACAGGTTTGAGTATGGCACCCCGCTTGGTAGGAATTGTAGGGGGAAAAGCGACAGGAGGGTCACGAAAAGGTGGGGGCACATGGAACTCTTCGGTGACGGACTTCAGCTTGTCGGCTTTCTGGCGGTCACCGTCGCGATCCTAGCCTCGTTAGTGGCGGTCGCCATCGGCATGACGGTCTTCTTGTACATGGCCGACCGGAGGATCGAGATTGATAAGAGGGAGCGGTGCCATCGCGAAGCCAACATTCCGGCTGAGGCCCAGTCGTAAGGGCGTGTGCAAGTGTAGAGGCGTTACATGCAGGAGATAGGCACATTCTTGATCGTCTCGATTCTCGTTGGCCTTATCCTCCGCTTGAGCAGTGAGCGGGGGCGCGCGAGACGACGGGGCGCTAGAACGCCGGCCCGGTTCGTCGAATTCACCGGCAGGCGGGTTACGATTTCCGCTCGAAAAGATGAGTAAACGCCAGACGACTCGCGAGTAGGCAGGAAATGGAGCCAATACCTGAGTCTGTCGGGACGGTGGTGGGAGAGCGGCGGCGGATGCCGCGCTACCATCTTCTGACGCGCGTCGATATCTTGGTGGCCGGCAGCGGTGACGCGTACTGGGGGAGCATGCGCAATTTGAGCCGTAGCGGCGTGGCGGTCACTGTGCGTCAGCATTTAAGGCCGCATCAGAGAGTTACGGTCTGCTTCCATCACCAGAGTCTCGACGGGAGGGAAGTCGTCGAGGATCTAGCCGCCGAGGAGATCTGGCAGTGCGGAGACAACGCAGGGCTGGAATTTGATCCCCCGTTGACAGCCGACTCGCCTGCGTTACAGAAGGCGCGGTATCTGGTGGCACACCTCGTCGAAAAGGAAGCAGAGCGGTGAGTGGTTGTGGCATAATACGAGCATGGGAAGCTTGGCCGTACGGTTCCTTCGTGTGATGATCGCGGCGGCTCTGATCTGCCTTCCTGCCCTGACTCCCAACGCATTGTCCCACGCCACAGAGCAGAAACAGGAGGAGAAGGGGGACTCGAAGAAGAATTTCGAGGAGACGAAGCGCGACCTGAAGAAAGCCAGCGAGAACTTCGAGAAGGCGATCTCGGAAGGGGCCAGCACCCTAGCACAAAAGATCAAGAAAGCGTTCGAACGGGACGAGAAAAAATAATCCCCGCTGCCCGCCTCATCGCGCTTGCGTTCCTCCTGTTGGCGCAGACCGCCTGCATGCCGAATTATCGCGCCTTCACGAAACAAGCTGACTCGCTAGGCGCCGCCTGCAACCAAGCCGCTGCACAGTTCATCGTCACGCCGACCACGGAGGCGCGTCGGGAGGTGCTTAGCAAACTCAAAGACCTGAACGACGCGCTGATCAAGACGGCCGGGTACGAGCGCGAGGCCCGGCGGACTAACTCTGTGGACCTCATCGACGCCAACCGCGCCTTCCTGGAAACGGGACGGGCGTGGGGGAGCTGCTCGATAGAATACAACAGGGTGCTTGTCGCGATCGGGGAGCGGGACACCGCCCGGCACAACTACCAGGGTCTGCTGTCCCGGCTCGCCGCTCCTCAATTCGTGGCCGAGCGCCGTCAGATCCAGCAGGCGCTCGACGAACTGGACGGTGTGCAGAGTCGTTAGCGACCGCCAACGGGTGTTTTCGTCAGCACCCTCTTGGCCGTCGCAAATATCGAGGCGAACATCGGTCTCGTCAGTTTTCCCGTAAAGGTGTTCTGCTGGGACGGATGGTAGGACCCGATCAGCGTGACGCCCCACGGGAGTCGGTAGACCCGCCCGTGTCCGAAGGCAGGGAGCGGGCGGGGCAACGCATGGCCGAGCTCGCGGCAGGCCTTGAGATAGCCGTCGAACGCGATCTTGCCCAGGGATACCACGACGCGGACGCGGGTGAGCAGCCGCAGCTCGTCCACAAGGAAGGGCCGGCACCGGTCGAATTCCTCGGGCAGCGGCTTGTTGCCGGGTGGCGCGCAGCGGACCGTGGCCGTGATGTAGCAGTCAATCAGGCGCATCCCGTCGTTCCGAGAAACCGACTCGGCCTGGCTGGCGAAGCCGAACCGGTACAAGGCGCTGTAGAGCCAGTCGCCGCTACGGTCTCCGGTGAACATCCGTCCTGTGCGGTTGCCACCGTGCGCCGCCGGTGCGAGGCCCACGATCAACAGACGGGCTTTGACGTCCCCGAAGCCGGGGACGGGTTTCCCCCAATACGTCCAGTCGTGGAAGCGGCGCGTTTTGCGATGTGCGATCTGCTCACGGTGCGCCACGAGGCGGGGGCATCGGCGGCAGGTGGTGATGGCGTCGTGCAGGACGCTGAGGCGGGACATGCGCGGGATTCTACCAGATTTATCTTGCNGCACGGGAAAACCCTTGCTAGAATTCCATAGCACCGTGGGAGGGCGTGTATGAGCCGAAGGGAATGGATCGCACGATCTCGGTCCCTGGTTGCGGCCGTCGTGCTCCTGGCCGTGCCGTTGGCGACCGATACCAGGAGCGATCAAGACCANACGGTCCCGGGCGCATCTGCGGCCGGGGCGCCGGTGCCGCTGCCGCCGGAGCTCGCGCGCTACGGCGGGGCGCGGNCGAAGCCGTTCCTCAGTTCCTATCACCTACCGGACACCATCACGTTCGCCGACTCCCCCGTGCCGCTCAACGTCTGGCAGGTGCGGGAACGGATCGAGTACGAGTTCTACCGCTTACTGGAAGACGAAGGGGACAGCATCATCCTGGCGAAGCGCACCGGCCGCTGCTTTCCGCCCGCCGAGCGCCAGTTGGCCGAAGCCGGGCTGCCGGACGATCTGAAGTTCATCCTGCTCGTCGAGAGCAAATGCATCTCGGCTGCTTATTCACGGGCCAAAGCGTCCGGGCCCTGGCAGTTCGTCCCCTCGACCGGGCGGCTCTTCTCGCTGCAGAACAACCACTGGAAGGACGACCGCCGCAATCTCGAGCTCTCGACCGAGGCCGCCGTCAAGTTCCTGAAGAGGCTGCACGACATTTTTGGCGACTGGTTCCTGGCCATCGCAGCCTATAACGCCGGCGAAGTCCACATCCGGAAAGCCATGCGCGAGCAGCGGATCGACGACTACTGGAAGCTGCACTACGCCACGGAGACCATGCGTTACGTGCCCCGCATCATCGCGAGCAAGGAGATCTTCTCCCAGCCGGATAAGTACCTGGGCGTAGTAAAAGCCGATCTCTACCCGACGCTGGACACCGAGGTGGTGACGGTCAACATCAAGGAGGATCGACGCCATCTGGCCGCNGTGGCGGAGCAGTTCGGCACTTATTTCCTCGAGCTGAAGCTCCTCAACCCCGAGATCCGTAAGGACTATCTGCCGCGCGGGACACACCAGATCAAGATCCCNCGGCGTCCTGACAATGGCTGTCCNATGCCTTGCGAGAAGGCTGACGAGCCTCGCTGATCCTTCCGTCCTCACNCATCCGGGCAGCGTTGCGTCGCATCCTGCTGGCCNCGCTCGACGCGGCCGCCCCCGCCCTCGCCGTTCGGCGGGCGTTGACGCTGCGACGTCAGACCCTGCGCGTGGACGGCCGCCTGTATGACTTGCGTCGTATTGGACGGGTAGTTGCCATCGGCGCGGGCAAGGCCTCCGTCCCCATGGCGCGCGCCGTGCGCGAGGTCCTTCGCGGACGGCTCGATTCCGTGTTCGTTGTGGCGCCGTCGCCCG
>JGI25382J37095_10000160_pt1 | contig 13679 bp, 15 predicted proteins | sample GraSoi013_1_40cm_3_FD_37095 | JGI IMG/M metagenome (IMG submission 37095)
GCACCACGGGCGAGAGCCCGACCATCGACGACGACGAGATGGAGGCGCTCGTCGAGCGGACCGTCGGCGTGGTCGCCGGACGCGTGCCCGTCTTCGTCGGCGTCGGCGGCAACGCGACCAGGAAGGTGCTCGCGACCCTGAAGCGGCTCGAGCGTCATCGCTTCGAGGGCATCGTCTCCGTGTGCCCATACTACAACCGGCCGAGCCAGGACGGGATGCGGGAGCACTTCGCCGTGATGACGGGCGACGACGCGCTCTTCTACACGATGCTTGCCCACGGCGGCGACGGCGGGATCCTGGCCTCCTGCCACGTCGCCACCGAGGGGTTCGTCGGCGTCCACGCACGCATGGCCGCCAACGACCACCACGCGGCGCGCGCGATCTGGTCGCGGCTCGAGGCGGTGGTGCCGCTGCTCTTCAAGGAAGCCAATCCGATGCCGATCAAGCATTGTGTGTGGCGCCAGGGGCTGATCACGTCACCCGAATGTCGCCTCCCGTTGACGCGGATTTCCAGCGGTCTGGCCGATGAGCTGGATCGCGCGTTGAAGAATGCGGTAGTCTGAATGCATGGAGACGACGAAAGAGTGCAAGCACGGATTGAAGCAAGGATGCGTGTACTGTCACGCGCGCACGACGACGACGCCGGCCGCCCGGCCGGCGTCCAAGCGGCGGTCGCCGTCGAGCCGGCTGTCCGAGCAGATGAACGACCGCATGACGACGCTCAAGAAGCGGCTGAAAGAGATCCGCGGCGGGTAACGCCGGTCAGAACAGCGCGGTGATGCGCTCGCGCGTCGCCGCGTCGGGCAGGCGCCCCACGCCGGCCTGCATGTTGTCCTCGAGGTGCGGCAACCGGCGGGTGGCCGGAATCACGCAGGTCACGGCCGGGTGCGCCAGGATCCACTTGAGGAAGAGCTGCGCCCATGACGCGCAGTCGAAGTCCGCCGCCCACGACGGCAGGCGACGGCCGCGCGCCTGGGCGAAGAGGGCGCCCTGGGCGAGGGGGCGGTTCACCAGCACCGCGATGCCGCGCTCGCGCGCCAGCGGCAACAGCCGCCGCTCCGCCTCGCGCTCGGCCAGCGAGTAGTTGAGCTGCACGAAGTCGAGCGGCACGCTGCGCATGACGCGCTCCAGCGCGTCGTGGCCGGTCGCGCTGTAGTGCGTCACGCCGAGATAGCGGATGCGGCCCGTGGCCTTCCACTCGCGCAGCGTCGCGAGGTGCGTCTGCCAGTCGACGAGGTTGTGGACCTGGATCAGGTCCAGCTGCTTGCCGCGCAGCAGCTCGAGCGAACGCTCCATCTGGGCGACGCCGGCCGCGCGCCCGTTCGTCCACACCTTGGTCGCGATCCAGAGGGCGTCGCGCACGCCAAGCTCGGCGGCGAGGTCGCCGACGGCCGCCTCCGCGGCGCCGTACATCGGCGAAGAGTCCACGACGCGCCCGCCGAGATCGACGAAACGCCGCAGCACCTCGCGGAGCGGGCCGCGCCGGGCGGGATCGCCGACGTCGAAGGCCTGCCACGTGCCGAGCCCGAGGGCAGGGATCCTCTCGCCGGTCGAGGGAATCGCGCGGAGGACCGGCGTCACTGAGCCTTGAGCCGCATATCCTCGTACGACGGGAACGAGTACATCGGGATCACGTTCATGGTGTGCTCGCTCAGGCGGGGGCCGATGCCGATCAGGCCGCGCAGGTCCATGATCGGCGCGTACATCACGCGGTCGATGGTGAGCTGCTGGATCCGATGCAGGATCGCCTCCCGCTTGACGGGATCCCGCTCGCGTGACTGCTGCAGGAACATCTCGTCGAGGTCGGGATAGCCGCCGTAGGCGTAGGGGCCCTTGCTGTACATGAACGTCTCGACGCGGGTGGCGGCGTTGCCCGAGTTGCCCACGGCGGTGAGGAAGAGCCCGCGCAGCTTCTTCTCCTGCCACGCGGCGTAGAACGACGCGCGCTCCATCAGTCGCATCCTCACGCGGATCCCGACGGCGTTCAGGTTGTTCAGCGCGGATTCGCCCACGGTCGAGAAGCCGGGGATGGGCGTGAACTCGCCGGCGTCGAGGCCGTTCGGATAGCCGGCCTCGGCGAGCAGCTGCCTGGCTTTCTGCGGGTCGTAGGGGTGCGGGGGGACCTGGAGCGCGAAATCCATCACGCGCGGCACGATCACGCCGGCGGGCGGGCAGAAGCCGAGGCAGGCCGCCTCGTTNGTGGACTTGCGATCGAGGGCGTAGTTCACGGCCTGGCGCAGCCGCTTGTCGGCCCACGGCGACTTCGGGTCCCACTGGTCCGGGAACTCGATCCAGAAGATGGACGCGTGCCGCGTGTCGACCAGCTTGTAGCGCCCGTCGCCCTTGAGCGCCAGCGCGTCGGGGCCGTCCAGGAACAGGGCGAAATCCGTCTCGCCGCTCTTCAGCATGGCCAGCCGCGTCGTGCTGTCGGGCACGCTCTTCATCGTCAGCTTCCGGATGTAGGGGGCGTGCCGCCAGTGCGCCGTGTTCGCTTCCAGGACGATCTCGAGGCCAGGCCGCTGGCTGACGAACTTGTACGGGCCCGCGCCGATGGGCTTCTGCTTGAAGCCGTCGGGGCCGACCGACTCGAAATATTTCTTCGGCAGCACGATGCCCGCCGCGGTGGCCGTGGTGCCGTAGAACGTCATGAAGTCCGGCCACGGCTCCTTGAGGGTGAAGCGCACGGTGAGCGGATCGACGATCTCGAGCTGCCGCACGCGCGCGCGCAGCTCGCGCGCGCCGGCGCCGTTGTAGCGATCGAAGCTGAACTTCACGTCCTCCGCGCTGAGCGGATCGCCGTTGTGAAACTTGAGCCCGCGGCGCAGCTTGAACTCGTACACGAGCCCGTCGCGGCTCTCCGTCCACGACTCCGCCAGGCTGGCGCCCATCTTCTGGTTGGGCAGCGGCCGCACCAGCGCGTCGTGGATCGCGTACATCACGCCGAACGGCGTGATCTGGGGCGGGGCGGTGGACGGATCGAACCAGGCGGGCGCCAGCGTGACGTGGAACGAGACGGTNACCTCACCCGCAGGCTCGGCGGCGAGCGCCGGCGCGGCGGCGGCNGCGACCGCCAGCGCGGCGAGCAGGACGACGCGAGCGCGCGTCGCGTATGCGTTCATGGGTGGACCTCCTGGAGCGGCGGTACGCTACCACGATTTCTTCGTCGGCGGCCAGTTCGGGCCGGGAGGCGCNGCGCCCGGCCGCGCGCCGCTTGACTCCGCGCCCGAGCCCGCTATAGTCCGGAACAACCGCGACCAGGCGCGACTCGGCCACCTCNGTCACCCGCGCAGGAGGAACTCATGAAGGACGGCCTCCGGTTCGTCGATTCCGACATGCACATCATGGAACCGCCCGATCTCTTCGACCGCTACCTGGACCCGGCGTTCAGGCACCGCATCAGCGTGCCGGTGGGCGCCGACGGCCGTCCCAAGCGCGGCGTCGCGGGCCTCACCATCATCGACGGGCTGCCCACGTCCGACATGGACCTGCAGCAGTACCGCAAGCGCGTCCGCCCGGCCGGCTCGCAGACCACCCAACCCCTCTCGGGCTCGCGGCTGTTCGACACCGGCCGGCTCGATTTCGCCATCGAGCGCGACTACAACGCCGAGGCGCAGGTCATGGGCATGGAGCTGGAGGGCGTCGACATCGCCGTCCTCTATCCCACCAGCGGGCTGGCTCTCATCGCCCGCGACAACATGGACCCGCGCCTGTCGCTCGCCATTTGCCAGGCCTACAACAACTGGATCCACGAGTTCACCCGCTACAGCCCCGATCGCCTGAAATGGGTCGCGATGCTGCCCGTCCACGACGTGCACCTGGCCTGCCGCGAGCTGATCCGGTGCGTGCGCGAGCTGGGCGCCGTCGGCTCGTTCATCCGGCCGAATCTGGTGAACGATCATTACTGGCACTCCAATTACTGGGACCCGCTCTACAGCGTGCACGAAGAGCTGAACGTCACCTGGGGCTTTCACGAGGGCGTGAGCGCCGTGTATTCNCGGATGATCCCGCTGTACGGCGAGAACCGGTTCTACCGTCACGTGGCCAGCCACTGGATCGAGATGCAGCAGGCGATGGTCGCCATGATCATCGGCGGCGTGTTCGAGTTTCATCCGCGGCTGCGCGTGGGCTTCCTCGAGGCTCAGAATTCGTGGGCGCCGGGACTCCTGTCACGGATCGAGTGGGATTACCCGCAGTACCGTGACTCGCACGCGCCGTACCTGACGTTGACCCCGCGCGAGTACTTCCGGCGCAACTGCTGGGCCGCCGTCGAGGGCAGCGAGCCCGAGATCGAGGCGACGGCCGGGCTCATCGGCGCCGATCGCATGTGCGTCTCGACGGACTACCCGCATTTCGACTCCAACTTCCCGCACGTTTCGGAGAACCTCCTCAAGAACGTGCCGCGCGAGATCGCCGCGCAGATTCTGATAGGTGGGGCGCACCTCTACGGCTTCACGGAGGCCGATTTCAAGAAGGCGGACGCGGCGGCGGCGCGGGCCTGAGCCGTCTCGGCGCGCGCGCGGCTCAGCGCCGCGGACCACCGGTACGCCCAGGCGCATCGCCGACACCTTCAGCGCGCGCAGCGTGCCGAGGCGCAGCTCCTCCTGCACGCTGCTCTCCGGCATCAGGCCCAGGCCGAAGCCCGCCTCGACGAGGCGCTTCTGCGCGGTGAGGCTGTCGATCGGGATGATCTCGGCGATGCTCAGGCCCAGGGCGGTCAGGCGCTCCGTCAGCATCTGCGCGTAGCCCTCGCCGCTCGACCCCTGCCGCGCCGGAAACGCGACCCACGTCTGGCCGTCGAGCAGCCGCGCGCGCGGCCGGCGCGCGCGGGCCAGCCGGTGGGCGGGTGAGCACACCGTGAGGAGCGGCTCGCGGTGGAGCGGCAGCGACACCAGCTCGGGATCCGGATCGGGGAAGTAGCGCAGGCCCAGCGTGGCCTCGCCACGGCGCACGAGGGCGCTGACCTCGCGGCTGAGCGCCGTGCGCAGCGCGAGCCGGACGCCGGGATGGCGGCGCCGGAAGCGCTGCAGGCGCGCGGTCAGCGTCGTGCTCGCCAGCGTGCCCACGAGCGCGAGCGTCACCGTGCCCGCGTCCGTGCGCTCGAGCGCGCGAACGGCCTCCACGCCGTCGCGGGCCGAGGCCAGGAGCGCCTCGGCGTGCGGCAGGAACGCGCGGCCGGCTTCGGTGAGGCGGGCGCCGCCGCGCGTGCGGTCGAAGAGCGGCCGGCCCACCTCGCGCTCGAGCAGCTCCAGCCGCCGGCTCACCGCGGGTTGCGACAGGTGCAGCACGCCCGCCGCCCGCGTGAAGCCGCCGCGGCGCACGATGGCCACGAACGCCTCGACGTGGTCGAGCTCCACGGGCATGACGATAGCTGATGGCCGGGAGAAGTTCTATGCATTGGACACATGACGGCCCCGCCCCTATCGTGCGGGACAACGGAGGTGGCTCATGACGGTGCCGGGCAACGAGTTCCTCGATCGGACGCCACAGGGATACGGGGCCTATCTGTGCATCCGGGCGACCGGAGGCCGCGTGGACGGCGGGCGGGTCGGTGCCCTCTGCGAGCGGCTGGGGCTGGCGAACGAGTTCGACGGCCGCGCGGTGAAGGGCGAGTCGGTGGCGTTCCTCCGACGCCACGGGGCGACCGCGGGGGCCATCGCGGACGACGACGTCCTGCACGCGGACTGGGTGATCCACGCCGTGTCCAGGCGCGCGGGGGTCGTCGAGACCTTGTGTGACGAAGCCTCGAAGCTGCTCGCGCCGGCGGCGCGCGTACGCGTGCTGGACGGCATCGTCGGGACGAAGAACTACACGGGCGCGGCGATGAACAACTGGGCCTACGCTCGGGCGGTGGCGCAGCAGCCCGGCGCGCGAATGCCCAACGCCTTCCTCGTGCCGATGAGCAAGACGGCCGACTGGTGGCGCAAGGGCTGGATGGAGCGGCACACGTACTTCCTGCCGCGCTACGACGACCACGGAGGCATGACCAGCGAAGGCCACGCGCTCGCCGCCGCCGACGGCATCGCCTGCCTGCTCCGGCGCACGTATCGCCACCCCGTCGAGCCGGCGCCCGACGGCAAGTACGACTTCATCACCTACTTCGAGTGCGGCGACGCCGACGTGGCGACGTTCCACCAGGTCTGCGCCGCGCTGCGCGACGTCGCGCGCAATCCCGAGTGGCGGTTCGTCCGCGAGGGCCCGACCTGGCACGGCCGCCGCGTCGCCTCCGCGCCGGAGCTCTTCGCGTAGATGGACGCGCCCCGCGACCCCATCGCGGCGGTGACGCACGCGGGCCCGTACCCGTATTACCGGGACCTGGTGGCGCGCCGGCCGGTGTACCGCGACCACGCGCTGGGACTGTGGATCGTCTCCAGCGCATCCGCCGTGACGGCGGCGCTCACGAGCGAGCTCTGCCGCGTGCGCCCGCTGGCCGAGCCGGTGCCGCGCGCGCTGCTCGGCTCGCCGGCCGGCGCCGTCTTCGGAGGTCTCGTCCGGATGAACGACGGCCCGGCGCACGCGGCGCTCAAGCCGGGCGTCTCGGCCACGCTCGGGTCGTTCGACACGCCCGTCGTCTTCGAGCACGCGCGTCGTCACGCGCGCGCGCTCGCGCGGGCGGGCGGCGTCGGTCTCGCGGATTTCGCGTTCCGCCTGCCGGCCTACGTCGTCGCGAGTCTGCTCGGCGTTCCCGACGAGACGCTCGAGCAGACCGCGCGCTGGACGGGCGACCTCGCGCGGTGCTTCGCTCCGGGCGGCGCCCCCGAGCAGGCCGGGGCGGGGACGGTGGCGGCGGCTCGCCTGCGCGAGCTGCTCCCGACGCAAAGCGTCGGCTTCCTGTTCCAGTCGTACGACGCGACGGCGGGACTCATCGGCAACACGCTGCTGGCGCTCGCGCGTCATCGCGAGCTTCGCGCGCGCGCCGACCTGGCCGTCATCGTCCGCGAGGTGGTGCGCTTCGATCCGCCCGTTCAGAACACGCGCCGCTTCCTCGCCGCCGACGGCCTGGTGGCGGGACAGGGGATGAAGGCCGGCGATGCCATCCTCGTCGTGCTCGCCGCCGCCAACCACGATCCCGCCGCCAACCCGAGCCCCGAGCGCTTCGATCCGTTCAGGACCGACCGCAAGGCGTTCACGTTCGGCCTGGGGCCGCACGCGTGTCCGGGCGAGGCGATCGCGGTCGCCATCGCCACCGCCGGGGTGGAAGCGCTGCTCGCCGCCGGCGTGGAGCCGGCGCGACTCGGTTCAGATGTCGGCTACCGCCCGTCCGCGAACGTCCGCGTCCCCCTCTTGGAGTATTCTCTTGGGCCATCGGGGTCACGACCCATGTAGCCACACGGGAGGACGCCATGGCGCGGGTGCTGGGACTCGGACACGTCGGCATCTACGTGCGCGACCTGGAGCGGATGGTCGCCTTCTATCGCGACGTCATGGGCATGCGGGTCACCAAGCAGAACTGGCGCGCCGGCGTCGTCTTCCTGAGCGCCGATCCGGAGACCGTCGACCACGAGATCGCGCTGATGCGGGGCCGACCGGGCGCGGAGGATCCCCATCTCATCCAACAGATCTCGATGCGGGTGGCCAGTCTCGACGATCTCCGCGTCTTCCACCGGCGCCTGGTCGCCGAGGGCTATCGCATCGAGGGCGTCGTCAACCACGCCAGCGCGATCGGCTGCTACTTCTTCGATCCCGAGGGTAATCGTACCGAGGTGTTCTGGGTGACCGGCCGGCCCTGCTGGGTGCCCACCGCCACTCCAATCGACATCGACCAGCCCGACGACCTGGTGCTGGCCGAGGTCGACCGCGTCTGGAATCAGCTCCGCCATGTCCCGGTCGGAGGGCGGATGGCGGACGAGAGCGCGACCCTGGAAGCGGTCCGACGCGGTTAGGGCGAAAGGAGTCACGCATGGCGGCGAGACTCGATCGACGCACCTTCCTGGTCGGCACGGCGGCGGCGACGGCGACGTTCGCCATGCCGGCGCTGGCGCAGAGCAAGCCCGTTCGCATCGGCCTGCTCACGGTGAAGACGGGGCCGCTCGCCCAGGGCGGTATCCAGATGGAACAGGGCATGACGCGCTTCCTGAAGGATCGCAACTACACGCTGGCCGGCCGCAAGGCCGAGCTGGTCGTCGGCGACACCGGCGGCAACCCTGCCGGCACGAAGACGAAGACCCAGGAACTCGTCGAGCGCGACGCCGTCGATCTCATCATCGGTCCGCTCGCCGCCTTCGAGCTGCTCGCCATCACCGACTACGCCGCGCAGGCGAAGATGCCGATCCTGAGCCTGGCCGCCGCCGAGGACATGACGCAGCGCCGGCCCAATCCGTACTTCGTCCGCGCCTCCGCCACCTCCGCGCAGTCGATGCACCCGCTGGCCGACTACGCCGCGAAGGAGCTAAAGCTCAAGCGGGTGATCACCATCTCCGAGGACTTCGCCTTCGGCCACGAGCAGATGGGCGGCTTCCAGCGCGTCTTCGAGGACGCCGGGGGCCGGGTGGTGAAGAAGCTGTGGCCGCCGCTCGTCACCCCCGACTACGCGCCCTATCTCGCGCAGATCAGCGGCGTCGACGCCCTCGTCCACGGTTTCGCCGGGTCCAATCCGTTGAAGTTCATGAAGCAGTACAAGGACCAGGGGCTCACGCTGCCCGTCCTCTCCGGCAGCGTGGGCTGCGACGACGCTCTCCTCAAGTCCTTCGGCAACGAGGCGCTCGGCATGATCTCGTGCTCCGGCTACACCGCCGATCTCGACACGCCGAGCAACAGGCGGCTCGTCGACGGCATGGTGCGTGACTACGGCAACATCCCGGGCATCTACGCGGCCGGGATCTACATCAACGGCATGGTCGCCGAGGCGGCGCTCGAAAAGACGGGCGGCAAGAGCGACGACAAGGACGCGCTCATCAAGGCGCTGCGCGCCGTGTCGCTCACCGATACCCCGCGCGGACCGTTCCGCTTCGATCATCTGGGCAACGTCATCGGCAACTTCTACATCCGCCGGACCGAGCGCAGAGGCGACAAGCTCGTCAACACGACGATCAAGACCTATCCAAATGTGAGCCAGTTCTGGACCTACGACGAGAAGTGGTTCCTGTCGCAGCCGGTCTACTCGCGCGACTATCCGCCGCTGAAGAGCTGAGACCTGAGCCTGACGCTCGTCCTGGCCGTCAACAGCNTCACGCTGGGCGGCCTGCTCTTCCTGCTGTCCGCCGGCTTCTCGCTCATCTTCGGGCTGATGAAGATTCCGAACCTGACGCACGGCTCGTTCTTCATGCTGGGCGCCTACGTCGCGGTGAGCCTCATCCGGTGGGGCTTCGACTTCTGGACGGCCGCCATCCTCGCCGGGCTGGCCGTCGCCGCGTTCGGCGGCGTCATCGAACGGCTCATCCTGCGCCGACTGGCCGGCGCCGAGCTGGCGCAGGTGCTGGTGACCCTGGGCCTGTCCTTCATGGTCGCCGACGCCTGCCTCATGGTGTGGACCGGCGATCCCATCCAGATCGCCACTCCGGCGGCGCTGCGCGGGACGACNTCCGTCGCGGGCGTGACGTTNCCCACCTATCGCCTCGCCATCAGCCTCATCGCGGTGATCCTCGCGGCCGCGCTGTGGGCGCTGCTCGACCGGACGCGACTCGGCGCGATGATCCGCGCCGGCGTCGACGATCCGGAGATGGCGCGGGTCGCCGGCGTCCGCGTCTCACGCCTTTTCACGATCGTCTTTTGCCTGGGCGCGTGGCTCGCGGGCTTCGCCGGCGTCATCGGCGGGCCGATCCTCTCCGTCTATCCCGGGCTCGACCAGGAGATGCTGCCCCTGGCCCTCGTCGTCGTCATCCTCGGCGGCAGCGGCAGCCTGCTCGGCTCGCTCGTGGGCAGCTTCGTCGTCGGCTTCCTCTACAACTTCGGTCAGGCGATGTTTCCCGAGCTGGCGTACGTCGTGCTCTTCCTGCCGATGCTCCTCGTTCTGGTGGTACGGCCGCAGGGCCTCTTCGGGCGGCAGGCGATATGAAGCCGTTCGCGATCGCCATCGCGGTCGTGATCCTCGGGACCGTTCCGCTCTGGGTCGGCGGCACCTACTACGTCAACGTCGCCAGCCAGATTCTGCTCTTCGGCATCTTCGCGCTCGGTGTGAACGTGCTGGTCGGGTACGCGGGCCTGGTCACGCTCGGCCACGCGGGACTGTTCGGCATCGCCGCCTACACCGGCGCGCGATTGCTGACGGGCGGCCATGGCCACGTCGTGGCCGCTGCGGGAGCCGTGGTGCTGACGCTGGTCGCGGCGGCGGTCTTCGCGGCGCTGTCGCTGCGCGGCACCGGGCTCGGCTTCGTCATGATCACCGTGGCCCTCGGCCAGATCGTCTGGGGCATCGCCTACCGCTGGATCAGCATCACCAACGGCGACAACGGCGTCTCCATCACCGGGCGGCCGAGCCCGCTCGGATTGTCGCTCGCCTCCGCGGCGGGCTTCTACTGGGCGACCCTGAGCATCTTCCTCGTCGCCGTCGCGTCGATGGCGATCTTCGTCGCCTCCCCGTTCGGCGCGAGCGTGCGCGGCACGCGCGATCAGCCGCGGCGCATGAACGCGCTCGGCTACCACGTCTGGATGACGCGCTTTCTCGCCTTCCTCTTCTCCGCCTTCTGGAGCGGCGTGGCCGGGCTGCTCTTCCTCTACTACAACCAGTTCGTGAGCCCCCAGGTGGTGGCGCTCACCGCCTCCGCCGAGGTGCTGCTGATGGTGATCTCGGGGGGCACGGGAACGCTGCTCGGGCCGATCGTGGGCGCCGCGCTCGTCGTCGTCATGAAGAGCGTGGCGAGCGCCTACATCGAGCGCTGGAACTTCGTCCTCGGCGCGATCTTCGTCGCCATCGTCGTCTTCATGCCCGAGGGCCTGGTGCCGGGGACGGCGCGGCTCGCGCGCTGGGTGTGGGCGGCGCGGCGACCGCCGGCGGCGACGCCGGTGCCCGTGGCGGACGGCAAGAGCGGGCGATGAGACATCCTGTGTCAACCCCGAGGCGCGCCACGGCTCCGCCGGGGCGCGTCCGAGCGCTGGGGGGTGTGGGGGGCCATATCGGGGCCCCCCACGACGATCGATGAGACATCCTGTGTCAACCCCGAGGCGCGCCACGGCTCTGCCGGGGCCCGTCTTCACGACGCGCGTGATCGAGGAGCGCCACGATTCATTCGGGGCGCGACGAGCGCTGGGGGGTGTGGGGGGCCATGTCGGGGCCCCCCACGGTGGCCGATGATCGCGCTGGCCGTGCGCAGCCTCGAGAAGTCGTTCGGCGGCCTGCGCGTCACCGCCGCCGTGAATCTCGCCGTCGAGCCCGGCGAGCGCCGTCTGATCATCGGCCCCAACGGGGCCGGCAAGACGACGCTCTTCAACCTCGTCACCGGGGAGCTTCGGCCGGACGGCGGCTCGATCACCCTCTTCGACCGTGACATCACGCGGATCCCGAGTCGCCGGCGCGCGCACCTCGGCATCGGCCGCACCTACCAGATCATCACGCTCTTCCCGCGCGAGACGCTGCTGCGAAACATCACGCTGTCCCTGCTCGGCCTGTCGCCGCTGCGCTGGAATCCGCTCGTCCGGCTCGAGCGGCGGGCGGCGTTGATCGCCCGGGCCCGCGAGGTGCTCGCGCGCGTCGGGCTCGACCATCTCGCCGATCGCCCCGTCGCGCAGACCTCGTACGGCGAGCGCCGCCGCGTCGAGGTCGCCATGGCGCTCGCCCAGGATCCCCGGGTCCTGCTGCTCGACGAGCCCTTCGCCGGGCTCTCGATCGAGGAACGGCGCGACGTCCTGAGGCTGGTCACCGCCATCCCGCGCGCGGTGACGATCGTCATGATCGAGCACGACATGGACGTGGCCCTCGACTTCGCCGAGCGCATCACCGTGCTGCATCTGGGCGAGGTGGTCGTCGAGGGCACGCGCGCCGAGGTGGTCGCCCATCCGCGCACCCGGGAGATCTACCTTGGCGAATGACGCGCTCGTGCTGAGCGACATCGACGCCTTCTACGGCGACAGCCACGTGCTGCACCGCGTCTCGCTGCGCCTGGGCGAAGGCCGGCTCCTCGGCCTGCTGGGCCGCAACGGCGCGGGCAAGTCGACCTCCATGAGCGTGAGCGTCGGCCTGCTGCCGCCGCGGCACGGCGCCGTCACCGTGTACGGCCATGCCGTCACCGGCCGCGCCCCCGAGGCCATCGCCGCGCAGGGCGTCGCGCTCGTGCCCCAGGGCCGTCGCATCTTCCGCAACCTCACCGCCCGCGAGAACCTCGCGGTGGCCTGGCGCAGGCCGCGTGACGGCCGGCCGATGCGGTGGACGTTCGAGACCGTCTACGCGATTTTTCCGCACATCCGGGAGCGCGAGCGGCAGCTCGCCGGCTCGCTCTCCGGCGGCGAGCAGCAGATGCTCGCGATCGGCCGCGCCCTGATGTCGAATCCGCGGGTGCTCCTGCTGGACGAGCCGTCGGAAGGCCTGGCGCCGCAGATCGTCGCCGAGGTCATGTCCACCATCCGCCGGCTCAAGGCGCAGGGACTGTCCATCGTGCTCGTCGAGCAGAACCCCACGCTGGTCTTCGACGTCGCCGACGACGTCGTCATCCTCAACAGCGGCCGCGTCGTCGTCGAAGGGCCGGCGGCGGACTTGAAGCGCAACGCCGCGGATCTGCGGCAGCACCTGGGAGTCTACTGACAAAGGAGAGCCAATGCGGACCATCGACATCCATGCCCATCTGACTCCGCAGTGCTTCTGGCGGGCGACCGAGAACGGCGGCGACTGGCACACCATCAAGCGCGAGAAGGATGCGCGGGGCAGGGAGTCCGCCATCGTCGGCGGCCAGCGGCACCCGCTGCCACCGCGGGCCAGGTGGACGCCCGAAGAGCGCCTGGCCGACATGGACTCGCTCGGCGTCGACGTCCACGTCGTCTCGCCCTACGTCGGGTTCTACAACTATCACCTCGACACCACGGCCGCGGTCGCGACCGCCCGCGCCACGAACGACGAGATCGCCGACATGGTCCGGGCCCGGCCCCAGCGGTTCGCGGGGCTCGGGACGCTGCCCATGCAGGACGTGAAGGCCGCGATCGCGGAGCTGGAGCGCGGCATGACGCAGCTCGGCCTCAAGGGGTGGAGATCAACGATCACGTCAACGGCCGAACCCTGGAGGAGCCGGACTTCCGCCCCTTCTGGAAGGCCGCCGAGCAGATGGGGGCGCTGATCTTCTTCCACCAGGGGGGTGAGACGCTGGTGACTCCGCGGACGAAGCGTTATCACCTCCCGAACAGCATCGGCAACCTCGTGGACCGGGCGGTGACGTTCGCCACGCTGGTGCACGGTGGCGTCATGGACGCGTTCCCGGACCTCCGGATCGTGCTCGGCCACGGCGGCGGGTACACGTGCTACGGGATCGGCCGCATGGACCACGCATGGCAGGTCCGCTCCGAGGCGCGCGTGCACGTCACGCAGCCGCCCAGCGCGTATCTGCGGCGCTTCTACTACGACTGCATCGTCTACACCGAGCCGGCGCTGCGCTATCTCATCGACACCGTCGGCGTCGACCGGGTCGTGTTCGGGACCGACTGGCCCTACGACATGGCCCTGGACTGGCCGGTGGCATGGATCCTCGGCATGAAGAGCCTCTCGCAGGACGAGAAGGAGGCGATCCTCTGGAAGAACCTCGAGCGGCTGCTGAAGCTCTGAG
>JGI25382J37095_10000161_pt1 | contig 13677 bp, 14 predicted proteins | sample GraSoi013_1_40cm_3_FD_37095 | JGI IMG/M metagenome (IMG submission 37095)
CCGAACCTTGACCGCCCGGCCCGACGTGCCACAATGAACCTGCCGTGACGGACAGGCGGATCACGCTCGGTGAAGTGCCGCGCTACGTACAGAGCGGCATGCGGCTGGGCATCGGCGGCGGCCCGGTCATGATCACGCCCACCGCCCTGATCCGCGAGGTGATCCGCAGCGGCGCCCGCGACCTGAAGCTGGTGGCCGCTTCCACCGGCGGCTTCGGCCTCGACCTCCTGATCGGCGCCGGCGGGGTGGCGTCGGTGGAGTTCGCCCAGATCGTCTTCAACGAGTTCGGCCCGGCACCGAACTTCCGCCGCTACGCGGAGGGCGGCCGCCTCCGCTGTCTCGACCACACCTGACCCGGGCTCCTGGCGGGGCTCCAGGCGGGAGCCCAGGGCGTCCCCTTCATGGCCGTGCCGGGGCACGTGGGGTCGGACTACGAGCGTCTCCGGCCGGAGTTCAAGGTGATCCCGAACCCGTACGACCCGGCCCAGCCCGTGATGATCGTCCCGGCGATCCGGTGCGACGCCGCGCTCATCCACGCGCTGGCGGCGACGCCCGACGGCACCCTGCTGCTCGACCACATGGAGGACGACGCGCTGCTCGCCCAGGCCTCGCGGGTGGTGATCGCGTCGGCGGAGCGGATCGTGACGCGGGACGAGCTCGGGCGCGCCGGCGAGGGCGTGGTTCTCGAAGGCATCCACGTCACCGCCGTCGTCGAGCTGCCCCGGGGCGCGCACCCCACGTTCGTCCGGGGGCTCTATGCCGTCGACGCCGCGCATCTCAGCGAGTACGTCGTCGCCGCCCGGGACGACGAGGCCTTCCGGGACTACCTCGCCCGCTACGTGCACGGCCCCAAAGACCATGCCGCCTATCTCGCCCTGCTGACGTGACGCCCTGCACGCCCCAGGAGCGGATGGCGACCGTCATCGCCCGCGAGGTGCGCGACGGCGAGACGGTGGCGGTGGGGACGCTGGCCCCGGTGCCGGCCAGCGGCGTCCTGCTCGCCCACTTCACCCACGCCCCCCGGGCCCGCGTCGTCCTCCTCAACCACCCCGATTACTGGCCCTTCCGCCAGGGCTCCAAGGAGTTCTACGACTTCGCGCAGCGGGGCGGGTTCGACCTCTTCTTCCTCTCCGGGGGCCAGATCGATCGCCACGGCAACCTGAATCTGATCGCGGTCGGCGATGTGGAGCGGCCACGCGTCAGGCTCCCGGGCGGGGCCGGCTCGGCGATGCTCTACTACCTGGCCCGGCGGGTCATCGTCTTCCGCACCGAGCACTCCCCGCGGATCTTCGTCGAGCGCGTGGACCACGTGGCGAGCCCGGGCTCGAGCCCGCCCGAGGTCGCGCGGCCGGGCGGCCCCTGGAAGGTCGTCACCCCTCTGTGCGTCTTCCGCTTCGATCGGGAGCGGAAAGCGCTGGTGGTGGAATCCGTCCACCCGGGCGTGACGCGGGAAGAGCTGGCGCGCCGCACGGGCTTCGCGCTCGACGACGTCGGGAGCGTGGAGGTCATCCCCGAGCCCACGTCCGGCGAGCTCCACCTGCTCCGCACCCGCGTCCGCGAGGCCGTCGCCAAGACCTACCCGCAGTTCGCCGAGACCGCATTTACCCGTTGATCGGCCCCCGGGCGCCGTCGGTGCGGAGAGGGCCGGGCCCCAGCGGGGCCGCCCCGCCGCCGGCGGCGGGCGTCAGGGCAGGCGCGTGTAGCGCGCCCGGAGGCTGTCGAAGCGCCGCGAGCGCCGGATGCCGCGGCGGTGGAGCGTGAACCAGAAGAGCATGGACAGGATCCGCAGGCCATAGATGATCGAGGCCGCCAGGCTCGCCGACGAGGCTTCGGGGAAGTAGCGGGTGGGCACCGCGATCTCCTCGATCCGGAAGCCCGCGGCGACGATCTGCCCGACGATCTCCTGATCGAACACGAAGCCGTCGGAGTTCAACACGAAGTTGACGACTTCCAACACTTCGCGCCGGAAGGCGCGATAGCCCGTGTGGTACTCGCTGAGGTTCAGGCCGAAGGCCCGGTTTTCGAGCCAGGTGAGGCAGCGGTTCGCCGCGTACTTCCACCAGGGCATCCCCTGCGCCAGCGGCGAGCCCGCCTTGCGCCGTGACCCCAGCACCACGTCGGCGCGACCGCCGGCGACGGGCTCGATGAGCCTCGGCACCAGCGCCGGATCGTACTGATAGTCCGGGTGCACCATCACTACGATGTCGGCCCCCGCTCGCAGCGCCTCCGTGTAGCAGGTCTTCTGGTTGGCGCCGTAGCCGTAGTTCCGGTTGTGGACGAAGACCTCGAGTCCCAGCTCGCGCGCGACCTGGAGCGTGGAGTCGGTCGAGCCGTCGTCCACCAGGATGACCGTGGTCACCGCGTCCTTGGGAAGCTCCTCGTACGTCAGCCGCAGCGTGCGGCCTGCGTTGTAGGCCGGCATCACCACGACCACCTTCGGCTTCGGGAGCCGCTCGATATCACCCATCTCGCTCCATGATCCGGCCCCCGGCCTCAGTCGGCAAGATTGGAGTAGAGGCGGCGCCCTCCGGCCTCGACGATGAGGTGCACGTCGGCCGGCGGCAGCGTGTGCACCACGCTGCGATCGGCGTCGACGACGGAGATCAGGAACATCCGGCCGGGAGCCGTCCACGCCTGGCGCAGCCGGCCGGGAGACCAGAAGATGTCGCGGGCGTCCGGGAAGGTCGCGCCGAAGGCCAGGTTGGACATGAGGCCGTTGACGACGTGAACGGGGCGCCTCAGCGCCAGCAGCACCGAGGCGGTGTTCTCGAGCGAGCCCTCGTGGACGATCGTGTCACCCGGCTGCGCCCGGCGCGCCAGCGCCTCGGCGATGGGCGCCGCCGAGCGGCCGCGTGCGAACTCGGCCATCCCCTTGCCCGCTCCCGGCAGGAACGCCAGCATCGCCGCCAGCGCCACGGTGAGGCCCAGTTCCGTCGCCCGCCGCCACGCCGCCACCGCCAGCACGCCGGCGGCGACGGCGAAGATCGCCGCCGACGTGGCGAGGACGGGACGAAAGGCCTCGAGGGGACGCGCGGGCGCGGCCTGCCCCCGGGCGGCGAGGTTCCGTGTCGTCTCGTCTACCGCCGTCACCACCTCCCGCGGAATGGGCAGGGCGTCCGCCCACGCCGCCGCCGCCGCAGCCGCCGCCAGCGCGAACACGATCGCCATGGGGACCAGGAGCACCCGGGCGCTGACGGCGCCGGACCCACGGGCGATGGTCTCGTCCCACAGGCGCGCGACGAGCAGCGCGAGGGCGGGGAGCGCCGGCAGGCCGTAATGCGGGAGCTTGAAGGGGGAAAAGGTGAAGACCGCCACCACCAGGAACGCCCAGAGCGCGAACAGGGCCAGGAGTCGATCGGCGGGGCTCTCCCACGGCCGGCGCAGCGCGCGCGCCACCGCCCACGGCGCCGCCAGCGACCACGGCAGGAAGGCGGCCAGGGTGACGGCGAAGAATTCCAGGTTGCCCAGGGGCACGTCCTCGTCGGGGAACACCCGATGGTGCACCAGGTTGAGGACGTGATTGTCCAGGATGGTATACCAGAGAAAGCCGTGGTTCCGCGCCTCGACCGCCAGATACCACGGCACCGCGATGGCCGCGAAGAGCGCGAGCCCCCACCACGGCCACCAGTGGGCCAGCGGGCGCTCGCGGGTGAGCCAGAAGAAGACGCCGATCACCAGCAACGGCCCCCCGGCACCGAGGAGGTCCTTGGCCATGGCGGCCAGCGCCAGGCTTCCCCAGANCAGCGCAAGGCCCCAGCGGCCGCCGCGCCCCAGATAGGCGGCGACGAAGCCGGCGTAGGCCAGCATGATGAAGAAGATGAACGGCAGATCGGGCTTGACGAGCCGGCCGTAGAGGAACATCCCCAGATTCGTGGCCACCATGAGCCCGGCGATGAGCCCCAGGCGGGAGCCGCCGATCATGATGCCGATGCGCGCGGTGACGGCCGCGCACGCCACGGCGGCCAGCGCGGGCCAGAACCGCGCCGTGAACGGCGTGACCCCCGCCGTCGCGAACAAGCTCGACATCAGCCAGTAGAGAAGCGGGGGCTTGTCGAAGTACCGCACGCCGTTCAACCGCGGCGTCACCGGGTCGCCGCTCTCGCTCATCGAGCGGGCGATTTCGGCGTGGAAGCCCTCGGGCGGGTCGATGAACGGCGCGTCGCCCAGACCGACGAAGTAGAGGGCCGCCGCGATGACGGCGACACCGAGCGGGATCAGGCGCACCAGCCGCGGCTACCCGAAGCTCTTGTCCATTCCGTCGAAGAACTGCCACCACATCGCCAGCGAGGTCCGGACCGCCCGGCGGACGGCCTCGTGCCGCTCGGCAGTCGTGGCGTGCCGGACGACGATGTGATCGCCCACGTCCGAGTGCTCGGCGTCGGCCAGCTCGTGAATGTCCCAGAACGCGACCGCCGCCTCGCTGAGGCCATAGTGTTTCTGAAGCGCGCGAGCGAACGGGCCGAAGGCGCCCACCACCTGCCCCTCGGCGGCCAGGTTGATGGCGGCCACGCCCTCATGGAACGGCAGGAGCTTGGTGGAGTACTCGAACCAGTGGATGAGCGCCGCCGTCGAGGGCAGCGGCGTCGCCCCCAGCATCTCCTGGCGCGGAACGCCCGCCCCAGCGGCGAAGTCGAGGAACAGCTCGGGGTGCGGCTTCCCGCCCGACAGCCGACCCGTTTCCTCCTCGTAGACGGACTCGGCCAGCTTCACCCGTTCGGCCAGATCGGGGCAACGGGAGTGCAGCGCCGACACGGCCCGGGGGAACTCCACCACCTGCAAGAAGAACTGCTTGGCGAACTCACCGAGTGCCGGGCGGGAGAGCCGGCCCTCGGCGATCTTGAACCACAGGGGGTGGCCCCCGAAGGAGCGGCGCTCCCGCACCTCCTCCAGGAGCGCCGCGCCGAACGCCTTCGCATCGAGCGCCATGGCTGGGCCTCCTCGGTGCCTCAGGTGACCTTGACGACGGCGTCGCCGGGCAGGCGGGCGAGCAGCGCGTCCAGGGCCTCCTCCAGATAGGTGGGGTCCCGCGACTCGAGCGTCACCTTGACCCGGTATTCGGGGTTCGAGAACTCCGGGTAGGAGCCGAGCAGGAGCGCGGGGAAGTCGCGGAGCAGACCGTTGAGGTAGTCGGCCAGGCTCCCCTCGGCGAGGCGCACGAACACGTTCTTGAGGTGGAAGGGTTGATCGCGGAACCGCTCGCGGATCGCCTCGAACTTCTGGCGGAAGATCTCGGGCACCCCGGGGAGGATGTAGACGTTGCGCATCAGGATCGTGGGGAAGCGCAGCGACTCGCCGCCGATCAGCTCGGCCCCCTCCGGGACCTCCGCCATCTTGAGGTGAGCGTCGGTGAGCTTGTCGCCGTAGTACTGGCTGAGCAGCGCGACCAGCGCGGGGTGACGGACCACGGCCACGCCCAGTGCCCGCGCCGCGCCCTCGATGGTCACGTCGTCGTGAGTTGGGCCCACGCCCCCCGAGCTGAACACGACGTCGTGGTCGCGGCTGTGAGCGGCGATTTCCGCGGCGATCGTCTCGACCTCGTCGGGAATCACGCTGATCCGGCGCACGTCGACGCCGAGGGCGCGCAGCGCGCGGCAGAGGTAGGCGGCGTTGGCGTCGGCGATCTTGCCCGAGAGGATTTCGTTCCCGATGAGGATGATGCCCGCGGTCTTCGGCATGCCGTCCGGATTTTACGCTAGAATGCGCCCGTCCATGCAACCCGGGTCGATGACCTACCCGCAGGCGGTGGTGCTGGGCGTCGTCCAGGGAGTCACCGAGTTTCTTCCCGTCTCCTCTTCCGGTCACCTCATCCTGGTGCCGCGCCTCTTCGGCTGGCCGGACCAGGGCCTCGCCTTCGACGCCGCCATCCATCTGGGGACGCTGGCGGCGCTGCTCGTGTACTTCCGCGGCGAGCTGCGCGCNCTGGCGTCGGGAGCGCTCTCGCCCCGGATCGGCCTGCTCCTCGTCCTGGCCACCATCCCGGGCGGGCTGGCCGGCCTGCTCTTCGACAAGCTCATCGAGGCGCACCTGCGCTCGGCGCTGGTGGTGGCGACGTCGACGGCGCTGTGGGCGATCGTCATGGCGGTGGCCGACCGCCGAGCGCCGCCGCCCGCGGCGGGCGGCGGCGACCCGCTCGAGCGCGTCAGCGGGGGCCAGGCCCTCGCCATCGGCTGCGCCCAGGCGCTGGCGCTGATCCCCGGAACATCGCGCTCGGGCATCACCATCACGGCGGCGCTGTTCGGCGGCCTCGATCGACCGACGGCGGCGCGCTTCGCCTTCCTGCTGGGCATTCCGATCACGGCCGGCGCCGGGACGCTCCAGACGCTTCACCTGCTCCGCGCCGGCCTGCCGTCCGCGGAGTCCGGCCCGCTGGTGGCCGCCGTCGTCGCCGCGTTCGTGAGCGGGTGGATCGCCGTGTCGTTCCTGGTGAGCTACCTCAAGCGCCGCTCCCTGCTGCCCTTCGTGCTCTACCGCCTCCTCGTCGCCGCCGTCATCTTCGCCCTCGTGCTCCGATGACCGTCGACGCCGTCGAGGCGCTGTACGCTCGGGGCGTCACCGACGGGCTGCCCGTGGTGCCGCCGACGCGGCCGCGGGTGGCGCAGGCCGTAGCGGCGGCGGGCCGCCCGGCCGATGAGTTGATCGCGGAGGTGCCGCCCGGCTACGGGCGGGCAACCGTGGAGCGGATCGCGGTGAACGCGGTCATGGCCGGCTGCCGTCCGGAATATCTGCCTGTCGTCATCGCCGGCGTCGAAGCGATGTGCGACGACGCCTTCGACCTGCACGGCCTGTCGGGCACCACCGACGCCGTCGCGCCGCTCTTCGTGATCAACGGCCCGATCCGCAAGCGCCTGGACGTCAACAGCGGCGTNGGCGCGTTCGGCCCGGGCTGGCGGGCCAACGCCACCATCGGCCGCGCCCTCCGTCTCATCTGGGCCAACATCGGCGGCGCCCGTCCCGGGACCATCAGCATGTCGACGTTCGGACAGCCCGGCCGCTACGCCTACTGCATCGGCGAATACGAGGAGGCCAACCCCTGGGAGCCACTCCACGTCGAACACGGCTTCGCCGCCGCCGATAGTACCGTCGCCGCGTTCGCGGGCGAGCCACTCCTGGTGATCTCGGCCCCGCGTAGCCGCACCGCCGAGGACATCCTGATCACGGTCGCTCGGGGCATGGAGTCCATCGGACACTGCAAGGCCATGGGTCTCGGCGACACGCTCGTCGTGCTCGCGCCCGAGCACGCGCGCGCGGTCGCCGGCGACGGCTGGTCGAAGGCCCGGGTCCGCCGCTTCCTCTGGGAGCAACTGCGCAAGCCCGTCAAGGATCTGATTCCCGGCAAGGACGGAGGCGAGGGGCTGGCCGAGAGCGTGCTGGCGACGTTCGCCGATCCGGAGACGGACGAGACCCTGATTCCCAAGTTCCGCGCTCCCGACAATCTCAAGATCCTCGTCGCCGGGGGCACGGCCGGACGCTTTACGGCGGTCATCCCCGGCTGGTCCTTCCCCAACGCGCCCTCGAGCCTCGTGATCAAGAAGATCCGCTGAAGTCGCCACCGAGCTCACCTGATAGCCCTCCGCCTCCAGGAGGTCGCGCAGGAGCGCGGAGGTGTCTCGGTTGTCCTCGACGACGAGCACGCGGGGTGACTCGTCCCTCATCGCGACGAGCGGCTCGCGCCGGCGCGTGGGCCGGCGTCCGATCTCGACGACGATGAGCGCCGCCACGGTCAGCGCCGAGACGCCGAGCAAGACGTTGGCGAGGCGATGGATCAGCTCGAGCGTGACGTCGCCCATCCAGGCTGCGATGCTATCACCGCGCGGCGCGTCCGGGCAGCCTGTGAAGTGAATTTCCTAGAGACGAGAAGAAATTACCGCGAGGGCCGCGGCCCGAGTACTTGTTACACTCCCCCCCCTCCGCTTCGAGCGCGGGCTTCGCCCGCGCCATCCTTCCTGGGGGAGGCCTCGGAGGGGGCCGTAACGTCCGCCCCCTCCGACCGAGCTACCGGAGGTGGATCGTCACCGCCGCCGACATCCCCGCCCGGAGCGTGTGCGGATTGGACGACGCCTTGGGATCGAGCGTGATCTTCACGGGGACGCGCTGGACCACCTTCACCCAGTTGCCGGTCGCGTTCTCCGGCGGAAGCAGCGAGAAGCGCGAGCCTGTCCCGGCGGCAATGGAGTCGACGGTCCCGATGTACCGGCGATCGTCGAAGGTGTCGACGACAACGTCGACGCGCATCCCCGGTCGCACCCGGCCGAGCTGGGTCTCCTTGAAGTTGGCGATGACCCAGACGTCGTGCAGTCCGACGAGGGCGAGCAGGGGCTGGCCCACCTGGACCACCTGGCCGGGCTCGACGTTCTTGCGCGAGACCAGGCCGGCCGTGGGCGCGCGGACCTCGGTGTGCTCGAGGTTGAGCAGCGTCAGCGCCAGATCGGCCTGGGCCTCCTGCATCTGAGCCTGGGCCAGGTCCCGCTCGGCTTCGCGAACGCGCACCTCCTGCACGAAGGCCTCGGCCTGGATCGCCTGGGCCTTGGCCTCTACGGCGCGCGCCTCGGCGGTCTTGAGCCCGATCTGCTGGGGCTCGAACCCCGCCTCGCGCATGCGCGCGTCGGCCTCGGCGGTTTCCAGGTCGCGCTGGGCCTGCGTCACCCGCTCCTCGGCGCCCGCGAGCTGCGCCTCGGCGGCCCACGCCTCGGCCTCGGCGTGATCGACGAACTCGCGCGCCACCAGCTCCTTGGCGAACAGCTCGCGAGCACGCGCGAGGTCTTGCGCGGCTCGATCGCGCAACACCTGCGCCCGGTCGCGCTCGGCCACGGCGGAGGCCAGCGCGGCGCGGCGCCCCTGGGCCGTCGCGCGACTGGACTCCAGCACGCTGGTCGCCGACGACCGCGCCGCCTCCGCCCGGAGCGTCGCCGCCTGCGCCTGGGTCATCTGGCTCGCCGCCATCTCACGCCCCAGCCCCACGCGCTCCCCGGCGGCCCGGTACCGACGCTCGGCGATGAGCACCGCCGCGCGGGCCTGCTCGACCTTGGCGCGCCAGTCGCGGTCGTCGATCCGGACCAGCACCTGGCCGGCAGCGACCGATTGATTGTCCCGGACCAGGACGTCCACCACCTGGCCGGGAACTTTTGCGCTCACGGGCGCGATGGCGCTCTCGACGTAGGCGTCGTCCGTGAACACGGTGAGGCGCGATCGGTACCAGGCATAACCCGCCCAGGCCAGGCCCGCGACGGCGACGAGCGCGAACGCGAGCACGATGGCGCGACGGTTCACGCCACACTCCTAGCACAGACCTGGACGGATTGTCACCCCGGTGACAGCCCGACGTCGGCAGCGTCGCGAATGAAAAATCTAGTCAACGGATGTGCGCGCAGACGGCCGCGATTCCGCTGAGGCATCCGCGGCACGGGAGTTGCGTCGAGGCATCGCCCGTGCATCGCATGCGCCCGCTGTGGATCCGCGGCTTGCGTCTCTATCGGAGCGCCGACCCCACCGCCGACGAGGGCGCTTCGAGGGCGGGCAGCAGGCGCTTGGCCACCGGCCCCTCGCGCCGGGACGGGCTCGAGATCTGGACCAGCTCCAGGAACTCGGCGACGAGGCGCCCACGGTTGATCACGGGCTCTTCCCGAGAAACCGCTGGAACCACTCGAGGCTCCGGGCCACTGCCTCCTGGCGGTGGACCGGGTCGGTGAGGCGGTGGTCGGCGTTGAGGATGATCGCGAGGTCGCAGGGCTCGGCCGCGCGCGCGTAGAGGGTGGCGCCGTGATCCACCGGCACGACGTCGTCGGCCTCGGCCTGGATGATCAGATGCCGGGCCACGCCGGCGGGTGCCTCGGTGAACAACCGCGCCGTCAGCTCCCGGAAGAAAGGCGGGCCTAGACCGGGGGCGTCCTTGTCCATCGCGTCCATGAGGTCGTCAAGATTCGACGGAGCGTTCCAGGTGACGACCGGCGTGCTGTCGCCGCGCTCGGCGGCCAGATGCAGCGCCACGTATCCGCCCATGCTCGAGCCGAGAAGGCCGAAGCGTCCGTTCAGTCTCCGGTGGAAGGGCAGGTACTTGAGCACCGCCCGGGCGTCCTCCAGCCGCGTCCCTACCGTGGTCTCCTCCTCGACCCCGGAGGACTCGCCGCAGCCCCGGAAGTCGAAGCGCGCCAGCGCGAGGCCGGCGGCCGGGAGCTCGGCACCCAGGAGGAGATACTTGTCGCTGTCCTTGGAGGCCCGGAGACCGTGGCAGGCGACCACGCAGGGGACCCGTTCTTTTCTCTCGGGCAGATGGAGGACGAGCGCCAGCCGGCCGCCGGCCACCGGGACCGTGTGGCGCTCTTCGATCATTTCAGGCTCGCCTCGCCGCGCTCGTGATCGTAGAGTTTCGCTCGCCTCGGACGCGGGGGGCCCAGCCCCCGGCCGTCCTCCGGCTCGCACTGCACGCAGCTCGGCCGCGTCTCGGCTCGCACGGCGGTCATTTCAGGCTCGCACGACCGCTCAGCGCCACACGAGATCGAACAGGCGGCAGGTGTTGGTGGACAGGCGGAACATCACGTCCTCGACCGGCAGCTGCTTGATCTTGGCGATCTCCTCGCCCACCCGCCCTGCGAACCACGGCCCCGACGGTAGCCCCTCGAACTCGCCCCGATACTTCCAGGGGGCGTCGCTCTCGACGAGCAGCGCGTCCAGCGGCACCGCGGCGACCATCTCGCGGTCGCGGTCTCGATAGACGACCTCTGGCGTCACCGACACGAAGTAGCCCGCGTCGACGATCGCCCGTGTCACGTCGGCGGGCGCCTTGTGCCAGTGGAAGACCGCCCGCTCGATCCCGTGCCGCCGGAGCGCCTCCAGCGCGCCCACCGCGGCGCCGTGCGGTGCATGGAGCGCCACCGCCAGGTCGTACCGGGCCGCCAGCGTCAGCAGGCGATCGAGCCGCCGGCGCCCGCTGGTCATCAACGCGGTGGGGTCGGGCGCCCCCTCCAGGGAGTACCAGGGCAGACCGACCTCGCCCAGGGCGACGATCCGGGAATGGTGATCGCGCAGCTGCCGCTCGACCCGCTCGAGGTCGGCGTCGGTCAGGCGCGTCCAGTCGGGATGGAAGCCGAGCGCCGGCCACACCGCCTTGGGCACCACCGCCGCCGCCGCCAGGGTCCGCTCGTTCGTCTCGGGGTCGCAGCCGACCGCGACCACGCCCCAGACGTCGTGGGTGAGGGCCTGCCGCAGCGTCTCGCGGACGTCGGCGAACGCGGGATCGTGCAAATGACAGTGCGTGTCGATGATCATACGAGCCCCCGAGGCTTAGTTCCCGGCGACCACCATGCGGGCGATCTTGAGCGTGGGCGACGCCGTGCGGTCGCGAAGCACGAGATCGTTCGCCACCCCGTCGACCGCGTTGAACATCTCCAGGAGATTCCCGGCCACGGTGACTTCCTCGACCGGATAGGCGAGCCGGCCGTTCTCGATCCAGTGGCCGACGGCGCCCCGCGAGTAGTCACCGGTGACGCCGTTGACGCCGAAGCCGATCAGCTCCGTGACGTAGAAGCCTTCCGTCACCGACGCGATCAACTCNGCGGGCGGCGCCGTCCCCGGCCGCAACGTGAGGTTGGTCGTTCCCACGGTGACGCCGCTGCCGTCCCGGGCGGCGTGGTGCGTGGAGGCCAGGCCGAGCTTGCGGGCGCTGTAGGTGTCGAGCAGATAGGACTCCAGCACGCCCTCCCGGACGACGATCGTCCGCCGCGCCGGCAACCCCTCGCCGTCGAACGGCCGCGAGCCCAGCGCGCCCGCGATCAGGCCGTCGTCGACGATCGTCACCCACGGAGCGGCGACGCGCGAGCCCAGCCGGTCACAGAGGAACGAGGCGCGCCGGTAGAGGCTCGGCCCGCTGGCGGCCGAGGCCAGGGCCCGGACGAGGCTGGCGGCCGTCTCCGGATCGAAGATGACGGGGACCTCCACGGTCTTCACCTTGCGGGCTCCCAGTCGCCGGAGCGCGCGCTCCGCCGCCGTCCGGCCCACCGCCGCGGGGTCCTCGAGCCGCGCTCGCTGGCGCGCCATCGAGTACCAGGTGTCGCGCTGCATCTCTCCGTTCCGGGTGGCCACCGGCGAGACGGCGATGCCGAAGCTCGAAGTCGCGTAGGCGCGGGCGAACCCGGACGAGGTCGCGTACGCGTACCGCGCCTGGCGATCCCAGTGCTCCGCGCCTTCCGAGTTGGTGATCCGAGGATCGGCCGCCAGCGCCGCCGCCTCGGCCCGGCGCGCGATCTCGATCTTCTCCTCGGGCGTGAGGTCGTGTCCCGACGCATCGCGCAGACCCAGGTCGGGGACGCGATCGATCAGCTCGGCGGGATCGGGGAGGCCGGCGTACGGATCCTCCGCGGTGAGGTGGGCCAGGCGCGTCGCCTCGTCCACGACCCGCTCCAGAGATCCCGGCGACAGGTCGGAGGTCGACGCGGCGGCGGACGCCTTGCCGACGAAGACGCGCAGGGACAGCCGCTGCTCGTGCGCGTGCGTCACCGTGTCCACCTCGCCCAGCCGCACGGTGGCGCTGAAGTGGCGCTCCTCCACGAGGAAGGCGTCGGCGGCGGTGGCGCCCCGCGCGGTGGCACGCTTGAGCACCGAGACGAGCAGGTCGGTGGCGAGCTCGGTCACACCTCGGTGCCTCCCACCGTCAGGCTGTCGATGCGGATCGTCGGCAGGCCCACGCCGACCGGCACCGACTGGCCGTCCTTGCCGCACGTGCCGATGCCCTCGTCGAGCTGCAGGTCGTGCCCCACGCGCCCCACGCGCGTGAGCGCCTGGGGGCCGTTGCCNATGAGGGTAGCGCCCTTCACGGGCGCGGTGATGCGCCCGTCCTCCACGAGATAGGCCTCGCTGGCGGAGAAGACGAACTTGCCGCTGGTGATGTCCACTTGCCCGCCGCCGAAGGCGACGGCGTAGAGACCGTACGTCACCGAGCGGATGATGTCCTCCGGATCGTCCTCCCCGGCCAACATGAAGGTGTTCGTCATGCGGGGCATCGGCGGAGAGGCGTAGGACTCGCGGCGGCCGTTGCCCGTCGCCCGCATGCCCATGAGGCGCGCGTTGAGCTTGTCCTGCATGTAGCCGCAGAGGACGCCCCGGTCGATGAGGACGGTGCGCCCCGTGGGTGTGCCCTCGTCGTCCACGTTCAGCGAGCCGCGCCGGTTGGGGATCGTGCCGTCGTCCACGACGGTGACCAGCTCCGAGGCGACCTTCTGGCCCATGCGTCCGGCGAAGGCGGACACGCCCTTGCGGTTGAAGTCGCCCTCCAGCCCGTGGCCGATCGCTTCGTGGAGGAGAATCCCGGGCCAGCCGGGACCGAGCACCACGGTCATCGTTCCCGCCGGCGCGCCGATGGCCCGAAGCTTCAGCGTCGCCTGTCGCGCGGCCTCGAGCGCGAACCGCCGCCAGCGCTCCCGCTCGAGGAAGAAGTCGAAGCCCACGCGGCCGCCGCCCCCGTACGTGCCGATCTCGCGCTTTCCCCCTTCCTCGGCGATGACCGTCACGTTGAGGCGGGTAAGCGGGCGGACGTCCCCCACCGTCCAGCCCGCGGCAGTGGCGATCAGCATGACCGCGTCCTCACTGGTGAGGCTCGCGATCACCTGCTTGACCCGTGGGTCGGCGGCGCGAGCCGCCTGGTCCACCGATGCCAGCAGATCCAGCTTGCGCGCGAGGTCCGTGACG
>JGI25382J37095_10000162_pt1 | contig 13654 bp, 18 predicted proteins | sample GraSoi013_1_40cm_3_FD_37095 | JGI IMG/M metagenome (IMG submission 37095)
CTGGCCGCCGACAGCTTCCGTCGTCGCGGCTAGCCGCGCGTGGGAGGCTTCGGAAGGGAGGCGAAGCCCGCGCCGAGCTCACGCGCCGGGAAGCAGCAGCGTCAGGCCCGTCAGGCCAGCCCCCAGGAGCACGGACTCCACGTGGATCTGGTACGCCTGCCGCTTGAGTTGCGCGACCACCCAGGGGTCCGCCACGGGCTCCTCGCCGCCGTCCAGATCGCGCCGCCCGCGCGCCGCGAGCGTGACTCAGGTGTGAGCGCGCGCCTGGCTGAGGCCGAGCGCGCCCGCCCAGAACGGCACCACGAGCGCGACACGCCAGCCCCGATCCACTCCGCTCATGAGGGACACGACCAGGGCGACGACGCCGACCGCGAGCGTCGCGACGCCCATCAGCGCGCGCCGCCGGCGGCCCTTCGGCCCGATGTTCGCGGCGCGCACGGCCATCAGCGTGAGCGCTTTGTCGCTGGGTCCGCGAGACCGGAGCGACCGTAGATGGCCCGAGAACGGAGCGCGGTGGCTCCCTTCGGGGGCATGAGGCCGTTGAGGGCGAGCCGCCCGCCGTCCACGTAGACGGTGGACCCGGTCATGTAGGAGGAAGCGTCCGAGGCGAGGAAGACGGCGACCTCGGCGATCTCCCGGGGCTCGGCGACCCGCTGCATCGGCGTCCGGGCGTAGACCGCGTCCCGCCACCGGCGGTTCTTCAGGAGATGGCGGGTGAGGCCCGTCACGACGGTCCCCGGGCCGATCGCGTTGACCCGGATGCCGTGGGGCGCCAGCGCGATCGCCATGGCCTTGGTGAGCTGGCGCACGCCGCCCTTGGTCGCCGCGTAGGCGGCCGACTCGGGGCGCGCCACCTCCGCGTTCACCGACGACAGCGTGATGATGACGCCCCGACGGCGTCGCACCATGCGCCGCGCCGCGGCCTGGGCGACCAGGAACGTGCCCTTGAGGTTGACGTCGATGATGCGGTCCCACGTCGCCTCGGAGAGCTCGAGAAACGGGACGATCGGCTCGACGGCCGCGTTGGTCACCGCGACGTCGATCCGGCCCCAGGCCCGATGGATCGCGTCGAAGCCGTCGCGGATCGAGCCGGCGTCCGCCACGTCCATCTGGAGCGCGAGCGCCTTCGCCCGGCCGATCCGCCGCGCCGTCGCCTGGGCGGTCGTCGGGTCGATGTCGGTCACGGCGACCCTCGCGCCCTCGCGCGCGAACGCGAGCGCGATCGCCTGGCCGATGCCGCGTCCGGCGCCCGTCACGAGCGCGACCCTGTCCTTGAGCCTCATGGCGTGGCGCCTACGCTACACGTCTTGATGTTGATGGGACGGAGCCAACTCGTTCCTACAGCAGGCCACCCACAGAGTGTCCCGTCCACGCGGACCCCGCTACAAAAGAGAATCAATCGGCGGGCAGGACAAACTCCACCTCCATGACCGCCTGGCCAGGGCGCGGGTAGAGCTGGGTGACGAGCGGCTTGTGGCCGGGCGCGGTCACGCGGACGTGGAGGTGGAGCGGCCGGCCGGGGTAGCGGCCCGGGAGGTCCGTCTCGTAGCGGTAGTGCCCCGTGCCGTCCGCGCGCTGGGCCCCACGGTGCTCGGCGTCGTAGTCGCCGCGCGGGTTGGCCGACCACCACTCGAGCTGGGCTCCGGGCAGAGGAGCGCAGCCCTTCGCCGACGCGACGCGTCCCGTGATGACGAGCCCGCGACCGGTGACCGAGCGCTCCGGGGAGTTCGGCTCGTAAAACGGACCGAGCATGTCGGGACGCGTCGGTGGGCACGCGGGCTCGGCGGCGGCGCGCGCGCCGAGCGTCGCGAGCAGAAAGAGCGCCGTGGAAGCCAGGACGCGGGTCACGCGCCAATGCTATCATTCCGCCCGCACACGCGTATGAGCGAGCCCGGTCGTCGAGAACGAGTGGACGTCGCCGACCTTGCGGCCGCGATCGAGCGTCTCGCCGCTGACCTCGCGCTGGCCGAGGAGCCCTCCGGGTTCACCGTCGTCCTCGAGAGTGACCCCGACATGCGGGAGCAGCGTGACTGACTGGACGATCACGACGCTCGGCGGCGCGATCGCCGGTCGCCAGGTCTCGCCGGTCGAGGTGACGCGCGAGTGCCTGGAGCGCATCGCGCGGCTCGACGCCAAGATCCGGAGCTTCATCACCGTGGACGCGGAGGGCGCTCTCGCGACCGCGCGGGAGCTCGAGGCGGAGCTGGCCGCCGGGCTCTCGCGCGGGCCGTTCCACGGCGTGCCGCTCGCGTACAAGGACCTCTGCCACGTCCGGGGGCTGCCGACGTCGTGTGGCACGGCGACGCGCGAGTACTTCTCGGCCGAGCACGAATGCACCGCGGTGAACCGCCTGCGCGAGGCGGGGGCCGTGACGCTCGGCAAGCTCAACATGACCGAGCTCGCGCTGGGGCCGTTCGGCGACAACGCCCACCACGGCGACGTCCAGAACCCGTGGTGCCCCGGTCACGTCGCCGGCGGCTCGTCGAGCGGCTCGGCGGCCGCCGTGGCTGCTGGATTCGCGCTGGGCGCGCTCGGGAGCGACACGGGGGGCTCGATCAGACTGCCCGCGGCCTGCTGCGGCGTCGTCGGGCTCAAGCCGACCTACGGGCGCGTCAGCCGGGCGGGCGTCATGCCGCTCTCGTGGTCGCTCGACCACATAGGACCGCTCACGCGCACCGTCGCGGACGCGGCGCTCCTGCTCGGCATCATCGCCGGCCACGACCCGCGCGACGCGACGTCGAGCCGCCGAGGCGTGCCGTACTACGAGCGCCTGCTCGACACGCCGGTCGAGGGCCTCCGCGTGGGGCTCCCGGCGAATTACTTCTTCGACGGGCTCGACGCCGCCGTGGACGCCGCCGTCCGCGCCGCGGCGCGCATCCTCGAAGGGCTCGGCGCCGAGATCGTGAGCGTCCGCGTCCCCGACCCGCGGCCCGTCGTGGACGTGTCGAACGTCATCGCGCGCGCGGAGTCGGCCGCGGTCCACGCGCGGATCGCGCGCGAGCGGCCGCACGAGCTCCAACCGGCGGTGCGGGCGCGGCTCGAGGTCGGCTTCCACCTCACGGCGCACGACTACCTCCAGGCCCTCCGCCTCCGCACCCGCTATGCGCGCGCGTTCGTCGCCGAGGTCTTCGCCGAGGTGGACGCGCTGCTGGCGCCCGTCATCCCGGAGCCGGCGCCGGCGCTCGACGCGGTCAAGGCGGGGACGGTGGACGAGGTCGTGATGCGGATGGGCCGGTTCTCGCGCCTCACGCGTCCCTTCAACGGGCTCGGGCTGCCCGCGCTCTCCGTCCCGTGCGGCTTCTCCGCGGACGGCCGCCCGCTCGCGCTCCAGGTCGTCGGTCGGCCCTTCGACGAGGCGACCGTGCTTCGCCTCGGCCACGCGTACGAGCGGGCGACCGACTGGATCACGCGGCGCCCGGCGCTCGCCTGACTGCGGCCGCCCCATCGTGGACGAGCGGTCCCTCGCTCCGCCGCGCCTCTGGACGGTCTTCGCCGCCTACCTCGTGGCGTTCGTCGCGATCGTGGCCCTCTCGCTCGTGGCGGCGGGTGTCCTGCGCTCGATGTACCCGGACGTCCCCGATCCCGCGCTCTTCGACGGGCTCCCGGGCCTGATCGCCGGCGGGCTCGCGTCCTCGATGGCCCTCCTCTTCACGGTCGCGCTCTTCAACCGGCCGCTCGAGCCGGTGCTCCTGCGGCTGGTGCCGGGCTGGGAGACGGGACGCGCGCTCGCGGTGATGGTCGTCGGCATGCTCGCGCTCGGGCAGTCCCTCGACTCGCTCACGATGCTCGCCGGGCTCGGCGACAAGGGCACGCTGGCTGCGATGCGGGGCGCGCTCGCCGACGCGGTCGGGCCGGAGCTGTTCCTGGCGGTCTTCGTGATCGGCGTCCTCGCGGGCTCGGCGGAGGAGCTGTTCTTCCGTGGCTACATGCAGACGCGTCTCGGCCAGCGGATGCCGCCCGTCGCCGCGGTCCTCATCACCGCCACGGGCTTCGGGCTCCTGCACCTCGAGTGGATCCACGCGCTGCTCGCCTTCGTCCTCGGGCTCTACCTCGGCTGGATCACGGAGGTCGCCGGGAGCGCCTTGCCCGCGATCGCGTGCCACGTGATCAACAACGCCCTCTTCACCATGCTGGCCGCGCTCGTCGGCACCGTCGGCGGGGCAGGGCCGAACGCGGCGCTGCTCGTCACAAGCGGGTGCGTCTTCGTCGGCTCGGTCGTCTGGCTGCGACGCTGCCGGACGTGGTAGGCTTGGTGGGCATCGACGGTCCTCAGCACACACGTGATCGGTGACGCCACGCGCCTCGCGGAGTTGTTCCAGGGCGCCAGGAGACCCGTCGTCTTTCCCGCCGCCTCCATCCCGGTCCACACCAAGCACGGGGGCGCCACGCTCGTCATCGTCAACCTCGCGCCGACGCCCCTCGACGCGCGCGCCGATTTCGTGATCCGTGGCAAGGCGGGTCCCGTCATGTCGGAGGTGCTCGCGCGGATGGCGCTCGCATGAGCGATTCTCTGATCGAGGAGCTGCTCGCCGCGCGCGAGCAGCACCGCGCGATCGTGCCGCCGAGCGAGAAGCGGCGCCTCTCGCTGGCCGAGGCCTACACGGTGCAGGACCGCCTGCGCGAGGCCCTCGTGGCCCGCGGCGACCGGGTGATCGGCTGGAAGGCGGGCTTCACCAACAAGGCCGCCCAGACGGCGTACGGGTGCGAGGAGCCGGTGTGCGGCTTCCTCCTCGCCGCGGGGGTCTTCCCGAACCACGCCGAGGTCCCGAGCGCACGCTTCGCGAGCCTCGTCGTCGAGGCGGAGGTGGCGTTCGTGCTCAAGCACGACCTCGCCGGACCGGGCGTCACGCCCGCGCGGGCGCTCCTGGCGGTCGAGGGCGCCGTGCCGGCGCTCGAGCTCGTCGACTTCCGCATGAGCGGCAAGCCCGTCGCGTCCGACGTCGTCGCCGACGGAGTCTTCGCCAACGCGATCGTCGTGGGCGCGCCGCTCACGGACGTGGCCCACCTGGACCTCGCGGTCGAGGGGCTCGTCTACGAGCTCAACGGGGCGGTCGTCGCGACGAACGCCGCCGCGGAAGTGATGGGCAATCCGCTGAACTCGCTCGCGTGGATCGCCAATCACCTGGGCGGGCGCGGGCTCGCGCTCAGGGCGGGCGAGCTCGTCATGTCGGGCTCGGTCTCGACCCTGCTCCGCCCGAAGGCCGGCGACACCGTGCGTGCCACGTTCACTCGGCTCGGCGGGGTCGCCGTCCGCTTCGCCTGATCCGGCGATGCGCCTCGAGGGTCGCGCGGTCGTGGTCACGGGCGCGGGCGGCGGCATCGGCCGCGCGATCGCTCGCGCCTTCGCCGCCGAGGGCGCGGGCGTCGTCGTCGCCGATCTCGCCGAGACCGCCGACGCGACCGCCGCGGAGATCCGGCGCTCGGGGGGACGCGCCGTGGCCGTGCGGGGGGACGTGAGCCGCTCGGCCGACATGCGCGTCCTCGCCGAGCGGTCGCTGCGGGAGTTCGGCGGTCTGGACGTGCTCGTGACCTGCGCGGGCCTCGGCCTCTCCGGCCTGCTCCTCGACCAGGACGAGGAGGAGTGGACGCGCGTCATCGACGTGAACCTGAACGGCACCTACCGCGCGATCCGCGCGGCGCTCCCGCAGATGATGGCCCAGGGGCGCGGGCGGATCATCACGATCGCGTCGATCCTCGGCAAGATGGGCGGCTACGGCTTCGTGAGCGCCTACGCCGCCTCCAAGCACGGCGTCGTCGGCCTCACCCGCGCCCTCGCGCGGAGCTCGGCGCGCAAGGGTTCCCCGGGATCACGGTCAACGCGATCTGTCCGGGCTACGTGCGCGCCGGGATGGGCATCGCGCTGCAGTCGACCAAGGCGGGACCCGTGTCGGGCACCGAGATCTTCGAGCGCTACTACAAGCGCCTGGTGCCGCAGCGGCGCATGATCGAAGCCGAGGAGATCGCCCACGCCGCGGTGTTCCTGGCGCTGCCCGAGTCCGCCGGGGTCACGGGCCAGGCGCTCAACGTGGACGGCGGCTTCTTCATGTCGTGATGACCCTCGACGAGCTCGTGACGCGCACCCGGGAGCGGCTCGCGGCGCGCCAGCGGCGGGTCGTCGACCCGGGGCCGCTCGTCCGGGCAGCCGTGCTCGTGCCGCTCGTCGAGCGGGGCGGACCGCACATGGTCTTTGCCAAGCGCACCGACCGCGTCGGCACCCACCGCGGTCAGATCGCCTTTCCGGGCGGCACGGTCAGCGCCGACGACGCGTCGCTGCTCGCCGCCGCGCTGCGGGAGTCCGAGGAGGAAGTCGGCCTCTCGCGCACGGCCGTCGAGGCGCTCGGCGCGCTCGACGACACGGAGACCTTCGCCACGCGCTTCGTCATCACGCCGTGGGTCGGCGTGATCCGCGCGCCCGTCGTGTGGCGACCGGACGGCGAGGAGATCGAGAAGGTGATCGAGGTGCCGCTCGGGGCGCTCCTCGAGCCCGCGAACTTCCGGGTGGAGCACTGGGCGCGTGACGGGGTCGTGCGTCCCGTGTACTTCTATGAGTACGGGGGCGAGAGGATCTGGGGAGCGACCGCGCGGATCGTCAAGGACTACCTCGACCTGGTGACCGGGCCGTGAGCGAGGCGAGGTGATCGGGCACGCTCAAGACCGAGTAGCCGAGGGCCTCGATCTTGCGCCCGGCTTTAGGGACGGCGGAGCGCGTCGGCTCTGGCGATCCAGGGACGCGGCGCCAGCGCAGCCAGCACCCCCTCGCTGGTCCCGCGTGGGACGCGGATCTCCCAGGGGGTGCCAGGCGGCGTCATACCACGCACGAGCGTCGGATTCAGTCCGCGCAGCATCTCGGGCGAGAGCCCGGCGTCCGCGGCCAGGCGACGGAGATCCGTCGAGGGCGGGACCGACACGCGCTCGGTGTCGTCCCACGGGTCGCCGCCGACCGCGAACCCGTACTGGTCCGGGTCGCGGCCGATGAGCGTCGCCGCCTGGATGGCGGGGACATACTCGCGGGTCTCGCGTCGCAGGTGCTTCGTGCGCGTGAGGTTCCAGAAGTTCGACGAGCCCGTCACCCGGATCGCTCGGATCACCTTGCCCTCGCCCGCGTTGTACGCCGCGTGCGCGAGCTCCCACGAGCCGAACTGGCGGTACAGGTCGCGCAGGTAGGCCGCGGCGGCCACGGTGGACTTCTCGGGATCGAGCCGCTCGTCCACCCATCGGTCGACGCGCAGCCCGTAGCCGCGCGCGGTGGGAGCCATGAACTGCCAGAGCCCTTTCGCGCGGGCGTTGGAGACGGCGCGCGGGTCGAAGCCGCTCTCGATCATCGCCGTGAACGCGAGATCCGTCGGCAGGCCCTGGCTCCGGAAGACCTCCTGGATCATCGCGAGGTAGCGTCCGGACCGACCCATCCACGTCTCGACGACCTCGCGTCGGCTGCGGGTGAAGAGGTCGAGGAAGTAGCGGACGTCGTCGTTCTGTGTCACCGAATAGTCGCGGAACTCGGCGCGGCGCCGCGCCACAGCGTTGAGGCGTGCCGACTCCGCCAACGCGTCCGCCCAGGGGTCGCCCTGGGTGGCCTCCGCCTCGAATCCGGGCGCGACGCTCTCCTGAACGGGGACGACGACGCTAGGTCGCTCGTAGACGAGAGATGCCGCGTACCCCGAGGCCATCGTCACCAGGAGAAGCCCAAGGCCGAGTAGGTGCCGGCTGACGGGTGGNCGGGCGTGGGGGATCGGCATCCGGGGTTCCAGCCACATGCCGGAAACACAGGGGCAACGATCGGACCAACACGACTGAGGGCTGGTAAGGCCCCGATTCTAAGGTTGTTGTGAGGCGGAAGGTTTATGCCTCGGGTGCATGGGACCGATCAAAATCTTACCGGGCCGGATCGAAGTCGTTCAGGGCCACCAGAAATAGAGGAAGCGCGGGCCGGCGCCCAGAGCCGCGCCGAGCCGCGCGAGCGAGCTCTCCACGGCGGCGGCTGGTGCCTCGGAGCGCGCGTAGTAGGTGGCGCGGTATTCGCGAGGGCGGCGATAGACGACGATGCGTGCCTCCTCCACGCCGATCACACGCTTCGCCGCCTCGATGGCGTCGGGCATGTAGCCGATCCGGTCGATCAGCTTGAGGTCGAGGGCCTGCTGGGCCGTGTAGATCCGGCCGTCGGCGACCTTCCGCGCCGTCTCGAGGCCGAGCCTCCGGCTCTCGGCGAGCTTCTCGACGAACTGCCCGTAGAGGCTGTCGATGACCGACTGGAAGATCCTCCGCTCCTCGTCGGTCAGCGCCCGGAGCGGGCTCCCCATGTCCTTGCGCTCGGCCGACTTGATCGTCGTGGTCGAGAGCCCGAGCTTCTGCAGGAGCCCCTCGGCGCTCAGCGTGACCATGAGGACGCCGATCGAGCCGGTCACCGACGTGGGATGGGCGATGATCGTGTCGGCGGCGAGCGCCACGTAGTAGCCGCCGGACGCGGCGACGTCCAGCATGACCGCGACGACGGGCCGGCCGGTCTCGCGCTTGAACAGGACGAGCTCCCGGTAGATGACGTCGGAGGCCGTCACGGTCCCACCGGCGCTGTCGATGCGTACCACGAGCGCGCGCACCTCCGGGTCGGCCGCGGCTTTCGTGAGCTCCTCGCGGACGCGCACGAGCAAGGGCACCCGCGGCGGGGTCGGGCCGCCGATGACGAGGCTCGGCGGGCCACCCTCGTCGGAGAGGAATCCAGAGATGTCCAGCAGGAGGATCTTGGCGCGGCCACGCCCTTCGACCGTCTGCTCGCGGAGCGGCTCGATCCGCGGCGTGAGGTCGAGCGAGATGAGCGAGCAGCCGGCGAGGAGCGGGACCAGCGCGAGCGCGGGCAGTCGTCGCATGGGATGAGTATATAATCTCGCCGTCGTGAGTGCGGCCTCCGTGTTCGGCATCGACGACGTCCACGCCGCGGCGCGGCGGCTCCGCGATCGGATCTACCGCACCCCGACCATCGCGTCGCAGGCGTTCGACGACGCGAGCGGCTACCACGTGTTCCTCAAGTGTGAGAACCTCCAGCGCGCGGGATCCTTCAAGATCCGCGGCGCGCTCAACAAGCTCCGCTCGCTCCCCGACGCCGACCGCGCGCGCGGCGTCGTCGCGTACTCGTCGGGCAACCACGCCCAGGGGGTGGCTCTCGCGGCGCGGATGGTCGGGAGCAGCGCGATCATCTGCATGCCGACCGACGCGCCCGCGCTGAAGGTGGAGGCGACCCGCAGGTACGGCGCCGAGATCGTCTTCTACGACCGGATGAAGGACGACCGGGCGGCGCTCGCCGCGCGCATNGCGTCCGAGACGGGGCGCGTGCTCGTGCCGCCGTACGACGACTACGCGATCATGGCGGGGCAGGGGACGGCGGCGCTCGAGCTCTTCGAGGACNTCCCCGGGCTCGACGCNCTCGTGACCCCGGTGGGCGGCGGCGGGCTCATGGCGGGCTGCGCGACGGTGGCGAAGAGCCTCGTCCCGTCCATCGCGGTGATCGGCGTCGAGGCCGACACCGCGAACGACACCTACCTCTCGCTCCAGAAGGGGGAGCGGGTCACCATCCCGCCGCCGCCGACGATCGCCGACGGGATCCGCGTCACGAGCCCGGGGGCGCTGACGTTCCCGATCCTCCGCGAGCGGCTGACGGGGGTGAGCCTGGTAACCGACGCTGAGATCGTTGACGCCGTCCGGTTGTTAGCGCTCCGTGTGCGTGTGGTCGTCGAGCCCACGGGCGCGGTGGGCGCGGCGGCGGTGCTCGGCGGGAAGCTTCCGCTCCCCCGGGGCGCGCGCGTCGGCGTGGTGCTCTCGGGCGGGAACATCGACCCGGACCTGCTGATCCAGATCCTCCGGTCGGGCTGAGCCGGGCGCCGCGTCCCGGGGTCAGGCTGACGGGCGAGGTCGGCGAGACCCGTTCCCGTAACGCGACCGCGGGCTCAGCGCGCGTGATGGAGCCCAGCCACGACGGGTGATGCGGACGCCGTCCGCGTGGTCGAGCGACCGCGCCCGTCAGCCTGACCCGCGACGGAGCGCCGCGGTCAGCGCCGATGGAAGGGTGGGATCACCTCGGCGGCCAGCCGCTCGAGCTGCTCGAGCATCCGCTCGGGGGGGCCCATGGGTCGTACGACGAACTTCGAGCCTCCGCCCGCGACGTACTCCTCGAGCCGCTCGGCCAGGAGCGCGGGCGGGCCGAAGGCCGTGCAGGCGGCGAGCGTCCGGTCGTCCACGCGGCCGCGCGGGACGAACGGCGCCGCGGTCGCGCGGGCGCGCGCCGGGTCGTCGTCGAGCCAGAAGTTCACGAGGACGCCGAAGTGGTCGCCCGGCACCTCGCGCCGGGCCTCTGCGGCGTGGGCGCACGTCTTCTCGACGCCGACGCGGAACTCGGCCGGCGTGATGAAGGACGGGATCCAGCCGTCGCCGAGCCGTCCGGCGCGGCGCGTGGCGGCGTCGCTGTTGCCGCCGATCCAGAGCGGCATCGGCTGCTGGACGGGCTTCGGCAGCACGGTCACGCGCTCGAGCTTCCAGAACTCGCCGTCGTGGGTCACCTCNGCCTCGGCCCAGCAGCGGCGCATGATCACGATCGCCTCGTCGGTCCGGCGGCCGCGCTCCTTGAACGGGACGCCGGCCGCGCGGAACTCGCGCTCCTGCTCGACGCCGATCCCCACGGCGGGGAGCGCGCGCCCGCCGGAGAGGTAGTCGAGCATCGCGAGCTCGCGGGCGGCGAGGACCGGGGAGCGAAAGGGCGCCACGAGCACGCTCGGGCCGAACTTGAGCCGCCGCGTGCGCGCCGCGACAGCGGCCATCGCGATCATCGGCTCGAGGACCGGGAGCGGCGAGGAGAGCCGCTCGGAGAACCAGAGCGAGTCGATCTCGGTCCTCTCGCAGGTCTCGATCATCCTCCAGAAGAGCTCGCGTCCGTCGGGCCCCGCGGGCCAGGGACCCGGCATGACGCCGATCCGGTACTTGATCTGCATCGCGGGGGGCTCTAGCCTCCGCCGGTCCCCGACCCGTACATGGAGAAGTCGACGGCCTTCTCGGTGATGAATTCGAGGAGCACGGGCACGCCCTCCTCGGTCTTGCGGATCGCGCGCTTGATGGCGGGGACGATCTCGCCGGGCTCCGTCACCCGCTCGCCGTGGCCGCCGAACGCGCGCGCCATGTCGGCGTAGTGGCCGCTGATGTCGGTCGAGCGGTACTTCTCCGTCGCGACCTTCATCACCTTGAGCTCGATCGCCATCGAGAAGTTGTTGAGGAGCACCGACAGGATCGGGATGCGCTCGCGCACCGCGGTCTCGAAGTCCATCCCCGTGAACCCGATCGCCGCGTCGCCCCAGACGTTGACGCAGAGCTTGTCCGGCGCCGCGAGCTTGGCCCCCATCGCGTAGCCCAGTCCGGTCCCGAGCTGGGTCGTCTTGCCCCAGCCGATGTAGCTCAAGGGGGTCACGGGCTCCCAGAAGGGCGAGATCTGGTCGCGGGGGCTGCCCGCGTCGTGGGTGATGATCGTGCGGCTCACGTCGACGGTGTGCATCAGGTCCCAGAGGACCCGGTAGGGCGAGAGCGGCTTCGCGTTCGACGTGAGCCGCGGCATCCACTGAGAGAGCCACTCGGTCTTGAGGGTCTTGATCTCCTGGGCCACCGCGCCGGCCCGACCGCGCGGACCCCCGCGCAGGCGGTCCTTCACCTCGGCGACGAGCGCCTGGAGCGTGAGGCCGGCGTCGCCGATCAGGGCGAGCTCGGCGGGGACGTCCTTGTTGAGATCCGTCGGGTCGAGCGTCGCGTGGACGATCCTCTTGCCCGTGGGCATCGCGACGCCGTAGTTGGTCGTGGCGAAGCTACAGCCGATGCCGAAGATCAGGTCGGCGTTCGTCAGGAAGTGGTGGAGGTGCTTTCCGATCGACCGTCCGCCCGAGCCGAGCGACAGGTGATGGGTCTCCGGGAACGCGCTCTTGCCCTGGAGGCTCGTCGTCACCGGCGCCTCGAGGAGCTCGACAAGCTCGCGGAGCGCCTGCCAGGCGCGCGCGTAGTGCACCCCCTGGCCCGCGTAGATCACCGGCCGCTCCGCCGCCACGAGCGCCTCCGCGACCCGCGTCACATCGCGTGGATCGGGCGCCGTGCGCAATCGCGGCGCCGGTCGGTACTGGAGCGGCTCCGGCACCTCCTCGCCGAGCACGTCGCGCGGGATCTCGACGAGCACCGGGCGCGGGCGGCCGTTCTTCACCTGCGTGAAGGCCCGGCGCATCGCGTCGGGGACGGCGTCGGCCATGACCACCTGCTCGGCCCACTTGGTGACGTGCTGGTAGTTGATGAACGAGTTGAAGTTGGGCGGGATGTTGATGAGCCGGCGCGGGTAGCCGGCCGGCAGCACCACGATCGGCACCGAGTCGCCGTACGCTTGCGCCACGCCGCCGAACGAGTTTTCGGCGCCCGGCCCGTGCTGCATGGCGAAGACACCGATGCGCTCGCCGGACGAGATACGGCTCACGGCGTCGGCCATGTGGAGCCCGGTTCGCTCCTGGCGGACGATGATCGTCCGGATGTCCGCCTCGGCCGCCGCCTCGATGATGGGGTTGACGGGATAACCGATGAGGAAGCCCACGCCCTCACGCTTGAGGATCTCCGCGACCGCTGCCGCTGCTTTCATAGGGTACGCTCCCGGGGTCCAACGAGTTTCGGCGCCAGGTCAGGAATCGGCTTATCCTACACCAGACCCTTCACGCGGGAGGCCACGATGGCAGGCAAGAAGTTCGACCGCGGCAGCCAGGACGTCGGCAACATCCTCGCCCTCGAGCACGTCAACGTGCGGATCCCGGACCAGGTCGTGGCCACCCTGTTCTACGTGGTCGGCCTCGGGCTCACGCGCGATCCGTACCTGATGGTCGGCATCGAGAACATGTGGGCGAATGCCGGCCAGCAGCAGTTCCACCTGCCGACCGGGCGGCCGCAGGTGCTCCGAGGATGCGTCGGGCTGGTCGTCCCCGACCTCGAGGCGCTCAAGACCAGGCTGGGGAGCGTGAGCGACAGACTCGCCGGCACGCGGTTCGGCTACGCGGTCGAGAACAAGCACGTGTCGGTCACCTGCCCCTGGGGGAACAGGATCCGCTGCCACGCGCCCGGCCCGGAGTGGGGCGACCTGACCCTGGGGATGCCCTACGTCGAGTTCCCCGTCGAGCCCGGCTGCGCCCCGGGCATCGCGGCGTTCTATCGCACCGTCTTCCGCGCCCCGGCGGCGGTCACCCCCGACGGGGCCGGCGCGGTCGCGCGCGTCCAGGTCGGGGTACGGCAGGAGCTCGTGTTCCGTGAGACGCGAGAGCCCTCACCGCCCTACGACGGCCACCACATCGCGATCTACATCGCGGACTTCTCGGAACCCCACCGCTGGCTCGCCGAGCGGGGCCTCGTCACCGAGGAGAGCAGCGACATCCAGTACCGGTTCACGGACATCGTGGACCCCGAGACGGCGCGCCCGCTCTTCACGATCGAGCACGAGGTGCGCTGTGTGACGCACCCGATGTATCTGCGGCCGCTGATCAACCGCAACCCGGCCCAGCGGCAGGCGACGTACGTCCGCGGGCGCGACGCGTTCGTCCCGGGGCTCAGCGAGGAGGCCGCCGTGAGGCTCCCGTCGACGAGCGTGTGACACGCGAGGAGCTGAAGC
>JGI25382J37095_10000163_pt1 | contig 13650 bp, 12 predicted proteins | sample GraSoi013_1_40cm_3_FD_37095 | JGI IMG/M metagenome (IMG submission 37095)
CTCGTCGCCCGCGGCTACCCCTATCACGAGCCGCTCTTCACCCTCTTCTTCCTCTCCGCCGACTTCCTGCCCGCGGCCCGGCTCACGCCGCGGGGTGTGTGGGACGTCAAGCGAAGCCGCGTCCTCCTGCCGGCGCGCCGGCGCGTACGTGCGTAGTGAAGCGGCCTTCGTGGCCGGCGCGCTGGTGCTCGCCGTCCTCGCGCTCCTCGGCGCCGCCGCGCGACCCAGCGCCGGTCTCTTCCAGCGCGGCAGCCACGAGGGACGCGCCTATCGCCTCTATCTACCGCGCGTGGTGGTGGAGGCTCCCACGGAGGCGCCCGCCTTGCCGCTCGTGGTGGCGCTGCACGGCTGCTGGCAGACGCCTGAGGACTTCGCGGCGGGGACGCGGCTGAACGAGGCCGCCGAGCGGCGCGGTCTGCTCGTGGTGTATCCCGCGCAGAGCCACCGCGACAATCCGAGCCGGTGCTGGAACTGGTTCGAGCCGGCCGCCGCCGACCGCGGCGAGGTTGCCGAGATCCTCGCTCTCGTGCGGTCCGTCCAGCGAGAGCAGCGCGTCGCCCGCGACCGCGTGGTGGTCCTCGGCTTCTCGGCGGGCGGGTTCATGGCGGTCAACCTGGCCTGTGCCGCGCCCGACGTGGTCGGGGGCGTCGGCGTGATGGGCGGCGGGCCCTATCGGTGCGGGGTCGGCCTCGTCGCCGGCGTCCAGTGCATGCGCGGCCAGCACCTGGACGGCGAGGCGGCGGCCCGGGCCTGCCTCGGCTCGAGGGGACCAGGCGCGCGACCCGTCCGGGCCTCGCTCTGGCACGGAGCCGACGACACCGTCGTGAGCCCCGCCAACCTCGAGGCGCTCGGGCGGATGTTCGTCCTGGTCGACCGCGGCGTCGCCGGGCCGGCCGAGCGCGCGGACGGCACACTCCACACCGTCTACCGCGACGCGGGCGGACGGCGCGTCGTCGAGACGTGGCTCGTGGGTGGCATGGGCCACGCCTGGAGTGGAGGCGATCCTCGCGGCTCGCACACGTACCCGCCCGGCCCGCCCGCGACCGAGCGCATGCTCGACTTCCTCCTGGCGCCCCCGTGAGGACGAAGCGACGCCTGGCCCTGAGCGTGCTCCTGGCCGCGGTGGNGCTGGCGGCCGGGGCGTTCCCGTTTCGCNCGACGTGGTGGGGCGGCTTCATCCTGGCGATCGCCGAGGCCGGCATCGTCGGCGGTCTNGCCGACTGGTTCGCCGTCACCGCGCTCTTCCGGCGCCCGCTGGGGCTNCCNATCCCGCANACNGCGCTGATCCCGGCGAACTGGCAGCTCCTGGCCCAGCGGGTCGGCACGATGGTGGGCGACCGCGTGCTCACGCGGGAGTACCTCGTCCTCGAGATCGACCGCATGGATCTCGCGGAGTGGGTCGCGCGGGGGGCCGAGCGCGTGACCCGGGCCGATCTCGAGGCCGCCACGCGCACGCTGCTCGGTTGGGCGGCCCGCGAGGCGCCGGTCGCGTCGGCCGGAGAGCTGGTCGGCCGGCTGCAGCGGCTGCTCGTCGCTCAGCCCGTGGCCCGCACGCTGGCGACCGCGCTCGAGCTGGGCCGGCAGCACGGCTGGGACCGGCGCGTGATCGGCGCGCTGGCGCGGGCGCTCGCCGACGCGCTCGAGCGTCCGGAGCTCAGGCGGACCGTGGGCGAGCTCGTCGACGAGGTGCTGGTCCGTTACCGCGAGCGGGTGAGCTTCTATCCGCGGCTGGCGCTGGGGCTCGCTGGTCTGCTCGGGCTGATCGACCGGGAGCGGATCGTTGCCGCGCTGCACTCCGGGCTCACGGAAGTGGCGAACGACGCCGCGCATCCGCTTCGCGAGCGGCTGAGCGACGCGGTCGCCGAGTTCGCGGGACGCCTCCGCCGCGACGTCGTGCTGGCGGGGCGGGTGGAGGCGGTGAAGGAGGAGCTGCTGGGCAGCCCGGTCGTGGCCCGGCTCGTCGACGACGGGGCTCGCGCGCTGCGCCGGGCCCTGCTCGTGGATCTCCAGCGCCCCGCGTCGGAGGCGGTGGCCTGGGTGGCCGATCGCCTCGAGCGGTGGCATCGCGTCGTCGTCACCGATGCGGCGCTGCGCGGCCAGGTGGAGCGCTGGATCAAGACGCGGGCGACCGAGCTGGTGGAGCGCCACCACGGCCGCATCGCCGCGTTCATCGAAAAGGGCGTGCACGCGCTGGGGCCGGAAGGCGCCGTGCGACTCATCGAGGAGCACGCCGGCGACGATCTCCAATATATCCGCGTCAACGGCACCGTGGTCGGGGGGCTCGCCGGCGGTCTCCTCTATGCGATCCACCTGCTGGTGCGTCTGCTCTGACCGGCTAGGGCTGGTTTTGAGAACGGTTCGGACTTGGCCGTGGCTTGACAACCGCGCACAGCGGCAGTAGAAGGGGGCGCACCCAATCCTACCGTCGTAACGGCGACCTCCAACCCAAGGGAGGGTGACCATGAGTGCTCGGGTCAACCGTCGTCAATTCCTCAAGACCACTGCGGGAGCCGCCGCNGGCCTGTCCGGGNTGGCGGCGGTCCGGGNCCCCGCGTTCGCCCAGAAGCGGGAGCTCACGTTCCTCAGCTGGAACCATTTCGTCCCGGCCTCGGACGACGAGCTGCGCCAGCAGGCGGAGGAGTTCGGCAAACAGGCGGGCGTCACCGTGCGCGTCGACACGATCGCGCACCTGCAGCTTCCAGCCAAGCGGGCAGCCGAGGTCCAGGCCCGCTCGGGTCACGACCTCGTCCACATGACGGCCGACGACCCGTTCCTCTACGAGAAGGCTCTGGTGGACGTCGGGGACGTCGTCGACGAGCTCGGCAAGAAGTACGGCGGCTGGTACCCCTTCTCCAAGGAGGTGGCCCTCACGCCCTCCGGCTGGCGGGCCGTGCCCTGGTTCTGGATCTCGTTCCCGGCGACGTACAACATGACGCACTTCAGGAAGGCCAGGCTGGAGACGCCCAAGACCTGGGACGAGCTGCTCAAGCACGGCACGGTGCTCAAGAAGCAGGGCAACCCCGTCGGCATCCCGATCAGTCATTGCGCCGATGCCAACACCACGTTCTGGTCTGTGCTCTGGTGCTACGGCGGGAAGGTGCTGGAAGCCGACGGCAAGACGCCGGCGATCAACTCCGACAAGACCGCCCAGGTGGTCGAGTGGTACAAGGAGCTGTTCAAGGACGCCATGGAGCCCGAGGTCCTCTCGTGGGACGACGCGTCCAACAACCGGTTCATCCTCTCGGGCAAGGGCTCCTGGATCCACAACCCGATCAGCCCCTACAACACCGCTCTGGCCAAGAAGATGCCGATCGCCGACGACATCAACCATCACAACAGCCCCGCGGGGCCGGCCGGGACCCACTCGGCGCCCCCCATCCAGACCGTCGGCATCTGGAACTTCTCCAAGAACGTCGACCTGGCGAAGGAGTTCCTGCGCTTCCACTTCGGGAAGGAGAACTTCGACAAGTGGATCGTCGCCTCCAACGCCTTCAACCACCCGCCGCTCAGGAATCTGGCGGACCACCCCGTCTGGGCCAACAACCCGAAGTTCGTCATGCTGCCCAAGGAGGCTGAGTTCGCCCACCCGCGGGGCTGGCCGGCCAAGCCCAACGCGGCCGTGCGGCTCATCGACGTCAACTACGTGCTGCCCGACATGGTGGCCAAGGCCATCGCCGGCATGCCCATCAAACGCGCGATCGCATGGGCTGAGGACCAGATCAAGCTCGCCGTCCAGGGGAGGCTGGAGACCAAGGGCAAGGTCTAGCATGGCCGTCGGCCCGCGGGCCATCGAGGCGGCCGGGTTCCCGGGACTTGGCCGCTTCGCGCGGGTGCGCGAGTGGTGGGAGCAGGAGCACGTCTTCGGCTACGGCCTGATCCTGCCCGCCCTGCTCCTGATCGTGTGCCTCGTCGCGTACCCGTTCTCGATGGCGATCTACTTCAGCCTGTCCGACTACTGGGTCGGCTCTCCCGGCACGTTCATCGGTCTGCAGAACTTTCGCGACATCCTGGGCAACGAGATCTTCCACCAGACGGTCTACAACTCGTTCGTCTTCACCTCGATCGCGGTCGTCTTCAAGACCGTCCTGGGCCTGTGGCTCGCGATGCTTCTGTTCCGGACGCTAAGATTCAAGCGCCTGATCCGGGGCGCCGTGCTGCTGCCCTGGGTCATCCCCACCGCGCTCAGCACGCTCGCCTGGTGGTGGATGTTCGACTCGCTCTACAGCGTCGTGAACTGGACGGCCATCCGGCTGGGCATCGTCGCCCCGCCCGGCCCCAACTGGCTCGGCGTCACCGGCTACGCGATGAGCGCGGTCATCGCCGTCAACGTCTGGCGGGGGTTGCCGTTCTTCGCCGTCATCGTTCTGGCCGGCCTCGTCTCGATCCCCCGCGAGTACTACGAGGCGGCGGAGGTCGATGGGGCAAGCTCGTGGGGCCGGTTCCGTCACGTCACGCTGCCCCTCTTGAAGCCCGTCCTCGCGGTGGTCATCCTCTTCTCGACCATCTTCACCTTCGCCGACTTCAACATCGTGCAGGTCCTCACACGCGGCGGGCCGGTCAACACGACGCATCTGTTCGCCACGCTGGCCTATCAGCAGGGGCTGGTTGGCGGCAACCTCGGCCAGGGGGCGGCGATCTCACTGTTCCTGTTCCCGATGCTTGCCGCCGTCGTGTTCATCCAGCTCCGCTATATCCGGAAGGACTGACCGTGCAGGTCGGCGCCCGCACCCGCGGCGCCCGCATCCGGTCGGCAATCTTCGGCTACGCGAACATCGTCCCCTTCGTCTTCTTCGCCCTGTTCCCCTTCTACTACATGGTGATCACCTCGCTGAAAAACGACACCGAGCTGTACAATCTCAAGGCCGTTCCCTTCCTGATCCAGACGGGGGTCATCACCGACCACTACCACTACCTCTTTTTCAAGACCGATTTCTGGACCTGGATGAAGAACAGCCTGATCATCAGTGTGACGGCGACCGCGATCTCGCTGGTGATCGCCATTCTGGCCGGCTACAGCCTGGCTCGGCTGCGCTTCGCGGGCGTGAACTCGTTCGGCACCGCCGTCTTCATCACCTACCTGGTGCCGCCGACCCTGCTCTTCCTCCCGCTCTCCCAGGTGGTCGTCTGGCTCGGGATCTCCGACACGATCTGGGCGCTGATCGTGACCTACCCGACGTTCCTGGTCCCGTTCTCCACGTGGCTCCTGATGGGCTACTTCCGGACGATTCCCCGGGAGGTGGAGGAGTGCGCCCTGGTGGACGGAGCCAGCCGCATGCAGACGCTCCGCAAGATCGTGCTCCCCATGGCCGTGCCCGGGATCGTGTGCGTGACCCTCTTCGGGTTCACGCTGACCTGGAACGAGTTCACCTACGCGCTGACCTTCGTCTCCCAGACCGCCAACAAGACCGCGGTGGTCGGAGTGACGGCCGACCTCATCCGGGGCGACATCTACTACTGGGGCTCGCTGATGGCGGGCGCGGTCGTGGCCAGCGTGCCCATCGTCGTGGTGTACGTGCTCTTCCTCGACTACTACGTGTCCGGCCTGACGGCGGGCGCGGTCAAAGGCTAAACCTCAGCGCTCCCACCGGCTCCGAAGCCGAGCTCGAACCCAATTGTCGGCCTGGGGGTTTTCACGTACACTCAGCCATCCATTCTCCTGTTCGGGAGCCTTCGGGGGGTCAAGGCATGTCACGTTTGCGCGTTGCAGCATCCCTGATCGTCGTCGGGCTCGTCATCCTCGCCACCGGAGCTCCCGCGGTCAGCCAGGCGCCGAAGTACGGAGGCGTCCTCAACTCGATGCAGCGCGAGGACCTGCCGCAAGGGTTCTCGATCCACGAGACGGGAACGATCTCGACCGTCTGGCCGTCCATGCCGTGCTTCAACAACCTCGTGCTGTTCGATCCGCTCAAGAAGCTCGAGAGCATGGACACGATCGTCCCCGAGCTGGCCGAGAAGTGGTCGTGGCAGGATAACTACCGGAACCTGGTCTTCTTCCTCCGCAAGAACGTGAAGTGGCACGACGGCCAGCCTTTCACCTCCAAGGACGTCAAGGACACGTTCGACATGGTCCGCGAGGCCAAGGATGCGCCGGCCAAGCTGCGGATCAACCCCCGCAAAGACTGGTTCGTGAACATCGACAACATCGAGGCGCCGGATCCGCACACCGTGATCTTCCACCTCAAGCGGCCGCAGCCCTCGCTGCTGCTGATGCTGGCCTCCGGCTATTCGCCGGTCTATCCCGCCCACGTCCCGGCGGCGGAGTTCCGCACGCGGTGCGTCGGTACGGGACCGTTCAAGCTGAAGGAGTGGCGGCGGGGCGAGTACGTGGAGTACGTGAAGAACCCCGACTACTTCATCAAGGGGCGGCCCTACCTCGAGGGCATCCGCTACGTCGTCATCGTCGAGCGCGGCACCAAGTACGCGGCGCTCCAGGCCGGGCGGCTCGACATCGCCTTCCCGGGCGAGAGCACCAAGACGGTGGTGGAGCAGGTGAAGGCCGCCCAGCCGAAGATGGTGGTCAGCGTCGTCGGCCAGAACGTCAACGACAACCTCCTGCTGAACGTGACCAAGCCGCCATTCAACGACGCGAAGCTGCGGCGGGCGATCAGCATTGCGATCGATCGGCGCGCCTACGTGCGGGCGGTGCACCAGGGCGGCGCCGTGATCGGTGCCTCCATGGCGCCGAAGCCGTTCGGGGTGTGGGGGCTCCTCGACAAGGACCTCACCGCGCTGCCGGGCTACGGCAAGCCGGCCGACGAGAAGGCCAAGGCCAAGAAGCTTCTGGCCGAGGCGGGGTTCGGGCCGTCGAATCCGTTGAGGGTCGAGATGGCCACGCGGGCCATCCCGATCTACGTCGACTTCGCCTCCTTCGTCATCAACGAGCTGAAGCAGGTCGGCGTCGAGGCGACCCTCAAGCAGGTCGAGACTGCCCAGTGGCACCCGCTGGCCACCCGCAAGGAGTACCAGATGGGTGCGAACCTCACGGGGATCGGAGCCGACGACCCGGACGCCAACTTCTACGAGAACTATGCCTGCGGCTCGCCGCGGAACTACACCGGCTACTGCGACGAGCAGGTCATGAAGATGATCGACCAGCAGTCGCAGGAGCTCGATTCCAAGAAGCGGCTGGAGATAGTCGCGCGCATCCAGAAGCAGCTGGAGGAGGACGCCGCCCGGCCGATGATGGGCTGGCGGCTCGACTACTTCGCCCAGTGGCCGCACGTGAAGAACCTGGTGCCGCATCACAACCTGTACAATTACGGGCGGATGCAGGAAGTCTGGTTGGATAAGTAGGCCAGGCGCCGGTTTTGCCAGCGCCATCCCCCTGGGGGAGGTTTCGGAGGGGGCCGTAACGTCCGCCCCCTCCGACGTAGCCCACGTGCGAACCTACATCACCCACCGCCTCGCGGTCGCCGTGCTGACGCTCGTCGGCATGTCGGTCGTGATCTTCCTGCTCCTGCGCCTGGCTCCCGGCAACATCGTCGACATCCTGTTCTCGACCGGCGGGTATGTGAGCGAGTCCGACAAGGCGGCCATCATGAAGGAGCTGGGCATCGACCGGCCCCTCTGGGTGCAATACGTCGACTGGCTCCGCGACATCCTGACCGGCAACCTGGGAAAGTCCTACCGCTACGATCTGCCGGCCTGGCAGGTGATCAAGCCGCTGATTCCCGTCACCGTCGAGCTGGCCATTCTCTCCACGATCATCGCGGTGCTGCTGGGCGTCCCCACCGGCGTGATCAGCGCGGTCCGGCAGGACACCACGCTCGACTACCTCCTGAGAATCGTCTCGCTGGCCGGCCTCTCCATGCCCTCGTTCTGGCTGGGGATGGTGATCATTCTGGCCCTGGTGGCGTGGCTGGGCTGGATCCCACCCGTCATACTGGTCTCGCCGACGGAGAATTTCAAGATCCACGCCGTCCAGTTCCTGCTCCCGGCGCTGGCGGTCGGCTACCGCTCGTCGGCGCTGATCATGCGCATCACGCGCTCGTCGGTGCTGGAGGTGCTGCGGGAGGATTACATCCGAACGGCGTGGGCCAAGGGCCAGAAGGGGCGGGTGGTCGTCTGGCGGCACGCGCTGCGGAACGCGATCCTCCCCGTCGTCACCGTCATCGGGATCGAGTTCGCGTTTCTGATCGGCGGTCTCGTCGTCACCGAGACCGTCTTCAATCTCCCCGGCGTCGCCCGCTTTCTGGTGCAGGCGATCCTCTGGCGCGACTATCCGATCGTGCAGAACCTCGTGATGTTCATCGCCATCGTCGTCATCCTCTCGAACCTCTTCGTCGACATGCTGTACAGCTGGCTCGATCCCCGGGTGCGGTATGGCGACTGAGCGGGTCGTCGCCGACTCCGGGCTCGAGCTGGTCACCGTCGCCGCGCCCGGTCGGCCGCGGACCGGGTGGTGGACGACGCTCCGGCGCTTCTGCCGCAAGAAGCCCCTGGGCGCCGCCGGCGGCGCCTTGATGCTCGTCATGGTCGGGACCGCGCTCCTGGCCGACTCCCTGGCGACGTACGATCCGATCGCCACCGACGCGGCGAACACCCTGGCCGCGCCCAACAGCGAGCACTGGCTCGGCAGCGATCATCTGGGGCGCGACATCTACAGCCGGATCGTGCATGGCACGCGGGTGTCGCTGATCGTCGGCGTGCTCTCGACCCTGTTCGGCTCGGTCCTGGGCGGCCTCATCGGGCTCCTCAGCGCCTACTTCGGCGGGCGGACCGATCTGATCTCCCAGCGTCTGCTCGACATCCTGCAGGGGCTGCCGCTGCTGGTGCTGGCGCTCGTCATGTCGGCCGCGCTGGGGCCCTCGCTCCAGAACGTCATCATCGCCATCTCCATCCCGATCATCCCGCGCGCGGCCCGCGTGATCCGTGCCAGCGTGCTGTCCATCCGGGAGATGCAGTACGTGGAGGCGGCGCGGGCGCTGGGGCTCCGCCACCTGCGCATCGCCTTCCGTCACGTGCTGCCGAACACGATCGGGCCCTTCATCGTCCTCACCACGGCCCAGCTCGGCAGCGCCATCCTGGTGGAGGCGACGCTGTCGTTCCTGGGGCTGGGCGTCCCCGAGCCCTACCCGTCGTGGGGGCGTATGCTGTCGGTATCGGCCGCGGAGTACGCGCAGAAGGCGCCGTGGCTGGTGCTGTTCCCCGGCATCGCCATCAGCCTGGCGGTGTTCGGATCGAATCTCCTGGGCGACGCCCTGCGCGACACGCTCGATCCGCGCCTGCGCGGCAGCTGAGGGCGCCCCGACTGATGCAGGAGGCCAGATCATGAAGATGTACGTGGCCGGTCAATGGACCGACAAGCCCAACACGATCGAGGTCCGCAACCCCTACGACAACGCCGTGCTCGACACGGTGCCGCGCGCGGACAAGGGCGACGTGGAGCGCGCGCTCCAGTCGGCCGAGCGCGGCGCCAAGGCCATGGCCAAGCTCTCGGGCTACGATCGCTGGAAGATCCTCCGGAAGGCGGCGGAGCTGATGGCCGCCCGCCAGGAGGACCTCGCCCAGACGATCTCGAAGGAAGAAGGGAAGATCATCGCCGAGGGCCGGCTCGAGGCCAACCGCGCCGTCGAGACCATCATGGGCTCGGCCGAGGAGGCCAAGCGCCTGCACGGCGAGACGGTGCCGCTCGATGGCGCGCCCGGCGGGGCCGGCAAGTTCGGGGTGACGATTCGCGTGCCCTGCGGCGTCGTGGTGGCCATCAGCCCCTTCAACTTCCCCCTGAACCTGGTCTGCCACAAGGTGGGCCCGGCGCTGGCCGGCGGGAACGCGGCGGTGCTCAAGCCCGCCACCGACACGCCGCTCTCGGCGCTGAAGCTCACCGAGATCCTGCTGGAGGCGGGCGTGCCGCCCGAGGGCATCAACACGCTCACCGGGTCGGGCGGCGAGATCGGCGACCTGCTGGTCACCGACCGGCGGGTGCGCAAGATCACCTTCACCGGGAGCCGCGACGTCGGCGAGCGCATCTGCAAGCAGGCGGGCCTCAAGCGCGTCACCATGGAGCTCGGCAGCAACGCGCCCGTCATCGTGATGCCGGACGCCGCCCTGGACAAGGTGGCGGCGGCGGTGGCGGCCACCGGCTACGCCAACGCCGGCCAGGTCTGCATCTCCACCCAGCGCGTGCTCGCCGCCGGCAAGGTCTACGGGGACTTCCTCGACGCCCTCCGCCCCAAGGTCCAGGCGCTCAAGATCGGCAATCAGCTCGACGAGACGGTGAAGGTGGGGCCCATGGTCCGCGAGCGGGAGGCCGTCCGCGTCGACGAGTGGGTGAAGGAGGCGGTCGCCAGCGGCGCCCGGCTCGTCACGGGCGGCAAGCGGCAGGGGGCCTTCTACGAGCCCACCATCGTCGCTGACGTGAAGCCCGAGATGCGGATCTCCTGCGACGAGCTGTTCGGCCCCGCGGTCGCCGTCACGCCGTTCAGCGACATCGACGAGGCGATCGCGCTGGCCAACGACTCGAACTACGGGCTGGCGGCCGGCATCTTCACCGAGAATCTGGAGTGGGCCTGGAAGTTCGCCCGCGAGGTGCAGTCGGGCAACCTGCACATCAACTGGGGCCCGCAGTGGCGCGCGGATCTCATGCCGTACGGCGGGCTCAAGGAGTCCGGCTTCGGCAAGGAGGGTCCCCGCTACGCCATCGAGGAGATGACCGAGCTGAAGATGGTCGTGTTTCACCTGTCCTCCTGAGAGGAGCGTCCATGTCCAGGGAAGAGCTCTGCTGGCTGTCGGCGACCGAGCTGGCGGCCCTGATCCGGAAGAAGAAGGTCTCGCCGGTGGAGGTCGTCGACGCCGTGCTGGACCGGATCGACAAAATCAATCCCAAGCTGAACGCGTTCGTCACCCTGACCGCCGACGACGCCCGCCAGGCGGCCAAGCTGGCCGAGCGTCAGCTCATGGGGAAAGGGGCGAAGCTCGGCCCGCTGCATGGCGTGCCGTTCTCGGTCAAGGATCTCGTCATCACCAGGGGCGTGCGGACGACCTTCGGCACGCCGCTCTACCGCGACAACGTCCCCACCGAGGACGCGCCGATGGTCGAGCGCATGAAGGCCGCCGGCGGCATCATGATCGGCAAGACCAACACGCCGACCTTCGGCTGGATCGGCGCCACGCACAATCGGCTCTTCGGCGTCACCCGCAACCCGTGGAACCTCGACCGCACGCCGGGCGGCTCGAGCGGCGGCGCCTCGGCGGCGGCCGCCGCCGGGCTGGGGCCGCTGCACATCGGCACCGACGGCGGCGGCTCCATCCGGATTCCGGCCTCCTGCGCCGGCGTCTTCGGCTTCAAGCCTTCCTACGGGCGCATCCCGACCTACCCGGTCAGCGGCGCCTGGAGCCTCTCGCACATCGGGCCCCTGACGCGGACGGTGGCCGACGCCGCGCTGATGACGCAGGTCGGCGCCGGCCCCGACGAGCGCGATCAGTACTCGCTGCCGGCGGCGCGGGTGGACTACGTCAAGGCGCTGCGCGGCAGCCTGAAGGGATGGCGCGTGGCCTGGAGCGCGGACCTCGGCTTCGTCGAGGCCCTCGATCCCGAGGTCCGGGCGGTGTGCGCCACGGCCGCGAAGGCCTTTCGCGAGCTGGGATGTCGCGTCGAGGAGGTGACGCCCGCCTGGCCGTCGCCGCGCGACTGCTGGGAGCAGATCTTCTGCGGCGGCATCGCCACCCGCCTGGCGCCCTACCTGAACCGGCGCGACGAGATCGAGCCGGGGTTGGTGCGCATCATCGAAGTGACGCTGAAGAACCGGCCGACGCGCTACGTGCAGGCGTGGTTCGATCGTCTGGCCTGGTGGCAGCACCCCCGAGCCTTCTTCGAGAAGTACGATCTGCTGCTGACGCCAACGATCGCCTGCCCGCCGTTCAAGGTGGGGCTCGACAACCCGACCGAGATCGCCGGCAAGCCGGTGGCCGCGTACGCCTGGATCCCCTTCACGTTCCCGTTCAACTGCACGGGCCAGCCGGCGGCGTCGGTGCCGTGCGGGTTCACCCGGGACGGCCTGCCCATCGGGCTTCAGATCGTGGGGCGTCGCTACGACGACGCGTCGGTCCTGCGCGCGTCCGCGGCGTTCGAGCGCGTCCGCCCCTGGGCGGCCCGGCGGCCCCCCATCGGCGAGGTGTGACGCGGCCAGCCGGCATTCCCGGCCCGGACCCCTGACAACGGACGTCGCGGCGGTTATAGCGCCACTCACGGCATTGTCAAGCCGCGGCCCCGGCGGTGTCAGCATCGGGACTCACCACAACATTGGACATTGACGCGCCCGCGCGGTGACCCCACGCTGCGCGCGTGTCGCTCGCCGACCTGCTCGCGTCCCTCGCACTGCTGGGCCTCGTCATGGGAGCCACGCTCACGCTGCTCCAGCACGGGCTGCGGACGTACGCGGCCGGCGCGGCCCGCGTCGAGTCGCAGCAGAGCGCCCGCATCGCGCTGGAGCGGATGGCCAGAGAGATCCGCCAGGCCGGATACGCGGCCGGCGGTGCCTCGTTTCCCGCGATCTCGGTCGCTGAGCGCTCGCGCATCGTGATCCATGTCGACCTGGACGGCGACGGCGCCAGCGCGGGCAGCCGGGAGACGATCACCTGGCGCCTGACTAGCGGCGTCCTGCGGCGCAACGCCGGCGGCGGCGCTCAGCCAATCGTCAACGGCGTGCGCGATCTCGAGCTGACGTACCTGGACTTTCGCGGCCACCCGACCACGACGCCCGACGAGATCCGCGCCGTCGTCATCGTGTTGACGACCGAGGCCGATCGCGCAACGGGGGATCCGGCTCGTAGCGTGGCGACGACGATCGCCACCCAGGTGCGCCTGCGCAACCGCTGACCCGCGCCCCGGGGGTACAATCGGGGGCCATGAAGGCGTTCCGCCTTCCCGCGCTCACCGTGGTCCTGCTCGTCCTCGCCGCCTGCCAGACCGTGCCCATCACCGGCCGCAGCCAGATCATGCTGCTGCCCGAACGCCAAGAGATCCAGATGGGGCTCACCGCCTACCGCGAGGTGCTCAACAAGGCCACGGTCTCAGGCGATCCCGCGCTGAACGACCAGGTCACCCGCGTGGGCCGGCGCATCGCCGAGGCGACGGGACGCCGCGACTATCAGTGGGAGTTCAAGGTGNTCGAGAGCAAGCAGGCGAATGCGTTCGCGCTGCCCGGCGGTAAGGTCGCCGTCTACACGGGCATCCTACCGATCACGCGGGACGACGCCGGACTGGCGGCGGTGCTCGGCCACGAAGTGNCCCACGCGATCGCGCGCCACGGCGGCGAGCGCATCAGCCAGANGCTCCTGGTGCAGACGGGACTCGCCGCCACGCAGGTGGCGCTGGCCCGCAACGACCCCCAGACCGTGCAGAGTGTCGCNTCGCTGCTGGGCGCCGGCGCGGCCGTCGGCCTGCTCCTTCCCTGGAGCCGCAGCCAGGAGTCGGAGGCCGACCACCTCGGCCTCATCTATATGGCCAAGGCGGGCTATCACCCGTCGGCCGCGCGCGACCTGTGGGTGCGCATGGCGGAGGCCGGCCGCGGTCAGGCGCGCCCGCCGGAGTTCCTCTCGACGCATCCGGCCCCCGAGACGCGGATCCGCCAGATCGAGGCCTGGATCCCGGAGGCGCTCCTCCACTACCAGCCTCGCTGAGGCGGTCCTGGGGCCCCCACCTGAGGGGGG
>JGI25382J37095_10000172_pt1 | contig 13397 bp, 13 predicted proteins | sample GraSoi013_1_40cm_3_FD_37095 | JGI IMG/M metagenome (IMG submission 37095)
CTGAGCGTCGCATGGGGCTTCGTCGTGCCGATTCTGGGAGTTGTGCAGACCCGGTTGTTGCCCGGCCCGGCGCACTGGGTGATCCAGGTCCTGCACCTGCTCGTCGGCATGGCCGCGCTCGGCCTGGCCGACACGCTGGCGACCCGGATCACATCCGTCGCCGGCGCGCTCCGTTCCCCGGGGCGGCCGAGCGCGGTGGCGACCCCGGCGGGCGTCGAGGGCGGGGTCGCGCGCCGCTGACGCGCAGGCCTATGTGCCGTCGACCAATCGGCGCAGTTCCGCGAAGCGCTGCTGCAGCTCGCCCCGGCCACGGGCATCCAACTGCTGGGCGATAGCCGGCGGGAGGAACTGACGATCGGTGCACTCGAGAATCGCAGCCGTTTCCTGCATCTCCTTCTCGAGGCCCTGCGTCGACGGGAGAAACTGGGCGACGACCTCGGCCAGCGACTCGCGGGTGATAGCGTCTTTCCCGGCGAGCAAGGACAGCCGCAGGGCGCGCCCGACCAGGCCTTCGATGTCGGCGCCCGAGAGTTGGCCGAGGCGGGGGGTGGGCGGGATGTCTTCCGGTGCCAGGCGGCTCTGCAACTTCCGCGCGAGTGCCACGAACATGTCCCGGACCTCCGATTCGGCGGTCGGATAGAACAGTGGGATATGAACCTCGGCGCGGCCCTGCCGCTTGAGGTCGAGCGGGAGCAAGTCGGGGCGCGCCGTCAGCAACATCCACAGGATCGACCCGCGGTACTTCGTGTCGCCCATCTGTGTGGCGATCATACCGAAGACGCGGCTCGACGTGCCGGAGTCGCCCTCGGCTTCTCGGTTCCCGAGGGCTGCGTCCGCTTCGTCGATCACGACCATGACCGGCCCCATGGCGCGCAGAACCGACAGCACGCGCTCGAGGTTGCCTTCCGTTTCACCTACGTACTTTGAGCGGAAGTTCTTGAGAATCACACACGGGATGCCGAGCTCCCCAGCGGCGCACTGGGCGAGGAACGACTTGCCCGTCCCCACCGGCCCGCACAGCAAATAGCCCATCGGCAGGCTGTCCAGCCGCCCCTGCCGGAGCAGCGTCGCGTCGTCGCGCAGGCGTCGCTTCGCCGCCTCATGCCCGATCACGGTGTCTAATGCCCATTTGGGCTCGATGAACTCGAGCAGCCCTTGCGCCTGCTTCTCGATGAGGCGCTTCTTCAGGTCCCGGAAGAGCTTCGCATCGAGCCGCCGGCCGGTCTCCATCGAGAGCTTCACCAGGACGGCGAGATCGGTCAGCGAGATCCCGGCCGTGAGACGCGCGAGCGTCGGGCCGTCGAAGTCCGAAAACCCCGCCAGGTCCCGAGTGCCCAGGGTGTAGCGGATGAAGTGCTCCCGCTCCGCAACGGCCGGCAGCGGNCTCTCGATGGCAGCGACGTGCGGGCTTTCCGTCAGTCGCTCGCTGAGCTCGGAGCGCTTCTCGTCCAACAGGACGAACGCCATCGGCAGGCTCTTGATGTGCGGACTCTTCGCCCAGTTGAGCAGCGTGACGAGCATGGCGGCCGCCGGGAAGCTCGTCCGGCCGGGCTCGCCGGTGGGGAAGAGGAACGAGGCTTGATCGATCAGGACCGCGGCGCTGATCGGTCGNTGGGCNGCCGCAATGATGTTGGCCCGCACGAACCGGTCGAGCAGCGCCAAGATCAAGCCGGGGTCGTTCTTCACCTCACTCAGGTCGCAGATCTTCTCATTTGCCAGCGCCGTCATCCGCTGCAGCCGCTTTTCGTTGCGGCCGGCGAACGCACGCAGTCCCCTCCCCAAGTCGTACAGCAGCACCAGGTCCCACTTCCCGAACATCTGCTCGGCGAGAAACTCGGCGATGGTGCCGTATCCCTCGTCGGGTGATTCGCCACGGCGCACGAGATCGTTGGTGTTCCCGTGCAGCAGGAACACGGAGGTCGTGCCCGAAAAGCACAGCTCCCCGAGCTGTACCGCCCATGCGGGAGACCAGGCGGGGAACCGGGCCGCGGCTCCGGGCGGGCCGGGTGCGGGCGACGCGGGGCTGGGGTCAGGCGTCATCGCGCACGACCTGCTTGCCCGCGGCGTCGAGGATGGCCGGGACTTCCTCCAGGGCATCCGTCACTCCCCCCGTGATCTGTTGCAGCTGGTTGAGGGTCGCCTCGGTCCGATGCATGCTTTCGGCCGCGGCGTCCACTTGGCTGCTCAGCACGTCGGGGTCCTGCCGGTTGGCGGCGAGCTCGATCAGCGCCTGGATCTTGGATTCCACGCGGTCCAGCTCCAGCCCCGCGAACTCCGCGTTCTTCATCGCCTTGTGGTAGTTGTCGAGGCGCTGGTCCGCGATCCCCACGCTCTCCTCGAGCGAATGGATCATGCGCTCGTCGCCGGACGCCTGGGCCGCGGTCAGCTTTTGCTTCAGCTGCTGCAGCCGCTGGGTGAGCTCCGCTTCGGTCGTGGACTTGAGAAAACGCAACAGGCTGTTCTGCTGCCCGAGCAGTCGCAGGAAGCCGTACAGCAAGCGGTCCAGCGCCGGCGTCCAGATATCGGTCGTTTCGGGCGTGCCACCCGGAGACCGCGCCGCCTGGGCGATCGACCGCATGTCCAGGCAGCGCTTGCGGAGAGCGTTGAAGCGCTGCTGCGCGTCGGCCGAGAGCCCGGTGAGCATTGCGCCCACGGAGCGCGCTGGCTGGCGCCCGCCGCCCAGTGCGACCCGGGCTCGATCGGCGATAGCGGCGTCCACCGCCTCACGAAACCGCGGCATGGAGATCACGCCGCCGAGGTAGATCATTTCCCCGGCCGCGATGAGCGGGAGCAGGACGTCCGGCCACGGCGAGAGCAGGGCCGCTACCGCAGCCCCGCAGCAGAGCAGCAGGTTCCACCGCGCCACGAACGCGTGTTTCAAGTACTCCAACATGCCGGCGCCACCAAGCTTGTCAGTCGCCATGGGAATCGGAGCGCGTCATGTCGACCGGCTCTTGAGCGCCCCCCCCGCGCTCAGTCGCCGGCGCGGGTGGAGGGTTCCAACCGCTCGATCATATCGCGCAGGCTGAAGACGACCTCGAGGAACGCGGGCTCCCGCTGCATCACGTGCGCGGGGCGGTCCGGCGGAGGGACCTTGACCTCCTTCAGGATCGTGCCCGGAGCCGATGAGATGACGAATGTTCGGTCGCCGAGGTACACCGCTTCCTCGATCGAGTGCGTTACGAAGAACACGGTGGCCTGGAGCGCGCGCCACAGCTCCACCAGCAGGTCCTGCATCCGCATGCGCGTCGTGGGGTCGAGGGCGCCGAACGGCTCGTCCATCAAAATGATCCTGGGATCCAGGATGAGCGAGCGCGCGATGGCGACGCGTTGCCGCATTCCTCCCGACAGCTGACACGGATATTTGTCGGCGTCGCGGACGGGGTCGAGCCCGACCCGGCGGATCCAGTCGCGCGCGCGCTCGAGGCGCGCCTTCCTCGGCATCCCGCGACATTCCAGGCCGAAGGCGACATTCTCCTCTACAGTCCGATTCTCGAAGGCGGTGTAGTCTTGAAACACCATGCCCCGGTCCGCTCCGGGGCGCTCCACCGGGCGCCCGCCCACGAGCACCGCTCCGGCAGTCGGCGGGAACTGCGGGCGCAGCCCAGCGATCAGCCGGAGGATGGTAGACTTGCCACACCCGGAAGGTCCCAGGATCGTGATGAACTCTCCCTTGTTCGGCAGATCCTCGATCGTGAAACTGACGTCCTTGATCGCAGTGAAGCCGTCGTCGTACGTCTTGGTGACGCGCTCGAACTGCACGATCGCTACGGGCCGACCCGCGCTCGCCGCGGCGGCAGCGGGCGGTGGGACGGCCGAGCTCGGGGCGGGATCGGAGGGTGGCGCGCCATCGGATGGCACGGCTACTCCGAGCGCGCGAGATACGGAAACAGCCTCACCTGAAACCAGTACAGCAGGCGGTCGATCCCGTAGGCAAGTGTCCCGATGACGATGAGGATCAGGATGATGTGCTCCGTCAGCCCGCGACGTTGGCTCGTGCTCAGCAGATAGCCGAGCCCGTATTTCGCGTTGATCAGCTCGGCCAGCATGATGTAGCCGAAGGCGAGGCCGAACAGGTTTCGGAGACTGGTGTAGATGCCGGGCAGCGCAAGCGCGATGAGCACCTTCGAGACGACCTGCCGGGCGGAGGCGCCCAGCGTCTGCGCGCTCTCCACGTAGCGCTCATGCACCGCCTCCACCGCGTCCACCGCGCCGGAGAAGACGAATGGGACCGTCGCCAGAAAGATGAACATCGTCTTCTGGGTCTCCTCGATCCCGAACCACAGAATCGTGAGCGGGATCAGCGCGGCGATCGGGATGTTGCGGCCGAACAGCGCGATCGGAGCGAACGCGGCGTCGAACACCCGGTAGGCCCCCGCCAGAATGCCGACGGGGACGCCCACCGCGACGGCGAGCAGGAAGCCTACGAGCACGCGACGCAAGGTCGCGGCGATGCTTTCGAGCAGCGCGCGCTCGGTCCACAAGCTGGGAAAACTGCGCAACACCTCACCGGGGCTCGGGAGTACTACGGGCGAGATGAGGCGCGACTCGGGCGTCGCGCCGAGCGTGAATGCCCACCACAGCAGCAGGCACAGGCCGATCGCCCCGAGGCCGACCGCGCGCGCCACCGCGGGGGGTGGCACGGCGCGCAGCGCGAACAGGGGCGGGCGACGGGTCGGGACCATCGGAGTGCTAGTGGGTCGCCTCGAGGGGATACACTTTGACCTCGACGCGGCGATTCTTGGCGTTGTTCATCGGGTCGGTCGGGTCGGCCGGCCGGTCCCACCCGAGCCCGTTGGCGAGGAACTGATTGGGCTGCAGACTCTTGAAGCGGCGCAATACCCCCTCCTTCACGGCGTTGGCGCGGTTCAGCGACAACTCCTTCACCGCCGCGGGATCCACCTGGCCCTTCATCGAAGCGTCCGTGTGCCCCTCGATGACGATGCGGGCGGCGCCGTACTGACCGGCCAGTCGCCCGATCTCGTCGACCACGAAGTCCACGTTGGGGTCGTACAGCTCGGCCCGGTCCTGCCCGTTCACCGGGGTCACGATCTTCTTGTGGAGATCTGCCGAATTGGGGTAGAAATGGATCACGACCGTCTTCGTCAAAATCTCGCTGTTCTCGGCCTGGACGGTGCTGGCCGTCGTCGGCACGAACTGCACTTGATATTCGTTCTTTTGGCTCGCGTAGCGCGGCTCGCTGCCAAGCGCCTGGATGACCGAGAAATCCATCACCTGATCGAACCGCACCGGCTCCGACACCATGCCGATCCGCCGGTAGAGGAAATACGCGGTGTTCCAGGTGCGCTCGAAGTTCGCGGGGTTGTTCTGGTTGAGGAAGAACTCGCGGTTTTCCGCGTAGTTGGTGGAATGGGCGTCGCCCAACATGGAGAGCGCGTCGGTCGCCGGGATCGAATACCCTGCCGCCATCAGGCNCGCCACCTGCTGCTTGGCCTCCTGCGTCTTGAGCGCCTCCATCGCGTCAAAGATGCCGCGGACCAGCCCCTCGATGACGTCGGCGTGGTCCTTGGCGAAATCCGCTCGGGCGAACCAGACGTCGGCGATCAGCTTGTTCGCGGTCTGGGTGGTGACCAGCAGCCGATTGCCTCGGACCTTGGCCAGGTTGTAGATGTCCGGCGACCAGCTGACGGCGGCGGCAATCGAGCGGTCGGCGTTGAAGGCGGCGGCTGCCTGGAACGCGTCCTGGGTGAACTTGAACTCCACATCCGCCGGCTGGAGGCCGCCATCGATCAGCGTATTGAGCACGAAGTAGTGAGACGGCGAATTCTGCGCCAAGACCACCGTCTTGCCGCGCAGGTCGGCGATCGACCGGATGTTCTCCCGGACCACGATGCCGTCACCACCGTTGGAGTAGTCGATCTGTTGGAACACGCGCGGCATCGTGCGCGAGTCTTTGCGCAGCTGCTCCACGAACAGCGGGATCATGTCGAGGGTCGCCCATCCGATGTGCACGTTTCCCGCTGCGTAGGCGTCGCGCATGGCGACGGGGTCATCGATCAGGATGAGTTCCACCTTGAAGTCCTGGCCGCCGGCCGTGTGCCACACCTTGCCGGCGTGGAAGCCGTTGTTGGCGTAGATCACAGGAGCCCACCCAGCCCACACGTTCAAGGCGACACGGACCGTCCGATTCACCATCGGCTTGTAGCTGGACGTCCCCCGGACGGGCGGCAGCCGGCTGGCCGCGACGTACGTGTATTCCTTTTTCGTCGTCACGGTCGCCGTATCCGTCGCTTCGATGTGCCCCGGGCTCACGTCCGAGGGGTTGGCGGCGCCCGTTCCTCCGGTCTGCCCGGTGAAGCGGTGCAGGCCCAGCCAGACGAGGCCCGCCACCACCAGCACCAGGACGATGTAGAAGGGAGCCTTCGGTTTGCCGTTCGACATGAGGGTGCTCTCCGGTACGGGTCGTCCGCGTCAGCTGCGGTTCGAGTCGGTGGCCGGGCCGAGGTTCTTGTTCGTCTCCACGACCGGCGTCGTCTCGGGCGACTTGAGTCCGAGCTCGACTTCGTATTGCTGGAGCGTGTCCTCTGCGAGTTGCGCCTCCATCCGCTCCTGCGCCTTGATCTCGGCGACGCCACGGGACGAGAGATCGGCTGCCACGCGCACCTTACCTCGGTTGGTGTCGATCTGCTGCTGAATGATCTGCTCGATTTGTCCAAAGTCGGTGGTGACGTCGAAGTTCAGGTCGCCCGCGATCTTGGCGATCTCCGCTTCGGCCGCGGTCATCTTGAGGTCGGCGTTGTAGCGCTGAATCTTGTCGCGCACGTCGGCGAGCTGCTTGTTGGCGTACTGGATCTTCTTGAGATTGTTCTCGTACGCCTCCTCGTGCATCTTGAGCTGCTCCTGGTTGGCCGCCAGGTCGGTTTCGGCCTTCTTCAACTGCACGGCGAACTTGGCCGCCGTCACACGGTCGCCGGCCTTCAGGTAAGCCTTTACCTCGGCTTGCATCCGTTCGACCTGCGCCTTCCCCATCGTCACCTGACGAGCGACGCGTTCCACGAGCCCCCGGTACAGCTCGAGACCCTTGCGCCCCTCCTGCAGCTGCTCCACCGATTTGTCGTATTCGAGCTGCATGATGGCGATGGGATTTCGCTCCCACATGGCGTTCGCGATGCCGTTGAAGAACGCCCTGATGGCCGTGAACATCTTTTGGAGAATCATGACGCCGTCCTCATCTAGGTGGACGTGTGGTGTCCTGCGCGACCGGCCGCTCGATGTTCGTAGCCGACTCGGCCAGAATCCGTTGTTGGTAGATCTCTTCCAGGCCTGCTCGGAGGGCCGGGCCGCTTCCTGCTCCGACGAGATCGCCCTGCACCTCGTGCAGGAACGCAAACTTGCCGGGATCCGTATCGAAGGCGACTACATGCAGGTGGACGCCGCCCTGGCTGCGCCGCCAGATCTCGCGCGCTACCACGTCGGGCGCGGGGCCGTCGGTGTTCACCCCGTCGGTCACGACGAGAATGTGCTTGCGAAACACGCCGGCGCGATACAATTGCTCGCGCGCGACCTCCAGCGCCACGCCGATCGCCGTGCCGCCCGAGGGGCGGGGGATGCTGTGCAGGGCGGCTCGCACCGCGTCCGGGCTGTAGCCTTGCACCGGAAGCACCGTCGTCACGTGCCGGCTGCCTGCAAACCAGAGCATCGCGACCTTCACCGGCACGTCGGGGTGCGCCCGAATGAAGCCTTCGGTCGCGTCGAGCATCGTGGCGATCGCCGCGCGGGCGACGTCGGTCTTGGGACGCGTGTCCCCGGGGGCGGCATTCCCCATGGAGCCCGAGTTGTCGAGCACGATGGCGACAGCGACGCCGCTGCCCTCCTCGCCGGCCGCATGGTAGGGGGTGTCGGCTGCGACTCGGTCGGACGGTCCCTTCCGGCTTGCGGACTCACCGATGCAGGACACGCCGAGCAGCACCGCCGCCACTCGGCGCATGGCCCGGACACCAGGCATCGAGCAGTCGCCTGCGACGCGGCCGTTGGTCATCAGGGGTACAAAGATTCGAGCCGGCCACCCAAACCGCAATCCCCGCAGCCTATTTCCGCTTCCACCGTTCCCGGTCCCGGGTCTCCACCTTCTGCATCATCGCCGCGAAGGCCTGATCGAGGTCGATCCGCTGCGAGTTGGCGATGCAGACGACGACGAAGAGGATGTCGGCGAGCTCCATCGCCACCGAGCCCTCCGCCTCGTCCTGCTTCTTGGTCTTCTCGCCAAACCGGTGGTTGATCTCGCGCGCGAGCTCGCCCACCTCTTCCGTTAGCCGGACGACGTTCGTCAGCGGCGAGAAGTATCCTTCCNTATATTGCCCGATCCAGCGATCGACTGTCTGTTGGGTTTCGCGCAGGGACAAGGGAGGCTCCGGGCAAGCGTGAGTGTCGATCTGCCACCGCTCGTGGTCCCGTTCCGCGGCGAGCGGTATGCGGCCCAGCACCGGCTGAGTGCGCTGATCGCGCCGCCCTACGACGTCATCGCGCCCGCNCAGCGGGCGGGCTACGCGGCGCGGGACTCTCACAATATCGTCCACCTCATCCTGCCGGAAGCGCCGGCCGACGCGGATCGATACGCCGGCGCCGCCGAGCGCCTGGCGGCATGGCGGAGCGCGGGTGTGCTGCAGCCGGACCCGGGGGACGCNGTCTACGTCGTCGCGCAGGACTACGGGCTGCCGTCGGGCGAGCGCCGTGCGCGCGTCGGGATGTTCGCCGCCGTGCGGGCGGAGCCGTTCGCGACGCGACGCGTGCGACCGCACGAGCAGACCCACGCGGCCCCCAAGGCGGACCGGCTCGCGCTGCTCCGGGCGACGCGGACCAGCCTGGAGTCGATCTTTTTGATCGCCCCCGACCCCGACCGAGCGCTCGCCCAGGCCCTCGCGCAGGCGGCGCGTGGTGCGCCCGCGGCCCGCGCCGAGCTGGACGACGTGGGCATCCGCATGTGGAGCGTGGTCGGAGAAAGGGCGCGCGAGCTCGCGGCGCTCGCGGGCCGGGCGCAGCTCTACATCGCGGACGGTCATCACCGCTACGAGACTGCGATCGCCTTCGCGCAGGAAGACCCCCGCGGCGACCGGGTGCTGTCGTTCATCGTTTCGGCCGCGGATCCCGGGTTGACGCTCCTCCCCACACACCGGATCGTGTTCGGGGCCGACCGCGATGCCGCGAAGCTGATCGAGGGGTGGCGCGAGTGGTTCGCGGTGGGCCGCGTGGCGCCCTGTATGGATCGAATCGAACGCCTCGCCGAGCTGGGTCGCGACCGCACCGCGTGCATCGTTGCGTTCCCCGGCGCCTACGACGTCACCCTGGTGCTGAAGCAAGAGGCGCAGCTCGACCACATCCCGGGGCTGGGCAGGACGCCCGCGGTCCGGGCGCTCGACGTGGCGCGCATCGAGGCGCTCGTCGTGCAGTACATCCTCGGCGCGGGGACAACCACGCCCACGCTCGCCTACACCCCCGACCCGAGGGCCGCCTTCGACGCAGTGCGCCACGGGAAGGCGGCGGCCGCGGTGCTGCTCAACCCCACCAAGGTGGAGCAGGTGTTCGCGGTGGCGGATGCGGGGGACGTGATGCCGCCCAAGTCCACCTACTTCGTGCCGAAGGTGCCCAGCGGCCTAGTCCTGCGGTCCCTGGCGTAGGGCCGCGATCAGGGCGCGGCAGAAGTGCGGCAGGTCGGCGGGTGTGCGCGATGAGATCAGGTTGCCGTCCACCACTACGGGGGCATCTTCCCAGATCACGCCGGCGTTCTCCATGTCGTCCTTGATCGCCCGCACGCTCGTCGCGCGTTTGCCGTCCAGGATCTTCGCCGAAATCGGCACCCACCCAGCGTGACAGATGAACGCGAGCGGTTTCCCAGCCCGGAAAATCTCTCGGGTGATCGCGAGAACCTTCTCGGAACGGCGCAGCTGGTCGGGCGCGAACCCGCCGGGGATGACCAGACCGTTGAAGTCTCCCGCGTCGACTTGATCAACGCTGGTGTCCACCGTGACGGGATAGCCGCGTTTCCCCTGGTAGGTGCGTTCTCCCAATCCCGCAACCACCGTCGCCGCGCCTTCTTCCTCGAGGCGGATCTTCGGATACCACAGCTCGAGGTCCTCGTAGAGAGGACCCGCGAAGAAGAGCAGGTTCTTGCCTTTGAGGCTCATGTCGCCAAGCTATATCTTTCCCCGCCATGAGTCCACGGCCCCGTGAGCGGATCCTCGGCAATCTCGAATCGATCTACCGCGAAGCTTACGACCGCGCGAAGGCCGGCGGCGACCAGGCGCGGATGGCCGATGTCGACGCCGCCTACCAGCGCGAGCAGCTCCTGCTCGAGGTGCTGCTCGACATCCGCGACGCCCTCGCCGTCCCGCCCGCCGTGGCTGAGGGAAGCGCCGGGAAGAGCGCCAGGGCCGACCCCGTCGCCGCGCTGGAGACGATCCGCCGCATCACCAAACTCCGCTGAGGGAACCGCATGCGCCGACACCTCTGGGTGGGACTGTTGTGCCTTTCGCTCGCCGCTTGCGGCCAGCCGGCGGATATCGTCATCCGCGGCGGCATGGTGTGGACCGGCCTCTCCTCCGGCGCCGCGCAGCCGGGCGCCGTGGCGATCGCCGAGGGCAAGATCCTCGCCGTCGGCGACTCGGCCGCGATCGCCCGCTACCTCGGCTCCCACACCCGCGTGATTCGCGCGGACGGCGGCCTGGTGATCCCCGGTCTCGCAGATGGCCACACGCACTTCATCGGCGGCGGGTTCCAGCTCGCGTCGGTCGATTTGCGGAGCGCCGCGACGCCCCAGGAATTCGTCCGGCGTCTCCGGGAGTACGCGCGAACCCTCAAGCCCGGGCAATGGATCACCGGCGGCGATTGGGACCACACCCTCTGGCCGGGCCAGCCGCTACCGCGGCACGAATGGATCGATTCGGTGACGCCCAGAAATCCCGTCTTCGTCAGCCGGCTGGACGGGCACGAGGCGCTCGCGAACGCCGCTGCCATGAAAGCCGCCGGCATTACCAAGGACACTCCCACGCCGGCGGGCGGCGAGATCCTGCGCGACCCAAAGAGCGGCGAGCCCATCGGGATCTTCAAGGACCAGGCGCTCGATCTCATCGGTCGGGCCGAGCCTGACCCGTCTCTCGAGCAGCGCGACTCGGCGCTGGCGCGCGCGCTCGCTCACGCCGCGTCACTCGGCGTCACTGCCACCGCGCACATGGCGGCGTCCTGGGCCGACCTGGCGACCTACCGCCGCCTGGAACAGGCGGGCCGCCTCACCATGCGCGTGGCGCTGTACTTGCCCCTCGAGGAGTGGCGCGCCGTCGCGGACACAATCCGGCGCNCGGGCCCGGGGGACGACTGGGTCCGCATCGGCGGGCTGAAGGGCTTCGCGGACGGCTCCGCGGGCTCGCGCACCGCCGCCTTCTTCGAGCCGTACGCCGACTCGACGGGCTATGCCGGCTTGCTGCAGCACCCGCCCCAGGACCTCGCCACGTGGATCGGCAACGCCGACTCGGTGGGGTTGCAAGTGGCGGTGCACGCCATCGGCGATCGCGCCAATGCGCTCATCCTGTCGATCTACGACAGCGTGACCAAGGCGCACGGGCGGCGGGACCGCCGCTTCCGGGTGGAGCATGCCCAGCACCTGCGGCCGCAAGAGATCCCCGTGTTCGGCACGCTCGGCGTGATTCCGTCGATGCAGCCCTATCACGCCATCGACGACGGCCGTTGGGTCGAGAAGCGTATCGGCCCGGTCCGCATCAGGACGACCTATGCGTTCCGCACGTTGCTGGACACCGGGGCGAAGCTCGCGTTCGGGTCCGATTGGACCGTCGCGCCGCTCGACCCGATCGCGGGTGTTTATGCCGCGGTCACGCGCCGCACCCTCGACGGCAAGAATCCGAACGGGTGGGTGCCCGAGCAGAGGGTCACCGTGGGCGAGGCCCTGCGCGCCTACACCGCCGGGAATGCCTACGCGACGTTCGACGACAAGACGCGGGGCGCGCTCGCTCCCGGCTACGATGCGGACGTGGTGGTGATCGACCGCAATCTGTTCACGATGCCGGCGGAGTCGATCAACACGGCCCGGGTGGCGGTCACGATCGTTGGCGGGAAAGTGGTATACGAGAAGCCATAGCAGCAGCGCTTAGCACCTAGCCCGAGTATTTGAACCCCGCCTCCTCTAGGGTCAGCGCCTGGCCGCCGTCGTGCTCCACGCCCGCTTCGACCACCTCGCCGAGCACCAGCGTGTGATCGCCAGCCGGGAGCGTGGCGACGACGCGGCACTCGACCCACCCCAGCGCCTCGGCGAGGATCGGCGCACCGGAAACGGGCCCCGGCTTCGTCTTGATCCCCTTGAGCTTCTGCGGCGTGTTGGCGGAGGAGCGACCCAGTTTCCCAGCAAGCTCGCGCTGCCCTTGCAGGAAAACATTGACTGCGAAGTGGTGGGCGTCGCGAATCATGCCGATCGTCTTCGACGTGTTCTCTACGGCCACGACCACCATCGGGGGCTCAAAGGACGCCTGGGTAATCCAGTTGGCGGTCATGCCGTGCTCCTCGCCTCCGTGCTTGACCGTGAGGGCGTAGAGCCCGTAGGGGAAGTGCCGGAGGACGGTTTTCTTCGCCGCTTCATCCATGGGTGAAATATTGACCCGGGCCAACGGCGCGCCAAGTTTGGCGTCATGACCCGTCTTCCCCTTTTGGCGCTGGTGCTCGTTCCCGCTCGCCTCCTCGGCCAGAACTCGGCGTCCGATGGGCATTCCCCGGCCGCGACCTACCTGGAGCGGTACCAACAGGTCAGCAACCTCGCGCCGCTGCCCGGGCGCGTGGCCGAGGTCAGTCACCTCGTCCTCAGCCGTGACGTCGGCCGGCTCACCCTGGAGCGCGGGACGCTGTATCTGCTCACGCCCGTCGGCGGCCGGACGGTGGGCGCCCTGTTTCGGGGCGAGGGCCGGTTCAGCTTCGCACCCGACCCTCCCGCCGAGCGAGCCGAGCTCCAGCGGTTCGCTGGATCTCCCGCACTCGAGGATACCCTCACCGAAGCGATCCTGGTCTTCTCGGACTCGACGGTCGATCAACTCGGCGTGCTCCCATTCCGGCAGGCCGAGATTCCCGGGGAGGTCGGCGACCACGTGCGCGACCTGGTCGGCACCCTCAAGGGAAGCAACGATGGGTCGTTCAGCAGCGATGTGATCGGCCCGCTGCTCAGCGGCGAGCCGACCGGGTTCTTCCTGGCGCGCGTGGAGCGCGCCCACGGTGGGGCGGTGCTCTTCCAGATCAACCCGGAGGTGAGTGAGGCGGTGCAGCTGTACCGTCCTGTGAGCCGCCTCCGCTGGGGGAGCAGTTGGGCCGTCGTCACGCAGTCTCCACTGCAGCGACCCTTAAGGGGCACGGGCGGGTCCTGGATGTATCGCGAGCGGCTCGACGTG
>JGI25382J37095_10000177_pt1 | contig 13213 bp, 10 predicted proteins | sample GraSoi013_1_40cm_3_FD_37095 | JGI IMG/M metagenome (IMG submission 37095)
GGATCTCCCGCCCAATACTGGGGGAATCTAACCTTGCTCCACCGCACCCAGGAACTAACTGAACCTCTATCACAATTAAAAAGCATACCGGAGGAGCTGCAACATCCAATCCCCGAAGCACTCCTACAGCTCTCGACAAAATCGATGCAATCGCTCCGCGGGTCAACACTCAACCCGCGAACCGTGTCCCTCGTAGATATGGGACTGGACGACGGAGACTCTGACGAGCAGCTCGAAATAGGCGCATCATCGATTGCAATGGGCTTGAAACGCAGCCCAATCAACCCGCTAAGAGACACCGTTCCGATAGCCGCATGCGACGCCTCTAGCGTCAAGATTGGCGAAACCGAGACAGGAATGATCTTCGCCATACGTGCGGTCGCGGTCTGGAGACAGCCCGAGAGAATCGCTTTCACGCGCTGGGGACCATTGCTATTCCACATTCCTAACTCTGATGGCCAACAAGAAAAGTACCGAGACGATGAGTCACGGGCTTTCGGTGGACTGTCAGTCAAGACCCTCAGGGTTCTGACAAAGCTGAGAAATCACGTGGAACGCTGGGTCCAGGAAGAACTCGCAATTACAGTCAAGGATGGTATTGTGCTGTTAGACGGGTCGTTGACCGCAGGGACTCCGGACAATCCTTCAAGCAGAGTCCAGCGAATCCTCTCAACCGCGCGAAACAACAACAGCATTGTGATAGCCCTCTCGAAATCCACCCAGCTAACCGTTGGTGGGAAGAATATACTTGGCTTCTTCGACGCCGAAAAGATCCCGCATATCATTGACATAACATCGGTTGTCGAGAACGAGTATCCAGCTTATCCGATCAGATTCCTCGGTCGAGTCTGCGTCTCGAAGCTCTCACCAGATGGGTTCCTCTTCCGAACCGATATTGACAGGGATGCTGACGAGCAAGAATCGCTCGTCGCGCTCGGCCGGATTGCCGGGACCGACGTCATATTCCATGGCTACCCTGAGACATTGAGAATTGCTCACATCTTCAGCACGTTCACCGCTAACGAGATCCTCGCAGTCCAACGATTCGTTGCCAGCAACCATCATGTCAATCTTCAAGCCCGTCCGAACCTTCGACGATCATTGTTCGGACCCTTCGGAACAAGCAGGTACGTGGCCTAAATGCGAATCTACCGAAAGGAGGCTGACGAAGTCCAGCTCATAGCTTTCCCGGACGAACATGTTCAGAAAGGCGACTATTTCGTTATCGAGGATCCCGCTCAGTCAAGAGGCTTGCTTGTCCAAGCGATTGACCTCCAATACGCCAACGTTCCAGGGGTCTTAGAGGACATTCTCCGGGACGTGATGACGGACGGGGAACTATCGGGGGAGGATGTGGACCCGCTGAACATTTCGAGCCAGGTGGACGCATTGAAGGATACGAGACTGGCTGTCTGCAAGATCCGCGGAACCATCGCCCAGGACGGAAGCCTCTCACCCAGCACTTCTTGGTTGCCATCGCGTACCTCATCAAAGATTCGGCCTTACGCTGTCAACAGGCTCATAATGAACGGTGGAAAGATGCCGGTCAAGCTCGGACACAACGATGGCGAACCGATCAGCGTGGACGCCAGCGGGCTAGACGGCGGTCTCAATATTATCACCGGAAGAAAGGGTTCAGGAAAATCTCACCTGGCAAAACTACTCTTGTTGTCCATGGCCGGTTGGGGTGCGCCTTGTATTGTGCTGGATGTTAACGGGGAATACATCAATCTCCACAAATCGAAGGACGGACGACAATCATCTGCTAGGCTGACTGTGCTCGCGCCGAGGAGCGGACTAAACTTCTCGATGTCCAAACTGGGGCTTAGAACGGTAGCAGGGGTCTTGAGTCATGCTCTCGATCTGCCCGCGACTTCGTCCAAGGTTTTCACCACTATCTGGAAGGATCTTGAAGCTCGGGGAGATCTGACTCTGCCGACCGTTATCCAGGCGGTCCAGTCGTGGAGTTGCCATGACAGCGTCCGGGAAGCATTGACCTCTAGGCTGCAGGTCTTGATGGAGTCCGGTTTGTTTGACGAGGCGAACCCACTGACCGAGGAGCGGATTCTTCACACTATTGACGGAGGCGGAGTCTTAGTGGTTAATCTGAAGAATCAGAGCCAGATCGTGCGTCGGATACTTGTCGAGATTTTTCTCGGGGAGCTCACCAAGATTCTCTCGTCGAACTGGCTTAAGGCCGCTTTTCTTTTTGCCGAAGAGGCGCACCTATACTTGCGGGATACTTACTGGGACGATATTGTTACGCGGATGAGGCATATTGGATTGTTTACCACTTTTATCACGAACCAACCGGACACGGTTCAGGAGGCGATCTACAGGCAAGCGGACAACGTGTTCATCTTCAACTTCACAAACGAGCATGACATCGAGGCTATTGGTAAAGTGGCTAAGGCGGACAGCGATACCATTCGCTACCTTGTCAGAGGTATACCGACCAGGCGATGCTTGTTACTCGGGAATGTCGTCAAGGACCTGCCTCTGATGGTCGACGTGGAACAGCTCGATGTCAGAACAATGGGAGAGACACGACTCTTCTTCTCCTAGTTGGCACGAAGATCTCTAGTCTTTTGATGGAAGGGGACCCAGCTAGTCCTCAGCTCGTGGTGGGCTGGAAACGTAGTGTCGCTTATTCTCTGGCCATCTGCACCAGATCGGAGGGCTGTTTCTTGCTGTTTTCGGAGAGGCTCATTATTCCTCCAGTGAGGCTTTGACCCAGTATTCCGTTCGCCGCAAGGATCTGTGCGACGCGCAACGACGTGCCTCCAGCCATACAGACCAGCAAGACCTTGCGGTTGTCCTTGGGCAGAATATTCCCGATATTATTGGGAATCTTCTCGGTCGAGATCAGCGATTGGACATCGGATGCTCGCGCGACCTTGATCTTACTCTCATCGCACCCAATGGATGATGCGAGTAGTTTGATGCCATCCTCTTTCGGGATGAACATGCCATGGGTCCAGAGAACCTCGCCATAATCTGCTACGCTGGAGTTGGCCTGTGTAAGGGTAACTTCGAGTGGAGGAGGTGCTTGCGCTACTGTTCCGAGAGTGCCTCGGTATTTGTCGATTCCATCGGCGAGTATCACGACGAACTTGTCGCCAACTCCATAGTTCAGCATCTGTAAGCAAGCGTAAAGTGCCAATGCACTACTCTCGCCAATGTCGTAGCCTCTCCCGACAAAGAAGCGAAGGACCCGCCTGGCCGGTTCGAAGTCAACCTCATGCTGTCCTGCATACAGGGCTGGATTGTAGAATCTAAGGCCTATGGCCTTGTCCTTCGTCCGGATTCCCGCGACGTCTTGATTGTTGAGCGGGAATACTACGTGGACGGATTTCTTTCCATATTTTGTCTGGACGTATTTACTGATGCCGGCCGATGTGCCTCCCGTCCCGAAGGCGGAGATTAATTTGAAATCACCGAGCGAAAGGCCACGGTCTTTTAGCTGTTGATCTATCTCTGGTGCTGTCACAGCCTCGTGCGATTTGACGTTCAGCTCGTTATCGTACTGTTCAGGGCAGAAGCCTTTGTAGATCTTGGCCAATAGTTTCGCGAGATTGATCACGTCTTGTCTCGCGAGGAGACCTTCTATCTCGGCTCGCGATTTGTCAAACCGCGTCGCGTCCAACCTGAGGTCAACTAGTTGCTCGCGGACATTACTCGCGGTTGCCTTTGCGATGACAATGTTCTGGTCCATTGCCAAGCCGGGTGCCGGGCAAATGTCAATGTCTAGGTTGACCGTCTTGGCTGAATTCTTGTTCAGCTCGTCTAGGACCCCGCTCTGAAGCTTCCTCGACACCAAAAAGATGACATTGATGCCGATCTTTTCCAGCATTCCCAGGGCGATGCCGAAATTACCCGACGTCGCTTCGAACACCGTTTGACCGGCTCTGAGCTTGCCGGAAGCGATTGCTTCTTCTATTATTTCGACGGCCGGACGGACCTTGAGCGAGCCGCCAATGATCTTCGAGTCGAACTTGCCAAAGATCTTGAAGCTCTTTCCAGTTATCTCGAGGCCGTATTCAACACGAGCGCACTCGATGAGGGGAGCTGTCAGGTCTTCCAAAGGCGTTGGGTTAACGAAGGCCTTGTTTCCGTCTCTTTCGACAACGTGGGGGACTTTGCTTCTTATCTCGTTATGGAAGCATTCGAGAAGAACTCCGTCAACCTGAGGCTTAGTGATGGGCTCTTGCATCCCTTATCCAGCTAGTTGGGGATACGGCTTTATATAACGTATGTCATAAACGTGTTCTATGACCCAGACCTACAAAGCTCCAGACGTTCCAAGCGATAGAGTCACGCCTGAATTCGTTAGGGACGAGTTACTCAGCTGTTTCGAGAGTGCCAACAGGGAATTCGCTACCCTTCTCAACCAACCAGTTACAGATGAACAGCTGAAACAACAGGTGAAGCAGTTCGTAGAATCAGTCTTCGTCAACTGTGGTGCCAGCTACACGGACCCGACAAAGGATGGAATCTTGACGGCTATGAACCAGTGCAGAACCAACGCCGAAAAGATGATGGGACCACAAGGTGCAGGCATCATACAACACCACTACGACGAAATGATGAAGCTCGTCGACAGACTGCCGGAACGGCCTGTCTACGCCGCTACCTCTCGTCTTGTCTGATCATTACAGACGTGAGGTCAACACATGCCCGAAAACTCTCTTCTCGTAAGTCATTAGTACGCCGTTCTCCGCATGACTCCCGAAATTGGAGTCCGTAACTGAACAGCTTCACACTCCTAGAGCGGTCCGACTCGACCGCATTGTCGACGAGACGCCGTCAATTCGTTCTTTCTGGTTCAGCGATTCCACTCTACACACTGCCAAGCCCGGCCAGTTTGCAATGGTGTGGGTTCCAGGGGTAGATGAGGTTCCCATGAGCGTGCTAGCTATTCACGGAAGAACAGAGGCGGGGGTCGTGATCAAGAAGGGTGGGCCCGTTAGCACTGCCCTTTGGGAGAAGAAAGTTGGGGATAAGTTCTGGGTCCGGGGCCCATACGGTCACCCGTTCAGCGTGGGACACCACCACAAACTATTGGTCGTCGGAGGAGGAACAGGACTCGTTCCCCTGATCTCGTTCCTAGTCCATCTGCGAGGACGAGATGTCACATTGATCACGGGGGCGAGAACGTCAAGCGAGCTACTGTTCAAAGAATGGCTCATACAGGAAAGCAAGGACCATCACTTCAAACTCCTATTCGCCACCGATGACGGGACCTATGGAGAGAAGAACCAGGTTCCGAAGGTCGTCGAGCACGTATTGAAAGACGGAAGCTTCGATGGCATCTACACCTGTGGACCAGAACCCATGATGAAACTGGTCTACGACCTCGCGATGCAGAGGAGATGCCACATACAGGTCAGCCTCGAAAGAGTGTTTAAGTGTGGAATCGGGATATGCGCGGCCTGCGTCATCGGCCCATACTTAGTTTGCCACGATGGACCAGTATTCTCAGAAAGAGAGCTCAGCGGAATGCCAGAGTTCGGAAAAACCCGTCGAGACCTATCGGGAAAGAAGGTTCCCTTAGGGCCGGGTCACTGAGCATTTCTCTCAGAAGAATCACCACTCTAGACAAGGAACGATTAAATAACTCAGAACGCACCATTCGTTGAGAAGGAATAGGCAATACCAACTCACGGCTCGCTAACAAAGGCAGGAAAAGTCAGACAGCAGACTCCTAAGATTCAGGCAATGAACAAACCAGGCCTCTCTCCCAGGGAGAGAGTTAGGCGAAATTCTGAAAAGAGGTTCGTCCTCGGCAGAAAACCAGGCCAGAACTACATCAGAGAAGTCAGGACTCGTTAGACAGTCTCTGTTCTTATCCCGTCGGAACGCGACTCCGCTCTTCATTAGGTTGTTAGCTTATTAGCGACAGCTGCCCAATGGTTTCTAATCGATTTCAAATGGAAAAAGTTGATTCGATGCCGCGCGGACTTATGGAACGAGCCGTACTATCAATAGTCACCCTTGCAGCGTTCTTAGCCGGTTCTCTAGTCTTTGTAGGCTTCTACACCTCCGGCTACGATTTATTCCAGAAAATCGTGGTAGTCCTGGTTGCTATGATAATCGCAATTGCTGCCCTCGCGATTCTATGGATAACCTATGCCGGTCGCTGGGCCGGTCGCAGAGGGATGAGGGGCTGGTGGAGAGACTAGCCCGTCAAGTACCAAAGTGCCAAGCTCTTATCTAGAACACCTTTTCGACAACGGTCNGCGAACAAATTTCGGGACCCTGCGCTTTTGTCTCTGGTAATTGATGCTCTGCTTATCGTTCAATCAACCCTAGTATTTTTGTTGGCTGGGTACGAGTATCTTACCCTGATGCATTTCCCTGCCTTGCCAGAAAATTCCGTTTCCACTCTGGATAGACCACGTGTCTCGATCATTCTTCCGGTGCGAAATCAAGCAAACACAGTCTCCGAATGTGTGACCTCACTCGTCGGATTGGACTATCCGCAGAAAGAAGTCATCGTAGTTGATGGCAACTCTACTGATGGGACCCAGGACATCCTCAAGAGCTTCGACGGCAAGATCAGGCTGATCCAGGAAGAGCCTCTTCCGCGAGGCTGGGTGGGAAAGAACTGGGCCTGCCACCTAGGCTACGAGCAAGCCGCGGGAGATCTTCTCATGTTCACAGACGGCGACTCTGTCCACTCACCGGATAGTCTGGCGAAGACGGTAAACTATCTGGACGTCACAAAAGCTGATCTGGTAACTCTGGCTCCTGCAGCGATACTTCGAACTTTTTGGGAGAAACTTCTCCAGCCGCCTATCTTCTGGCTCATTATGATGTTTGTAGGCGGCAAATGGGTCAACGACGATAGCAAACCGCGTTGGGCCCTAGGAAATGGCCAGTATATGCTCTTTCGGCGTGGGGCCTACGACAAAGTCGGCGGACACTACGCGGTCCGGGATAGAATATCGGAGGACTACTCCCTGGGTAGGCTAATCAAAGCGAACGGTCTCAGACTCAGAATGGTCACGGCTAATGACTCGCTGGGTGTACGAATGTACTCCAGCCTTCCCGAAATCTGGCGCGGTTGGAGGAAGAACTTCTACTCCGTTTCAGGAAATCATCCGCTTTTTCGGGCTACGTACCGATTGGTANTACTCTTCANCTTTCTCGTTCTACCCTTTGTCGTACTCGGATACGGCATTTTCCTCGCACCAGCAACGCCCCTAAACGTCTACCTCCTNACAGGTTCTTTCATGGCCTTCTTCCTTTGGCTTGGGCTGATCATTCTTGACCGGTCGATACGNGTCAGTCCTCTCTATGCACTACTCCTCCCGTTTGCTACCCTAGTCTACATCGGAATAGGTGTCGACTCGACTGTCAGAGGAGCATTAGGACTGGGGTTTTCGTGGAAGGGGCGAGTATACGGAAAACCCATAACTGGCCAGCTCGAAGCCAGAGTTCCCTGAGAAAGTAGCTGCGGAATGTTTGAAAATTGAGCCAGNCAATGGAAAACATCTCCACTGAAATAATCGAGCGTCTTCTCAGTCTTGACCATCCTTCTCGCGAGGACATTAACCGGATCAAGATCGAAGTCTGCCGGTTGCACCGATCCCCTACCGTTCCCCCTAACTCCGATCTTCTCCGGCGAGTCCCGGGCTTAGAACTCCTAAAGCTCAAGCCGCTACTCATCGGAAAACANGTTCGCGGCGCTAGTGGTGTAACCACTGTTGCTGTGATGCCCAAGCCCTATACTTGTCCCCACGGAAAATGCACATACTGCCCTGGAGGGCCCGACGTCGGCGTTCCCAGAGCCTACACCGGAAAAGAGCCAGCCGTCATGCGAGCCCTGCAGAACGAATACGACCCCTACCTCCAAGTTCAAAGCAGAGTCACCCAGTTGCAGGCAATGGGACACTCAGTAGACAAGGTAGAGCTGATCCTAGTCGGCGGGACCTTCCCTTTCCTGCCCCGAACATACCAAGAAGATTTCGTCAAACGATGCCTCGACGCGTTGAACGGTNTTGATTCATCTTCCTTGGAGGAAGCGAAAAATGTTGCTGAATCGGCGAAGGTCAGGAACGTTGGGATCACCGTCGAGACCCGACCTGACTGGTCGCGGGTTGGACATGTCGATCACATGCTCTCCATGGGGGTAACGCGAGTTGAGATCGGAGTACAGACTCTATACGACGATGTATACGAGAAAATTCACCGAGATCATACTGTCGCCGACGTCGTTGAGGCAACTCAGACCCTGAAAGACTCAGGAATCAAGGTCGGGTATCACATGATGCTCGGACTCCCAGGCTGCGACGCCAAACGCGATCTGGACGCGTTCCGGAGAATNTTCGAAGACCCGGACTTCAGGCCAGACATGTTGAAGATCTATCCATGTCTAGTCACCCCTGGAACACAGCTCTTCGAAGAATGGAGGAGAGGAGAGTACCAGCCATACTCCACGGAGCAATCAGCCCGCCTCATTGCAGAAATCAAACAATACGTTCCACGCTGGGTCAGGATCATGAGGATTCAGAGAGAGATACCGGTTGATGGAATTGCCGANGGTGTTAAGCACGGGAATCTCCGTCAGCTTGTCGAGCAAGAGCTCAAGCATCGGCATGCGAAGTGTCNGTGTATCAGGTGCCGAGAAGTCGGAATTACCTATCTTAAGAACGGCGAGAGTCCGGACATGGAACAGGTCCAGCTCAAGAGAGTGGACTACGAAGGGTCCAGAGGAACTGACATTTTCCTGTCCTTCGAGGACCCCGAACATGACATCCTCGTTGGATATGTGCGACTCAGGATTCCCAGTGAGTATGCTCACAGAGCCGAGATCTCGGAGCAGAGCGNCGGGATAGTTCGAGAGCTACATGTATTCGGTCAAACCGTTCCTGTGGGAGACAGGCTGGCAGGTGCGTTCCAGCACAAAGGCTATGGATCCAAGCTTCTCGCAGAAGCAGAACGAATCTCTCNCGAAGAATTCCNTCGTAAGAAAATGCTAGTGATAAGTGCNCTGGGCACCAAGGGGTACTACTCGCGCTTCGGCTACACGCACGATGGACCTTACGTNTCCAAGAACATAGTGTAAGAATCCTTAACCAGATACGCGAGTTACTGGTTCCCTCTAAAGGCGAGTTGCACGAATGACNGTTCCTGTTCTAGAGGGGTACCATGGGAAAGTCCTTCAAAGGCTAAGGAAATCTAAGGCCAAGGTCGGTAGCATCATTCGTCTCACCTCGAAATCTGGCGAAGTGTTCGAAGGGACCCTGATTCCTCGATCGGAGTACTCTGATCACACTCACATAGTTTTGAAGATGAAAAACGGCTACAACATAGGCATCTCTCTCGACAGAACAGAAAAACTAGAGGTCATTGGGGAAGGTGAGAAACCACATTTCACCAAGCCTGCCCCACCGCCGAGTCACGTCGGGTTACCCAAGCTGGCAATTGTCAGCACTGGCGGGACGATTGCCAGTAGGGTTGATTATCGCACTGGTGCTGTGCAGCCTGCACTCACGGCCGCCGACCTGGCAAGCGTCGTCCCCGAACTCTCGTCAATCGCCGAAATAGACGCTCACATACTCTTCAGCGAGTACAGCGAGAACATCGGCCCAACCCATTGGAAGGGCATGGCCGAAGAAGCCGCCAAAAGGATAGCCGACGGTGCAGATGGGGTTGTGATAAGCCATGGAACAGATACCTTACACTATACAGCGGCAGCGCTGAGTTTCGCGCTGGCAAACCTGCCCGTTCCAGTCCTACTTGTTGGTGCTCAGCGATCTTCTGACCGTCCCAGCTCAGACGCGGCCTCCAATCTCACTGGAGCGGTTGCCCTGGCTTCGCGAGCCGACTTGGCCATTGTTGGTGTCGCCATGCACCAAGACCTCTCTGACCACATCATCGTTGCTCACCGAGGCACTAGGGTCCGAAAGTGTCACACGAGTCGTCGAGACGCTTTCAAGTCGATAAACTCCAACCCTCTGGCGAGTTATGATTTGAAGACCGGACATATCGAACTCACCAATGGAACAGCGAAGAGAGACAAGTCCCGAAAGCCCGTTTTGAAATCTCGTTTTGACCAACATGCGTACTTGATCAAGTTCTACCCCGGAATGAACCCCGGCATTATTGACTCGGCGGTTTCCGCCGGAGCTCGAGGAATAGTCCTCGAAGGAACAGGGCTAGGCCATGTCTCCGGACACTTATTCGATTCCGTGAAGAAAGCGTTGAAGCAGGAAGTTTCAGTCTTCATGACTTCCCAAACCATTTGGGGACGCGTCGATATGAACGTCTACAACACCGGGCGCGACCTGCTCAACCTAGGAGTCACTCCTCTTGAAGACATGATTGCTGAAACGGCCATTGTCAAGCTGATGTGGGTTGCAGCCCAGACCAGATCAGCCGGTAAGATTCGAGAGATGATGCTTCAGCCAATTGCCGGTGAAATAACTTCGAGGACATTGGTGGAGGCTTTCTAGTCGTCCATAGACTATCGCGCCGTCGGTCTCAAGGTCGGTGTCGAGATACACAGACAGCTCGACACTGAGCACAAGCTCTTCTGCGATTGTCCAACCATTCTCTCAACAAAGCCGCCCACGGTCACCTTCGAACGGCGACTTAGGCCCACGCAGAGCGAGCTGGGCCAAATTGATCCCGCTGCTCTTTTCGAGTTTCACAAAGGCAAAACGATCACCTACGACGCAGATCCAGAAACCACGTGTCTCGTCGAGCTTGACGAGGAACCTCCTCACCCGTTGAACTCGGAGGCATTGGATGTCGCCTTGACCGTGAGTATGCTTCTGCACGCGAAACCAATGGACGAGGTTCACGTTATGCGAAAGGTGGTCATAGACGGGTCTAACACAACTGGATTNCAGCGAACCGCGGTGGTCGCACTCAACGGGTCCATAACCGTGGATGGTGTAGAGGTTCCGATAGAACAAGTGACGCTTGAGGAAGACTCTGGACGAAAAACAGGCGACACAAAGACCTCGATTATCTTCCGTCTTGATCGGCTTGGAGTTCCACTGATAGAAGTCTCAACCGGACCAATAATCCACGATCCAGAGCAGGCTGGAAAAGTTGCCTTCGCCATAGGTCGCATCCTTCGAGCAACCAAGAAAGTGAAACGAGGACTAGGAAGCATACGCCAAGACCTCAACGTATCGATCAAGAATGGCGCCCTCATCGAGGTCAAGGGGGTCCAGGAACTCGAACTAGTTTCCAAGGCTGTAGGCTACGAGGTTCAGAGGCAGCTCGCGCTCCTCGAGATCAGAGATGAACTCCGACAGAGAAACGTCAAGGCTTCGGATATCAAAGAGGAATTCGTTGATGTCACCGATATCCTCTCGGGCTCAGAATCGAAGATCGTTCAATCCGCTCTCAATCAGGGAGGAGTAGCATTTGCAGTCAAACTTCCCAGTTTCAAAGGGCTGCTCAGACGCGAACTCATCCCCAATGTCCGGCTCGGAACAGAAATGGCCAAACGCGCGGTCTTCTGGGGTAGGGTCGGAGGAATATTTCATTCAGACGAGCTCCCTGCTTATGGAATCGATTCAAACCAATTGGAAGAGGTGGCTAAGAAGCTTGGATGTGAAGATCTTGATGGGTTCGTTGTCGTTGCGGATAGTCTCGATAATTCGAAGGACGGTTTGAGAGCAGTTGTTGAACGTGCTAGGGAGGCCGTGGAACGAATTCCGGAAGAAACTCGCGCGGCTAACCCTGACGGGACAACTGTCTATCTGCGCCCGAGGCCGGGAGCTGCTAGGATGTATCCGGAGACCGATGTCCCGCCGGTTCAGATCGGCCAGTACCGGCTTGAACGGCTCTGGGAGAACCTTCCCCGAATGCCAGAAGAACTCGCCAAGGAACTGGGGACCAAGCATAGTCTCAGCCCCAAGCTAGCCACTCAGCTCGTGGATTCCGATTATCTCCACGTCTTCGAGCAAATCGTAGCANGCGCAANACAAGTCGCGCCAAGTTTCGTTGCAACAATTCTCACAGAATCTCTGAGAAGTCTGCAAAGGGAACAAGTCCCGGTGGAAAACGTGCAGGAAGACCAGCTCAAACAAGCGTTCGACCTAGTTTCCAAGGGTGCAACCGCAAAAGAGTCGGTTCTCGACGTTCTCAAATGGCTCGCATTCCATCCAGACGGAGTCGCTGAAGAGGCGGTCGACATGTTGAACCTCCGAATGCTGACCAAGTCAGATCTAGAGAACATCATCAGCAAAGTTGTAGAGTCGAATCAGACCCTAGTTCAGGAAAACGGATCCAAGGCTCTCGGGCGAATAATGAACCTGGTAATGGGCGAGGTGAGGGGACGAGCCGACCCTCGACAAGTCACCGAGCTGCTTCGAACCCGTTTGGAACAGGTCAAAGCATGACAAGCACGAAAGATGAAGCAAAAGTCGAAGATATTGCCCTTGATGATCTCGACAGGAAGATTCTTCACTGGTATCTCATCGACGCTCGCCTCTCCTACAGGGAGCTAGCCCACAAGCTGGGCGTTTCCACGACCACAGTCCAGTCGAGAACTGCAAAACTGGAGAAGGCAGGAATCATACGAGGCTACTCGGCTATGTTCGACCATGACAAGATAGGCTTCCAACTTACCGCGATCACAGAAGTAAGCGTTGCCAAAGGCAAGCTCCTCGAGCTGGAGAAGGAGGTCGCCAAGATGCCTCAGGTATTGGCCGTATACGACGTTACAGGACTCACTGATGCGATGGTCATCGCGAAATTCAGGAGCCGAGACGACCTAAGCAAATTCACTAAGGCACTTCTAGCCATGCCTTTCGTGGAACGAACTAATACCCACATTGTCCTTACGACTGTGAAGGAAGATTTTCGTCTGCTCTAATCGGACGTTAGACGCGTGGCTTCTTTCAAAGATTGAACGGTCTTTTTCAGCTGAGTCTCAGCTTCTCTCGGATCATCNAGGTGGTTTGCAACGATTCTTACCAAAGCGCTTCCCACGATTGCCCCGTCAGCTCCGGATTGTATGACGGCGGAGACGTGTTCGGGCCGCGAGATGCCAAATCCAGCGGAAACCGGAATCTTTCCCCTTGCCAAGGACTTGACCGCTTTGACGGCTTCAAGCGCTTGTGGGCTGAGTGAGTCCCGAGGACCAGTAACACCGTATAGTGAGACGAGATAGAGGAAACCCTTCGATTTGTCGAGAACGGTTCGCAGTCTAGTCTGGGAAGTGTTTGGTGCGGCCAAGTAGATGTTG
>JGI25382J37095_10000179_pt1 | contig 13173 bp, 19 predicted proteins | sample GraSoi013_1_40cm_3_FD_37095 | JGI IMG/M metagenome (IMG submission 37095)
TGGAACAGCCGGTCGACGGCAACGATCGTGATCGATGGCGAGGCCTTCATCGGCTTTCAGAAGAACCGCCGGCGCATCGAACGACTGCTCTCGTAGCGCCCCGTTGAAAGCGGATGGCGACGCGCGGGCTAGCGCAAGTCGTATGACCGACCAACGGCCCCGGCTGGACGCGCAGGCCTGGCGCGAATCGATCGCGCAGGGCTTCACGCGGGTCGAGGACGCGGTCTATGTGGGGCTGGGAACGCTCCTGGCAGCGATCGCGCTCGTGCTGCTCCTCGCCGTGGCCGTCGCCTTCGTGCGGGCGCTGCTGGGGGGCACGTTGCCCGACCGTGCCGTGGAGATGCTCGACCGGATCCTCCTGATCCTGATGATCATCGAGCTCCTCTACACCGTGCAGGTCTCCTTCCGCGAGCACACGCTCGTGCCGGAGCCCTTCCTGATCGTCGGGTTGATCGCCGCGATCCGCCGCCTGCTGGTGCTCACCGCCGAGTTCGCGCAACTCCTCGAGAAGGGCGAGGGGGCGTTCCGGGGGGCGATGCTCGAGCTGGGACTGCTGACGGTGATGATCGTGGCCCTCGTCGGCTCCCTCGTCATTCTGAGAAACCGCCCTCCTCACGTCGCCGCCGACCGCGCATGAGCGTGGCGCACCCGCGGGCGCCGGGCAAGGCCGACATGGCGATCGGATGACCGGTGACTGACTTCCTCTTCGCGCGCTCCCAGATGGCGCTGTCGCTCGCGTTCCACATTATCTTCGCGGCGGTGGGGATCGGCATGCCGCTTCTGATGGCTATCGCCGAGGGCCTCTATCTCCGTCGCGGGGAGGCGATCTATCGCGACCTCGCCCAACGGTGGGCGAGGGGCACGGCGATCCTCTTCGCCGTGGGCGCCGTCTCCGGCACCGTGCTCTCCTTCGAGCTGGGGCTCTTATGGCCGCGGTTCATGGAGTACGCGGGGGGGATCGTCGGCATGCCGTTTTCGCTCGAGGGGTTTGCGTTCTTCACCGAAGCGATCTTCCTCGGGATCTATCTCTACGGCTGGGACCGCACCCCGCCTGTGGTGCACTGGGCGTCGGGGATCATCGTGGCCCTGAGCGGCATGCTCTCCGGGATCTTCGTCGTCACGGTCAACGCCTGGATGAACGCGCCAACCGGCTTCGCGGTGACCGACGGGCGAGTCACGAGCATAGACCCGATCGCCGCCATGCTGAACCCGGCCAGCCTCCAGCAGGTCGTCCACATGACGCTCGCCGCCTACGTGGCCACCGGCTTCGCCGTCGCCGCCGTCCACGCATTCTTCCTGCTGCGCGACCGAACGAACGCGTTCCACCGGCGGGCCTTCGGCATCGCGCTGGCCGTGGCCGCGGTCGGCACCCCGCTTCAGAGCGTGAGCGGAGACATGATCGCCCGGATGGTCGCCCGGCGGCAGCCGGCCAAGTTCGCGGCGATGGAGGGCCATTACCGGACGGAAGCCGGCGCGCCGCTCACCATCGGCGGAATCCCGGACGACCGGACCATGACGACCCGGTATGCGCTGCGGATCCCGCGGGGATTGAGCCTGCTGGCCCTGGGTGATCCCAACGCATCGGTCCGCGGTCTCGAGGAGATTCCCCGGGACGAATGGCCCAATACGCGCATCGTGCACTGGGCCTTCGATCTCATGGTGGGCTCCGGGTTCGCCATGCTCGTCCTGGCCGCCTGGGCCGCCGGGCTCTGGTGGTGGCGGCGGAGGCTGCCCGACGATNCATGGCTCCTNCGGGCGCTGGTCGTTGCCGGTCCTCTCGGCCTCATCGCGATCGAGGCGGGGTGGATCGTCACCGAGGTGGGCCGGCAGCCGTGGATCATTTACGGCGTCATGCGCACGGCGGACGCGGTCACACCGATGTCCGGGCTGGTGGTGCCCTTCGTAACCTTCACCGCCGTCTACGTCTTTTTGTCGGTCATCCTCGTGTACCTGCTCCGCCGGCAATTCTTGGAAATGGACCCAGGTACCGCATCGAGCGGCTGGGGAGTGCGCCCGGGAGTATCGGGTGGCGGTTGAGCTCACGCTGGGGGGCGCCATCCTGGCGGCGCTCGTGCTCTATGCGCTCTCGGGCGGGGCCGACTACGGCGGGGGCATGTGGGACCTTCTGGCCTCAGGCCCCCGGGCGCGGCGCCAGCGGGAAGCCATCGAGCACGCCATCGGACCGATCTGGGAGGCCAACCACATCTGGCTCATCCTCGTGATCGTGGTCCTCTTCACGGGCTTCCCGCCCGCATTCGCCGTGATCATGACGGCGCTGCACCTCCCCATGACGGCGATCCTGGTCGGGATCGTGCTCCGCGGCTCGGCCTTCGTGTTCCGGAGGTACGACGCTCGGGACGACGCCGTACACCGACGCTGGAGCACGCTGTTCGGCGCGGCGAGCTTCTTCACGCCGTTCGTCCTGGGGCTGAGCCTGGGCGCCCTGGCCTCCGGCGAGATCCGGGTCGTCGATGGGCGACTGGCCAGCGGCTTCTTCGCCGGNTGGACGCGGCCGTTCGCCGTCGCCTGCGGTCTCTTCGCCCAGGGGCTCTTCGCGTTCCTGGCCGCCGCCTACCTGACGGTGGATACCGAGAGCGAGCCGGACCTCCAGGAGGACTTCCGCAAGCGGGCGCTCGCCTCCGGTCTGTTCCTGGCGCCGGTGGCGGCGTTGACGTTCATCCTCGCCCGGGATGGGGCGCCGCAGATCTTCGCGAGACTGACGAGCTGGTGGGCGCCGCTCCTGGTGGCGGTGACCAGCGTGTGCGCGATCGGGGCGCTCGTGGCCTTGTGGTATNGGCGTTTCCGCTGGGCGCGGGCGGCCGCGGTCGGTCAGGTGACCTGCATCCTGGTCGGCTGGGGGTTGGCGCAGCAACCCTACATCGTGGTCCCCGATTTCACGCTCGCCAACACGGCGACCGTTCCGTCCACGCTGCGGCTTTTGAGGTGGGCGCTGGCCGCCGGCGCCGTCGTGCTCCTTCCGTCGTTCGCCTATCTCTTCTACGTCTTCAAGCGACGTACGCCGCCGTGACCTCATCGTTTACACGTTGGGCGACGGACTCCGGGCGCCCCGCGCCAGCGGTATGCCAAGGAGGGAGCGACCGTGTCAGTCAAACTGAAGCCTGAGGGTCATCACACCGCGCCGGTGCTCGCCTCGAACCCCCGATTGGGACTCGAGGTGTTGCCGTTCGAGACGACGCGGTAGGCGTAGAGCGCTGTGCGGTCGCTGAGGAACACCGACGCTCCAAGTCGCCACGATCCACTTGACGCAGGGTCTCTTTGGGCAGATTCTCGGGCGCATCGAGGGGCTCGGGGGACAAGGGTCGACCGGCTTGAAGGGGAGAGCGACGATGACCAGGGACGAAAGCGAGCGGCCGATCAGCTTCGCGGGAGCGCGGCTCGGACACTATCGCCACGTCTGCGCGTTCTTCAACACCCGGGACGAGGAGTACCGGGTCTTGCTCCCATTCATCAAGGAAGGCCTCGAGCACGGCGAGAAGGCCTTCCACATCGTGGATCCGAAGCTGCGCGGCGAGCACGTCGGGCGCCTGGAGGCGGCGGGCATCGATGTGGCCGCCGCCGAGAAGAGCGGTCAGTTCGCGCTGCGCACCTGGGAGGAGGCCTATCTGCGTGGTGGCCACTTCGACCAGGCGGCCATGCTGGCCTTGATCGAGGAGGTGCTCACCGGCGGCAAGCGGCAGGGCTTCCCTTTGACTCGATTGGTGGCGCACATGGAATGGGCACTGGAGGATCGGCCCGGTGTCGATGACCTGGTGGAGTACGAGACGCGCCTGAACTACATACTCCCGAGGTACCGGGATCCAGTTGTCTGAACGTACGATCTCGCCAAGTTTGGCGCAGGCGTCGTGATGGACATCCTCCGGACTCACCCCATGGCGGTGATCGGCGGCGTTCTCCAGGAGAACCCCTTCTTCATTCCACCCGACCAGTTCTTACGCGAGCTGCGCGAGCGGGCCGCCAATGCGACAGGAACCTGAACGGGACAACTTCCCGCTCGAATCAGCGGATCTTACGGTGGCGGCGCCGGGGGATGCCGCCGCCCTTCGCAGCCACCTCCGCGATCTCGTCGCCCTCTTCGCGTTGCCCGCCATGTGGAGCGGCTGGGACGCGGCTCGGGTCGTGGAGGCACTCCTCGACGTGCTGTCGAGCATGCTCCGCCTCGATCTGGCCTACATCCGGGCGACCGATCAGGCCGGGAGCAGATCCCTGGAAGCCGCTCGCGTGGAAGGACGGCCGGACCTGGGGAGCCACCCCCGGGAGATCGCGGGCCTGTTTGTCCGGTGGCTGACGGAGGGAAAGCGGAGGCCGACCTTTACCCTTCCCCACCCCTCGACGGGTGAGCTGCTGCACGCCACCCAGATCGCGCTGAGCCTGGAAGGGTATAGCGGCGTGGTCTTTGTCGCCTCGAGGCGCTCGGGCTTCCCCACCTCGCGCGAGCTGTTCCTGTTGCAGAGCGCCGTCACCCAGGCGGAGATCGCCCTGCACAATGCGGTGCTCATGACCGCCCTCCATCAGTCCCTCCAGCGGGAGCAGGCGGCACGGGCCGACGCGGAGGCGGCAACCCGTGCCAAAGACGAGCTGAACGAGGAGCTCGAGCTGCGGGTCGTCGAACGGACCAGACAACTGCGCAACAGCGAGGAGCGCTGGCGGGCGGTGTTTGAAAACTCGGCAGTGGGCATAGCCCTGGGCGACCTTGGGGGCCGCTTCCTGGCCGCGAATTCCGCCTATCAGAGAATGCTGGGTTACTCCGAGGAAGAACTCCGAGCGTTGTCGTTCATCGACATCACGCACGAAGACGATCGTGAAGACAACTGGCGGCTCTTCACCGGGCTTCTCAAGGAGCAGGAGCAATACTTCGTCCTCGAGAAGCGTTACCGCCGCAAGGACGGCAACCTGATCTGGGTGAACATCCACGTTTCTCTGGTCCCGGGCACGGTGAGCATCGACCGGTTTTCCCTGGCCCTCGTCGAGGACATCACCGAGCGCAAGCGGGCAGAAGAGGCCCTGGGCCGACTGAACCGGACCCTGCAGACCCTTTATCAGTGCAACCAAGCCCTCGTCCACGCGACCGAGGAGTACGAACTGTTGCAGTCCGTCTGCCGGATCCTCGTTGAGGTCGGCGGCCTTCGGATGGCGTGGGTCGGCTACCGCGAAGTCGACGCGAAAAAGACGGTTCGTCCGGTCGCTCGAGCGGGATACGAGGACGGATACTTGGAACGAGTGAGCATTACGTGGGCGGATACCGAACGGGGACAGGGTCCCGCTGGCACAGCCATCCGGACCGTCCGAGCCTGCTGGACCAAGAACATTCAAACCGACCCGAGTATGGCTCCTTGGCGCGCCGAGGCGCTCAAGCGCGGCTACGCTTCGTCCATTTCGCTTCCGTTGATATCTGGCGGCGCAGCCTTTGGCGCGCTCACCCTTTACGCCGACGAGCCGAATACCTTTAACGAACGCACGCTCGAGCAGTTCACAGAGCTGGCGAACAACCTGGCGTACGGAGTGATGGCGCTCCGCACGCGCGACGAACGGAGGAAGGCGGAGGAAGCCTTACAGGCGATGCGGGCCGAGCTCGCCCATGTCACCCGGGTGACCACCATGGGAGAGCTGGCGGCTTCGCTCGCCCACGAGCTGAACCAACCGCTGGCCGCCGTCGTCACGAACGGCGGTGCCTGCCTGCGCTGGCTCGGTCGCGACCCGCCCAATCTCGACGAAGCGGCGGAAGCGGTGAGGCGCATCATGCGGGACGCCACTCGGGCTAGTGACGTGATTGCGCATACGCGCGCACTCCTGAAGAAGTCTGGCGGGGAGAAGATCCCGCTCGACATCAGGGAGCTGATCCGCGAAGTCCTGGTCCTGGTCCACCAGGAGGTGCGGCGGCATCGGGTCCTGCTCCAAGAGTTCCTGGCGGAGGACCTGCCGCCCGTTCTGGGCGCTCGGGTCCAGCTCCAGCAAGTGGCCCTCAACCTGATCATGAACGGCGTCGAAGCGATGGCGGACGTGGCGGACGAGAGCCGGGAGCTGGTGATCCGGGCGCAGCGCCACGAGTTCGACGACGGCCCCGGCGTTCTCGTCGCGGTGCNGGACGCCGGGATCGGGTTGGCAGAGGAGAACCTCCACCTCCTCTTTGAGGCCTTCTACACGACCAAGTCTCACGGTCTGGGGATGGGGCTTTCGATCAGTCGGTCGATCATCGAGGCGCACGGGGGACGGTTGTGGGCCACGCCGAATGCCGGCCACGGGGCGACGTTCCAGTTCGTCCTCCCGGCCCTCGGCCACCCGGTGTCATGAGCGCCGAGGACCCCATCGTCTTCGTCGTCGACGACGATCGGGCGGTTCGCGAAGCGACCAGGAGCCTCATCGCGTCGATCGGGCTCCGGGTCGAGACGTTCAGGACGGCGCAGGAGTTCCTGAGGGGCAAGCGTCCGGATGGGCCCGGGTGCCTCGTCCTCGATGTGCGCTTGCCCGGGTTGAGTGGCCTCGATCTCCAGCGCGAACTCGCCAAGGCGGGAACCCCGATCCCGATCATCTTCATCACGGGTCATGGCGACGTGCCGATGTCGGTGCAAGCCATGAAGGCCGGGGCGGTGGAATTTCTCACGAAGCCCTTCCGTGACCAGCAGCTGCTGGACGCCATTCAGCAGGCGATTGACCGCGACCGCGCGGAGCGCAGCCGGAGGACGGAGTTGGCTGAGCTGCGCCGGCGGTACGAGGCGCTGACGCCGCGCGAGCGTGAGGTGATGGCCCTGGTCGTCGCGGGCCTCCTCAACAAGCAGATCGCCGCCGAGTTGGGCACCAGCGAAATCACCGTCAAGGTCCATCGCGCTCAGGTCATGCACAAGATGCGGGCCGAGTCCCTGGCGGATCTGGTGAAGCTCGCCGAGCGACTGGGGGCGCCCGCAGCCCGGGATTAGTCCACCTATACCAACGTATATCTAGGCAGTCCGCCTCGCGCCCGTTACGGTAGTGCTCGTCATGGGCCAGGATCATCTCGTCGCCGTCGTTGATGATGACGAATCCGTTCGGCAGGCGCTGGAAGGCCTCTTCCGGTCGGTCGGACTTCAGGTAGCAGCCTTCGCTTCGGCNGAGGACTTCCTACGGTCCCATCACCTGCGGATCACCGGATGCCTGATTCTCGATCTGCGGATGCCAGGCATGGGGGGACTGGAGCTCCAGCAACGGTTGGCCGGGGAGGGTCACCGAATCCCGATCATCATCCTCACGGCCCATGGCGACGAAGAAGCGCGCCCCCGGGCCTTGGGAGCCGGCGCAGTGGCGTTCCTGCGCAAGCCGTTCGACGCAGAAGCCCTGCTCAGCGCGGTCGGGGCAGCACTGAGGAACCAGGGAGGTGCAGGCCGTGGAACTCAGTCAGCTTGACACGATGCCGATGAGAGTCGATCGCGATCGCCAACTCGTGGAAGCCCTGCGGCTCCGGGAGCCGACCGCGGCGGAGCGTCTCGTCGCCGCGTACGGGGACCGTGCGTACCGCTTGGCGACCGGCATTACGGGAAGCGCGCAGGACGCCGAAGAAGTCGTGCAGGACGCGTTCTGGAGCGTGGTCCAGAGGATCGACACGTTCAGAGGGGAATCGGCCTTCAGCTCCTGGCTCTACCGGATCGTCGCCAACGCCGCCTATCAGAAGCTACGTGGCCGGCGGAACAGACGGAGGGACGTCTCGTTGGACGAGGTGCTGCCGTTTTTCGATGGGCACGGCCCGCACGGCGAGCCCATCCCCGACTGGTCGGCGAGCGTGGACGACCCGTCCCTCCAGGCCGAGCTGCGGGTGGCACTGACCTCGGCGATCAACGAGTTGCCCGTGGACTACCGCACCGCACTGGTCCTCCGCGATGTCGAGGGGTTGTCGCATCTCGAAATCGCACAGGCCTTGAGCCTGAGCGTTCCCAACGTGAAGTCTCGCGTGCACCGCGCCCGGTTGTTTCTCCGGAAGCGGCTGGAAGACGCCATGACCACGGTGGGCAGCAACCATCGCGGCTCGACCGACATCGTAGACGTGCGCGTGCCGGCCGCGCGCGGCGCCTGACGGACACGGAGCGACTCGTCGAAGGTGGCAGGCGTGGAATCGACGTGCCTCAGGCCGGGGAGGGGGTTGCATGAGGGCGATACGACGATGGGACCGCTGGCGATGACGCCCGTGGCCGATCGCGTCCCGACCGACGTCGCGATTGGCGGCCTCCCCGAGAGCAGGCTCCGACGTGTGACGGAGTACATCCAGAACAATCTGCACCGGGAGCTCCGACTCGCGGAGTTCGGTGCCCTGGTGCACATGAGCCCCTATCATTTCGCGCGGCTCTTCAAGCAAAGCACAGGCGTACCGCCGCACCGATTCCTCGTTCGCCGACGGATCGAGCGGGCGGCTGCATTGCTGGCTCAGGCGTTGCCGATCGGCGAGATCGCACGGTCGGTGGGTTTTCGGACGCCGAGTCACTTCGCGACGACATTTCGGCGCATGACCGGCATCACGCCGAGTGGGTACCGAAGCGGCGGGGAGGCTGGTGCGCGACAAGGCAGTACCGTGATCATCCTTGAGCCTCGGCGCGTGTGGGCGGGGGAAGAATTCCCCCGCCCACATTGACGTTACTGCGTTTGGATGCTGTCGGGACCGGTCGCCTCATCCGCCCACGCAACGGCGGCGCCGCTGAGCGCCACCAGAGCCAGCAGCAGAGCGATACTCAACCTCTTCATATCACTCACCCCCTCCTCATTCCTTGGGCCGAGAATGAGGGAAGAAAAGATGCGCAGGTAGCAGCCGCAACCTTGCGACCTCGATGGTCATCTCAAAGGAGAGTAGGAGATCGTTAGGCTCGTAAGGGGGCAGCTTGACATGTCGAGACGGATCATTTCGGATCACACGCTGATCGGCGCGCTCCTGTTGCTCGCGCAGCTCGGCAGCGGCACGCCAGGCTCGGGTCCCCTGGGGGCGCTCGAACGCTCGGTGACGCGACCGCTGCCCCAGGCGCCGGCGCCGACGGTGCGCCAGCCTTCGGACGTGTGGGTCCCCGACCGCTTCCTGAGCGATCCGGCGCACGGCGGCACCTCCGTCGTGCCCGGCCACTGGGAGCGCCGCCTCTCGGATGGCGAGTACTACGCGCCGCCGTCGACCGTCTGCAACGCCGTCAGCGGATGCTCGACGGTTCCCGCCGGCGAGCGTCCGTCCCCGGACACGCGGATGGGACCCTGAGTGCCCTGCTGCGCTGATCGACGCGCGGTCGCGTCGTGGTCACCCTCTTCAGTTCGTTGCTCGTCGTCGCGCTCGCCGAGATGGGCGACAAGACGCAGCTTGTCGCGTTGTCGCTGGCCTCCCGATACCGTCGGCCGTGGACTGTGATGCCGGGAACTATCTGTCGGCCATCGTGCCGATGAGGTGGATACGACGGGTGGCGGCGGCGATCTTTTCATCTTCGGCATCATCGTGATCCTGACGGCGCTTCGGTTCTTTGAGCCCCCTGCGAAAGCAGCGCAGGCCAGCTTCAGCCATCGAGAGCGGCGCGAATCCTGCCAGCCCGCGCTCTCATCTGAAACGGCGAGGGCGGCCAAGGCTTCCGCCCCTGCAACCAATGGCAGCCCGGGGGACGTCTAAAGTGAGGGAGGAAGGATCATGACCGAGAGACAGGAAACGCCAACGGTGATCGAGCGCGCCCGTCCACTGGCCATCCAGCACGCCAAGGAGCTCCAGCACTACGGGACGGTGGCCAGATTGCCCATTGCGCTCGACGCTTCGGTCTGCGGCGCCAGTGTCGACAATCTCAACCAGGTCGTGGCCGACACCATGACCCTGCGGGACATGTACAAGAAGCATCATTGGCAGGTCAGTGGGCCAACGTTCTATCAGCTCCACCTGCTCTTCGATAAGCACTTCAACGAGCAGAGCGAGCTGGTGGACTCCATCGCAGAGCGGATCCAATCGCTGGGCGGCGTGAGCATCGCCATGGCCCACGACGTGGCGGAGGTGACGCTGATCCCGCGCCCGCCCCGTGGCCGCGAGGAGGTCCCGGTGCAGATCTCCCGGTTGCTCCATGCGCACGAGATCGTCCTGAAGGAGGCCCGGGCGATGGCACGGCAGGCGGCGGAGGCGGGCGACGACGGCACCAACGACCTGCTGGTCAGCGACGTGATACGGACGAACGAGTTGCAGGTGTGGTTCGTCGGCGAGCACCTCGTGGACACACCGCTGGTAGAGCACGAAGATTCTTTTCGAGTGAGCTGACGTGACGTCGAACCTGAGCCCGTGTCGGGAAGCCTGGAAGAGACAACGATGAGCGATTCAGTAAGGCTCGCGCCTGGCACGCATCTGCCGCTAGGGCGGCTGGTGCTCTGTCTCGATTGTGACGAGTGCTTCGAGATAGGCGCCGATAGGTGCCCGGCCTGTGGCAGCCACACCTGGGCCCCGCTCGCGTGGTTTCTTGGAGCCGCGCCGTCAGACCGGTCGGAGGGATGTCTGACGGACTCAGGCGTTCCGAACGCAAGCGACCTCGCGCGAGCGGCCTTGAGGCCAGGGACCGCTAGGAGGCGGATGTGAGCTTTACACGGCTTCAAGTCTTCGCGATGGCGATGGGCTGGCCCCTCTTGCTTTCGGCGCCCGTGCTCGCGCAACAGGCCCCGCGGCCCGAGGGCGGCGGAACACTCGAGATCAAGCAGGGCGAGATCCCGAGTTCGAAGGATCGTCGGCCAATCGTCTATCCGGCGCCCCAGTCCAAGGAGGAAATCAGCGAGGCCGAGCGCCAAGTCGAGGATCTCGAGGCCAAGCAGCCCCCAGAGCGGCTCCTGGATGAGACGAAGCCGTCGACCCTACAACGACCCGACCTGGGCTACGACGTCACGACCGGGATTCAGGAGAAGGCGATTCAGAACGCGTTGCCTCGCTAGGCACACCACGCCTTGCGGATTCTTGCGGGAATCTTCTGGTCGCCTGCCGTTGTGACCGGTCTGCCCTCTAAGAGGGTGGACGGAAGCTGAAGGCTGTGAGTTGATCTACGAGGCCAAGGGGTTGAGTCCGGGCGAGGCGGAGACGATGGTCAGGCACCTGCTCGCCGATCGGGCGACCGCCATCGATGCGCTGACCCGCGAGGAGCTGGGCGTCGACCCGAAAGAGTTCGGTGGCTCGGCGTGGGAAGCGGCGGTCACCTCGTTCGCCCTGTTCGCGATCGGTGACTCCGCGGCGTCCGCTTCTGACCTGCCCCACCTGGGGGACTAAGTCGCGGCGCTCGCGCACACCGCGGTCCCTCGTCGCCAAGCGACGTTGGGCTTCTTCGCGGTCGCGTCGAGGCGCTGCCGCTCGACTACGCGGGGAGAGGTGCACTCCGTCCAGGCCGGCATGGCTCTGGCCGGAGGAATGAGTGGCGCTGTACCAGTCACGGGGAGGAGACGGGCATGCACATGACTGCCGCCACATTGGGCCTGGCTACGGCGACATTTCTGGCGTCAGCCGTCGAGTTCGTCGAAGCGTTCACGATCGTCCTGGCCATGGGGCTCAGCCGGAGTTGGCTGGCCGCCCTGACGGGGACCGCCGCCGCCCTGTTGGCGTTAACCGCGGTAACGGCGGTAGCAGGCGTGGCCCTGATCCAATGGGTCTCCGAGTCAGTGCTCCAACTGGTGATCGGCACGCTCCTGCTCCTCTTCGGCCTGCAGTGGCTGCGCACCGCCATCCTTCGCGCGGGCGGCCTCGCGACCTTGCACGACGAGCGAGCGGCGTTTCGTGCCGAGCAGGAGGCGGCCCGCCTGGCCGGGCACCAGGTGCGCCTGGGACTGGACTGGATTGCCTTTGTCGTCTCGTTCAAGGGCGTGTTCCTCGAAGGGCTGGAAGTCGTCTTTATTGTGATCACCTTCGGGCTGTCGGCTACCCGGTACAACCCTCACGGCCTGCTGGTGGCCAGTGGCAGCGCCGTCCTGGCGGGCCTCTTAGTGGTCGTCGTCGGGGTCATCGCGCGCCGTCCGCTCTCCGCCGTCCCCGAGAACACGATGAAGTACGCGGTGGGGCTGCTCCTGACCAGCTTCGGCACTTTCTGGGCGGTCGAGGGATTGGGATACTTCGGCAGCGGTGAGAGCCTGACGTGGCCCGGTCAGGACTGGGCGATCCTTGGGCTCGTGGTCGGGGGGCTCGGCCTATCCCGACTGGCCGTGGCGGGGCTGCGCCGCACGTCCGAGACTCCACGCATTGCAGGTTAATCAGGGGGCCGACGACATGCGCTTACTCGTCAGCTTCTTGAGATTCTGGTACGACTTCATCGTCGGCGACGCTTGGGAGATTGCAGCCGGCATCGTGGCCGTCCTGGGGATTGGCGCAGGGCTGCTCCGCACCGATGGGGTTGACCGTGCCTTCATCCCGCTTGTGGTGGCCCTGGGCGTCGGCCTCGTGTTGGGAGGCAGCCTTCTGGCTGAGGTGCGCCGCCGTCGTCGGGCCGGACGTTAGCGACTTCACTTGGCTGGTGGGGCTAGAGAGGGTAATCCGCGGGATGACGGGGAGTTGGGATGACGACAGGGGAAAAGCCGCGCTGGTCGACGGCGCAGCGGTCGAGAGGGTGTTCCGCGGACCCGACGGGATCCTCGCCGGTGGGCGCCCAGGTGCGACCTGCATCGATCCGACCCGCGAGGCGGTCCTCGTGGTGGCGGCGGAGGTCTGGGCCCCGGTCCGCTGCCCTACATCGCGAAGTTGATCCGGGCGCCGGCGAACGCTCTGGCTGCCCCCGCACCATTGGCGAAGAACGATCCTCTGCCATTCGCACTCCTGGCGCTAACGGGCGTCACGGGGCTCGTTGATGCGGTCAGCTTCCTCGGACTCGGCCATGTCTTCACAGCGAACATGACCGGCAACGTTGTCTTCCTCGCCTTCGCCGTGGCCGGAACGCCTGGACTCTCCATGGCTCGGTCATCGACTTCCCTGGTGGCATTTCTGGTCGGCGCAGCTCTCGGCGGTCGTCTCGGGGTTGCAATGGCCGCCGCCAGTCGGCGTCGCTGGCTCCTCACAGCCGCAGTGTCCGAAGCCCTACTGCTTGTTATCGCAGCGATCGCCTCGATCGGGTTCGATATCGGTTCTGCAACTCCCCCCAGCCGCGTTTACACAGTGATCGTCCTGACGGCCCTGGCGATGGGCCTGCGCAACGCGACCGTGCGGCGACTCGCCGTCCCCGACCTGACGAC
>JGI25382J37095_10000180_pt1 | contig 13160 bp, 5 predicted proteins | sample GraSoi013_1_40cm_3_FD_37095 | JGI IMG/M metagenome (IMG submission 37095)
GAGCCGCCGCCGCAGCACGAACACCGCCGCCACCGCGAGCGCGTAGAACGGCCAGATGCCGATGATGAACTGGTCGGCGAGCTCGGTGAACTTCCGCACCAGCACGAACACGGCGCCGAGGCATCCGGCGAGCACGATCGCCCCCGTCGGCGCCCCCGTCCGCGGGTCCACGCGCGCGATCGCCTTGGGAAATACGCCGTCCTCCGCCATGGCAAAGAAGATCCGCGGCGCGGTCATCATGGAGCCGTTGAGCGTACCGAAGGTGCTCACCGCCACCGCCGCCGAGACGGCGACGAGCCCCGCGCCGCCCAGCAGCAGCCGAGCCACGTCGGCCGCGACGAGCTCGGCGCCCTTCATTTGCTGGATCGGGATGAGACTGAGGTATACGAGGTTGGCCGCGAGGTACAGCGCGACGACGCTGCCCGTGCCGATGAACATCGCGCGGGGGAGGTTACGTTGCGGGTCTTTCACCTCCCCGCCGACGAACGCGAGATCGCCCCACCCGTCGTACGCCCACAGGATCGCCACCATGGCGAGCAGGAACGGCGACACGCCCACGGACGCCCGCTGCGCCAGCATAGGACCGGGCGCGAGCCCCTGCCCACCACCCAGCGCGAAGCCCAGCAGGACCAGCGCCGTGAGAGCGCCGACCTTCAACGCCGTGCTCACGTTCTGCAAGATCGCGGCGCGATGGATGCCCACGTAGTTCACCACGGCCACGATCCCGACGTACGCGGCGGCCAGGAGCTGCTCGGCGCGGATCGCCTGCCCCGCGACCGTCACGACCGTGCCCGCTGGATCCACGCCGAGCACCCGGAGCGTGTACGCCGACGAGGTGATGGAGATCGCGCCGTAGGCGCCGGGGCGGATGATCAACAACTCGCCCCAACCGAACAGGAAGGCGGGAAGCGGGCCGAACGCTTCACGGATGAACACATAGATCCCGCCCGAGCGCGGGAACATCGCCGCCAGCTCCGCGTAGGTGAGCGCCCCGCACAGCGTCACCGCGCCGCCCAGCACCCAGCTGAGCAGGAACAGCGGCACGTCGTCCACGCGGTGCGCGATCGAGGCGGGGGTGCGGAAGATCCCGCTGCCGATAGTCGAACCGATCACGACCGCGACGGCGCTCCAGAGGCCGAGGCGGCGCGGGAGGCGCTCGCCCCAGCGGTCGGGAGCGGGCCGAGGTGCGGGTGCGGACATGAGGTGCCGAATATACATTTTCGAACCCATGACGCGACGCTTCGCGCCGCTCGCCTGGAGCGCCGCCGCCTGCACCTACCTGCTCATCATCCTCGGCGCCATCGTCCGGATCACCGGCTCCGGGATGGGGTGCGGGGAGGATTGGCCGCTCTGCAACGGACGCCTTCTCCCGCCCCTCGAGCTCCACGCGGTCATCGAGTTCGCCCACCGTCAACTGGTCGTGCTCGTGAGTGTGCTGGTGCTTGCCCTGGCCGGCTATGCGTGGTATCTCCGGAAGACGAACGGAGCGATCGGGAACGCGCCAGACCGGTCGGCCTTTGTCGCCCTCGGCCTGCTCGCCCTCCAAGTCGCCCTTGGGGCCGTAATCGTGAAGTTGGCCCTGCCCCCCTTGCGGATCGTACTGCATCTGGCCATCGCCATGCTGATCCTCGCCACGCTGATCGTGGCAGCAAAGCGGGCCCCACCACTGACCCCGGGCGCAAGCCCGGGGCTCCTGGGGATATGGAGAGCCCCGGGCTCGCGCCCGGGGTCAGTGGCGCTCGTCCTGGGATTCGTCACCGTCCTGCTCGGCGCGCTCACGGCCAACCTGGGGGCGGCGTCGGCGTGTCTCGGGTTCCCGCTGTGCAACGGACAGATCATCCCCGACGGGAACTACCTGCAGCACATCCACTGGATCCACCGGCTGCTCGCCTTCACCCTGTTGGGGTACACGGTGTGGTGGGCCATCCGCACGCGGAGCCGTGGGGCGTGGGGCGTGGTTGCCCTCGTCACGCTCCAGATCGGCGTCGCCGCCGCGGTGGTGCTGTTCGGGCTCCCCCGGCCGCTGCAGGCGCTACACGTGGCCGTCGGGGCCGCTGTGTGGGGGGGGTTGGTGGTGGCAGTGGTGGGCACGCATCAAACGCCACTGCCACCTGGTAGAGCCGGCTGGTGACCGGAAGGCCCGCTAGGGTCGTCTCGTAATCGTAACCCGGAGGTTTCTTGGTGGCGTCGTCCCCGTGGGGTTGAACGTGGTCCGACGCTCTATCACGAGGAAGTGCGTACCCGCCGGGAACGTGAAGAAGAACGACTCCGGCTTCTTGGCGACCGTCGTGGTGCTCTTTTGCTTCCCGGCGGTCCCGGACTCTGGCGTGGTGCCACAGCTGGCCGTCTGCACCGTAGCCGCCGTGCAGGCAAAGATGTCGAGGTCCGTGAGCTCCGCAGGAGTCCCGTCCCAGTCCAGCAGGAACTTTATCGTCATCGTATCGGCCAGCGTGAACTGGTAGAACATGCAGGGACCCTGGAATCCCGTCACCGCGGCGTCGGGGCAGATCGCCTTGTTGTCCCGCTCAAACAGGTTCGTGATCATCGGCAGCTTCGCGCCGTCGCTGGCCGGCAGAGCCAGGGTTGGTGCAGTGGTCGCGCTGCTGTCCCCGATCCAAAAGTCCCCCGTCTGAGTCACGGTACCCACCGTATTGAGTGAGTACTGGTTGGTCGCGATGTAAGTCGGGGCGATGCTGTCGATCTTGAGGCGTCCCGCATCGGCGAACGGCGCAATCACCGTCAACAAATCCGCCGTCTTGTTTGCCACTGCGCCGACCACGCCGTTTCCGAATGTCACCACGGGACTACTGGAGAACTTCAGTAGTGATGTGGACGTAATGGTGATCGTCGAGCCGCCCGCGGGAGTGAGGTTCGAGATCGTCCCGTCGAAGACGATCGGCGCAATGTTCGCAGTGTCCACCACCGACAGATTGCCACCAGAGGCCTGAGCCACCTGAATCAGCGACCGACCGGGCTTGAGCCCCGTGACAGTGAAGCGCTGGCGCGTGCCGTTGGGATCCGGATTGACCGGGTCGAGAACCACCGTGGCCACGGTTGGGTCGCTCGAGGTCGCCGTGAACGTAGCGGGCACGGGGTTCAGCAAGGCGTCATAGACAGCCGCGAGAAACGAGCCGTTAGCGCCGACACTCGCGACGACGGGGTTGGGGTTGGCGATGATGGTCCTGGCGCCGCCCGCATTTGACGCGGTCGGGTCCTCTTTGCACGAACCGACCAAAGTCGCCACTGCCAACGCACCAATGATTCCGGATAGACTTCTATTCATGCGGACCTCGCTGGATGAGAGTCTGCACCTGCTCACCTCAGAACCGTTCTGCGTCCTCGACCGCTTCCGCTCCCAACAGCTCCTTCCAATTCGGCCGGCTCGGCTCGCGCCGCTCGTTCGTCCAGATCAACGCGTAGTTCCCAAACCGCGTCACGTCGTAGAAGACGAACTTGCGCGCCCGCGTCTTCGTATACTTCCACACCTCATACGGCGCCGTGCTGCCGGCCTGCGGCCGGTTTAGTGTCTCGTCGGGCGCGCCGTATCGGATGAAGATCCGTCCGCGATCCGTGCGCCACCCCGGTATCTCCGCCGCGCCGCCTTCGCGGAAGCGCCGGTTTGCCTCCGCAATCCCGCCGTAGAAGCGCTCTTCTTCTTCGTTGCGCGGCGTGCCGGGCGTCGGATCGCGTCGCGCCCAGAACTTCCGCAGGAAACTCCGCTTCCCCTCCAGCGTGAGCGATGGATAAATCCCCTGCTCATCCTCCGACATCAGGTAGATCAGCGGCGCGTATAGGCTGTCGAGCTGGCCCTCCACTAGCGTCATGAACCGATCCGCCACCCGGGCCACCGGCGCCGCGGCGGCGATGGCAGCCTCGGTCGCGAAGCCCGTCATGCCGAACTCGGCGCTCCGCACCAACTCCTTCCCATTTACCGTCACGCTCACGTCGAGCCGGTAGGCGCCCGGGGGCAGTCCGCCCAGATCGAGCATCCCGCGCGTCACCCCACCTTCCGCCCCGAGCGGCAGCCGCTGGGACGGCGTCGCCACGATCTGCGCCCCGCTGGCACTGCGCACCCGCGCCACCGCACTGGCCGTATCGGGGCGCCCCGGGTAGAGCTCGAGATAGTACCCGAGGTTCGCCTGGTCCGGGGTCAACGACGGCCGCCCCGACGTCTCGACGAACAAGTCCCCCTTGCGGAGCTCCCCAGGCCGAGGCACGGTATCCGCCGAGCCGGCCGCGACCCTCATCCGGGCGGCGAGCAGCAAGTCGGACGCTGGCGGCGGCGCGCCGAACGTGCTCACCTCGGCCCGCGCCCGGGACACGCGGCCCGTAGCCGAGTCGGTCACGACCACGTCGACCACATAGCGCCCGCGCGGCGCGGCGAACGCGAAGTGCTCGACTAGCGACGCCGCGGGCACGCCCAACAGCGACTGCGGCACGGCCTGCGACCACGCCTGCGACGTCAGCTCGGCGCCCGCGCTGTCGTGCACCGCGACCGCCACCCGATACGCGCCGCCGCCGCCGGCTCCGCCCGGTCCGGCGGTCAGCGCGCTGACCGCAGAGACTGGCACCCGGCAGAACGCGTCAACCAGCGTCAGCGCGTTCGCGCTGCGATAGAACCGTGCGACGCTGACCTGCACGGTGCCGGGTTCTTGCGCCAGCACCGCCAGCCCTACCACGACCGCACAGCTTGCTAGCACTCCGCTTGCCTGCACCTGCATCACTGTCCGTCGCCTGCGGCGCCTTCCTACCAGCCGACGCTGAAACTCAGGAAGTTCGTTCCGCCCAGAACGCCCAGATCGCGCCAGGCGTAGTCGAACCCGAGCCGGAGGTTCCCTTTCCCATACGCGAGCCCGCCGCCGACCGCGATGCCGTCCTTCGTGAAGCTGCCGGAGCTTTGGGCCGTCGACAGACCTCCAAAGCTGACGTCGTTCACATTGTTGTCGGGCTGGATCGTGTAGCTCGCCCGGGCCGCCAGCGAAAACCCTGAGTTGCCGATATTCGCGCTGGACACCTCCAACCCGCCACCGGCGGCCGGCTTAGTGTCGTTCGGCTGCGTGAACTCGCCGAGCACCGTGACGCGGTTCTGGCCTTGGCTGAGCAGGTCGAGCGCCGCGCTCACGCGGAACAGCACCGGGAGGTCCCATCCGGAGGCGCGCAGCCGCGAGGGCTGCGGCTCCTGGGGGACCTCGGGCGTCCCGAGCGGTGGCGTGCGGGTGACTCCGGCGTCGAGGCCGGTGCCGTCGTGCTTCAGCTGCGACCCGAGGTTCTCCAGCACGAACGCCGCCCGGATCGGCCGCGTCCCGACCGTCGCGTGGAAGCTCGTCCCGAAATCCACCGCGACCGCGCCGGCTCGCGTTTCGCCCAGCTTATCGGTGATGAACTTGAACGAGAACCCTGCCGAAAAACGGTCGGAGAAGTTCTGGGCGTACGTGCCGGCGAGAAACGTCTCGGCCACGGAGTAGGTGCGGCCGTCGCCGTCAGGCGCGTCCACAGTGTACACGGGCTGGTCCGAGAAGCCGAAGGTACCCGCGCTCAAGCCGACCGATCGGGCGCCGCCCGTGAGAGGAAATGCGATGCCGAGCCACGAATACCGCGTGCCGGCCACGTAGTCGTACGTGGACACCATGACGCCCGGCCGGGGCAGCTGGGCGAGCCCTCCGGGGTTGTAATACAGCGCCGTGACGTCGGTAGCGAGGGCTGCGAAGGCGCCGCCCAAGGCCGCACCGCGCGCCCCCGCACCCAACAGCATGAACTCGCCGGAGGTACCGCCGTACGCGGTGTTGTCATTGCGGGTAGTGATCTGCGCGACCGCAGGCGTGGCCAGTAGCAGCGCCGTCACGATCGCACCCAATTCACGAAAGAGCGACTTCGTCATGGCGAGCCTCCTCACGGTGCGAAGTTGACGACGGTGAAGCGCCCGATCTTGGTCTTTCCATCGGGGCCCTCGAGGTGGTAGAAATAGACGCCCGAGGCCACAAACTGGTTATTGCGGTTCCGCAGGTTCCAGGTTTCCTCACCGGAACCGGCTGGATCGTTGTGCGCTATCACCTGCACGAGAACGCCGCTCACCGAGTAGATCCGGATAAGACAGCGCGACGGAAGGTTCACGAACTTGAGCACTTTCTGGTTGGCGGTGACCTCGTAGGCGTTCGCCACATAGTACGGATCGGGCACCGTGTGCACCTTGCTCAAGTCCCCAGACGCCGTGCTGTCCACGCTGTACTGCTGTTGCACCGTGATTTTGTACGTGAGCCCCGGAGCCAGTGAGGGCCGGACGCTGGGCCCCGTGAACGTGTACGCCGCGCAGGATCGCATCACCGGTCCCAGCTCTGGAGCGCAGGTCGCGGTCATAGACCCCGTCACGGCGCGGAGGTGCCATTTCGTACCGGCTACCGGAATCGCATTCATCTCCAGCAAGAACGCCTCCCCATTGATCATCAGGGCGACGCCGTCCCCATCCCGCACACCGTCCCAATTGAAGTCGAGTGGCTCGAACTGCGCCTTCTTCTCCAGGGTGATACACGGGATGGCCCACCAATCGGGGAAGCAGGTCGGTGGAGTCCCGTAGATGTGGTGGTAGCCGACCACGTTGATGTTGGGTGTCCCAGTGCCATCGTCGATGTCTGTTGCGGGGGCGCTTCCCCCCGCCGTAACCCCGGCGGCCAGGAAGGCGCGGACGTTGATGAAGCCGAAGCCCGTCCCACCGTTCGGCGCGTACGGGAGATTCGAGTGATGAGTTGCGTCGGACACCGAAATACTTGAGTCCGCATTCCAGGTCACGACGAAGTCACCCGGATACCACGTGGTCGCTCCTCCGGCCTGGTAGCCACGGAAGTTGATGCTCGTGGCACCCCGCGGGCCGGCGGCGTCCGCGTTCGTGGTCGGATCGGACACGCGATCCCGATAGGTCTGCGGTGCCCAAATCCGGCCTACCCCGGTGAGCTTCCCGGAATTGTGAGCGCTGTCCGCGTATCCCACGATCGTGGGATCGGGCGGCTCTTGGCCAGCGTCGTCAAACCAGCGGGAATGCGCGAGATAGCGGCTGGTTTCGCGGTTCGACGAACTGCCGACGTTGTACCGCCCGACAGCCAATGAAGCCCCCATCGACGTGAACCTGAGCGGAAGCGTCTGCGCTCCGAACGAAATCGGAATCCGCGTGTTGGAGAGCTTCACCCCGAAGAGCCGGGCTCGCGTCGAGTCGTAGGGCACGATGGCTTGGCCGGCAGCACCGAAATCCCAACTCTGATCGGAGCCGTCAGCGAAGTTCGACTCGGGCAGGAGCACTGCCTTCGTAGCACTGGCGCCGCCTGCGGACACCGTGAGGTACATGGTGGGGCCAGTCCCGAATCCGCTTACGAAACCCGGGAGCACGGAGTCAATGCGCACCGTGATGTCGCCCGGGGGCAACAGCTCAAGGGCACCGACGATCGCCAAGCTTCCGTCATTGGCTGGCGGCATGTTCCCGTTGAACGTCCCTTTCGTCGCATCGATCGTAGGGTAGCCGAGGGCGGAATTGAGCTGGGTTCCATCCCCTCCGTACACGGCCTGCACGAGCGCGACCTGCGAAACCGTGGTGGCGAGCTTGTGGGGTGAGGCGCGTTTCGTGATGCGGGGCGACTCGAGCGACGATGGACCCGACCTGACGGAGTTCACGTCGAACGCTGTGACCGCGTAGAAGTATGTGAACGAGTTTCGAACGTCTTTATCGATGAAGGCAAAGCCCACGCCCGAATTCGTCAGCTGGGGGCACCTGACGTCGCCGCACTGCTGGTTGACCATCAGCGAGTCCGGCTTCAGGTCCAGCACGCCTCCAGTCGCGAGCTTCACCCTCCCCCCCGGCGGAACCTGAACTATGCTGCCAGCAAGCTCGACCGAATTGGATGCAGCGAACGGGGGTACGGTGTCGAAATGGACCGGGCAGTCGGTGTAGACAGCCCGCTCCGGGGCGCAGTTCCCGTAGTCGATCTCCCCCGTGCGGTCCACGAACGTTGTGCCGGAATAGTCAAACTGCGCGACCAGCTGGAGCTGGCTCGACGTACGGCCACGGTAGATGCGATACCCCTCAACATCGAACTGCCGGAAGTTCGGGTTGAAGAGCACGTTCTTGATCTTCTTCGTGGGGTCCGTGGGATCCGGAACGCTGTCCTTGCTGGCGATGGCGAAGAACGGGTCGCCCGTCTGTTCCGTAGCGCTCTTCTGCCAAACGATCGTGACCTGATTGTCGCCAGGGATGAGGTAGAACGTCGGCGCGTCCGGCGCAGACGGCAGCAAGAACCCCTTGTCGAACACCGCCTGGGCGACAAGCGCTTTATCGAGGAGCGACCGCGGCGTGGCGACGACCTCGTCCTGGCTAATCTTGCCGTCGCCATTCAGGTCGNTGTGGGACACCCAGCCCGCGATCTTGTCAATCAGGCGAATCGAATCTGCCGGCAGGGCCGTCAATCCCACCCCGAGGGTCCCGGGCTTGATGTCCACCCCAGAGCCCTGCGCAAAGCCAGACACATTGAGCGGCGCCGCGTTGATGTACGCCACGACGATGCTCGCCGCCTGGCCGGGCCCAAGCGAGAAGGGCCCCGACGCCTGGTAGAACCGCGCATCGCCTTGCGACTGGCCGAGGAAGCAGTAGCGCCTCGCCCGCACTTGGGGCCCCGGGGCCGTGGGATTGCACGGGTTGTCGGTCGGCCCGAGGAACCCCGATAAATAGCGATACAACTGGCGCACGCCGACCGGGTCAGGGAACCCGGTCGCTGAGTTCAAGTTCTGCGAGAACATCGTCAGCCCGACCTGCTTTCCAGTGACGGGATCGACGGGCGAGCGCAAGTACTTGATTCCGATGAACCCAGTCGCCGCCGCGAAGGGCGGGCCAAAGATGTCGGGCGGGAACTGCCAGCCGACGTCAGGCAGGAACGTACCCGTGTACTCGAGGCCGAGGTTGAAGGGAACGATTGCGCTTGCGTAGTTCTGGCTGAAGACTGCCACATCCGCGTCCATGGCCTGCGCGGCGTACACCGAGTCGATCGTGTAGCCGGCGTCCGGGATCTGGATCTTGAACTTGTTCTCGTTTAAGTCCTGGAACTGATCGCCAATCGCTGCGATCTCGGCTTGTAGCGCCGCAGGGATAGTGGGGTTGTTGTACTTCCCGGAAGACGAGCGCGCGCTAACGTTGTAGAACGTGTAGATGACGTAGATGATGTCTTCGTTGCCGCTCGGGAAGTTCCACGCCAGGATGCGCTGATCTACCGCAATCCCAACCGGATGCTCCCGGCCAGTAAGCGCGACCGGGTCCCCTTCCCAATAGCGCACGAACGCGTCCCCTTGCGAGATCGCCTCGCTGCCGATGAGGATGGGGTTGTAGATACCCGGGTCGAGCACTGTCTTGGTGGGCGCCGTGTTCCAAGCCGACACATCGGCGGGAACGATGCGACTGAAGAGCAATGACAGGGGGTTCCCCATCAGCTGATCGCCACGCGCATCGAAGAAAAAGGCGCCAGACGTATCGCCGGACCAGGCGAACCCTGAGGTCCGCGAGATGATGCCGGCAATCTGGAGCCCGGAGTTGAAGATGTATTGGTCCGGCGTGCCTTTGGGCCAGAAGCCGCCGCCCCCCACGGGCGAGCCCGCGAACGCGACGCACACCTCGCCGTCGTTCTTGAGACCGCACTGCTGCCTGTTCACCTCGAACAAATAGCCCGCAGACGAGAACAGGTTCATCGCCCGCGGTCTCGTGGGCTTGATGGGCTTGGCCGCCGCCACCGACGACGCGGCGGTCGCCCCGACGACCAGGAGCGCGAAAAACGCCCGCACCGAACGTATTAACGACGTTGAACGCATGGTCATTGCTCTCCCTCGAGTCAGCAGACTGAGGGGCAGCACCCCGAAACCCGGGATGCCGCCCGCCACCACCGTCTAGAAGTTCAGCTCGAAGCCCACCCGGATATGCCGCGGCTGGCCGTTGAACCGCTGAGGCCCCAGGAACGCATCGTAGAACGCATTGAGCACGCGGTCTTGCTCGGCCGGCGTGTAGATCCCATCGCCGTTGCCGAACCGGGCCTCGACGCGCCTCAGCGACTCGCAGTTGGCCGGGTTGCCCCAACCGCTACACCCGAGCGTAAGGTCGACGGAGCCGTCCTTGGTCAGCGCGCTGGCGTCGCTGGCCTCGCTTGCGATGTTCTGACGCTCCGGACTGAGCGTCTTCTCCTTGAGCAAGCTGTTGGTCACATCGCCTGTCTCGGCATAGACACCCTCGATGTTCTTGAAGTTGAAGACGTTCCGAATGTCGGCGTACACTGTCCAGTCGATCCGGCCGATCCGGAAGCCTTTGTTCACCCGCACGTCCACGTTCTTCGTCCAGGGCAGGATGGAGGCATTCAAGTTCTCCGCTGCCCTGCCGCCGAGCCCGAAACTCAAGTGCGGCACGGTCTGCCCGTCGCCGTTGTTCACCAGCAGGGTGTAAGGAAGCCCGCTGCGCGCGTAGAACGTGACGAATGCGCTTACGTCACGCCCGATCGCCCCGAGCGTGGTGCCTTTCTTCCAGCCGGTCGGGAGGGTGAACCCGAGCGAGCCCACCAGGTTGTGGGTGCGGTTGTCGTCCGTGGGCTGTGCCTGCTCGGGTGGCAGCGTCCGGTCGCCCGTGAGCCCCGAGACCTGACGCGCGAAGGTGTTGAGATAGCTGAACGGGTCGGAGCCCGTGTTCTTAGCGACCTGGAACGTGTAGGCGACCGAAGCGTTGACGTAGTTCGAGACGCGGTAGTCAAGCTTGAAATCGACGCCCTTCGAGTTACCGAAATCCCCATTCGTCAGGACGTTGACGCTGAGCGTCTCCGAAGCCTGCCGCGGGCTGACGTATGGGAGGATGCGAGCTGCATAGTCGGCCACCTTATCCTTGTTGTACGCGGAGACGTCGAGCACCAGGTCCTGGCTGAACGCGTGCCGCACCCCGAACTCGAACAGGATCGTCTTGCCGAACCTGAGGTCGCGGCCGAACACGTCGTTCGAGTTGGTGAACGACAGGTCGTTGTTCACGCCCGTCATCAGGGTGGTGAACTCGGGTGTCTGCACCTGGTGCGAGTAGGACAGCCGGAACCCCGTCTTCTCGGTGATCGGGAACGACACCCTCAGTCGCGGCGACAGCGCCTTGTGGCCGGTCGAGGGAAGGAACACCCGTGCCAATGAGTTGGCGTAGGCCGTGTCGTTCGTGGCCGCGTCCGAATTCCATCCCGGGTCGCTAGAAATGAAGCCCGGCGTTTTCGCGAATAGCGCCTTCGGGTCGTAGTAGTCCCAGCGCACTCCGAGCTCAAGCACCACGTCGCCCAGGTCCAGTCGGTCGGCCGCGAAGAGACCGTACTGGACCGGATGCACGACGTAAGCGTCCATGAAGATCATCCTCAGCAGGCTGCTGCTCCAGTACGACAAGTCGGTTTTCTTGGCGTCGCCGCCCAGCGTGAACCGGTGGTAGCGGTTCGCCTGCCAGTCCACGACCAGCCGCCCGACATAGCGGGTCTCCGAGAGGAACGTCCCTCCGACGTCCATCCCGGTGTTGAAGAACCCGCCGGCCTGGAGTCCGTAAGGGTTGAGCCGACCGTTTTGTGCATTGTTCAAATCGGTGCGGTTGAGGAGCGGGACCGTTTGCCCGTTGGGATTGTTATTGCGAATGTCCCGTATCACCTGGTCGGTGATCGGGAACGGGAACCCCCCGAAGCCGGCGAACTGTAGTGTGCTGAACTCGATCCCCATCATGGGATTCCGCGTGTCGATGTCCGATGCCGGATCCAAAGCCCCGGCGATGGAGCGATCTCGCGCCCACGACAGGTTCAGGTTAAGCGACAGCGCCCGCTCCGCACTGCGTGTCACCTGATGGTTCCAGTTGAGCACCCCGAGCCGTTGCCAGGTGTGCTGACCCTGGAACAGCGCGGGATCGGCGATCCTCCTGCCGGGGTTGAATCGCTGTTGGTTGCCGTTGGCGACCCCGGTGAACCGGACGCTCGAGCCCGAGCCATAGGTGTATTGCAGGTTACCCTGGAGCTGGATCGCAGTCGTCCAGTTCATCGCGAGTCGCCGGCCCTGACAATCGAAGCCGTAGTTGCTCTGGATCGCCTGGGCCAGGGGGTTAGCGCTGGAGCCGAGCTGACCGCAGGGGCCGCTGAACTGCACGAACCGCGGTACCGCCGTCTGCGCCACGTTGCCATCCGAGCCGGTCACCGGCACGATCGTGTCGACGCCGGCGACGATGAACAGAGGGACCGAGTCAGCATCTTTCGCCCGGAAGTCGGAGTTCTGGCCCTGGACCACGGCGGATCCGAACCACCGCAGGTTCTTGATGTTCGGTACCGAGCCACCGAGCGATCCCTCGAAGCGGTTGAAGCCGACGCTGATCTTGTCGCCGAACGGCTCGTCTGTCTCCCCGGAGAAGGAGCCGGAGAGCTTTTCGCCGCCCGCTTTTGTGGTGTAGGCGATGACGCCGGACTGCGCATCTGAGAACTCGACGCCGAGCGCGCCTGTGGTAACAGACGCCTCTTCCAGCGCGTTCGTGCCAACCGTGATGCGCTGCGCCCCGCTGTTGGTGCCGCGCACCGGCGCGCCGTCGATGTAGACGTTCGCTTCCCCCGGCCGGCCGCCGCGGATTGACACACCGGCAGCCGATCCCGACTCCACCACGCCGGGCTGGAAGGTGAGGACTTGGCGGACGTCGTCGATCGGAAGGCTGTGCACGAAGTCGCCCGCCACGGTCGAGCCGGACGTGACCTTGTCACGCGGCACGATCGGATTAGCCGGTCTTTCGATCACGACGGGGGCGATGGCCACGGCCGACGGCGTCAGCTTGACGTTCACCGTCAGCGTGAAGCCTCCCTGCACGCGCACGCCGGGGACTTCGGCGGCGGCATAGCCGATGAAGCGGGCGCGCACCGTGTAGGTGCCCAGCGGCACGTTGTTGATGAAGTAGTAGCCCTTGTCGTTCGTCAGGGCCCCGAAGGACGTGCCGACGATCGTCACCTGCGCGCTCGCGACCGGGCCGCCCTGCTGGTCCGTCACCGAGCCTTCGATTTTTCCTGTCGTCTGTTGCGCGGCGAGCGACGACGCTGCGACCAGCAACGCCACCGCAGACGCGTAACCCAACGCGAGGAAGCGACCGAAGGCGCCTCTCACACGATGAGTCATGG
>JGI25382J37095_10000184_pt1 | contig 13057 bp, 14 predicted proteins | sample GraSoi013_1_40cm_3_FD_37095 | JGI IMG/M metagenome (IMG submission 37095)
ATTTGCCCAGTTTCTGGCATGTCTTGTAGTAGAACTCTGAAAGATTGATGGCCGCGATCGACCCTTGCTTGACATTATTTTCGATTTCATCAAAGTATCTCTTCACTCTCGGGTCTGATACGAAATGTAGGGAGAGGAGTCCGGCATCAAATACGAGGTTTTCTTTCAGCTTCGGGCTTCCTTCCTGTGCTCACGTTCCAGCTCACGTATGCCTTCCCTGACGAGCTTCTCGTGGGCCTTGAACGCGCCTCTCAGCTCGCCTAGAGACCTCACTGGGATGAGGAGGACGCCTTCGTCTGATTCGATGAATTCTAGCTTAGAGCCCTCTCGTATACCGTACCTCTCGCGTATCCTGGCAGGAATGGAAACCATGCTTTTGCTGGTTACAGTCGCAACCTGACCCATTTTGTCCTCACCATGCAAATAGTAGAAAAACCATACAATTAAGGGTTCCGTATGGTTTCAAACCTGGGACCCTGTTGGGATAGGCTACCAGCCCCGATTGCAGTGCAGAGTGAATCTCTAGCGGTGCCTGTGTGCCTACGATGACCTCGTTCCCGGGTCAGGGACTCGTACCCTTTGCCAAGACGGTAAACGGGCATAGGCTGACATCGGCCGACCGAATAGAGTCAGCCGCAAACTCCGGGCTCGTCACACTGATCGACACGGGGGCAGTGTTCATCGCCAGACTTCCCGGCGACTAGACAAATCCTTCCTCTTCATCAGTGGAATGAGCCCCGGATGGACTCAAGGACTGGACGCTTAATCCGTAGTATTCTTTCTTGATGGATCCCTTGAACTGGCATGGTCCCTCGGATGCCTGCGGATGTCATCCCCAACCACTCGGGAACTGTTATTCGACTGAAGGATACGCAATCTATATTGGATTCCTTCGGCGAACAGAAGCGTCAGCGGGCCAGGGTACTAATGCGTGTGTTTTGAGCCCGAATTCATACCACGCATACTGCTAAGCCTCATCCTGTTCGGCTTAGGCACTTCATTCCTGCTATTTGCTGCTCCTGGCTGCGCCTGCCCCGAAGTGACCTCGGACAACCCGTGTCGCCGTCTCCCATCTATCCAGTATGGGAGCTCACGCTTGGAGTATTACTCATAGGCGCTGGCATCTTCGTCTTAGTACTTCCAAGCGACAAACCAATCAGACTGCCTGAAAGCGTCACGTCCACAGATTCCACATCAAATTAGGACTCTCATGCCAGCCACAGAAAAAGATCATGCTAGTTGAACTTGGAGAGCCTTTGAAAAAGAATCGCCGTCTAGACTAGGAATATCCCATCGAGAGACATTACGAATTTCCGAGCGTGTCTAGCCGTTTTAGCAAACGGGGTTATTGTAGGCCCCTGAGTTAGCGTATCTTTGTCCCATCTCCACGTATGCTTGCGACCCGGTCGGTCTGTTTACCGCCTACACGTCCCCACCAATCCAAGACAACCTTTGCTCCACGTCGTCGAGCATTCCGAAGGGGAAGAGTAGGAGGCGAGATAAGGTGACTCTCCCTTTGAAAAGGCTCATCTTTAGCAAGGCTGTCCGTGGAAGTCGGCAACTTAGTTGGACAAATCTGTCTATCCAAGAAAGCTTATCTCTTTAAATCACGTATAGTAGGGTAGAAGGACCGTGAGCCAGGAAACCCTGGCACATCAGGTTTCTTTTGGATTACCACCCCCGGCTCCAAGGGAACCGAACCCGATATGCGGTTCNCACCGACAGCATGAGGAACTTCATCTGATCCATGGGTCCCAAGCAAGGAGTCGAATCCGCCTGGGAATAGGCCTAGCTATCTCTGGCCCGAGAGTCGACGCTAGCACTGTGATCTCCTGCCCTCCACTACCCCAAGGGGCCGTTTCCTGGAGGACCTTGTCAAACAAATCGGTTTCTACCTCTTTATACGAGGGGCCATCATCCTCTTAGCCGGAATATTTCTAGCAGCCTGGAAGCCCAGAACGCGAACCGGGACGGCGGGCTCTCAGGATACGGTACAGGCCTAGTCTCGACCACATTGTCTGTAAACGGGATCGCAGTACATCTGGTAGAACCAGATGGAGTAGTAGAGGATCAGCGCCACGTATGCAGCTGACAGGACTACGCCCGGGCGGACTGTCGCCGTTGTTCGATGCCTTGGCTGCAATAGAGTGACACCAAGGCTTAAGGACGCATTGGAAACCTGAGGTGCTAGAAAGATATCTCTAGGTGATTAGTTTGGTCCCTTCAGCCAGCCTGAGATTCCAAGCTCTCTTATCGTCAGGGATGTTGGGTCGAAGTCGTACGAGCCGTGGACTCCTTTTTCATCGTGGAAGAATATTCTTGGGCGTAGCTCTAGGGTTCCTTTACGTGTTGCTTTTAGAGGAACCTTCACCGTTAGGGTCTTGAGATAGTCTAGTCTCTTGCCCTTCATGTCGAAGGTATTGTTCTCGACGGGATAGCTTGTCTTCTGACGGATTAGCTCGAGTCCTTCCTCAACGATATTCTCTAGTCTGGTGAGTGTTGCGGGAGTCTTGCCCACGTTTGCAATCTCAAGCTCTAGCGTGAGCTCGGATCCGATGGAGACGTTTCGCTGCGAAAGATTGGGGTTTCCAACGATGTTGGCTGCGTCCACTCGTTCCAGTCCGAAGGTTTTCTCGCGGACGAGTGATACTGGTGCTACTGCGACTCCTGTGAGGGCCGGTGTCTGTGCAAGGGCTTCGATGGGGCTCATCAGGAGTTCCATGTCCTCCCGTGCTCGTTTCAACAATTGGACTGCTTGGTCTCTCTTGACTGTGAAGCCTGCTTGTCCGTAGAGTCTCGCGGCTAGCTCTAGGTGTTTCTCGGCGAGTTGGAAGAGCTCTGTTTTACGTCTGGAATCTCTCTCGACGGCCGCGTCTGTTAGGTATACAAGTGCGTCGAACAGTTTTCCGGTGGCGCGGGTCCAGTCCGCAGCGTTTTGTAGACCGGCGGCTTGGTAGTAGTCTGTTGCTGTTTCGAGTGATTTCTTGATTTCGGAGTAGAGTTGGGTGTTGCGGGTGCGTCGGAACCGTGTCCCGGCCTCTAGGGCTTTGCACATTGACGAGCTGGCAAGCGCTAGGAGTCGGAAACGTTTCCTGGGTGTGATCTTTTCGACTCTGCTGAACAGGTCGGACGCTTCGGCGTAGAGTTCTGGTGAGGCGCCTGTCTCAGCCTCTTTCATCTCTGCCCAGGCGTGGCATGACAGTGCTAGTGTTTCGAGTTCCCATCGGGCTTGATCGGTCTGGCTCTCGGATGCTAGCTCTTGGAAGCGTTGGCTTGCGGAGCGGTATCTTGCAGAGCTTCCTTCCTCGTCGCCCTTCTTGTCGAGTATTCGGGCCTCCTCTAGTTCTGCTCTGCCTAGGCAGTATCTTTCGCGGCTGCGGGTGATCTCGACCCATTTCTGGAGATCTTGCCTCTCTTGGGATGCTGGGTCTTGGGCGAGCAGGTTCTCTAGTTCGGTCTTTGACTGTCGGAAAGCTTCGACTGCTGTCTTGAACGACTCGATTGAGGCCTCTGGTTCTTCCTGGCTGCTGTGAGCCTCGCCCTTCTCTAGGAGAGAACATGCTTCGTAGTGTTTGGAGAAGTGGGTTCTGGATTTGGATGCTTTGAGGATGTGTGCTGCTTTTGCATAGTTTTCGCCGGCGGCCACGTAGTGTTCGTCTTGGTGATGGGAGCGGGCTTCGCCAATGTTGGACCAGGCCTCCATGTACGACGCAAGCTCGGTCAAGACGAATGATAGTGCTGGGATTTTCTGTGCGGCGAGCCTGTAGTCCTCGGCTGCTCTCCTGAAGGATTTCGAGGCTTCCTTGTAGTCGCCTGCTGACTCGACCTTACCGGTCGCATCATTCACGTAGTCGGATAGTCTCCATCCTTCTCTTTCTTGGAATCGCAGCCCTAGGTCTTCGTAGAGTCGCTGGCAGATTGAGGTGACAACGGTTTCGACCTTGGTTCCGGTAGGAAGGATCTTGCTCAGCGATTTCACGTATGAGTCTGGTTTGCTGACGGCTATTCCAGGATCGAGGAAGACGCTGACTACTCCAGCGGCGTCGCCTAGCTGGCTTTGTAGCCCTGCGGCTACTGCTGCCTCTAGTGCGTCTTCTAGTGAGGGTGAGCGTTTCATCGTTTTCCGCCTAGTACGAATCTTGAGAATCGGTAGACGATGAAGATGGCGAAAGCGACCATTGAGGCTGTGTGGGTCATGGTTCCGTATAGGCTGATCGCCGCCAGGTTGAGAACACCGATGGAGTTGAGCACCCGTGGGACCTCGGAGAGAGTCCAGATGGTGAGAAATCCGGCGAGTTGGAATTGGAGGCTCCGGATTGTTCCAGCGGAGACGGCCATTCTTACGAATAGCACGAGGGCGATGAGGACGCCGATGAGGATGCCGATTTCTACCGGGACGATTACGTCTGTCATGTGAGTCCTCCGCGTTTACTGTAGTAGACTGCGAAGATGATGAGGACGGTGACTGAGGTTGAGTCTAGGAAGGCGCGGGCGGGGTAGCCGAAGATGAAGGTGAAGAGGAGATGGTAGCTGCCGTGGGCGAGGGCGAAGATTCCGAGCAACAGACTGAGGACTCTGAGCGTGGTAATATCAGTTCTGTACGCTAGGTAGAAGGAGACTGCGGATGCGACGAGGAGGCTTCCCCCACTGATAAAACCCAAAACCAGGTCAATTGTTGCCGTTGGAAGCCTCACCTTCTCAAACTAATCTGCAGCGCCTTGGGAATGGTCCGCTATTAATTCTGCGTGCCGGTTGCACTCATGGGAGAGGATAGACGAGAATTCTGTCGAGCTGGAAAATGCAAACAGAAAGGAGAATCCGGTGGATTGGTCTAGTCCGGGCCAGTGGCCCAGACCATAGAATGATTGTTGACGAGAAAGGGAACCATCGGATCTTGCGAGTTCGAGCCCGCCGCTCCTGAGACTGCGATCAATGTCTTTCAAGGTTGGACAGCGAATATGGATAGCATGCGACGTCAAGGCAGGCATGTTTCCGAATGAGAGAAGCATACGCTTTGAATTGTCTGCCCCCGAAAGGAAGGTTGTGTCAGGGTTTGTCCCTGAACGCTTCGGGCACCACGCAGTAGTGATGGCCCAGTTTTCCGTGGGTTGGACCCACGTCATCTGGCGTCAGCGCCTTGAAGAAAAAGGGCCAACAAGCGGTGCACTCCTCGACAAAAATCAAAGGAGTGTAACGATTAGGGCTCCCTATCTGGGTCGTCCTGCCCACCCCCGGCTCCACAGAACAAGAGTAGCGTCCTGACGAGAGACCGAAATTCTCAGACCGAGAGTTGAATCGGGGATGACTTGGACCCGGTTTTCTTCATCTTTCTTCTCGCAATCCAGACGCCTGCGCCGATCAGAGCTACACCCACCGTTCCTAGAAGACCATAGATCCATGGTACCCGACCAGCCGAAGAGGATGTTGCTTGTCCAGGATTGCTCGTAGCCTGTCCTGTTCCGCCCGTTGTACCTCCGGTCCTTGAGCTAGAATCGCTGCCCGGTCCAGTTCCTGGGCTCGACCCTGTTCCGGTTCCGGACCCCGAGGTTCCAGTTCCTGAACCGGACCCGATACCTGGTTGAGAACCGCCGTTTCCATTCTGAGAAGACCCCGTATGGGTCATCCGGTGCGCTAGGTCAACGGTAGTGCTTGATAGCTTCAACGCGGCGTGGAGGTTGATCCCGAATTCTCTCAAGACCGTTGTGGGACCAGTTGATACAGGGCACGAGTTGGACGAGATTGATGAGACGCATGGGGCGGGTTGAATTGTCACTTCTTCCCCGAACCCAAGATGAATGTCAGCATTGGCGGTTAGCAACAGATCGCTAGTCTGATCGTAGTTGAACGTGAAAACAAGCTCCAGGTTGTCGCCAATCGGAATAACTGAAGAAGAGGTGGCTGTCGTATCAAGAGGAATCATCGGCCGTAATAGCTTGTAGACNAACGTCCATGCGCTACGTGTTCCCAGTATGCCTCCAAGATCGATGCTGGATATGCCTGTGACATTTGTCGGTACCACAAGTACTGGAATAGTCTGGTTGAGCTTGAGAGGTCCGTTCACCCACCACATGGTATAGAGTGGTCTCTGTACAAGTGCGTTGTTGAGTGTTGATGTTGACGAGCTCCAATCGATACCTATCGGAGCACTGTTGGCGACGGTGCTCTGGGCCATTTGGATAGCTTGTTCCATTTCCGGCACGATGAGCGGGAGCAAGGTAACTATGCGATTAGTCAGGTTGATGGACTCGTTGAAGCTCCGGGCGGAATGCGCGACAAGCGTGCCGAGATCGCCACTGGATATTGTGAGTTCTCGGGTCACGTTCAAGGACGCGGTCGTGCTGTTTAGATCAATGGCAGTCCACCCAAAGGTCCCGTTGACGCCAACTACTGACGGAACCATGGCGATCATAGGACATACAACCATGTTAGTCGAGGTGGAGATTCCGATAGGGGAGCAAGATTGGAGGAAAGAGATCGAAGCTGAAAGATCGTAGCTGGCGTGGTCGCCCTTTTGGAGAGATGGAGCCGCGCCTACGGGTACGATAGCTAGGAGAAGGAGGACCAAAATTCCCGCCGCTAGACCTGTTCCTCGCGTGGTCACTCACCCGTCGTTAGCCTTACACCAAGTCTCGTAAAAAGAGTTAACGGTTTTTCTGTCGACTCATTCATTCGCAGAGTCCACGAATAGCTGCTTTGGCGGAGCGCAGCGATTCTATGGGAACTTCGGCGAGAGCGCTCCTGCCGGGCACGCGTCAATGCACGCCATGCAGAGGATGCATTCCGAATCGTTGAACTTCTTCCAATCCAGATCCAAGATCGGGATCTGCATGGGACAGGCGGTTTCGCATTCCTTGCAATTTGAGCACTTAATAGGATCTCGGTGCATTCCCAGCAGGCTGTTCTTCTGGAAGACCGCCATAATGCCGCCAACCGGGCATATGTAGCGGCACCAGAATCTCGGGATTCGCCATGCCGCGTAGATGAAACCTATCAAGATCAGAATGTTGACCCATGTCAATGCCGACACGCTTCCCAACCACGACCCAATGTTGGCTGCGGACAAATCGGAAGCTTGGGCCGTTCCCAGGAACCTCCAAGAATGGGCAAGTAGAACTGGCAAAGTTCCGAAAAGGGTGCCATCTGGGGTTATTGCGATGAAGACACCGGAGGCAAAATCTCCAAGGCTTTCTTTGTAGTCTGCTCCAACGCCATAGTATAGTGCGAGCGCGAGAGTCCCGCTCATCAAGAAGACAATTCCGACGAGAACATACTTTAGCCTGATCCAGGATTCATGAGTACGGGTCTGGACCGAATCGACCCTTCCCTTGATCCCCGTTATNACGTCTTGAAGGAAACCGACCGGGCAAATCCAGCCGCACATGAATCTCCCTAGTACGGCTCCTACCACGAACATGATCCCGATCGGCAACCATGGAAAGATCGCTTGAGACATTAGTAGCGTGGTAGCGTCGAGAGTTGAACCGATCGCGCCCTGCGCCTTGACACTAGCAACAACTGGGAGTACGATCCATGATCTTGCCCCGTTAAAGGAAGGATTTAGGCGAGCTACCGCGACGCCTGCGAATAGAAGAAAGAAGCCCAGCTGGACGAGAGTCCTGATCGGCCAATAGTAGATTCTTCCATGTCTCAAGCGTTGCCATATGCGGTTGGCAACTCCAAGTTTCGGTTCGCTCGTAGGGAGGGGCTGCATTGGGATATCCAGCCTAACCAAAGAAGGGAATTAACTGACGAACGAGTTGCAGGATGGTGGTCCATTGTTCCGCATAGACGCCCACCATGATGGCCGCCAATCCGACGAATAATGTGAGAGTTGAGATGACTCGATTCATGTTGGATCAACGCTGGCTCGGCGAATCGGTTTGGCATCCTCCGAGTTTGCGTAGTTATATTGTTTCCGAAGACCATAGGCCATTTCGTTATCTGCGTATGATATAGACAAGTCTTTAATAGCGTGGAAACGGACCGAGCGAAAATTATTCTTGACCTGCAGGGGATTTGTCCATGGACGAGAAGAAACCTAGCACGTCCACGAGCGCCATTCCCTCTTCTTCGACACAACCGGCCGCCACCCCGCCTCCCAATTCTTCACCGCCCAAAAAAGGCCCTCTCATATCGAGACGAAGATTTCTCCAAGGAGTCGTAGCGGCATCAACGGTTTTGGCCGCTGCCTCCGTAGGCGCATCAGGCCAGATTCTCGGCCCTCTTATTCCCACATCAGCGACAACTCAGGAGATTATAGATTGGAAGACACTCGACGGCCAGTACCAGGCCGTCAAGTCAAAATCGGGTCTGTATCAGCCAATAAACTACTCAGAATTCTTCTACTTCCCCTACGACTCCTCGGTCAGCCCTTACTACAAGAACGTAATAGCGAGACTTCCCGATCCTCTGGTGAATCCTCTACACACAACGGACCCTATCCTCCAGCACGTGGTCGCGTTCAACGTTACATGCGTGCACCTGAGATGCTTGGTCAATCCTGGTTACGCGGGAAATCCCGGCTCGGGCGAATTCCGGCTGCAGTGCCCATGTCACGGAAGCCAGTATCGACTGATTGATGGAGTACCAGTCGCCGGACCTGCCTACGATCTCGGACTGAATCCGCTTCCACAAGTCCAGCTCTCAGTTGATTCAAACGGGAAGATAACTGCCTTCGGGAAGTTGACTGGAGAACCGGGAATTGGCCGCACCCAGTAACAAGAAGAAGGGCGTACTCGACCCCATAATCGCCCTCCTGAAGTGGACATGGGTAAGGCTGGAGCGCACCCTTCTCCTCGGACTGAAAATAGTATTCCCCTCCAGATTCATTAGCCCTCTCGGCTTTCTAGGAATGCTAACCTTGATCGTATTCATCATACTCGGTGTCACAGGAGCACTATTGCTCTTCCACTTTACGCCGTTCTTTGGAAATTGCCCTCCCTCACCCGCGAACGTAACATATGTCCCGTCAGCTACTTGCAATCAGGCCTACAACAGCGTACAATCGATAACCGGCACTGTGGCCTGGGGGTCGATTATCCGGAATATACACTATCATGCTTCCAACGCCATGGTTCTGTTGGCAGTAATGCACATGTTCTATCAGTATTTCGGTGGACGATACAAGCTCCGATACGAGATCCTCTGGGTCACAGGAATTATTCTCGGGGTTGTTACCGTGATCGAAGCTTACACCGGTTACGACCTAATCTTCAATATTCGAGGACAACTAGCCATCAATATCGGACAGACTCTCACATTTTACAGTCCAGTAATTGGGGCGGATCTTGCCCGCATAATATTCGGGTTCAGCTTCAATGATCTTGCAATTCGATTCTACGCCTTCCACGTCTTCATCATACCAATAATCATGCTAGCAATAATGGCAGTCCACCTTCCAAGAAACCTTGTACTGGACATTCCAGTGGCCTCGGCGATAACCGGGATCATTTTGATCATGGGCGGACTGTTCCCTGTTGATGTGGGCGTGAAATATGATCCNAATGTCCAGACCCAGATCACCTTTCCAGAATGGTACTTCACCAGTCTCTATGCATTCATCAGGGTCAAAGGACTCGCTCCGTTCATAGCGGGAGCCATAATCCCGGCTGTTTTCGTCCTGATCTTTACGGTGGCCCCATTCTTTGACCGTGGGAAGAAGATAGCAATGGTCGATCGACCCTTCTGGGTCGCGCTAGGCGTCGCATCGCTAGGCCAGATCGCGATAGTGACGGTTTGGGGATTCCGAGCTGCAAACCCGCTCGTCGCACTTACAGACCCCGGACAATTGGTGATCGACCCAACCCTTTTCTTCGGATCACTACTGCTGTCCATCGCGCTGGGTTACGGCTTCGTCTACGCATTTGTTAGGTGGAGACGTGCCAAGATAGACGCACTTCGCGCAGCTAGAAAGCCTATACCGTTTCGGAGATTGCAGCCTTACATGTTCTCCAAGAGCGAAGTCTATTCGTTATTGGGTGGACTGCTCCTCTTACAGGCGTTTCTAGATGTGTCAATATTTCGAGCACTAATAGAGAATCTCAACAATTTTGTTCTCCTCGAGATCGGAATGGTGCTGGTCGCCTTCGCCGCGGCGGTTCATATATACAGGATATCAAACCAAGCCAAGTGATTGATGAAATCATGCAAGTCCCGAAGAGGCACCTACCAGTCGTCGGCTTGCTAGGATTAGTTGTGATAGCAGCCGCTGGAGGAACCGTCTACTACTACCAATTTCTAACACCTCACCAACCGAGCTGTGGTGTTCCTTCCCACCGACTGGTCTTCATGACCGCCGAAATCCAGGAGGTAGGGGGCTTCAAGGTCTACAATACCGCATTCCTCAACCAGAGCAGCCTTCCTGGATTCAACGCGACTAACGGCCCGAGGCTCGCAGGCGTTACTCTCAAAGACTATAAGCCCTCCTCAGCTGACAACAAGACTATCAATCTCAACGTGGGTGACGAAGTTACTTTCTACATCCATTCGATAAACGCCAGCGATTCGAGACAGGTCTCGACTTCGCATGGGTTCCAGATATCAGGCGCACCTATGACTGTAGTTGACGGGACTCTTCCGCAAGCTGGAGCAGTAATCCCGTTCGGGACCTGGTTCAGCGTCACTATCAGATTTGACACAGCGGGTGCGTACATTTACTTCTGCACGGTTGTTTGCAGTGCCCTTCATGGTTCTATGAACGGGAACATTTCGGTCTCGTGCGGCACCTCAGTTTGATACAGTCGTGGTAACATGTGGTGTCTGAACTCCTCGTCGACCGGAAAGCCGCAACTTCGATAAAGGAACGCGTTCTCACTTACTACGAGTATACGAAGCCGAAGATCTGGTATCTCCTAGTCTTCACCTCTCTCACCGCAACATTCGTGGCAGGCAGTCTACTGTCGACTGGCCCTTCCCTTCTCAGATGGATCATCGCAGCNGTCGCTATCACATCAGGCTGTGCCGGTTGCAATGCCCTCACGAACTACATCGACAGAGACATCGACGCAGTCATGAACCGCACGAAACACCGGCCCCTTCCGAGCGGAAGAATAACCCCTACCTCCGGACTCCGATTTGGCCTCGCTCTTGTGGCCATCTCCATCTTGTTATCGTTCACACTAAACCTGCTCTCGGTTCTATGGATGGCTCTGGGAGTTCTCGACAATGTCGGAGTCTACAGTTTACTGTTGAAACGGCGTAGTGCCCTGAACATTCTCTTAGGAGGATTCAGTGGTGGGCTGCCAGTCCTCTTCGGCTGGTCCGCTGCCACAGCTGGACCAATCGGATCCATCTCCCTGCTTCCAGTTCTGATGGCCGGATTGGTATTCCTTTGGATTCCAATCCACATCTGGTTCCTCGCAGTTACCTATCGATCGGACTATGCGAAAGTAGGCGTCCCAATGCTCCCTGTGGTGATCGGATCAGTGCCCGCGATCAGGCTGATCGTAATTTTCTCGATGATTTTCTTCCCGTTTTCCATCGGCGTCTACCTCCTCGGTCACTTCGGCCTCGTATACGGGATAGTAGCGCTAGTGGGGGGTCTAGTAACTCTGATCGGGAGTGTATGGGTTCTCTACAAGCCCACGGAGACGAATGCGTGGAAAATGTTCAAGATTTCCAGCCCCTATCTCTTCCTTCTTTTTCTTGCAATGATAATAGATGTGGCAGTGAGGGCCTAGGCCAGCAGCCGCATGAAAGTTCCCATGCCACCGGGAATCTGACACATTATCACATCAGCTATCCTCCTTGTACCCATCACCCTCAACATGAGATCAAAGAGAAACCCGTGGGCCATGACTCGGTCTGAGGCCTGACGCATCAGCTTCGAGTTCTCCATCTCCAAGCCAATCTGCTCCTTCCAGGCAACCTCATAACTTGACAAGGGTGTTTGATGCTCGAAATAGTTGACTGCGGCCTCCGCTGCCAAGTCCCCTGTGATCAAAGCAGTCTGTATCCCACCGCCATTTGTGGGCATGACCATTCCAGCCGCATCGCCAACGGCCATGACTCTATCAGAATAGGTCCGAGTCAGAGGTCCATCAACTGGTAGACTATCGCCGATCATCGAAGCCTTGTTCCCGCCAACTAACCTCTTGGAGGCGACGGTGTTTTTCTCGATGAAACCGGTGAGGAGATCTCGTATCTGCCAATCTCGCCTGACGTATGGTTCCCTGATCCCAATTCCTACGTTCGCTCGTCCGTGTCCCTTGGGAATTATCCATCCATAACCGCCTGGCGAGTACCGAGGGTCCATGTACATTTCGGCAACATCTTGTTCGACATCGAGGTCGGTCATGAGATACTCGATGTTTGTAGCGACCGCATAAGGACCAGCGTAGGCTCTTTCCGGAAGGCCCCCCCTCTCTGCAGTCTCACTCGGGTAACCGTCTGCCGCGATGATGATGTCTCCGTGAACCGCTTTTTCTCGCGTCGGACCGACCCATCCTCCTTGATCATCCGGGAAGTAATGAGCTTGGACGCCGATGTCAATGTCCGCTCCGTGGCTTCTGGCAATATCTCCAAGGTGACTCTCAAAGATATGCCGATCGAGTATGTAGGCTCCGAACGGAAACTCGAACTCGTGTCCCCTCGGACTTATCAGACGAATAGAATGACATGTCGTATCAACAGATTCAGGGAGCGCGTCGATCACATCGAGATTCTTGACTCTCGGAACAAGCTTCTTCATCTCCGCCTTGACGGGAAAATATTCGCCGCACCGAACGGGCGTACCGAGAATTTTCTTTTTCTCGAAAACCTTCACTTTCAGCCCTTTCCGCGATAAATGAACTGCTGCAGAAAGGCCGCCCGGCCCACCGCCGACGACAATGACATCGTACTTGCTTCCGTTCAAAGTTGTTGCGGCAGCTCCTGATATCGGCAATGTGAAACATTCAGTTGAAGTGATTTATGCGTTTGGCCGGTTCAGATTTGTTCGCGCGATCCAGTGAATAGATTTATAATCCGCGCGGAGGCGGCATGTCGGAAATTCAGTAGTTTGAAAAAATAGCAGGAACCAAGAACTTGGCGTTCGACCCTCTTCTACTAACGACCTCTC
>JGI25382J37095_10000188_pt1 | contig 13036 bp, 13 predicted proteins | sample GraSoi013_1_40cm_3_FD_37095 | JGI IMG/M metagenome (IMG submission 37095)
GAAGAACGCAGCCATCCTGCAGGCAGAAGGGCAAAAGCAGTCCGCGATCCTCGTAGCCGAAGGGAACAAGCAATCCCAGATCCTTGTAGCGGATGGTTATGCTCAAGCATTGGGCCTTATTTTCTCCGCTGCCAAGAATATAGACTCGAAAACAATGGCTCTCCAATACCTAGACATGCTCAAAGCGCTAGGAGCCAGCGCGTCGACAAAGTACATCCTGCCAATGGAGTTCACGAGCATGATTTCCAAGCTGAAAGAATTTGTTCAAGATTCTTCGAAGGACTAGCCCGGTCAACAATAGAAAAGTCTCATGGAGCTCGGACCTAAACTCTAAAGTAGATTTCTGAGCTTAAGTTTGATTAAGCCTTTAGTCTGCCAGATTTCAAACCATGACAACCGAGAAGACTGGCAGGTTCGGTCAGAGAACGGTTCAGTACATTGCAGTGATAATATTGCTAATCGCCTTCGCAGGCTCCGCAACCTACGCCGTGATGAGCGACACTTCGATCCATGGACTGACAGTGAAATTCTATGGTGTCTCCCGCTACTGCACAAACCCAACCGGCTCGATCGATGTTCTAAACTTCAAATTCACCAATGCGGTTGTATACAGCAGCGCGTCACTCGAGGTATCACTCTCCCACGTCACCTTCGCGATGGCGAGCAACGGTGAACCGATTGGAACTTTTTCAGGGCCAGACGCCAGGTTTGGACCCGGCCAAAGCGTCTCCTATACCCCCATATTCAGCAACTCCACCATCGATCCGTATTCTCAATCCCTGTCTTCTCAGATAGTCCTTAGCATTACAGCACAGGTTAGTGCAGGGCCCTACTCAACGACAACGACCACTTCGGATTCGGCACTGGTGACGTTCCCGGGCCCGCTCTGCTAACCGTGGCATACGGTTCGAACCGGACCAGAGGCTTGAATTCTACATACTTCTGGCATTTTCAACAATTCGTATGTCACCAAGACCCGGTCGAGGATCTCGAATCCTATAGCCAGAGACCATAATCTCTCGGGTTGCAGGAGGCTTATCGGGCATAATCGCGTCAAGAATCCGATAACTTGGAGGCATNCGGAATGCTTTTCTTCTCATCGCAAACACCAATGGGCATGCCGAAGAAGAATGGAATACCAAAGTCCCTCCTCGCGGACATCAAATCGGTAAAGACACGNCTATCTGGTCTGGAAAAGCCGAAGGCTATCCTCGCCGACATTGGGAGTCTAAAGACTCGACTGGTAAGTCTCGAGAAGGCTCACGCAACTATCAACAAAGAACTCAAGAACATCTCGGACGCACTGAAACGACAAGAGAGCACTGTCGCCCAACTAGGCAAGAAACCTGCAAAGAAGGAGAAGCGCAAACCCAGTGAATACAACCTCTTCCTGAAGGACAAGATGTCGGCTGGCATGAGCATGGTCGACGCTGTCAAGGCGTGGAAGGAGAAAGAGGGCGGAGCGTCCTCATCTTCATCCTCCATGCGACAGCCCGGTCAAGACTGGCAGTCCCCATCCCAACAGTACTAGCCAAGAACCTCTCGGTCGAGGAGCAAAGGCGCGAGGAAAAACAGCTGGCGCCCTCGACAACCCTCTTTTTTGATTTCTAGATAATCTCATAACTCGTCCTCGCAATATCGAAAAAGAAATGGGCAAGAACTGGGGTAGAGATTGACTCGTTCAGTCCAGAAGTTTGACTGCTTCGGCTCGGGGAATCGCCAGCAAGGTTTCGATGCTCAGGTGATCGCCGCCTCGCATTAACGCCTTGAGCGCGGTCTTCTCGTTGGGAGCTTCAAGGATCACTACTGCATCATANCGTCCAAATGTCCAGTACGCTTGNAATAGGTTGCCTCCCTCGCGTTTCAGATGCTCCCAATTCCTGTCCATCTCGGCAATCGTTTCCTTAGTAGGCTTCTTGCGCCATTTTGCTAGGCTCACAAATATCGTTCTGAACTCACCCTCCTCTCATAGTTGGGTATTTTCAAGCCCCTCCTCGGCAAACATGCTTACCACGTCAATTCTCTACGCCGGATAAGCTTTCCACGGTATCCCAGAGATTCCAAGAGGACAGAAGTCTAAGTGCATGACCGAGGGTAAACTTCTATCTCCCAGCTAAGCCCCCATCGGTAGTTGTGCTAGATTTGTGCCGATTTCAAGCGCACAACTTAAGCTTCCTGACACTCCAAGAAGGCTCAAATGGATACTCCGCGCTTAAGCCCGCCTAGTATCCAAGTGAGACGTGCATATGAGCCGGCTCTGACGAGCAAGGGTAACCCGCAAATGGCACATCCACCCAGAGTAAAGAGAATGGCATTCAGTGGCATCCCCCACCTGCCATTTCAGGAGTTTACAGTATCCAGTCTCGAGGCTCTCCTGAGCATTCTGAAAAAGGCTCGGATAAAAGATGCGGAGATAGAAGTCTCCACGTCCGAAGACTCGCAACACACGACGTGTTCAAAGCCGATGATCCACGTGCTAGTAATGACCGCAAAAGGAGAAGGCGCAGGCGAGCACAAAGACCTAGCTGCACTGTATCAGTACTGCCCCGGATGCGGAAGCGCGGTACGGGTTCTCTGATCATTCTGATCTGAACGGAGACATGCGATGGCTTTCAGTCCGGACCGTTTAGAAACGCGCAATTCTCTGAGAATTTTTCATCCCGTGAGAGTAAGCCGAAACTCCCGCCAGAAACACCACATATTTGTAGCGATTGGCTGAACCATCGTTTTCTCCCCCCGAGCGCTGATCCCTTCGCACACTCCTTGCATGCCATCGTACCTGTCTTGCAATCGATAGAGGCAGGGATCAGACTGAAAGCTTGAAAAGGGCCCCTGCGAAGATGAGTAACCTTTGAGACGACGAGAGTGGACGATGGCAGAGCCGCCATACTAGCCCTCGAGGACGGCACCATATTTCGGGGGAAAGGCTTCGGCGCTCCAACCGATGTCTCGGGAGAAGTCGTCTTCAACACTTCAATGATTGGTTATCCAGAACTCCTCACAGACCCGTCATACCATGAACAGATTGTTGTGATGACGTATCCAATTCTCGGATCCTACGGCGTCCCATCATACTCATTATGCGACGAGCATGGGCTGCCCCTTCACTACGAATCCGACTCCATCAAAGCGAAAGGCTACGCGATCCATTCACTGTCAAAACCCAGCCACTGGTCCAGCGATCGAACACTCGACGATTGGCTTGAGCAAGAGAAGATACCCGGGATTCAAGGAATCGACACTCGCGCAGTGACTCGTAAAATCAGAACCAACGGAACAATGCTCGGACTGCTGAAAACGTCTGACAATGAAATCGGTTCCGACCAAGTCAAAGCAGAACTTAGTAGACTTACCGACCCGAACAACACGGACCTAGTCAGAAACGTCAGCCCCTCAGAGCCTATCCACTATGTCAACAACTCCGACGCGACCGTCGTCCTCTTGGACTGCGGAGTAAAATATGGAATAGTTAGAAACCTGCTCGCGTCCGGAGCCAGCGTCGTCCGAGTTCCATACGATTACTCGGTCAGCGAGATTCTCGAGTTCGAGCCCAGCAGAATAGTCATCAGCAATGGGCCAGGAGACCCCAAGAAGTGCACACAAACCATCGACACAACCAGAGAACTACTTGAGACAGATATTCCAATTATGGGAATCTGTCTCGGAATGCAAATCCTCGCCCTGGCAGCAGGAGCGGACACCTACAAGCTGAAGTTTGGACACCGAGCCGTCAACCATCCCTGTGTCGATCTGAAAACAGGCAGGTGCTACATCACCACCCAGAACCATGGGTATTCAGTCAGCTCCGACTCGTTGGGGCACACTGAATTCGCGACCAGATTCATCAACATAAACGACAAGACAATCGAGGGAATCGCCCACAACAAAAAAGAAGTCATCGGGGTCCAGTGGCATCCAGAAAGCTCTCCCGGGCCCTACGACACAAGATTCCTCTTCGATCGATTCATGGGGGGAAGTCTCTCGATTTGAAGATCGGCGAACTCAGGAAAGTTCTCATTGTAGGCAGCGGAGCCATAAAAATTGGCGAAGCAGGAGAATTCGACTACTCAACATCCCAGGCCATAAAGGCCTTGCGAGAAGAGGGGATTCAAACAATCGTTGTGAATCCGAACATAGCCACCATCCACACTGACAAGAAATTCACCGACAAAGTTTACTCGGTCCCAATAAGAACCGAATTCATCGAACAAATCATTGAGGAGGAGAAGCCTGACGGCATACTCCTCGGTTTCGGAGGCCAAACCGCGCTGAACTGTGGAGTCGAATTGGCGGAAAAAGGCCTCCTCGAAAAACATGGTGTACAAGTCCTCGGAACGAGCATCAGGAGCATCGAACTCGCTGACAATAGAGAACTTTTCAAGACTACAATGCAAGAAAACGGGATTCCTGTTCCAAAAAGCAAGAAAGCATCCGATCTTGACAGTGCGATCTCAGCAGCGAAAGAGATTGGATACCCAGTTATCGTAAGAGTCGCCTACACTCTGGGAGGGCAAGGCAGTGGAGTCGCCTTCGACGAAGCGAAACTGAAAGAGATTGCACAGAGAGGATTGGCATATAGTAGAATCCGACAAGTTCTCGTAGAGGAATATCTCGACAAGTGGAAGGAGATCGAGTACGAGGTCATGCGGGACCAGGAGGACAATTGCACCATCGTCTGCAACATGGAAAATCTGGACCCGATGGGCATCCATACTGGCGACAGCATCGTTGTCGCCCCTTCTCAGACTCTCACCAATAGGGAATTCAACAACCTCAGATCCACAGCCCAGCGAGTCATCCGGGCGCTTGGAATCATTGGAGAATGTAACATCCAATTTGCGGTAGACCCTCAAAGTGAAGACTTTCGAGTAATAGAAGTCAACTCGCGATTGTCTCGCAGCTCGGCTCTGGCCTCGAAAGCAACTGGCTACCCTATTGCTTACATCGCCGCCAAGTTGTCCATCGGATATACTCTCCCCGAACTTACCAACCAGATAACGGAAGTCACGACTGCCTGCTTCGAGCCGTCGCTAGACTACATTGTGGTGAAGGCACCACGCTGGGACTTTCGGAAGTTCAGGAATGCCAGCAAAGGAATCGGCACCCAGATGAAGTCGGTCGGCGAGGTCATGGCGATCGGAAGATGCTTCGAAGAAGCCCTCCAGAAAGCAATCCGAATGCTAGACTTAGGAAGGGAACTTACGGACGTAAGAGACCTCGGCAGAAGCCTGCAAAGGATCAAAAAAGAACTCAGTGAGCCAACAGACCAGAGAATCTTCTACACGGTCAAAGCTCTCAAATCAGGACTAACCATTGAAGAAATCTCGAAGCTTAGTGGAATCGATCCATGGTTCCTCGACAAGATAAGAAACATATTATTGATGGAACGACGAGTCACAAACGAACGTCTAAGAGCAGACACAATAAGAAACGCCAAAATACTCGGATTCTCCGATGAGAGAATCGGACGACTAATCGGAAAGGCCGCAGAAAATATTCGCCAATTTCGAAAGGCCCACGGCATTGTCCCATTCACTAAGCAGATCGATACCCTTGCTGCTGAATGGCCGACCAACACAAACTACCTTTACCTAACATATGGGGGGAGCGAGGACGACGTCGCCTACCTCGACAAAGACCGGATCGTGGTCCTGGGCTCGGGCTGCTATCGGATCGGATCCAGCGTGGAATTCGATTGGTGCTGTGTCAACATGGCGCTCGCGTTGAAACGCCCAACTAGAGAGGTGATCATGGTTAATTGCAATCCTGAGACTGTCTCGACAGACTTCGATGTTCTCGACAAGCTATACTTTGAAGAACTTACGATCGAGAGAGTCCTTGACATCATAGACAAAGAAAGACCCACAGGCGTCGTGGTTAGTGTAGGAGGACAGACAGCTAACAACCTGACGCTCGAACTTGCCAAGCATACAAGAATACTAGGGACATCCCCAACGAGCATAGATACTGCCGAGGACCGATCGAAGTTCAGTCTGCTTCTTGACAAACTTGAAGTCCAACAGCCCGAATGGAGCAGAGTCGAGAAGCTAGTAGAGGCCAAGAAGTTCGCTCAGAGAATCGGCTACCCCGTGCTAGTCCGACCCTCTTACGTTCTCTCCGGTGCGGCAATGAACGTGGCATTCGACGAGAAGCAATTGACACAATATATCGAACAAGCAACGAAGATTTCCAAAGACTATCCGGTGGTGATATCAAAATTCCTGAGCGGAGCCCGCGAAGTGGAGGTTGATGGTGTGTGCGATGGGAAGAATGTCTTCATTGGCGCGATAATCGAACATGTGGAGAACGCCGGAGTGCACTCCGGAGACGCAACAATGAGCATTCCAACCTTAACCATCGGAGAAGCAACTAGGCAACGTATCCTCAGACATTCTGAGATGATCGCGCAGAGCCTGCAGATCAAGGGCCCCTTCAATATCCAATTCCTCGTCAAGAACGGCGATGTCCAGGTGATCGAGTGTAACCTGAGAGCATCCAGGAGCATGCCATTCGTTTCAAAGATGATCGGGACAAATCTCATGGACCTCGCTGCCGTGGCGATTATGGGTGGGAAGATCGAACCAGGCGAAGGGACATCGACCGGTTTCGGAGTCAAGGCTCCACAGTTTTCCTTCACTCGACTAGACAATGCGGATCCAATAACCGGAGTGGAGATGGTATCAACAGGCGAGGTTGCCTGTTTCGGAGACACGTTCCAAGACGCTTTCATCGACGCGCTGATTGCCAGCAATTTCTACGTCCCCAAGAAAGGTGATGCCGTTCTGATTAGTATGGGCGAGACCCGCAAAGGAATAATTCCATACGCACGAATACTAGCGGAAAACGGCTACCGAATCTACGCGACCCGGCACACAGCCGAGGAGCTCGCTGGGAAGGGGATAAAATCGACCACAGTCTACAAGGTTAGAGAGCGTAAGAAACCAAACATTCTAGACTACCTTACTAGTAGAGAGATCAAGCTTGTGATCAACATACCAAGCCATGAGAAAGAGGCGGAGTCGCGGTTGATATTACGTGATGAGTACGTTATCCGCAGAAAGGCTGCGGAGTTTGGCATACCTGTCGTGACAAACCTCGAACTTGCTCGTGCCCTCGTCCGGGCGTTGATTAACTTCAATGGGAAGGTCACTCGCCTTCGTTCATTCGAGCCTCGGGGAGGCTCCTCGGGGGAATCTTCTTCCTCTCCGCCTAGAATGGCGCCTGTTGCTGAGGGCCGTAATGCGATGAAACCGATACCTGTCACACCTGCTGTCTGAACCTATGAAGTGTGCCTTTGAGGAGGAACCGGTGTCTCCTCGGTCCAACCAGTCGCGTCTGTGTCGGACTCTGAACCCGCTGATGGCGGTCTAGAATCATCTGGTTTCTTGGTGTGGGCTAGAGTCTCCGANATCCTACGAATTACTTCGACTAGGAGGCTCCCTTCACGATGTCGAACGGCTGATCTTCCCAGAATATTNCTAAAGGCTCTCGTAAGTATGCCCCTCTCGTACTCCTCTATTCCTGACAGTGTCGCAGATTGGGACAAGAATCTAAGTATCGTTTTCTTGACTTCCTGTGAAGCAAGTCGGTCTGTTGAGATTTCGCCTGATGGCAATCCGCCTGCCGAACCGTGCAGTTCGTAGAAGACTATTGCGGCCGCATGGGACAGGTTAAGCGTCTGATATTCTGAGACCGCTGGAATGGTCAGGGTCGCGTCNCACTGACCGAGCTCGACGTTGGTGAGACCGGTGCCTTCTCTACCAAACACTATTCCAACCGTTCCAGCCTGGTTCCCCAGTACGCGGCCGAGTTCTCTCGGTGTCATCGGTTTTCTAACAAGATTGGAATGGGCGTAGGACTTTTGGGCGGTCGTTCCAATTGACAGGTCGAGGCCTTCCAGGGCTTCTTTGAGTGAGCGATGCCCGACTATCGAATCGAGAATATCTTGTGCATGGCCAGCCCGCATTCTCCCGCTAGGACCTAGCACCGCTATTGGATTGACGAGATGAAGATCCGAGAGTCCGAAATTCTTCATCGCTCGGGCGACAAAACCTATTGACTCTTCAAAACTTGGCTCTACTAGCACAACACGGAAATCGGCCAAAGAGATCAAGAGACGGTATCCTCAAGGTGCTCTTAAGTCTGGACGACAGATGTCCCTAAGGCCGGTTGAGGAATACCGTTTCGACGTAGTTTCCGAGAATCCTACTTGCGACAATTATTAATACGCCGAGGATTATCATTTTGATAGCGGATTTTGCGGCGGATTGCTTCAGAGATACTCCTCGGAAAGCACCCAGAAAAGAGAGGAGAAGAATGCCCAATAGAATCGAGACCGGGACTGAGTAAGCTTCCGAGAGCAACACAAGCGGAAGCAGCAGAGCCAGCGACGCGATCGAAGAAGTGCCCGACGTTACCATTCCTGAAAGGAGCGCCCGGCGATGAACCTTCGATAACAGGCTATGAAACATTGCATGCTCCTTCTTCGTTGGAACCCTCCTCTGACTATTGGCACTGCTAGACTTTCGAACTCTCAGATTCTTCGAGTTTTCCCAAGCGTTCAGAAGACGCGTCTTCTTCTCCGTCGTCTCCGAGAGATAGGTCGCGGCGAAGACCGATAGCGCCCCTGCGGCCGCCCCACCCATCCCAGTCGTAAATATTTGCAAATTAGTGAGGGCGGCTGCGCCACCTGCTGCAATTATTCCTAAGACTGAGAAGATTCCGTCGATAGAACCAAAGACCAGCTCAGCCATGAGACTCCCTGTATCAAGAGCAATCAATTCTGTGGTCTGAATAGCCATGACGATTCCCTCCGGAGAGGTTACGAGAAGATACTTGGCAGAATGCTTGGCTTGAGTATGCTGTTACCACTCGCCATTCGTTAAGGAGAATCCTTCGGGTCGCCTAACGCCTTGGCGGATTCCCCAATTCGTTTGGGTGCAAATGGGATTCGGCTTTCAAAGATGGAAGTCGTGCAGTCAGGTTCGGCGAGTTAGGCTATGACCTGTCCGAGCAGGCCGGATTTTTCGCAGTCGTAGCATCTGTAGGTGCGCTCGTTCTTCCACTTTCCGGAAGCGTCCAGAACCAGCTTGTCTTGTGAGTTGAGTTCACTGTAGTCAAATTGACCGCCGCACCTGTCGCAGACGAATTCCGCCAAGAAGGATCATCCCAGTCACGAGGCATCGCTACTCATAAACAGTCGTGCTAACGAATTCCCAGTCTCCATTCAAGGCCGGCCCCGCAACCCATTTTACCATCCCGCTACATTCCATCCTTACTATTGTCAGTTGTTTCGGACCCGGAAAAGAGTAAGAGGATCCAACAGACGTTNGACGAGTTCAACGAGTCGTGGCTCGTTTACTGGAATGCGTACATTGATTTGCAGAACCAGTTGTATGAGAGCCTGAAGGCTGCGCGTGACGTAACTTGGCTGGGCGCAACTGACTCGGCTAAGATGAGCGAGATAAACGCCGCGCAGCGACAGCTGTTCTCTACGATGCCTCGCCGCCTCGACTATGTACCACTCGGGCAGATCAACAGGAGCATGGACTATGCCCTCAGCAAGATCAACGAACTACTTGCGGCACTCTTTTCTGAGAAAGAAAAATGCAAACGGCTAGAAACCGCAATAGATATCCTGACTGAGAAAGCGAACAGAACCAAACAGGAACTACAATCGGAGTCCTAGGACGGACGGACAAGCAAACCCAATCGCTAGCGTTGGAGCCGGGGGTGGGAGTTGAACCCACCTCAGCCATCCATTGTTGGATGTTTACTACGGGTTGCTACGAGCCGCGTCTGCAGCCCGTCGCCTTATCCGATCGGCCTTCGGTGGCACATGCCGACCCCGGCCTGGTTCGGCCCCCGGCAAAAACAAGGACCCCGCCGCCATTCGTATAAGCTTGATGAAGCAGGATTCCGAACATTAACCATCGCCCGCAAGATCAACTCGCATCCAACGGCGATCGGACCCTTGCTGATCGGATAGTAGACCCCACAGTTTTATAGGCCCATTCCCGGTTTCTCCGNAACAAACAATAGGATTTCTCGGGAGAACCCACGCAGCTTGTCCGGACTAGACGCGGTCAAAAAGATCGTCGAAACCGAGGCGCAGGCACGTCGAATCGTCGACGAAGCATCAGCTAAGGCCCAACAGATAATCTCTGAGGCCCGCGACCAGGCTGAGCGAATCAGGCAAGAAGCCAACGCCCGTGCCGAGCAACGAAGGGAGGAGACACTCCGCGAGGCCAAAGAGAAAGCCGAAGCAGAGGCTCGCCAATCAGACCAAGAAACAGAACAGAACCTGGACACTTACCGGAAACTCTCTGAGGAGCGAAAGGCAGCCGCGGTCAGCAAGGCCGTGGAACTAGTTCTGAACGCGTGAACACAATGTCAGAGTCCCTAGATAAGCTACAAAATCGAATCTTCTCTGATGCAAAGCTAAAGGCGGAGGAAACGATCAAGGACGCTCAGGCAAAGTCCCAACAGATTCTCGAAGAGGCAAGGCGGAGAGCTCAGAAGGAGTCTGAAGAGATCATTACTAAAGCGAATGTGGACGCGGAGTCCATTCGAAGAGGCATCTTAAGCTCAAAGGTCCGCATGAACAGACTTCGAATTCTCGACGAGAAAAACCGAATCGTCCAGGACATAATTCACACTGTTGAAGACCGGCTTTCAAGCATCGGAAAGTCAGAACAGTTTGAAGACACTGCTCAGCGTTTCGTGACAGAGGCAGTGAAGGCTGTGGATAGTGATCAGCCGGTTGTCAGAATCGGATTCAGAGACGTGACCAAAAAGAATCTAGATGGAATATCGAGAGTCCTCTCGAAAGGAGGGAAACTTGTCATCGACGAGAAGCCGATTGACGGCCTTGGCGGAGTCGTCGCGACAGATCCTGAAGGCAAAGTCATCTTCAACAACACCTTCAAGTCTCGCCTCGAGAGACTCGACAACCAGCTCCTAACACTGATATCCTCTACAGTTTTTAGCGAGTAGCTTCTCGAATGCTGAAACCTGAACGAATGCAGCAAGTCAGCATTATCGTAGCGAAAGACCAGCTGACTAACCTCTTGGGATATGCNGGCTCCAAGAAACTCTTCCATCTCACAGAGATTGAAGACGATAGTATTCCTGAGGGAGCGAAACGATACGAGGCACTTGAACTCCAGGCCAAGTCCTCTACGATAAGGAGCCGACTAACAACTCTCACCACAGCTCTCAAGGTCTCCGAGTCGACATTCGAGAATCTCGATGCGCCAGTCAATAATATTGAGGCATTCACAAGATTTCTGGACGAGGAGACAGGGAAACTTGAACGTTCGGTCCGACAACTTGAGGATGCTGAAGGGAAGCTTCAGACAGAGAAAGAACAGGCCTCAGAACTCTCACGATTCCTCTCGGGCCTGGAAAACGTCGGTGTCTCGCTCGACGCAATAGCGGGCCGCGGCTTCCTCACAAGCCTCGTCGGAGAAGCTAGCACCGAACAAATCCCCCTACTTCAGAAGGATCTCGACCAGGTAACTCAAGGCAATCTGATCTTCGCGATTACGAATACATCTGAGAAGAACCAGACCTTCCTCGCATTATTCCCAGCGGCCTTCCAAGATGATGCCAAACAGATGACCACCGCTCTAGGCGCCAAACTCGGCCCACCATGGACGGGTTTACCATCAGATCCGAAGCAGGCAAAAGAGGCTATTGATCTTCGGGTGGCAAACTTAGCGAACGAATCGAAGAACTTGGAGGAGAAGAGAGCGAGGATCGCAGAAGAATATGGTCCGAGAATCAAAGCCTTGGCCGTACTATCAGAAATTCTTGAAGCCAGAACGAAAGCCATAGCAGGATCATCATCGACGGAGTCAACCGTTCTATTCCAAGCGTGGATCCCCAAAACCCAAGTCAAATCCGTCGCAGAGGATGTGTCGAAGGCTACCAGCGGACTCGCATCAATATACGCTGAAGAGACAAAGAGTCAACTTCATCACTCTGCCGAGACAGCATCCGCCAAAGATACGCAACCTCCAACTCTGGTCAGGACTCCGGGATGGACCCGACCTCTCCAGTCCATCGTCGACAACTTCGGTATCCCGTCGTACTCAGAGACCAACCCGACGCCCTTCATGATTCTCACCTTCCCATTAATTTACGGTCTGATGTTTGGTGATATCGGTGAGGGTCTCCTTTTCCTCGCCTTCGGATTCTTCCTGCTATATGTCAAGCAAAAGAAGATCAAAGTCTTTGAAATCGGCCAGATCTTCGTCAACGGCGCTGAGTTGGTGATCATGCTTGGGATCGGCGCGACGATCTTCGGGTTTATCTTCGGCGACTTTTTCGGCTTTGACCCGCCTATTCCAGGATACCACGCGATATTCAGCCCAACGGCGGGAGCCTTCGACAAGATTCCGAACACGACCAATCTGATCTTGTACATGGAGTTCGTTCTCTTCTTCGGCGTAGCCCACTACCTCTCAGGTCTCGGCATAAGCGCGTATAACAAGATCCGAAACCACGAGTACCGACACGCCTTCCTTGGCCCAATCTCATGGATCTGGTTCTATTCGATGTTCATCTATGCCGCTGTGCTCGTGGTCACGTCTGGATTCAAATTCTCCGTCCTTCTCGCTAATCCGCTGGTTCCCGTCCTGGTCTTTGTACCGCTGGGTCTCATGGGATATGGCGAAGGAGGGCTCCATGTGATGGAGGCGTTCATCGGAGCCGGAAGCAATACTCTCTCCTATCTTCGAATCTGGGCTCTCAATTTGGCGGACTTCGCGGTGAAGTTTGCTTTTGCATCGTTCGGGATCGGAGGAATAATCGCAGGCAATGCGCTCGTCATGATCTTGGAAGGTTTGATCGTCTTTGTCCAAACGCTGAGGCTTCACTGGGTAGAATGGTTTAGTAAGTTTTATGAAGGGACCGGCCACGGATTCGCGCCCTATCAAGAACCTATGAGCTGGATTGTGCCAAACTAGTGGTCTGCGTTGATCTTTCAACTTGCCCCACATTCTGGGCCAGCCTCGGCGCAGGACTTAGCGTC
>JGI25382J37095_10000189_pt1 | contig 13025 bp, 14 predicted proteins | sample GraSoi013_1_40cm_3_FD_37095 | JGI IMG/M metagenome (IMG submission 37095)
GAAGAGCTCGTCGCGCGCGACCCCGTCGCACGCAGCCTCTTCGCGGCGCTGGTCGGCGAGGCGCGCAGGCGGGCGAGCCGCTCGACACGCGTCTGAGTAACTGCGTTTCGAGCGCCGGCTTCGCCGGCGCCATCGGGTCTCGGGCCAGGCCGCTGCGGATGACCGGTGGGGGGCGTTGGGGGGAGCGGCGCCGCTCCCCCCAACGTTGATTAGACCAGCTCCCAGCGGGACGGCGCGTCCCGCCGGACGACCTCCCGCGCGCGCCGCTCCTTCCTGAGCTTCTTCAGGTGCGACTCGACGGACATCGCCGCCGTGGGGTGGAGCTCCTTCGGCACCTCCGCATAGATCTTCGCGACCATGTCGGGGATCGTCGCGATCCCGTCGCCGAGCGCCGCGAGGATCTGCCGCTCGCGCATCAGGCGGTGGTCGATGTACTCCTGGATCTTCGCGGGCGCGTCCTCGATGACGGGGCCGTGCGCCGGGTAAATGCGGCGGAGGTCGAGCTGCGCGAGACGACGGAGCGAGTCGAGGTACTCGAGCAGGTCGCCGTCGTCGGACGGGATCACCGTCGTCGACCCGCCGAGGATGACGTCACCAGTGAAGAGCGCCTTCTCCTCGACGAGGTAGTAGCAGAGGTGGTCGGAGGCGTGGCCGGGCGTGTACACGGGGACGAGCGTCACGCCCTCGCCCTCGATACGCTCGCCCTCGCGGAGGTCCTCGATCGGCTCGGGGAGCCCGCCGTCCTTGTGGATCATCTTCGCGACCGGGAGCCCGCGGAACCGCGCTCGGAGCTGCGCCACGCCGCCCATGTGGTCGCGGTGGCGGTGCGTGAGCACGACCCGGGCGGGCTGGGTGAACCCGCGCTCGCCGAGGTAACGCTCGAGAAGCGGCAGGTAGTCTGGCACACCCGCGCCCGTGTCGATGAGGATCGGGTCGCGGCGACCGACGAGGTACGTGTTGGTTCCCGGGCCCGTCATCATGCCCGGGTTGAGTCCCAGCACGCGGCCGACCAGCTGGGACACCGTCGCCGTCTTCGGGAATGCCGGATCGATCCAGCTCACGCCCGCCAGTCTCTCACACGCCGAGGTAACGGTGCTGGATGTCCGCGCGTGCACGGAGCTCGGCCGAGGCGCCGCTCCACACGATCTGGCCCTTCTCGAGGATGTAGTGTCGGTCGGCGATCCGCGCCAGCGCGGCCACGTCCTTGTCGATCAACAGGATCGACTGCCCGCGCGCCTTGAGGTGGACCAGGCAGCGCCAGATCTCCGTCCGGACGAGCGGCGCGAGCCCCTCCGTCGCCTCGTCGAGGAGGAGCAGGCGCGGGTTCGTCATGAGCGCGCGCCCGATCGCGAGCATCTGCTGCTCGCCGCCCGAGAGGGCCTCGCCGAGGACGCGCTGGCGACCGGCGAGCTGGGGAAAGAGGTCGAGGACCTTCTCGACCGTCCACGGGTCCCCGCGGGCGCCGCGGTTCGCCGCGGTCGCGACGAGATTCTCGCGCACGCTGAGGTTCGGGAAGACCTGGCGGCCCTCGGGCACGAGGCCGATCCCCGTCTGCGCGACGCGATAGGACGGCAGCCCGTGGATCGGCCGGCCCAGGAAGCGCACCTCGCCCGCCCTCGGCCGCACGATCCCCATGATCGAGCGCACCGTCGTCGTCTTGCCCATGCCATTCCTGCCGAGCAGCGTCACCACCTGACCCGCGTCGATCCTGAGGCTGACGCCGAAGAGCACCTGGCTGACGCCGTAGGCCGTCTCGAGCGAGTCGACGGTGAGCATCAGGACTCCGTCCCCTCGCCGAGGTAGGCGCGGCGAACGTCGGCGTTGCCGCGGACCTCCTCGGGGCTCCCGGTGGCGATGATCCGGCCGTAGACCATCACCGAGATCCGATCGGCGAGGGTGAACACGGCGTCCATGTCGTGCTCCACCAGCACGATCGTTACGCGCCGCTTGAGGGTGGAGAGGAGGCGCACCATGCGCTGCGTCTCCTCGAGGCCCATCCCCGCGACGGGCTCGTCGAGCAGGAGCAGCCGCGGCCGGGTCGCCAGCGCCATGGCGATCTCGAGCTGCCGCTGCTCGCCGTGCGCGAGGTTGGCCGCGAGGACGTCGGCGCGCGCGCCGAGGCCGACCCCGCCGAGGACCGCCAGCGCGGGCTCGCGGAGCTCGCGCTCGGCGCGGGCCGGTCGCCAGAAGCGGAAGCTATGACCCGAATGCGCCTGGACCGCCAGGGCGACGTTGTCGAGCGCGGAGAAGTCGGGAAAGATGCTGGTGATCTGGAACGAGCGCGCGAGCCCGAGCCGTGAGCGCGCGGGCGCGTCGAGCGACGTCACGTCCCGCCCCGCGAAGCGCGTCGTGCCGGCGTCGGGCCGGAGGTCGCCCGCGAGCTGGCCGATCAGCGTGGTCTTGCCCGCGCCGTTCGGGCCGATGATCGCGTGCGTCTCGCCGTCCTCCACGTCGAGGTCGACCCGGTCGGTCGCGCGCAGGCCGCCAAAGCTCTTGCTGAGGCCGCGGACGGCGATCAGCGGCTCAGCCATCGCGCGAGACCAGCCCGAACAGGCCCCGCTTGGCGAAGAGGACCACGACGACGAGGAAGGGCCCCAGGATGATCTGCCAGTGCTCCGTCAGGGCGGAGAGCACGTCTTCGAGCCCGAGGAGCACGACCGCACCGAGGACGGGCCCGAACAGCGTGCGCATCCCGCCCAGGATGACCATGAACATGATCTCGCCGGACCGGGTCCAGTGCATGAAGTCAGGGGTGAGGTACTCCGTCTGGTTCGCGAGCAGCGCGCCCGCGAGGCCGCACGCGCCCCCCGCGAGGACGAAGGCGGCGAGCTTGTAGCGGAACGGTGCGAACCCGATCGCCCGCGCGCGCGGCTCGTTGGACCTGGCGGACCTGATGACCATGCCGAAGCGCGCGTCGACGAGCCGCCGGCCCAGAACCAGGAAGAGGAGGAGCAGCGCCAGGACGACGTAGTAGAACGCCGACGGGTTTCGCAGGTCGACGAGCCCGGCGAACTGGCTACGCGTCTTGAGCGGCATCCCGTTGTCGCCGCCGTAGGTCTCGAGGCTGATCCCGAGGTAGTAGAGCATCTGCGTGAACGCGAGCGTGATCATGATGAAGTACACGCCGCTCGTCCGGATCGAGATCACGCCGATGACGAGCGCCGCCGCCGCCGACGCGGCGATCGCCACCGACCACTGGAGGAACCCGTTGTCCACGCCGTAGAAGGCGAAGATGCCGACGGCGTAGGCGCCGATCCCGAGGTAGGCCGCGTGACCGAAGCTCACCATGCCGCCATAGCCCAGGATGAGGTCCAGGCTGAGGGCGGCGATCGCGAAGATCATCATCCGCCGGAACAGGTCGACGTAGAAGGGCTGGTTGAGGAGCCCGGCCACCGGGGGCACCAGCGCCAGCAGCACCGCGCCGGCTGCCAGCACGATCGCCCGTCGGGAGATCGCCATCGTCAGCGGCCGCGGGTCGGGAACAGTCCCTGCGGGCGGAAGAAGAGCACCGCCGCCATCATGAGNTAGATCAGCATCGACGCCAGCGCCGGCCCCGCCTTGTCCGCCGCGGCGGGCGAGACGATCGTGCTGAGCGTGGGGCGCAGGAACGCCCGCCCGAGCGTGTCCACCATGCCGACCACCATCGCGCCCGCCACGGCGCCGCGGATCGAGCCGATACCGCCGATGATGATGACCACGAAGACCTGGATCAGGATCTGCTCGCCCATGCCGGGCTGGACGGCGTAGATCGGCCCCGCCATGAGCCCGGCGAGGCCCGCGAGGGCGGCGCCGAGGCCGAAGACGAGCGTGTAGAGCCGCCGGANGTTCACGCCGAGCGCCGCGACCATCGTGCGGTTCGACGCACCGGCGCGGATCAGCATGCCCAGCCGCGTGGAGGTCACGAGGACGTAGAGGAACACCGCCGCGGCCACGCCCACCAGGATGACGAGGGCGCGGTAGGTCGGGTACCGGAGGCCGGGAAGGAGCACGAAGGATCCCGAGAGCGACGGCGGCAGGCTCGTGTAGATCGCGGCCCGCCCCCACACGATCGCCACCAGCTCGTTGAAGAAAAGGATGAGGCCGAAGGTGGCCAGCACCTGATCGAGGTGGTCACGCTCGTAGAGCGTCCGGAGGGCGATGACCTCCACCACCACGCCGACCAGGAGCGTGGCTGGAAGCGCCAGCAGCGCGCCCAGCACGAACGAGCCCGTCCAGCGGGCGAAGGCGGTGGCCAGGTAGGCGCCCACCATATAGAGGGAGCCGTGGGCCAGGTTGACGAGGTTCATGATGCCGAAGACGAGGGTCAGCCCCGCCGCCATCAGGAACAGCATGACGCCGTACTGCAGCCCGTTCAGTCCCTGCTCGAGCACCAGCAGCACGTCTCGCTCCCGCGCGTCGGCCGTCCGGCCCGGCCGGCGCAAAAAAGGGGCGCGAGCTGCGCCCGCGCCCCTGGCCCGCCGATCCGCGTCGCGCCTACCACTGCATCCCGCAGTCCTTGGCGTAGGCGTCCTTGTGGTTCTCGAAGACCGTCTTCTGGATCTGCATGGCGAACTCGCCCTCGGGCGTCCGCACGGTTTTCAAAAGGTAGAAGTTCTCGATCGGGAAGTGGTTCAGGTTGTACTTGTAGGGACCGCGCGTCGACTTGTAGTCGGCCTTCCGCATGGCGGCGATCATCCCCGCCTTGTTCGCGAGGTCACCCTTGACCGCGCGCACCGCGGCGTCGATCAACATCACGCCGTCGTAGCTCTGCGCGCCGTAGAACGCGGGCGTGTAGCCGTACTTCTTCCGGAAGTCGGACACGTACTTCGTGTTCGCCTCGTTGCTGAGGTCCGGGCTCCAGTACCGCGTCTCCCAGATGCCGAGCGCCGCCTCCTTCAGCGCGGGGAGCGTCACCTCGTCGATCGTGTAGACCGAGTAGAGCGGGATCTGCTCACGGAGCCCCGCCTGGGCGTACTGCTTCACGAACTGGATTCCCATCGCCCCCGGATAGAAGACGAACACCGCCTTCGGATTCGCGGCCCGGATCTGACTGATCTCGGCCTGGTAGTCCGGCTGGTTGACCTGCGTATACACCTCGGCGACGATCCGGCCCCTGAAGTACCGCTTGAACCCGCTGAGCATGTCTTTGCCGGCGGCGTAGTTGGGCGCCATGATGTGCACGTCGGTGAGGCCCTGGTCCGTCATGTACTTGCCCATCGCCTCGGGCGTCTGGTCGTTCTGCCACGACGTGGTGAAGAAGTACTCCGAGCAGTCCTTGCCGGCCAGCTGGTGGGGGCCGGCATTCGTGCCGATCATGAAGACCCGCTCGCGCGTGACCACCGGCGCGACGGCGAGCATGACGTTGGACCAGATGATGCCGCTGACGAAGTGGGCCTTGTGCTTCTTCAGCATCTCGTCGGCGACCTGCTTGCCCACGTCGGGCTTCTGCTGGTCGTCACCGTAGATCACCTCGACGTCGAGCCCGCCGACTCGGCGGCCGAGGTGGTCGAGGGCCAGCTCGACGGAGTCCTTCATGTGCTTGCCGATGATGCCGGCGGGGCCGGAGAGCGAGGTGATGAACCCGATCCTCACCGTCTCCGCCGACGCCGGCGGGGCGGCCGCGAGGGTCGCGAGGAGCCCGACGAGAATCGCTCGAGTCATCGTGCGCACGGTATCCTCCCCCAGGTCACGCTCGCGGTCGTGCCGTTGCCCGCACGATCCGGAAATGAGTTTCGCGATTCTAGCAAACGCCTCCGAGTGAGTCCAGGCGCGCCGGCGTGGACCCGCGTCCTCACCGTGCGGCCAGCGAGATCACGTAGTTGCCGCTCCCCGACGACGGGCCGTAGGCGTGCACCGTCGCCGCGAACTTCTTCTGGGCGCCCAGGATCGCGCGCCGAGCATCATCGCGAGGTGCCGCCCGCCCATCTCCGGCTCGGCCACCTCCGCGTACGCGGGCAGCCACGCCCAGAGCTCCTCGTACTCGCCGTCGGCGAGCATCCGCGCGAACCGGCGGTCGAGCTCCTGATCCGCCGGGCTCGGCCACGCCTCGGGCCCGCGGACGAGCTTGTGCGAGACGCTTCCGCTGGCGACGAACGCGGCCCGGCGGCCGACGGCCGCGACGCCTTCCGCGATGATCCGGCCCCACGCGAAGCTCTCGCGCAGGTCGGCGGCGAGGCACACGGAGATCGGCACGACGGGGATCCGCTGACTCCGGTCGAGATAGCACACGAGCGGCATCACGGTTCCGTAGTCGAGCGGGTAGTGCAGGTCGTCGGCCAGGACGCACTGGAGCCCGGCCGCCCGGCCGCGCTCGATCAGCGCGAGCCGAGCTCCCAGTCGCCCGGGAAGTCGTAGGCGACGCCGTGGATCAGCTCGGGCGCCTCCTGGGCCGTCAGGACGCCGCGGTGGCGGGGCGTGCCGTCCACCACCGTCGGGAAGGTCGTGATCAAGTGGCAGGAGTTGATGACGATCACGTCGGGCCGGGCGTCCGCGACGTGCCGTCCCTGCTCGACGAGCCCGTCACGCACGGCGCGGAAGTCGGGGTGGGCCACCTTGCCCGCGAACGCGGCCTCGTAGGTGCAGTAGCGCGGCGTGTGGACCGAGAGGTAGACGCAGCCCAGCTCGCCNNACACGGGTGCTCACCCCCTCCGCCGGACGGCNGCCGGCGCGGGACGAGTATACGTCACGCTCCCGTGAGTCGCTTCGCCACGTCGTCAGGAATGGGCGTCGCGTGGAGCGGCTCACCCGCCGCCTCGGGCCGCGCGACCCACGCCCGGACCTCGAAGCCCGTCGCGCAGAGCCGCGAGCCGACCGAGATTTCGTGCTCCATGCGGAACGTCGTCGCCCGCACCCACGCCACCCGCGACCGGATCGTCAGCACGTCGCCGTAGCGCGCCGGGCTCACGAACCGCGACCCCGACTCGACGATGGGCACGCCGACGATCGAGTACTTCGGGAACGCCTCGGGCCACGCGAGTCCGAGCGACGCGAAGAGGGCTTCGCAGCCGAGGTCGTACCACTCGAAGAAGCGCGGGTAGAAGACGATGCCTGCCGCGTCCACGTCGCCCCATCGCACCTGGACCGTCGTCGTGTGCTCGATCACGTCGGGAAGCGGTTCTGCTTCCAGTCGAAGCGCTGCCAGAAAACATCGATGCGGTCGACGATCCCGTGGAACTTGTGGCGGCCGTCGGCGTGGGCTTCCCAGAGGTCCTCGATCGACCCGAACTGGGCGAGCCACGCCAGACCGTACTCCGCCGGCTCGGCCATCGTCATCTCGTCCGCGAGGAAGCGCCGGTAGCCGAGGCCCGGGTGGATCCAGAACCCTTCCGACGTCTCCTCGGTGAAGAGCCGCGGCTCCTGATCACTGGGCGCGCGGCAGAGGAAGAAGCGCGCGCTGAAGCGAATCGGGCTCGAGCGGGGCGTGATGAAGTGCGACAGGTACCGGAGGCCGCCGAGGTCGCAGTACCACCCCTCGCGCGCGAGGAGCTCGGCGAAGGGCGCCTCCGCCGCCATGAGCGCCTTGCGGCAGCGCTCGATCCGGGCGGCGACCGCGGGCTCCCGCGCGTCGAGCGGGCGGCCGTGGCCGTCACACACGAGGAGGATGCCGCTCTCCTCGAGGAGCTCACGGACGGCGGCCACCCAGAACGCGAGCGCGGGCGCGGCGTCGTCGCCCCGGAAGACCGTCTCGGCCCCGACGGTGTCGAGCCCATGGCAGCGGGCGAGCGCCGCCGGTGAGCCGTCAGCCGGATCGACCTTGCCGCCGGGGAAGGCGTAGAAGCCGCCCAGGAACTTCATGGACCGCTGGCGCCGGATCATGTAGACCTCGATCGGCTCCGGCGCGCCGGGCGGCGAGGGGCGTACGAGGACGACTGACGCCGCCGGCTTCGGCTCCACGGGTGTCACGGCCGCACTCATGACGGGCTTTGTCAGCGAGTCCGCTGGAGCGAGCGAGGCTCAGGCTCGCTCGAGGCGCGAGTCGGGGGGTCTGGGGGGCGGGTGGATCGCCGAGGCAAGCGAGCCCCCGGCTCGCTTGAGACGCGAACAGGGGAGTTTGAGGGGGGACCGTCGCGGGTCACCCCTCAACATCACAGATTAATGAGCTGGGCGACCCGCTCGCGGTGATACGTCGCGTCGCCGAACGTGAACTCCGACGACTTGGCGCGCTTGAAGTACAGGTGCAGGTCGTGCTCCCACGTGAAGCCGATGCCGCCGTGGAGCTGGATCCCGGTTCCCGAGACCTCGCGGTACGCGTCGGAGGTGTACGCCTTCGCCATGGACACGGCGAGCGGCGCCTCCGGGACGTTCTCGTCCACCGCCCACGCCGCGTAATACGTCAGCGACTTTGCGTTTTCGACTCCGACGAGCATGTCCGCCGCCTTGTGCTTGACGCCCTGGTAGGTCCCGATGGGTTTGCCGAAGGCGACCCGGATCTTGGCGTACTCGCTCGTCAGGTCGAGGACCTTCTGGGCGCCGCCGCACATCTCGGCGCAGAGCGCGACCGTCGCGCGCTCGATCACGCGCGCGAGCGGGGGCCAGCCGCCGCCCTGGGCGCCGAGCACGGCGTCGGCGCCGACGGCGACGTCCTTGAGGCTCACCTCACAGAGCTTCCGCGTCGCGTCCATGGTGGGCAGGAGCTTCACCGTCATCCCCGTGGCGCCCTTCGGCACGAGGAAGAGCCCGACGCCGTCCTCGGGCGATTTCCCCTCCGCGACGCGCGCGACCACCACGACGACGTCGGCCGTGTGCGCGTCGAGCACGAAGAGCTTCGTGCCGGACAGGACGAACCCGCCCTTGCTCCCGCGAGCGGTCGCCGTGACCCCAGCGGCGTCCCAGCGCGCGTTCGGCTCGGTCCACGCGAGCGCGGCCTTCGCCTCCCCCGCCGCGATNCGCGGGAGCCACTCCTTCTTCTGCGCGGGGGAGCCCGCCTCGAGGATCGTGCGGCCGCCGAGGAGCACCGTGGAGAAGAACGGTCCGGGCATCACCGCGCGNCCCATCTCCTCCATCAGCACCGTGAGGTCCACGAAGCCCAGGCCGCTGCCGCCGTACTCCTCGGGGTAGACCAGGCCGAGCCAGCCCTGCTCGGCGAGCTTCATCCAGAACTCGTCGGTGACGCCCGCCGGCTCCTCCATCCGCGCGCGCACGAACGTCGAGGCGCACTCGTTTTCGAGGAACTTCCGCGCGGTCGCGCGGAGCATCTCCTGTTCCGGGCTGAACCCGAAATCCATGACTAGTCCTTCGGCAGGCCGAGCAGCCGCTCGGCGATGATGTTCTTCTGGATCTCCGTCGTCCCGCCCTCGATGGAGTTGGCGCGCGAGCGGAGGAAGGAGTGCTGCCAGACGCCGCCGTCGACGGCCCAGTCCGCGCCCTTCCAGAGCTGCGCGTACGGGCCCTCGAGCTCCATCGCGAGTTCTTGAAGTCGCTGGTGCGTCTCCACCCAGATCATCTTCCCCGTCGACGCCTCGGCGCCCGGCATCTCGCCGCGGAGCAGCTTCGTGATCGCCCGGGCGCCGGTGACGCGCAGGCACTCGGTGTCGATCCAGAGCCGGGCGAGCTTCTGGCGCCACAGGGGGTCCTTCGTGATCACGCGCCCGTGCTTCTCCATCCGCCGCGCCAGCTCGATCACGCTATCGAGCGCGATCCGGAGGCGCATCTGCAGGCCGAAGCCGAGCGTGAGCCGCTCGTACATCAGCGTCGTGATGCCCACCTGCCAGCCGTTGTTGACGCCGCCGAGCACCCGCGACTCGTGGACGCGCACGTTGTCGAGGAAGACCTCGTTGAACTCCGCCTCGCCCGTGATCTGCCGGAGCGGCTTCACCACGACGCCGGGCAGCTTCATGTCGAGCAGGAAGTAGGTGATCCCCTTGTGGCGGGGCGCGTTCGGGTCGGTGCGCGCGAGCAGCATCATCCAGTCTGCGACCTGGGCGAAGGACGTCCACACCTTCTGGCCGTTGATCACCCAGAACTCGCCGTCCTTCACCGCGCGCGTCCCGAGCGACGCGAGGTCCGAGCCCGCGTTCGGCTCGGAGTACCCCTGGCACCAGATCTCCTCGCACGAGAGAATCTTCGGCGGATAGCGCTTCTTCTGGTCCTCCGTGCCGTAGGCGATGATCGTGGGGCCGGCCATGCCCACGCCGAGCACGTTCAGGATCGGCGGCGCCTTCGCGAGCGCCATCTCCTCCTGGAGGATCAGCTCCTCCATGAACGTGAGGCCGCGACCGCCGTACTCCTTGGGCCACGTGAGACCGATGAACCCCGCGTCAAAGAGCGAGCGCTGCCACGTCCGGAGGAGCTCGTACGCTTCGACGCGCGGGATCTCCGAGCTGCCGACGTGCTTCCACTCGCGCGGGATGTTGTCCCTGAGCCAGGCGCGCACCGTCTGGCGGAACGCCTGCTGTTCGGGAGTCAGCGAGAAGTCCATTGCCCCTCCTGAGGTGGGGTGCTCCGACCACGCTGAACGGTGGTTCATTCTAGGAACCCTTCTCCGGGGAAGTCAAGGCTATACTCGTCGTCCGTGATCACGATCTCGGCGTCACGCCTGCAGTCACGGATCGAGGCGCTCGCCCGCTTCGGCGCCTTGCCCGGCGCGGGCGTGACGCGCCCGTGCTGGTCGCCGCAGCACGAAGAGGCGCGCGCCTGGCTCGCGGGGGAGCTCTCCGCCGCGGGGCTCGAGACGTGGGTGGACCGCGCGGGCAACGTCTTCGGCGCCCTCGGACTCCGCGCGTTCGGGGCCGACGCTCCCGCGGTGCTCACGGGCTCGCACATCGACACGGTGCCCGAGGGCGGCATCCTCGACGGCGCGCTCGGCGTCCTGGCGGGGCTCGAGGCGCTCGAGACGATCCGCGAGACCAACGCCCCGCACCGCCGCCCGCTCGCCGTCGCGGCGTGGAGCGACGAGGAAGGCCGCTACGGGAGCCTCTTCGGCTCGCGCGCCTTCTGCGGTCGGCTCGACCTCACGCGGGTCGAGGCGATGGCAGCCGTCGACGGCGAGCGGCTCGTCGACGCGATGGCGCGGGCCGGCTTCGACGCGCGCCGGGTCGCCGAGGCCCAGGCCCCCGCCGGCGCGGTCGCGGCGTACGTCGAGCTCCACATCGAGCAGGGGCCGCGCCTCGAGGAGGCCGGGATCCCGATCGGCGTCGTGGACTCGATCGTCGGCGTGCGCCGCACCCGCGTCGCGTTTGTCGGCCAGGCCGATCACGCGGGCACCACGCCGATGGAGCGGCGCCGCGACGGCTTCCTCGGGGCCGCCGAGTACGCGCTCAAGGCACGCGACCTGGTCGTCAAGCACGGCGGCGGCAAGAGCGTCANCAACATCGGCGTGGTGCGGGTTCACCCGGGCGTGACNAACATCGTGCCCGCGCGCGGCGAGCTGGTCCACGAGATGCGCGGGCCCGACGCGGAAACGCTCGCGCGACTCGACCGTCGCGCGGTCGCCCTCGCGCGCAGCGTGGCGCGCCGCCGCGGGCTCGAGGTCGAGATCCAGCCGATGTCCGCGACCACACCGGCNGGCTGCTCGGCGCGGGTCCAGGAGGCGATCGAGCGGGCGTGCTCGGCGCTCGGCCTTCGATCGACGCGTCTACACTCCGCCGCGGGCCACGACGCGCAGAACCTCGCCGCGATCACCGACGCGGGGATGATCTTCATCCCGTCCAAGGGCGGACGAAGCCACCGCGTGGACGAGATGAGCGACTGGGATGCGATCGAGCGCGGCGCCAACGTCCTCCTCCACACGCTCCTCTCGCTCGCGGCGTAGCGCGCCCCTTGCGGAGCGGTCGGCGCTCCGGTAGCTTCAAGCTCCGTGAATCGACGGACAAGCGGCCGGGCCTGCGTGCGCGCGGCGCTCGCGGCGCTCGTCCCGACGCTCGGCGGATGCGCGTGGGACACGCCGATGACCACCGTGATCCCGCGCTCCGACTTCGGCCGCGACATCCTCCACCTCTACGCGATCGTCACGTGGGTCGCGGCCGGGATCGCCCTCGTCGTCGGGGCCGCGCTCGTCCTGACGCTGCTGCGCTTCCGCGCGAAGCCCGGCGCGCCGCTGCCCGTCCAGACGCGCGGCCACACGCTGCTCGAGATCGGGTGGACGATCGCGCCGGCGCTCGTCCTGCTGGTCATCACGATCCCCACCCTGCACGTGATCTTCCGGACCCAGGCCGCGCCGCCGGCCCAGGCGCTCGAGGTCACGGTGCTGGGCCGCCAGTGGTGGTGGGAGTTCCGCTACCCGACGCTCGGCATCACGACGGCCAACGAGCTGCACCTGCCGGCCGGCCGGCCCGCCGCGCTCCGGCTCGAAGGCCCCGACGTGATCCACAGCTTCTGGGTACCCCAGCTCGGCGGCAAGCGTGACGTCGTGCCCGGCCGTCGGAACCAGCTCGCGTTCACACCCGAGATCGCCGGGGAGTACTGGGGACAGTGCGCCGAGTTCTGCGGCGTGTCGCACGCCAACATGCGGATGCGCGTCATCGTCGACGCCCCCGAGGCATTCGAGCGCTGGGTGGCGGCGCAGCGGGTGACGCCGCCCGAGCCGAGCGGGCGTGCGGCCGAGGGCAAGGCGATCTTCACGAGCCGGGCGTGCGTCGGGTGCCACGCGATCCGCGGCGTGTCGGCGGGCGTGCTCGGGCCCGACCTCACGACGTTCGGGAGTCGCCGGACGCTCGCCGCGGGCCTGGTCCCGAACACGCCGGCGAACGTCGCCGCGTGGGTGAAAGACCCGGGTGCGCTCAAGCCTGGCGTCAAGATGCCGGTGCTGGGGCTGACCGATGACCAGGCGAAGGCGGTCGCGGCCTATCTGGAGAGCCTCAAGTAATGGGTGGAGACCCTCAAGCCATGGGTGCGGAGCGGAGCCACCGCGCGCCTCCGGCAGGCCACTCACGCTCGGCGCCGGTCTCCTGGGTCCTCGCGACAGCATCCTGGATCACGACCGTCGACCACAAGCGGATCGGCATCCTCTACGGCGTGACCGCGTTCGCGTTCTTCCTGCTGGGCGGCCTCGAGGCGCTCTTGATCCGGCTCCAGCTCGCGGCACCGGACGCGCACGTCGTCAGCGCCGA
>JGI25382J37095_10000191_pt1 | contig 12992 bp, 10 predicted proteins | sample GraSoi013_1_40cm_3_FD_37095 | JGI IMG/M metagenome (IMG submission 37095)
AGGCGGTAACCGGACCTAGAGCAAGAAGCCGGTCGGGAACGGATCGTCGGGGCGCAGGACGAGCTGGTTCAGACCGCTGAGATATGCCCGCCCCGTGATCTCCGGGATCACGGCCTCGTAGTCGCCGACGCGCGTCGTCCCCACCACGCAGCTCTCGAAGAGGCTCCCGATGATGGACTCGTGGACGAACTCCTCCGCCAGCGCGATCCGGCGCCGCGCCCAGAGGTTCGCGAGCCGCGCGGAAGTGCCGGTACCGCAGGGCGAGCGGTCGAGCCCGGCCGGGGCCACGACCACGGCGTTCAGCATGTGCGCGCGCGGGTGCCGGGGCAGCCCGTAGAACTGGACATAGAGGAGGCCCTTGGACTGGCCCCCCTCGGGGTGGGCGAGGGGCACCTCCGCCTCGATCGCGGCCCGGATGCGCTCGCCCACCTCGACGATGCGCGGGGCTTCCGCCGGGACCAGCGCGAGCCCGACAGCGGAGACGTCGACGAGCGCATAGAAGTGACCGCCGTAGGCCAGGTCGTAGGCCAGCGGGCCGAGACCGGGCACGTCGACCTTCGCGTCCAGGAGCGCCGAGTAGGACGGCACGTTCCGGATGGTGACGCTGGTGACCTGCCCCCCCTCGGCGTGCACCCGCGCCGTCACGCGCCCGGCCGCGGTGTCCAGCGTGACCGGCGTGTCCGGCTCGCGCATCGGCACCATGCCCGTTTCCACGAGCATCGTGGCGATCGCCATCGCGCCGTGGCCGCACATGTGGACAACCCCGAGGGGCTCGATGAAGACGACGCCGGCGTCGGCGTCGGGGATGCTCGGCGGGACCAGCAGCGCGGCGCACATGGCGGCGTGGCCACGCGGCTCGTGCAGGATCAGCCGTCGCAGGCTGTCGTGGTGCTCGGCGAAGTAGGTGCTCCGCTCGAGCAGCGTGCGCCCCGGGAGCGGCGGCACCCCGCCGTTGACGATCCGCATGGGCTCGCCCTCGGTGTGGTAGTCGAGCGCCGACAGGACGCGCGAAATCCTCATCGCCCGATCCTTGATCCTACACGAGGCCCGGGCGAGCCGGGGCCGGATCGTAGTAATGAGCGTACTGCCAGACCGCGGCCGCGCGCAGCTGTTCATCGTCCAGGGAGGTCGCCGCAAACCGCGCCGGCTGAAGAGCCCTCAGGTCGATGGACGGGGTCCCGGCCGTGATCCACTCCGCGAGCACCTGCCCAATCGCTGGCGAGAAAGAGAACCCGCTGCCGTTGCACCCCGTCGCGCTCCAGAAGCCCAGGACGTCGGGCGCCGGGCCGACGAGGAATGTCCCGTCCGAGGTCATGGTGAAGAGGCCGCCGCGGTGCTCCCGCACCGCGGCCTCCCGGAGGGCGGGAACCTGGCGCGCGACCGTCCCCGCGAGCCTGATCAGCACCGTGAGGTCGAGCGGGACGTCGTCGACCGAGAAGCCGGGGACACGAGGGTCGACCGGCATCGGATCCGGCTCGAACCCGCCCAGCATGAGGCCGCCGCGCGCCGGCCGGATGTAGACCGCCGTGTCCACGACCCGTACGATCGGGTCGTCGGGCGTGGTCCCTGCGATGGGCTCCGTGATGTAGAGCTGGTGACGGATGGGCACGATCGGTGCCCGCGCGCCGGCGAGCTCCGCCACCGCGCCGGACCACGCGCCCGCCGCGTCGACGACGATCGGAGTCCTGATCTCACCGGCGCGCGTCACCACGCCCTCGACGCGGCCCCTGTTCACCCGGATGCCGGTGACGGGCGTATCCGGAACGAGCGTGACCCCCTGGCGGCGGCACGCCTCCAGATAGGCCTGGAGCAGGCTCGACGGCTCTTCGATGTAGACGTCGTCCGGGGTGTAGCACGCCGCCCGGATCCCCTGGGCTTCGAGAAACGGCATCAAGCGGTGAGCTTCGTCGCCGTCGACGAGCTGGATGTCCACTCCCCAGGCCTGCGACTGCCGCGCCTCCTCCAGGACGAACGCGGCGTGCTCCGGGGTCCGCGCGATCATGAGGCTCCCCGAGCGGACGACCTCGAGCGGGACGCCCGTCTCCTCCCTGAAGCCCGTGACCTTCTGGATGCTGAGGCGGGCGAGTCGCGTGCGAGTCTCGTCGGCTTGAAGGAGCTTGAAGAGCCCGGCGGCTCTCGGCGAGGTCTGCGAGGCGGGCGCGAAGCGGTCGACGAGGGCGACCCGCCGCACTCCCAGTCGGGCGAGGTGAAACGCGGTGCTGAGCCCGAACGCGCCGGCGCCGACGACGACCGCGTCAGCCTCGGAGATCATCGCGGCCTCCTGGCGATCAGCTTCCTGCGGCGCGTGCTTGGTCCAGGCATAGCACCCCTCCCAGACAAAGGAAGATCAGAAGGTGCCGCTATTCTAACGGAGGTCGCCCGGCCAGCGAGCACGGCGGGTGGACGACCTCGCCGAGGAACTCCGGGCCGCGGCACCGGAACGGAGCAACGTGACCATTCCGACACCAACACCGTCACGTCGCTGACGCGATGAGTCCCGCTCACGCACGCATATCCACGCGCTATACGGAGGTCCCGACGTCTGGCAGGGCTCTTGCTGGGTCGCCACGTATGCGCAGAACGAGCCCCGGTCGATCACTGGCGAGGAAAGCGGGCGCGCTCTCGATCATGGTGATCCTTCTCGTGGTCGGGTGCGCCGCCGTGACGCTGAGAGCGAAAGATCCGGGCGTCCGCGGCGGCCCGGCCGGGGCGGGGGGCCCGCTGCTGGGATTGACGAAGGCTGAGCTGGCGTTCTTCCAGGCTGGGCGAGCGGCTTTCCTGGAGGTTGAAGCGGTGAAGGATGGCCTGGGTCCGCGGTTCAACCTCGATAGCTGCGGCGGATGTCACGCGCAGCCGGCCACCGGCGGCTCGAGTCCGTCCGTCAATCCTCAAGTGGCTGTCGCGACGAAAGCCGGTGCGAAGAATATCGTTCCCGCCTTCATCAGCCTCCACGGGCCCGTCCGCGAGGCGCGCTTCAAATTCAAGGTCGACGGCACGCGTGACGGCGGTGTCCATAATCTGTACACGATCAGCGGCCGTACGGATGCGTCGGGATGTGTCCTGGCCCAGCCAGACTTCACGCGCGAAGCGGCCCGCAATAATCTGATCTTTCGCATCCCCACTCCGGTGTTCGGCGCTGGCCTGATCGAGGCGATCCCGGACGAGACGATCGTGGCGAAGCTCCAGGCCGAGCGTTCGAGTCGGGCGGCGATGGGAATTGTCGGAAGGCCGAATCGGCAGGGGCCGGGCCGCGCCAACACCAGCAGCAATGACGGCAGCATCACCCGGTTCGGCTGGAAGGCGCAGAACAAATCCCTCGTGATCTTCGCCGGCGAGGCCTACAACGTCGAACAGGGCGTGACGAATGAGGTCTTCCCGACCGAACGCGACGAGACGCCCACGTGCCTGTTCACTGCCACCCCCGAAGATCACACGAAGTTCGACGCATCGACAGCGACCGAGATCATCGGCGACGCGATGAAGTTCGCGATCTTCATGCGGTTCCTGGCGCCGCCGGAGGCGGCTCCCCAGACGCCGTCCAGCGCTCGCGGCCGCATCGTGTTTACCGAGGTCGGCTGCGCCCTGTGTCACACGCCATCCCTGACCACGGGGCGATCATCCAGCGCGGCGCTCAGCGAGAAACCGGTCAGACTGTTTTCTGACCTGCTCCTGCATCGAATGGGACCCAGGCTGGCTGACGACATTGTCCAGGGCGTCGCCGGGCCCGACGAGTTCCGGACGGCACTCCTGTGGGGGCTCGGGCAGAGGATCTTTTTCCTGCACGATGGCCGAACCACCGATCTCGTCGAGGCGATCGAGGCGCACGCGAGTCCGGGCAATGCTGATGTCCCGCCGTCGGAAGCCAACGCCGTGATTGCGCGATTCCACGCGCTGGGAAAAGCCAAACAGCAGGACCTGTTGGATTTCCTGCGGAGCTTGTGAAGGACGGACGGAAGCAGCTCCTCGGCAATCGGATCAGAAGATCTGGACGTGAAGTTCGGTGGGCTTGAAGGCGTTGCAGGGGTTTCGGTCCTGGGGACAGGCGGAGATGGCGACCAGAGCATCCATCTCGGCGCGGAGAACGACGTGGTCACCCGCTCCCGACACCGGTTCGATGATCTCGATGTGGCCGTCGGGCGTCCAGGGAACGTTCATGAACCAGTTCACCGTGTCGGGAATGCGAGCGTAGGGAACACGGCCCCCCAGCGCCTTATGGAGATTGTCGCGGCACCCGGGGTGATTCGGATCTCCGTAGTCGAGGGCATAGCGCTTGCGGTCGCAGGGAGCGAACAGCATGTCGTGCACGCCGACCGTGTCCTCCTCGAGGAGGACGATCGCGTTGCGGAGGCTCGTGTAGAGGGGGTGGCCGCGCTGGGGCCGGAGGCTTCCCAACATCCCGCGCGTGTGGCACACCGAGAGGAACTCGTCCAGGTTGTGCAGGTTGAAGGCCACGAAGTCGGCCACCTGCTGGCCTTGGACGTCGACAATCTTCAGCCGTTGACCGGTGCGGATCTCAAAAGCCCGGCCTTCTCGAGCGGGGATGATGACATCGATCGTGTCCATCTCTCTGCCTCCGTTGGTCTCTCAGATCAGCCGGACGCGCTCCTTCATGGCCAGCCGCTCCTCGGCCAGGCGGTCTGCCGCCACAGAGGTCGGGATGGCCTCGCGCTGGGATCGAGCGATCAGGCGCTCCATCGTCTCGCCGATGCGGGCCACGTTGCGCATGGCCCGCTCGCGGTTGAATCCGCCCTTGCGCAGCCGATCGGTGTCGAAGATCGTCCCCCCGGCGTTGGCGATGTAGTCGGGCGCATACAGGATGCCCCGCCGATGGAGCTCGTCCCCGTGTCGCTCTTCCCAGAGCTGGTTGTTNGCGCTTCCGCAGATGATCCGGCANCGAAGGGCGGGGATGACCTCGTCGTTCAGGATGCCGCCCAGGGCGCAGGGACAGAAGATGTCGCAGGGCTCAGCGTAGAGCGCGTCCGGCCCGACGGCCCGGGCGCCCACGTCGCGCCGCGCCCAGCCGACCTTGACCTCGTCGATGTCCGCGACAGTGATCTGCGCCCCTTCCTCGGCCAGGAGCTTGAGCATCTCCGCGCCCACGGCGCCGAGCCCCTGGAGGCTCACGCGCCGACCCTTGAGGCTCTCGCTGCCGTACACCTCGCGACAGCACACCTTCATGGCCTGGAGGACGCCGAACGCGGTGGCGGGGGCGATCGGACCGGCGCCCCCCGCGTGCTCGGGGAGGGTCACGATGTAGTCGCACTCGGCCGCCATCACCTCCATGTCGTCGAGCGTCGTCCCCACATCCTCCCCCGTCTGGAACTCACCACCGAGGGACTGGATGAAGCGACCCAGGGCCCGAAGCAATCCCTCCGTCTTCTCCGTCTTCGGATCGCCGATGATCACGCACTTGCCGCCCCCGAGGTCCACGCCGGCGGCCGCGTACTTGTAGGTCATGCCGCGGGCGAGCCGCATCGCGTCGACGATGGCGTCCGCCTCCGATTGGTAGGTCCACATCCGGGTCCCGCCCGTGGCGGGCCCCAGCGTGGTGCTGTGAATCGCAATGACCGCTTTGAGGCCGACGTCCGCGTTCTGGCACAGGACGACCTTCCGGTACCGGTACTTCGTCATGTAGGTGAAGATCGGCGCCTCCATACCTTCCGCTCTCTCCCTCACCATCCGCCGTAGGCGAGCCAGCCGCCGTCGACGTTCACCACGCTGCCGGTGATGTACCGCGCGTCCTCCGACGCGAGGAAGAGCGCGCACTGGGCGACCTCTTCCGGCGTCCCGTAACGCCCCTGCGGCGTTCGCCGGCGGATGTCGGCGGGCGTGTAGCCGCCCGAGGTCTGGTCTCCCGCATCCATCGGTGTCTCGATGTACGCGGGGTTGATCGCCACCACGCGGATGTGGTGCTGCGCCCACTCGACCGCGAGCGCCTTGGTCAGGCCGATGAGCCCGTGCTTCGCCGCGCAGTAGGCGGCGCGCATCGGCAGCCCGGTCTCCCCGAGGATCGAGGAGATGTTGAGGATGACGCCGCCGCCCCGCGAAATCATTTCCCGGGCCGCCGCCTGGGCGCAGAGGAGCGGACCGGTCAGATCTACGTCGAGGGTCCGGCGCCAGTCGGCCTCGCTGAGCTCGACCGAGGGGGCGATCATTGATGTACCGGCATTGTTGACCAGGATGTCGAGCCGTCCCCAGCGCTCGACCGTCTGTCGCACCATCCGGTGCACCTGGGCGCCGTCGGCGACGTCGGCGGCCAGCGGGAGGGCATCGAAGCCGGCGCGGGCGAGATTCTCGGCGACCCGCCGGGCCCGATCCAGGCTCCGGGAGTTGATGACCACCCGGGCGCCGTTCTCGGCGTAGATGCGGGCGATGGCCTCCCCGATCCCCATGCTGGAACCAGTCACGATGGCGACGCGACCCTTGAGCTTCATCGTGGAACCTCGTTGTCGCCGATTCGCCAGCCCATGGTGACCTCCTACTTTTCGCCCAGGTACGACTTGCGCACGAGGTCGCTCTTGAGCAGGGCATCGGCGGTGTCGTGGAGGACGATGCGTCCAGTCTGGATGACGTAGCCCCGATTGGCCACCCGGAGCGCCATCCGCGCGTTCTGCTCCACGAGCAGAATCGTCGTACCCTGGCTGCGGATGCTCCGGATCGTCTCGAAGATCGCCTCGACCAGGATGGGCGAGAGCCCCATGGACGGTTCATCGAGGAGGAGAAGTTGCGGGCGCGCCATCAGCGCTCGCGCGATGGCCAGCATCTGCTGCTCGCCGCCCGACAGCGTGCCGCCCTTCTGGTGGAGGCGTTCCTTCACCCGCGGGAAGAGACGGAAGACCCGCTCCATGTCGGCTCGAACGCCCAGCGCATCCTCCCGGGCGAACGCCCCCAGTTCGAGGTTCTCGAGCACAGTCATCCGGGGAAAGATGCGCCGGCCCTCGGGCGCCTGGGCGATGCCCATCCGAACGATCCTGTCCGTCGCGACACCGTCGATGCGCTTGCCCTCGAATTGGATCTCCCCGCGCTGCGGCTTGAGGATCCCGACGATCGTCTTCAGGGTCGTCGTCTTCCCCGCGCCGTTCGACCCGATGAGGGCCACCACTTCCCCGGCCTTCACCTCGAGCGACACCCCCCGCAGGGCCCGGATGCGGCCGTAATAGGTGTGGACGTCGCGGAGTTCAAGCATGCGCGGGTTCTTCCTGCCCCCCTGTGCCCAAGTACGCTTCGATCACCTTGGGGTCGCGCTGGACCTCGGCCGGCGCGCCCTCCGCGATCTTCACCCCGTAATCGAGCACCACGACACGATCCGAAATCCCCATCACCACTTCCATGTGGTGCTCGATCAGAAGGACCGTGAGCCCGATCTCCTGGCGGAGGCGCCCGAGGAAGGCGGTCAAGGCCCGGGCTTCGCTGGGGTTCATCCCCGCCGTCGGCTCATCCAGCATGAGGAGGTGGGGACGCGTTCCGAGGGCGCGGGCGATCTCCAGACGTCGCTGGTCGCCGTAGGAGAGGTTCTTGGCGGTGACCTCCTCCCGGCCGGCCAGCCCCACGAATGCGAGGAGGTCGTGGGCCCGTTCGCGTGCGCTCGCCTCCTCGGCGCGGACCGTCGGAGGACGGACGATCCCACCGACGACGCCCGCCCGGAGGCGCGCGTGCTGGCCGACCAGGACGTTCTCGAGCGCGGTCATGTTGGCGAAGAGGCGAATGCTCTGGAAGGTCCGAGCGATGCCCGCGGCCGTGACCCGGTTGGGCCGCCGGCCGACGATNGAGCGCCCCTCGAAGATGATCTGGCCGCTACTGATCGGCATCAGCCCGCTGATGCAGTTGAAGAGGGTCGTCTTGCCGGCTCCGTTGGGGCCGATCAGGCCGATGATCGCCCCCTCGGGAATCGCCAGATCGACGCGATCGAGGGCGACGAGGCCCTCGAAATTCTTGCCGACCGCTCGTACCTCGAGCAGTGGCCGGCCACCGCCGCCACGGTCGCGTTCCCTCGCGAGAGGTTCACGGATCCAACGGATGCCCTCGGGCATGCGGGCGGAGCTTCCGGGGTGACTCGGTGCCGGCATCCCATTCCCGGGCGTTTCCGTCTCCGTGACATCGTCGTCGTCCGCGGCGGTGACCCGGAGAGGCCGCTGTCCCGCGAGTCCCTCGGGCTTCACGAGCATCACCACCACGAGCCCGAGACCGAAGAAGAACCAGCGCCAGAGGCTCAGATCAGCCGCCTGGAGGACCGGGGACCCGACGACCTGCCCGAGCGTTCGCACCAGCGCCGTGCTCTGGGTCAGGACCAGCCGATCGAAGAGCGTGATGAGCAGTCCGCCGAGGATCACCCCCTTCATGCTGCCCATCCCGCCGAGCACCACCATGCACAGGAGCATGATCGAGACGTTGAACTCGAAGGCCCCCGGCGTGATGGCCTGCAGCTTGGCCGCGTAGATCGACCCTGAGAATCCCGAGAACGTGGCGCCGAGGGCGAAAGCCAGGAGCTTCGTCCTGATGGGATCGACGCCCATGCAGTCGGCGGCGGTCTCGTCCTCGCGAATCGCCATCCACGCCCGCCCCAACCGCGAGGTCGCCAGGCGGCTCATGACCCAGAGCGAGGCCGCGCCGATGATGAGGATCAGGAAGTACCAGGGGACCGGGCTGTCGTCGAACGAGAGGCCGGGGAAGCTCGGGCGCCCGATGGGGTTGATGCCGTTTTCCCCACCGGTGAGATTCAGGCGGCGGGCGATGACCCAGCCGCCGACCTCGATGTTCAGGTCGCCCAGGTTCCGGATCGCGACCGGGATGATCTCGCCGAAGGCGAGCGTGATGATCGCCAGATAGTCTCCCCGCACCCTCAGCGTCGGCGCGCCGATCACGAGTCCGAAGACGGCGGACACGATGGCGCTGAGCCAGATGACCTTCCAGAAGCCCCACTCAAATCCCTGCAGGGGCGAGTTGAGGAGGCCCATCGTGTAGGCCCCGATGGCGAAGAAGGCNGCGTAGCCGAGATCGAGCAGGCCCGCGTAGCCGACGACGATGTTCAACCCNAGGGCCAGGAGGATGTAGATCATCGCGTCGGTCACCGCGTGCAGCGTGCTGTGCTGGGGAGGGATGATCACTCGGTCCAGAAGCGGATAGAGGACGACGGTGGCGACCAGCAGCCCGCTGAGGGCGGCGCGTCGTCCCGAGACGGCAGCCGGCGGGGACATCACCTAGGTCCGNTCGGGCGGCCGCTCACCGAGGAGGCCTTGGGGTCGGAAGACGAGAAACAGAATCAGGATCGCGAAGACGAGGGCATTGGTCCATCGCGCCGAAATGTACTGATCGCTCCACGCGGAGAGGAATCCGATGANCAGGCCGCCCAGGGCGGCCCCGGGCATGTTCCCGATGCCTCCGATGACGGCGGCCGTGAAGGCCCGGAGCCCCGCCTGGTAGCCCATCCACCACTGCCCGATGTTGTAATACATGCCCTGGATCAACCCGGCGGCCCCGGCCAGCGCGCCGCCGGTGAAGAAGGTCAGCATGATCATCCGCTCGACGTTGATCCCCATGGCGGCCGCCGTCTCCCGGTCTTGCGCGGTCGCGCGCATCGCCTTGCCCCACCGCGTCCTGGTCACGAAGAGCTCGAGGGCCAGCATCAGCGGCAGCGTCACGACCACGACGAACAGATCCTTGGTCGTGAAGTAGATCAAGGTGTCGATCCCGAGCCACGCGTTCAGGATGTCCACGTTGGGGAAGAGGTCGGGGAACGGAATGGGCGCGGGGCCTTTCCACAGCATGGCCAGGTTCTCGATCATGAAGGAGACGCCGATCGCGGTGATGAGGGGTGCCAGACGCGGAGCCCGGCGCAGGGGCCGATAGGCGACCCGGTCGATGGTGAGATTGATCGCCCCGGTCACGAGCATCGTGACCAGGAACAAGGGGAGGAGAACGCCGAGGATCTGCCAACCGACCAGCGTCGTCGAGACTCCCAGGAGCGTGACGACGGTCAGCGGGATGAAGAGGCCCAGCATGAACACGTCGCCATGGGCAAAGTTGATGAGCTCGATGACGCCGTAGACCATGGTGTAACCCATCGCGATCAGGGCAAAGACCGACCCCCGCGTCAGACCGTTGATGGTTTGCTGGACCAGAACCTCGTACCATTCCATGGCGGTGGTTCGGAGGGGGCCGTAACGTCCGCCCCCTCCGATTGTCTCTAGAAGTTGAGCACTTCGAGGAACTTGAACTTGCAGTTCTCGACGGCGTAGCCGCTCATGACCTTCGAGTCGGTATCGCCGTTCTCGTCCAGGTTGAATTTCCCGTTGATCCCTTCGAAGCCCCTGAGCCCGAACGCCGCCGCCCGGATGGCCTCACGGTCCTTCTTGCCCGCCCGCTTCACCGCCTCCATGGCGACGCGGGCCGCATCGTAGGCGTAGAGCGCGTAGGCGGTCGGCTCGATCTTGTACTTTTCCTTATACGTCCGGTACGCCTTGCCGCCGACGCCGGTCAGCTGCTCGAACGGCAGGCTGGCGAACGTGATGTGGGTGCCGACGGCTTGAACGGCCTCGCACGTCGCGCCCGAGATGAGCGTGTCTTCCATGAGACCGTCGGGGCCGATGAACCGAACCTTGGGCATGACCAGGCCCAGATCCTTCATCTGGCGGATGACCACCTGAGCTCCCGTTTCCACGACTCCGCCCATGTAGACCAGATCGGCTCCCGTCGCCCGGATCTTCGTGAGGACGGGCTTTTGATCCGGCTGCTTGAAGTCGATCCCCTCGTGGCCGACGACCTGGAGCCCGATTTTTTTCGCTTCCGCCTCGAAGACGTCGGCGATTCCCTTGCCGTAGAGCTCCTGATCGTCGAGGATGAACACCTTCTTGTGGCCGAGCTTCTTGGCCCAGCGGGCGCCGACCGCTCCCTGAATGTCGTCGGCCGGGATGGGACGCACATAGTTCGGGGCACCGGTGGGGCGGTAGATCTCCGGTTCTCCGGGCGCGGCCCCGGACTTCTTGGTCAGCCCGGGATAGGTGTTGGCGGGGGTGATCTGGAGCATGCGGGCGCGGTTGTTGATCGGGATGCTCACCTTCGCCGCGCCGCTGTTGTACGTGCCGATGTAGACCATGGTGTCCGGGTCGGCCACGGCCTTGTTCGCGTTCTCGGCCTCGACCGCACCGTCCCACTTTCCGGTTTGGGGCGAGGCATCGTCGAGGTTCACCACCTCGACGCAGAAGCCCGCCACGACGCCGCCGGCCTCCTCGACGGCCATGTTGACGCCGTTCTTCATCCCGGTGCCCTCCGGGATCATGGCCCCCTGCATCGGCCAGCTCGTATAGAACTTGATCTTGCCCTTGGGACACTGCTTCTGGGCCTCGGTGGCCGGGGCCCAGACGAGCAGGCCCAGGAGTGCTGCGCCTGCCGCGGTGATCTTCCAGAATTTCATAGTTCTCCCTCCCCCGTTTCGTCAGCCGGTCTTCGGTCTGCCACCTCGAGCGCCTGCCCGTCTCCGATGCCTGTCCTCGATCACCCCCCCAAAGCGCGCGGCGTCACCGGGGACATGCCTTCGCGGACGACGCCAAGGCGTGTATACGCCCGCTGCGTTGGGGCCGTATGACACTATGAGGGCTCCCATTTGTCAACGTCAAAGCCAGTCGCCCTTTGGCTGGAGGTGGTGGTAGCCTCCCTGTGTTCGGGGAGGAAGAGATTATGGCCTACGAGTTTCGCTCGCTCTTCACGCCGGTCCGGGTGGGCTCCGTCACCCTCAAGAACCGAATCTACTCCTCCGGCCACGCCGAGGCCATGGCCGAGGGCGGCCGGCCGACGGAGCGGCTGCGACGGTACCACGAGGCGAAGGCGCAGGGCGGGTGTGCCCTCACGATCTTCGGGGGGTCCTCGAGCGTCCATCCGTCGTCGCCGGCGGCGGCCTGGAGACAGATCGCCAACCACGACGACTCCATCATTCCCGCGTATTGTGAGATGGCCGACGCCGTGCACCGCCACGACTGCCTCGTCTTCACCCAGTTGACGCATCTCGGTCGGCGAGCCCAATCGGATACCGAGGCGTCCCACGTGCTGCTGGCACCCTCCCAGATCCCTGAAAAAGTCCACCGCGAGGTGCCTCACGAGCTCGAGCCCGAGCAGATCGCGGCGCTGGTCCGCGCGTTCGGCGACGCGGCTGGCCGCTGCCGAGCGGGCGATCTGGACGGCATTGAGATCTCGATGGCGCACAACCACCTGATCGATCAGTTCTGGTCTCCGCTCTTCAACCAGCGAACTGACGACTATGGTGGAAGCCTCGAGAACCGGATGCGATTCGCCTTCGAAGTCCTGGCGGAGATCCGGCGGCAGGTGGGGCGGGACTTCGTGGTGGGGGCCCGCATCTCCGGCGACGAGCTCACGCCCGGGGGCCTCAGCGCGCGGGACATGGGCGAGATCGCCCGCCGCCTCGTGGCGTCGGGGCTGGTGGACTTCCTGTCGATCATCGGCGGCGGCGCCCACACCTATTCCCTGCAGGCTGCCGCAGTCCCGAACATGAGCTTTCCCACCGCCGTGTACGCGCCGCTGGCGGCAGCGATCAGGCGGGTCGCCCCCGCGATCCCGATCCTGCACGCGAGCCGGATCGTGGATCCGATCCAGGCGGACCAGCTCGTGGCGGCGGGGCACGTGGACGTCGTCGGCATGACCCGGGCTCTGATCGCGGACCCCGACCTTCCACGCAAGGCGCGCGAGGGGCGGTCCGACGACATTCGAACCTGCGTGGGGGCGAACGAGGGGTGCATCGACCGGATTTACCAGGGCAAGCCGGTGACCTGCGTTCAAAACCCCACGACCGGACGTGAAGGGGAGCTCGGTGACGTTCGCCCGGCCAGCACCGCGAAGAAGGTCCTGGTGGTCGGAGGTGGGGTCGCGGGGCTGGAGGCGGCCCGCGTGGCCGCGCTGCGGGGTCATCGTGTCGTGCTCTTCGAGAAGGAGGAGCAGCTGGGTGGCCAAGTCCTCCTCGCCGCTCGCGCTCCCGCCCGCGCCGA
>JGI25382J37095_10000193_pt1 | contig 12937 bp, 13 predicted proteins | sample GraSoi013_1_40cm_3_FD_37095 | JGI IMG/M metagenome (IMG submission 37095)
TGGTTCGAGCGTGGCGTGACCGATGGGCTGCCCGTGGTGCCGCCCACGCGCGAGCGCGTCGAGCGGACGCTGAGCGCCACGCGACGCAAGCCGGACGAGCTGCCGCAGGCGTCGGACATGCTGGGCGTATGGAAGGCGCCGCTGCGAACGCGTCGAGGGCTGGGCGATCCCCGAGTGTGGGCACTTCATCCCCGAGGAGCAGCCCCAGGCGGTCATCGACGCGATCGCGAAGTTCGTCGGCTGACGGCGCTCAGGGCACGCCGAGACGTCCGGCCGCCGGCAGCTTCAGCGCGGGCTCCTTGAGGTCGAGGCCGAACGTCAGGCCCAGGAGGTTCACCTCGACGCCTTCCCCATGAAAATAGCAGCGTTGCGCTCGACCGCGCCCGGCGGTTTAATGCCTCGGTAGAGTCGGACTCGGAAGGAGGCGGACCATGACATTGAGCAGGACGCTCCTCGTCGTTCTCTCCCTGGTGCTCCTCGGCGCGGCCGCGGTGGCGCCGGCCTGCGAGCTGGCGGGACCGAATACGCACATGGGCACCATCGTGGCCATCGACGCCGCCCAGAGCACGCTCACCCTCCGCGACGCCCAGACCAGGCAGAACCTCACGTTCCTGGCGCGTCCNGAGCTGCTCAAGGACGTCGCCGTCAAGGACGAGGTCGCCGTCGTCTACGCCCAGGAAGGCGGCAAGCTCCGGGCGACGGCGATCCGCAAAGCGGGCGGCTGATGAGTCGCCTGGCGGGCGAGAAGTGCGTCGCCTGCCGGAGCGACGCGCCGCCCGTGACCGAGGCGGAGACGCGCGAGCTCAAGCCCCAGATTCCGGGCTGGAGCGTCGTCGAGCGCGACGGGATCAGGCGGCTGGAGCGCGTCTTCGCCTTCCCCGACTTCGCCGCCGCCCTGGCCTTCACCAACCGGGTGGGGGCCATCGCGGAAGAGGAGGGCCACCATCCCGCGCTCCTCACCGAGTGGGGGCGGGTCACGGTGACCTGGTGGACCCACGCCATCCGCGGCCTGCACCGCAACGACTTCATCATGGCGGCCAAGACGGACGCGCTCTACCGGAGGTAGAATTCCTCCTCGTCCGCGGTAAAACTGCGTCCAGCGTCTGGTCCCGGAGGAGACGTCATGGCCAGCCAGCTCCAGATCACCGTCAACGGCAAGCGGTATCGCGTCGAGGCGGCCCCGGACACGCCGCTGCTCTACGTGCTGCGCAACGAGCTCAACCTCAACGGACCCAAGTTCGGCTGCGGCCTGGCCCAGTGCGGGGCGTGCACCGTGCACCTGGGGGACCGGGCCGTCCGCTCCTGCGTGACGCCCGTCTCCTCCGTCCGCGCGTCGGTCACCACGCTGGAGGGGCTGGGCACTCGCGAGAAACCCCACCCGCTCCAGCAGGCCTTCATCGACGAGCAGGCGGCCCAGTGCGGCTACTGCATCAACGGGATGATCATGACCGCGGCGGCGCTGATCAAGCGCACGCCGCGCCCGGGCGAGGCGCAGATCCGGGAGGCGCTGGCCGGTAACCTCTGTCGCTGCGGCACCCACATGCGCATCCTGCGCGCCGTCCGGCGCGTGGCGCGGGCCTGAGGAGGGTGGGGCGGTGACGACGGCGACGATCTCCCGGCGGCGGTTCCTCACGGGCGGGGGCGCGCTCATCGTGACGTTCAGCCTGCCCCTCGAGCTCGGGGCGCAGACCTCCACGCCGCCCGAGCGGCTCGCGCAGTATGCGTGGATCGACGCGTGGCTCGCCGTCGGGGGCGACGGCCGCGTCACGGTCTTCACCGGCAAGGTCGAGCTGGGCACCGGCGTGGAGACCGCGCTCTCCCAGATCGTCGCCGAGGAGCTGGACGTGCCCGTCGCGCGCATCGCGATCGTGCAGGGCGACACCGCCCGCACGCCCGATCAAGGCTACACGGTCGGCAGCAAGACGATCGATCAGGGCGGGCCGCAGCTCCGCCAGGCGGCGGCGGAGGCCCGGCAGGCGCTGCTGGAGATGGCGGCGGCGCGTCTGGGGGCGCCCGTCGAGCGGCTCGTCGTCAAGGATGGCGTCGTGAGCGCGAGGGAGGAGCCGTCGAAGCGGGTGACCTACGCCGAGCTGATCGGCGGCCAGCGCTTCAATCGCGCGGTGACGAAGACGGCCAAGCCCAAGAGTCCCGCCGGGTACACCGTCGTCGGCACCGCGGCGCCCCGCGTGGACATCCCCGGCAAGGTCACGGGGACGCACACGTACGTGCACGACTTGCGCCTGCCCGGGATGCTGCAGGGGCGCGTCGTCAGGCCCGCCGCCATCGGCGCGACGCTGGAGAGCGTCGACGAGGGCTCCCTGGGCGGGCTGCCCGGCGTCGTCAAGGTCGTGCGCACCGGCAACTTCGTGGGCGTCGTGTGCGAGCGCGAGGAGCAGGCGATCCGGGCGGCCCGGGAGCTGAAGGTCGCCTGGAAAGACGGTCCCGCCTTGTCGGAGATGAAGGAGCTCTACCAGACGATGCGCGGCGCCCGCACCACCGACCGCGCCCTCCTGACCGTGGGCGACGTGGGCCCGGCGCTGGCGATTGCGGCGAAGTCGCTGCACGCGACCTACGAGTGGCCGTTCCAGATGCACGCCTCCATCGGTCCCTCCTGCGCCGTGGCCGACGTGCGGGACGGCAAGGCCACGGTGTGGTGCGCGAGCCAGGGGGTCTTCGGGCTGCGCGACTCCCTGGCCGAGCTGCTGGGGCTGGCGCCGGACAACGTCCGCCTCGTCTTCGCGGAGGCGGCGGGCTGCTACGGCCACAACGGCGCCGACGATGTCGCGGCGGATGCCGCGCTGCTGTCGCAGGCGGTCGGGCGCCCCGTGAGAGTGCAGTGGATGCGCCACGACGAGCACGGCTGGGAGCCCAAGGGGCCGAGCATGGTCATGCAGGTCCGCGGCGGTCTCGACGCGCAGGGCCGCGTGGTCGCCTGGGACTATGAGGTGTGGACGCCGACCCACTCCACGCGGCCCCGGAGCGAGGCGGGCAACACGCTGGCCGGACAGCTCACCGGACGGGCGATCAAGGCCGGCCTGAGCGGTGGCGATCGCAACGCGAAGTACGGCTATGTGTTCCCGAACGGTCGCGTGGTCGTTCACTGGTTGCCGCGAGCGGCGCTGCGCCCCTCGGCGCTGCGCGGGCTGGGGGCGCCCCAGAACTCCTTCGCCAACGAGTCGTTCATGGACGAGCTGGCGGCGGCCGCGGGCGCCGACCCCGTCCAGTTCCGCCTGCGCCACCTCACGGACTCGCGCGCCATCGCCGTCGTCGAGGCGGCGGCCCTGCTGGCGCGCTGGGAGACGCGCCCATCGCCGAAGCCGGGCGCGGCGAGCCGCCCGGTGGCCACGGGGCGCGGCATCGCGTACGTCCAGTACGAGAACGAGAACGCCTACGTGGCGATGGTGGCCGAGGTGGCGGTGGACCGCCGGACCGGCGCCGTCCGGGTGACGCGCGCCTGGATCGCCCACGACTGCGGCCTCGTCATCAACCCCGACGGCGTGAGGAACCAGATCGAGGGCAACGTGATCCAGACGATCAGCCGGACGCTCAAGGAAGAGGTGAAGTTCGACCGCGCGCGCGTGACGAGCCTCGACTGGCGCTCCTACCCGATCCTCACCTTCGCCGAGGCGCCGGACGAGGTGGAGATCGTCCTCGTCAACCGCCCGGACCAGCGCCCGGTGGGCGCGGGCGAGCCCGCCGCCTGTCCGGTACCCGCGGCGATCGCCAACGCCATCTTCGACGCCACCGGCACGCGGGTGAGAACGGTGCCGTTCACGCCAGAGCGGATCAAGGCGGCGCTCGACGCCGTAACCCGCGCCTGAGAGGAGGCGACGATGCCCGCGCTCTCCATCCTGCTCGTGACCGCGCTGCTGATCCTGGCGCCCCCGGCCGCGCACGGTCAGGCCGGCGTGCCCGCCGCAGTCCTGCACTACCCCGAGCTCGTGCTGCTCAACGGCAAGGTCGTGACCGTGGACGATCGCTTCTCGATCCGCGAGGCGATCGCGATCCGTGACGGCAAGGTCCTCGCGCTGGGGACCTCGTCGGAGATCCGTGCGCTGGCCGGGCCCGGCACCCGCGTGATCGATCTCCGGCGCCGCATCGTGCTGCCTGGCCTCATCGACTCGCACGTCCACATGCTGCGCGCGGGCTTCCGCTGGCCCCAGGAGGTGCGCCTGGACGACGCGACGTCCGTGGACGACATCCTGGCTCGGATCCGCGAGCGGGCCGCGAAGGTGAAGCCCGGCGAGTGGATCCTGACGCTCGGCGGCTGGCACGAGAGCCAGCTCAAGGAGCGGCGCATGCCCACGCGCGAGGAGCTCGACCGGGCGGCGCCGCAGCACCCCGTCCTCCTGCACATGCTGCTGGCTGCCGCCGTCGTGAACAGTCCTGCCGCCCAGGCGCTGGGGGTCACCGACCCCAGCGGCGTCGTGCGGGGGGCGCCGGCGGTCGTCGCGCTGAAGGCCAAGCTGCCGCCGGTGCCGTTCGAGCAGAAGGTGCAGGGGCTGCGCGCCGTGATGCGCGACTTCAACGCCATGGGGATCACGTCCACGGTCGAGCCGATCGGCGGCGAGATGACGGACCGCGACTACGAGCCGGCCTTCGAGCTCTGGCGGCGCCAGCAGATGACCGTGCGCATGGGCCTCAACATCGTCGTCAGGGACCTCGAGGGCGCGCGGCGCTGGATCCAGGCGCTGCCCGGACGGTTCGGCGACGACTGGCTCAAGATCCTGGGGCTCGGCGAGGTCGTCATCGACCAGATGTGGGATCAGTCGGTCGCCGCCCAGTTCCCCATCGCCCGGGAGACGCTGGCCGACTTCCAGCAGGTGGTGTCGGCAGCCACGCAGAAGGGGATCACGCTCCACCTGCACGCGACGCTGGAGTCGACGATCAACACGATGCTCGGGGTGTTCGAGGAGCTCCAGCGCCAGACGCCGCTCCGCAGCCTGCGCCTGGTCTTCGCCCACGGCGAGCACGTCACGCCGGCCCAGCTGGAGCGCATGAAGCAGCTTGGCATGGGCCTCACGGTGCAGGATCGTCAGGTGATCCAGGGCGACATCATGAAGCGCGTCTGGGGCGAGAGCATGGTGGCCAAGCCGCCGCTCCAGACCATGTACCAGAGCGGCGTGCCGATGGGCGGGGGCACGGATGGCACGATCGTCGCCCCCAACTCGCCGTTCGTCTCGCTGTGGTGGATGATCACGGGCCGGATGCTCCGTGGCGACGTGGCCCGCGCCCGCGAGCACCTCACCCGCGAGGAGGCGCTGCGCGTCTACACGCGGGGCAGCGCCTGGATCGCCCACGCCGAGGGCCGGGTCGGCTCGCTGGAGCCGGGCAAGCTCGCCGACCTGATCGTCCTGAGTGACGACTATCTGACGGTGCCCGAGGACCGGATCCCCAAGATCCGCTCCGTGCTCACGATCGTCGGNGGGAACGTCGTCTACGAATCCCAACCCTGATCGCCTCGACGGGGCCGCCCTCGAACGCCTCCGCGGCCGGCGCTTCCGCCGCGCCCGCGGCCTGCGCGTGCGGAGCGAGCGGAGCGCGCTCGCCTTCGTGAACGAGGTGGGGTTCTGCTCGACCTTCTACCGCTTCCCGGAAGGCCTGGCCTGTCTCTGGGAGGCGGTGGCCGGGCGGCCGAATCCCCGCTGGCCGCGCCACTCGCATCACGACGCGGCCATCGGGCTCACCTGGGAGCTGAAGGACACGCTGCCGGCGGCCAAGCGCGTCTACTACGGCAAGCTGCTCCGGGGAAGGCCCCTGCTGGTGGCGCTCGACCTCTTCCCGGCCTTCTACGCCCGCGTGCGCGGGCGGCAGCGGGCCCGCGACTACCTGGCCGAGTACGAGGCCGGCCACCTGAGCCTGCCGGCCCGGCGGATCATGGACGCCATGATGAAGGACCANCCCCAGTACACGCGCGACCTCCGCGCCAACACCTTCATGCTGGAGCCAGCGAAGACGCGCGAGTTCGAGCGCGCCATGGCCGAGCTGCAGCAGGGGCTCTGGCTGGTCAAGACCGAGGAGCGCTACGAGCCGACCTTCTCCTACCGCTGGGACCTGCTGGAGGTGTGGCTGCCCGAGGCCACGGCGGAAGGACGGCGGCTCTCCCGGGAGGCCGCGGTGGATCGGCTGGTGGAGCGCTACGCCCGAGGCGCGGTGTTCACCCAGGAGCGGCCGCTCGCGCGGCTGTTCGGCCTGCGGGCCGACGAGGTCGCGGCATCGGTGGCGCGCCTGGTGCGAGGCAGCGCGCTCGCCGAGGGCGAGGTGGCGGGGTGGCCCGGACGGTGGCTGGTGCATCGAGACGTGCGATCACCTTGACACACGTTGGCGCCGGTCCTACATTTCCGGCCATTCCTCAGACCCCACGGCCCAGCGGGATAGAGAGAGGAGCAATCATGGCGGCCACGATCGAGCGGTATTGCGCCAACGGCGTGTACGATCCCCCGGGTTACAGTCAGGCGATCAGGGTGAACGGCGCTCAGACGGTCCTGTTCCTCGCCGGCCAGGTCGCCTACACCCAGGACGGTGGCACCAGCCACCGGGGCGACTTCAAGGGCCAGGCGCGCGAGGTCTTCCGCGCCATCAAAGCGCTCGTCGAGGCTCAGGGGGGGACGCTGGCCAACGTGGTGAAGATCAACACCTACCTGACCGATATCCGCTACCGAGCCGACCTTCTGCCCGTTCGCGAGGAGTTCTTCGGGAAGAAGCTTCCGGCCTCGACGCTCGTGCAGGTGGCGGCGCTGGCCCAGCCGGACTGGCTGATCGAGGTCGAGGCGATCGCCGTCATCTGACGGGATCGCCCGGCGCGGACGGACCCGTGTGAGCGCGCGCGGCGGGCCGGGCTACCGGCTGGTCCGCGGCTTCGCTCGCCTTGTGCTCGATCTCTTCTATCGGCGCCTCGAGGTGGTGGGCGCCGAGCGGGTCTCGGCGAGCGGTCCGCTGATCCTGGCGGCGAACCACCAGAACGCCCTGGTGGACCCGATGCTGCTACTGGCGGCGGTCGAGCGCCGGCTGGTGCCGCTCGCCAAGGCGCCGCTCTTCCGCCATCCGCTCATCGGTCCGTTCCTGCGCCTCGTGGGCGCGATCGCCGTCCACCGGCGCGAGGACCCCGGCTCGGATCCGGCGCTGAACCAGGCGATGTTGCGGTCTGCCATCGAGGGGCTCCAGGCGGGTGGCGCGCTCTTGATCTTTCCCGAGGGCGGCAGCCGGCCCGAGCCCGCGCTCCGGCCGCTCCGCTCCGGCGCCGCCCGCATGCTGCTCGCGGCCGAGGCGGCGAGCGGGGGCGCGCTCGGCGTGTGCTTGGTGCCCGCCGGGCTCGTCTTCCACGGGCCGGGCGGGTTCCGCACGGGCCGCGCGCTGGTCATCATCGGCGAGCCCCTGCCGACCGCGGACTGCGTCGCCCTCTACGCGACGGACCCGGCGGCGGCGGTCCGCTGCCTCACCGACCGCCTGGCCGAGCGGCTCCGAGCCGTGATGGTGGAGGCGGACGATCGCGACACGTTGCAGCTCCTCGAGCTGCTGGGAACGATGTGGCGCCAGGAGTTCGCGGACGCTGCGCGCGAGCCGGCCGCGCGCGCGCAGTGGATGCAGCGGGCAATACGGGCCTACCGATATCTGCAGCGCGCGCAGCCCCGGCGTGCCGCGGGCTTTCGCCGGAGCGTGGAGCGTTACGCCAAGGCGCTGGAGCTGGCGGGCGTCGGAGCGCAGCAGCTCTCGCGCTCCTACGCGCGGGGCGTCGTCTGGCGCTACGCGCTCCGCGAAGGCCTGTCACTCCTGCTGGGGCTGCCCCTGGCGCTCCTCGGCATGGCGCTGCACCTGGCGCCGTACCTGTCGACGGCGGGCGCCGTCCGCGCGCTGCGCCCCGATCCCGACGAGCAGGCGACCTACGCGATCGCTGCCGCGACCGTGCTGTACCCGGCGTGCTGGGCCGTGGAAGGCTGGGCGGCCTGGCGGCTCGGGGGTGGCGTGTGGCTCGCAGCCTTCATCCTCGCCCTGGCGCCGGCGGGCTTCTTCGCCCTCGGCTGGCGGGAGCGTCTCGAGCGGCTGCGGCGGGAGGCGCGCAGCTTCCTGCACTTCCTCCTGCATCGCGATTTCCACCGACGGCTCGCCGCCCGGCGGCGGGCGCTCGTGAATGAGATGACGACCCTCGCCCGCTCGGTGCCCGAGTCCGTGCTGGCCGGCGGTTCCCACGCGCGCTAAGAGCTGATTCGCGCGGGAGCCGGGTGCCTCCCACCGGCGCTGGCACGGCATCCGCATACACGTCGTTGCATGAACTCGATCGTCGGAATCTTCACCGAGCGTGCCGCCGCTGAGCGCCTTGCCGAGCCAGTGCGAGAAGGTTCGCTCGGTCCGGAATCCGGCCGCCGCCAGGACGTCGAGCGCGGCCTCACAATCGCGGGGCCGGACGAAGAGGTCGAGGTCCTTGGTGTCCCGCGCAATGCCCGTGTACCGCTGCAGCGCGTAAGCGCCGCCCACCAGGAACGGAACGCGCGCGTTCGTCAGCGCCGTGAGCGCGGCGGCGTAGAAGGCGGTCGCGTCGGGGCGCAGGACGGACGTGCTCATGGCGCGACGGGGGTTGCACGTCCTGTGCCGCCGAACTGGAGAGAGGTCTGTCAGCGCGGGGGCGTGCGCTGCTTCGCTAGCTCATCGGTAGCGCGGCACTTGCCCTGATCGCGACGCGGGCGGCCTCCTGCTGCCTGGTCACTCGCATCCGCGGCAGCCGGCTCCGCGTGCAGCGGTAGACCGTGCTCTTGCCGACCTTGAGCAGCGCCATGATCTCGGCCTGACTGAGGCGGGCGGTCCGGTAGGCGAGGATGGCGTCGGCCAGGCCGGCGTTGATGGCACCGTTGCCCTGTCGGCGCCAGTGTGCGAGCGCGTCGCGCACTTGATGTCGGCGGCGCTGGCCGAGCCACGAGTAGAGCGTCATCCCCCAGCCGGCGGCCGTAGCGCCCTTGACCTGGGTGAGCCACATGGCTTTCCAGCCGGACCGGGGCGCTTTGACGGGATAGAGCTTCCCTCCAAGGAGAGTCGCAGCTCGCTCGACCACGTCGTGGTCGGCCATCTTGATGCGAATGGTGAAGGATCGTCCATTGATGCTGATGTTACCCTCTCCCTCTACGAGCCCGGCCAGCCATGCGATGTCGATCGGGGTGAGTGCCGAGGAGCCATGCTCCATGACGGCGTGGTCGCGGGAGCGGTCCAGCACGTTGTAGATCGTTTCGCGTGAGACGGCGAAGCGTCGGGCCAAAGCCACTTTTGTCACCTCTCCTGCCGCCCACGCCTCCAGAATGGACCACTCGACGAGCGGCGAGATGCGGACGTAACGCATGGCGCGCCACTTCGATAACGTTCGCTTGACCTGTTCCCGGCGCCGGTGGCCGAGCAGAGGGTAGATCGTCATCATCCAGCCAGCAGCGCTTGGACCCTTGACCTGAGCTCGCCACTGAGGTCGGTGACGATCGGGACAAGGGACCGGACGAGAATACGTTCGACCGTCCATCAACACCGCGGCACGCTCAACAACATCGCGGTCGGTCATGTTGGCGACGATCGCGATCGAACGACCGGACATGGAGAAGTATCCTTCCCCCTCGAGGAGTCCCGCAAGCCACGCGACGTCGACTGGTCGAATCACGGGTCGCTACAGTCCCTCGAACTTCCACAGTTCTGGCACACGATCTTGCACTTTTGCTCCTCCATCCGCTCCCCGCACCGCTCGCAGACGTGCACCCACTCGATCCGGCCGTCGGCGCGGTCGATGGCGCGATCGTCCATCGACGTCAGCCTTGCATCACTGGCGTTCCGAAGTCAACGAGTCTGTGATGCCGTACACTAGGACTCCCATGCCCGACGCTTCCTGGGACGATCCCGAGCTGCTGCGCCACGTCTTCGAGCAGACGCGGGTCATCCGCCGGCCGCTGAGCGGCATCATCACCGGCTACCACGTGCTGCCCTACATCCTCGTCGGCGTCGAGCGGGACCAGCCCGGTCGGTCGGTGGAGGTGCGGGGGCGGATCCGCGTGTCGCCCCGCCTGGTCATCGCCCCCGGGCGGGAGGGGCCGACCTACGGCGAGCTGTTCGGAGAGCGCGAGCTGATGCACCAGGCCCTGGTCGCGCGCGTCTTCAGCTTCCGTTACGCCTCGCGGGTCGCGCTCGAGAGCGAGGAGCTCTCGATCCGCCGCCAGGTGCGGGACCCCGAGGGCCAGCTCGAGCGCGTGCTGGAGGAGCTGGCCCAACGGGAGGTCATCAACACCGGCGTGATCGTGTCTCCCGACGCGCGGTTCTATCCCGTCTCGGTCGACCGGTTCATCCGGGAGATCCTGGACGAGGAGTTCCGGGGCTAGGACCGCAGCCCGCGCCGACGCGGGTCAGACGATCTTCCGCTCGCGAAGGCTCCTGATCGCTGCCGCGTCGTAGCCCAGCCCGCGGAGCACCTCGTCGGTATGCTCCCCCAACGTGGGCGCGGGCCGCCGGATCGCGCCGGGCGTGCCGGAAAGCTTGTAAGGAATGCCAAGGATGCGCGTCCGCCCCGCGCGCGGGTGGTCGACCTCGACCACCATTTGACGCTGGCGTACGTGGGGGTCCGCAAAAACGCGATCGTAGGTCAGGATGGGACCGGCGGGCACTCCGGCCGCCTCGAGGCGTTCGAGCCAGACCGAGGTCGGCGCTTTGGTAAATCGTTCCTCGAGGAGCGCGGCCAGCGCCATGCGATTCTGGACGCGGAGGGCCGGCGTGGCGAAACGAGGGTCGTCGACGAGCGTCTCCAGGCCGAGCAGTCCGCAGATCCGCGGCCAGAAGGTCGGGGAGCCGCCGCCCAGATTGATCCAGCCATCGGCGGTGCGGAACGCCTGATACGGCGCGTTGGTGCGATGCCCCTGGCCCAGACGCGGAGGCACCTCGCCCGTCGCGAAGTGCGCGGCCGCCTCGTACACCGCCCAGGCGATCGGCGTCTCGAGGAGCGAGGCGTCGATGTGCTGGCCCTGGCCCGTGCGGGCGCGCGCCTGCAGCGCGGCCAGGATGGCGAGGGCCGCGAACATTCCGGTGCCGATGTCGGCGACCGGAACGGGCACCGGCAGCGGCGGGCCGTCCTCCTCGCCGTTGATCGACATCAGCCCCGCCATGCCCTGCGCGATGCGGTCAAAGCCTCCGCGCGGGGCGTAGGGTCCGGTCTGCCCGAAGCCCGAGATCGAGCAGTAGATGACGCGCGGATTGAGGGCCCGGACGTCCTCGTAGCCGAGACCCAGGCGGGCCGCCGTCCCCGGGCGCCAGTTCTCGACGATCACGTCGGCGCGCTGGACGAGGCGCTCGGCCAGCGTGCGCCCCTCGGCAGTCTTGAGGTCGATCGTGATGCTGCGCTTGTTGCGATTGACGATCATGAACGGCGCCGACTCGCCGGCGATGTGCGGGCCTCCGGCGCGGGCCTCGTCGCCCACTCCGGGGCGCTCCACCTTGATCACGTCGGCGCCGAGGTCGCCCAGCAGCATCGCGCAGTAGGGGCCGGCCAGCTGGTTGGTGAGGTCGAGCACGCACAGGCCGTCGAGGGCGCCGGGACGCATCTGGGTCGAGTGTACCGCACTCGGCGAGGCGCTCTCGTCGCCTTGACACGTCGGAAGTCGGATGCTATCTGTGATGCGCACTTATCGCTCCTGGAGGGATTCCCATGCGACTCAGAGGGCTCGTGGCTCTTGTCTGGGCCGCCGCAGTCTTCGGGGCGAGTCTCCCCGTCGATGCGCAGGCGCCGGGACCGATCCGGATCGGGGCGTCACTGTCGCTGACAGGCACGTACGCGAAGCTCGGGAACTACCAGCACGAGGGTTACAAGCTCTGCGCCAAGCAGGTGAACGACAAGGGCGGGCTGCTCGGCCGGAAGGTCGAGTTCGTCGTCTACGACGACCAGTCCACTCCGGCGACCGGCGTGCGCCTGTACGAGAAGCTCATCACCGAGGACAAGGTGGACGCGGTGGTCGGGCCGTATTCGTCGCCGATCACTGAGGCCGTAGCGAACGTGACGGAGAAGTACAAGAAGGTGATGGTGACGCCGCTCGCCGCCACCACCTCCATCTTCAAGCGCCCGCCCGACAAAAAGCGCCACTACATCTTCATGGTGATCTCGCCCGCTGAGGTCTATCTGGAAGGGCTGATCGACATGGCGGCCAAGCGCGGGCTCAAGACGGTGGCCATCGTCAACGAGGATACGCTCTTCTCCAAGGCCGCCGCCTCCGGGGCCGCCGACCTGGCGAAGAAGAAGGGCATGCAGGTCGTCTTCCAGGAGGGCTACCCGAAGGGGAACCAGGACTTCTCGGCCCTGCTCACGAAGATCCGGGCGGCGAACCCGGACGTGCTGGCCGCCTCCACCTACTTCGACGACGCCGTCGCCATCACCCGGCAAATGAAGGAACTGAACCTCAATCCCAAGATGTACGGGATCACCGTGGGCGGCGACCTGCCCGAGTTCTACGACCTTCTCAAGCAGAACGCCGAGTACATCTACGGCGCCACCCAGTGGGAGGCGACGCTGCCCTATCCCGGCAACAAGGAGTTCGCCGAGGCCTACACGAAGGAGTTCGGGCGGGAGCCGGTGTATCACTCGGCCGCGGGCTACGCCGGCTGCGTCATCTACCTGGACGCCGTCAAGCGGGCCGGCACCCTCGACGCCGACAGGGTCCGGGAGGTGCTGCTCAGGCTGGAGACGAAGACGGCGTTCGGAGATTTCAACGTTGATCAGGACGGGTTCCAGGTCGCCCACAAGATGGTGATGACCCAGTGGCAGGGGGGGAAGAAGGTCATCGTGTGGCCGGACGACCTGGCGCAAGCCAAGCCGCGCTTCCCGATGCCGGCCTGGAACCAACGCTGACCGATCGTCTGACGCAGGCAGGGGGACGGGGCTCACGGCTTCGAAAGGCCACTCGCCGTGGAGCCTCGTCCCCCTGCCTGCGTAACT
>JGI25382J37095_10000194_pt1 | contig 12861 bp, 12 predicted proteins | sample GraSoi013_1_40cm_3_FD_37095 | JGI IMG/M metagenome (IMG submission 37095)
AGGCGTTCCGTGAGCACCACGGTCTCCAGTGTGGGTTCTGCACGCCGGGCATGCTCATGACGGCGCTCGACCTTCTCCGGACGAACCCGTCCCCCACCGAGACGGAGATCCGCGAGGGTATCTCCGCCGTCCTCTGCCGCTGCACCGGCTATCACGGCATCATCCGGGCCGTCGAGGCCGCCGCGCGGAAGATGCGTTAGAACAATGACGCTCATCGGCGCGTCCGTCCGCCGGCTGGAGGACGCGCGCCTCCTCCAGGGGCAGGGCCGGTTCGTCGCGGACCTGACGCTCTCCCGGATGCTGCACGTCGCGTTCCTCCGGAGCCCGCACGCCCACGCCCGCCTCGTCTCGGTCGACACACGCCCTGCCCGCACGCTGCCCGGCGTCGCGGCGTGCGTCACGGGTGATGAGATCGCGACGCATGCGCGGCCGATCCGCGCCGAGTCGAAGATGGCGGGCTATCACGCGACCGAGTTCCCGCCGCTGGCGCGCGGCAAGGTCCGCTTCGTCGGCGAGGCGGTGGTCGCCGTCCTGGCCGAGAGCCGCTACGTCGCCGAGGACGCGCTGGAGGCGGTCGACGTCCGCTACGCGGCGCTCCCGGTCGTCGCCACACCAGAAACGGCGATGGCAGGGGACGCGCCGCTCGTTCACGAGGCGGCCGGGAGCAACGTCCTCCTGTCGCGCGCCTTTGTCAGGGGCGACGCCGACGCGGCGATGGCGGGTGCCGCCGTGGTCGTCGGCGACCGCTTCCGCTTCCACCGCCACGCGGGCGTGACGATGGAGAATCGGGCCTGTCTCGCCGACTGGAACACGGGCGCGGGCGAGCTGACGCTCTGGTCGTCCACGCAGGTCCCGGGTCTCCTGCGCGAGGCGCTCGCCGAGCTGCTCGACCTGCCCGCGCACCGGCTCCGCGTGGTCGCGCCCGATGTGGGGGGCGGCTTCGGCGTGAAGAGCGCGCTCTACCCCGAGGAGGTCGCCGTCTGCGCCCTCGCGCGGCTCACGGGGCGGCCGGTGAAGTGGGTCGGCGACCGGCGCGAGGACCTCCTGACGAGCACGCAGGCCTGGGACGAGACGATCGACGCGGAGCTCGCCGTGGACGCGGACGGGACGATCCACGCCCTCCGCGCTCGCGTCGTCGCCGACGTCGGTGCGTACTCGATCCACCCGTGGACCGCCTCGATCGAGGTCGTCCAGGTGATCAGCTTCCTCCCCGGGCCCTACCGTGTGCCGCACTACCGGGGGGAGGCATGGGGCGTGGCGACCAACAAGGCGCCGATGGGACCGTACCGCGGCGTCGGCCGCCCGGTCTCCACCTTCGTCACCGAAGCGCTCGTGGATCGCGCGGCGCGCCGCCTCGGGATGGATCCTGTCGCGCTCCGGCTCAGGAACCTCATCCGGCCCGACGAGCTCCCGTACCGGTCGCCGTCGGGCGTGGTGTGGGACAGCGGGAGCTTCGTCGAGTCGCTCGAGCGGGCGCGCGACGTGGTGGCGTACGAGCACGTGCGCGCCGCGCAGCGCGACCCGCGTCGGGCCGGGCGCTACGTGGGCGTCGGTGTCGCGTGCTACGTCGAGCTGACGGGCGTCGGCTCGGCGATCCCGGCGTCGCCGGGGGCCGCGATCAACACCGGGACCGAGGGCGCGACCGTCCGCGTGGACCCGAGCGGCACGGTCACGGCGAGCTTCGGTCTCGCGTGCCAAGGCCAGGGACACGAGACGACGCTCGCCCAGGTCGTGGCCGCAGAGCTCGGCGCGCGGCTCGAGGACGTGCGCGTGGTCTCCGGCGACACCGCCGCCGGGCCCGCGGGGACCGGGACGTACGCGAGCCGGAGCGCGGTCATCGGCGGCGGCGCCGCGATCCTCGCGGCGCGGGCCCTGAGGGAGAAGGCGCTCGCGATCGGGGCGCATCTGTTGGAGGTCTCCGCCGACGACCTGACGCTCGCGGACAGTCGAGCGACGGTGCGCGGCGCGCCGGACCGCGCACTCTCGCTCCGGGAGATCGCGCGTGCGGCGTACGCGGGCGCCAAGCGGCTGCCGGCGGGGATGGAGCCGGGCCTCGAGGCGACGCGGTTCTACGATCCCTACTTCGGCACGGCGTCCAACGCGACGCACATCGCCGTCGTCGAGGTGGACCCGGAGACGTGCGGGGTCGTCGTGCGCCGCTTCGTGGTCGTCGAGGACTGCGGCCGGATCATCAACCCCCTGATCGTCGAGGGCCAGGCAATCGGCGGCGTCGCTCAGGGCGTCGGCGCGGCGCTGCTCGAAGAGATCGTGTACGACGGCGACGGCCAGCTCCTCACGGGCAGCCTCATGGACTACCTCGTCCCGACGGCCGCCGAGCTCCCTCCCGTCGAGGTCGTCCACCTCGAGCGGCCGTCGCCCACGACGCTCGGGGGCTTCAAGGGGGTCGGCGAGGGAGGGACGATTGGTGCGCCCGCCGCCGTGGCCAATGCGATCGCCGATGCGTTAAAGCCGCTCGGCATCGAGCTGAGCGAGCTCCCCGTGACGCCCGACCGCCTCTTTCGTCTGCTTTCTCGCCCGCGCCAAGCGTTATAGAGCCGCCCGATCGTTCCGTCGCCGTCCTATCGCTTCTTCCGTTTGGACCGGCAGCAACCGATTGCTACGATCCGCATCTAAATACTCAGCAAGAGGTCTCAGACCGCGCGTGAGGGGGACGATATGAACCGACGTGCATTCCTGGCGACCGGGGCCGCGTCCGCGGTCGTCGCCGGTCTCGCGAGACACGGCACGGCAGTGGGTGCGGCGCCTCCGGATGCGCCGAAGTGGCGCGCGTTCGAGGTGACGACTCGGGCCGAGATCGTCAATCCGACGGGCGGGGCGCGAGCGTGGCTGCCGTTCCCGCTCATGCCGGACACGGACTACCACAAGAGCCAGGGACAGAGCTGGACGGGGAACGCGACGACCACGCGCATCTACCGGGAGCCGCGGTACGGCGCTGCGATTTTCTACGCCGAGTGGCCGGCGACCGAACCGAGTCCCCTCGTCGAGGTGACGACCCGCTTCGCCACGCGCGACCGCGCCGTGGACCTCAAGGAGCCGGGCGAGGTCCGCCGCGAGGACAAGCGCGAGCTCGCCAAATACCTCGCCGCCACCCGTCTCATCCGGACCGACGGAATCGTCCGCCAGACGGCGCTCGAGATCACGAGGGGGGCGAAGACCGATCTGGACAAGGCGCGCGCGGTCTACGCGTGGATCGTCGAGAACACGTTCCGTGATCCGAAGGTGCGCGGCTGCGGCATCGGCGACATCAGCTGGATGCTCGAGGCCAGGAGCCTCGGGGGCAAGTGCGCCGACCTCAACGCTCTCTTCGTCGGGCTGACGCGCGCCGTCGGCATCCCGTCGCGCGACATCTACGGCATCCGCGTCGCCGACTCCGCAGAGTTCAAGAGCCTCGGGAAGAGCGGTGACATCAGCAAGGCGCAGCACTGCCGGGCGGAATTCTACCTCCCGACCCACGGCTGGGTCCCGGTGGATCCCGCCGACGTGCGCAAGGTCGTGCTCGAGGAGAAGGGGGGGCTGTCGCTGGGCGACGCGACCGTCCAGCGGGCGCGGGCGAAACTCTTCGGCGCCTGGGAGATGAACTACCTCGCCTACAACTACGCGCACGACGTGAAGCTGCCGAACTCGGCGGGTGATCCGATCGCGTTCTTCATGTACCCACAGGCCGAGTCGGGTGGAGAGCGGCGCGACAGCCTCGACCCCGACACGTTCCGCTACAGGCTGACCTCGCGCGAGCTTGCGATGTGATCCGCGACTGGCGCGACCCAGCCGATGGTCTCGCGCTCAGCCGGGATGCGTCGCTACGGCGATCTGCGCCGCGTGCTCCTCGGCGTGCTCGCCGACACGCCGGGCGAGAAACTCGATGGACATGACGCCGAGCGAGGGGTGGCGACCTTGGCGCGACCACTCGGCGTCGGGCAGTGTCTGGAGGAGCCGCGCGAGCTGCTCGTGCTCGGCGACGATCGTCTCCAGGAGGTCTCCGGTCTTCTCGCCGCGGACGAGACTCGCACGCCGAAAGCCCTCCTCGTCGAAGTCGGCGAAGAGGGGAGCCTCCTCGTAGAGGAGCCGCCGGATTCGGAGCCCGTAGACGTGGACGACGACGTCGCGCAGATGGGTCAGCGTTTCCAGCGCCGACCACTCGCCTTCCCGGGGCGGCTCCGCGAACCGGCCTGACGCCGCGGCCTCCACGACGCGCCGAACGACACGGGCGGACGCTCCCATCCGCTCGAGGATCGCGCGGTGCTCGGGTGTCATCGAGAGCCGCCGCCTCAGGCGGGACCGAAGCCGACGGCGGTCTGGTCCCCCTTGACGAGCGGGCGGAAGCGGACGGGCAGGCCGACGGCAAGCTTGTCGAAGGGGATCTCGACGATCCGGCCGAGGAGCGAGACGCCTTCCTTCAGTTTCACCACCGCCACCGCGTAGGGCACGTCCGCGGTATAGGCGCGCGGCGCCACGCGGATCACGGTGTAGCTCGCGATCGTGCCCTCGCCGGCGAGCGGCACCGGCTCCCACGCGCGCTCGTAGCAAGCCGGGCACAGCTCCTTCGGCGGGATCGCGAGCGCGCCGCACTTCCCGCAGCGAACCCCGGTGAGCCGGCCCTCCCGCGCGCGCGCGAAGAAGCGCTGCAGCGTGATGACCGGTTCAGTCACGGCCGAAGAGGCTCACGAGCACCGTGGCGGTGTTGCCGCCGAGGGTGTGGGTGAGCCCGACACGCGCCTGGTCCACCTGGCGCGGGCCGGCCTCGCCGCGGAGCTGGGTGACAATCTCGGCGATCTGCGCCGCGCCCGTCGCGCCGATCGGGTGCCCTTTCGCTTTGAGACCACCCGAGGGGTTGACGGGGATCGCGCCGCCGAGGCTCGTCATGCCCTTCTCGGCCGCCAGTCCGCCGGCGCCGGGCTCGAAGAGGCCGAGTCCCTCGGTCGCGACGATCTCGGCGATCGTGAAGCAGTCGTGCAGCTCGACCACGTCCACGTCCGTCGGCGTCAGCCCCGCCTGCTTGTACGCCGCGGCGGCGGCGCGCTCGGTCGCGGGCACGCGTGAGAGGTCGCGCTTGTCGCCGAGGAGCATCCAGTCCGAGGCGGCGGCGGAGGCGAGCACCCAGACGGGCCGGCGGCTCCGGCGGGCCACCTCCTCGGAGGTGAGCACGACCGCCGCGCCGCCGTCGGTGAAGGGGCAGCAGTCGAAGAGCTTGAGCGGGTCGGCGACGTAGGCGCTCTTGAGCACCTGCTCGAGCGTGATCTCCTTCTGGAACTGTGCCTTCGGATTCAGCGTCCCGTGCTTGTGGTTCTTCACGGCGACGGCCGCCATCTGGGCCTCGGTCGTCCCGTNCTTCTGCATGTGGGCACGCGCGATGAGCGCGAAGACGCCGGGGAANGTGAGGCCGAGCGTCTGCTCCCAGACGGCGTCGGAGGCGTACGCGAAGTACTCGGTGGACTCGGGGGTCGGCACGTTGAGCACGCGCTCGCCGCCGCCGACCAGGACGACGTCGGAGACGCCGGCCGCAACCTCCATGACCGCGTGACGGAACGCGGCGTGGGACGAGGCGCACGCGGTCTCGAAGCGCGTCGTGGGGATCGCGGGGATCCCGAGGATGGACGCGGCCTGGGGTCCGGTGTGGAGCTGGTGCTCGGTCTCGCTGCCGACGACGTTGCCGTAGTAGAGGGCCTGGACCCGGCTCGCGGAGATCTCCGCGTCGGCCAGCGCGTCCGCGGCGGCTTCCGCGAAGAGCTCTGAGGACGTGCGGTCGTGTTTGCCGAANTTCGTCACGCCCACGCCGATCACCGCGACCCGTCGCATAGCGCCTCCTCGTCTGGGCCCATGCTAGCATCAACATTCATGGCTGCGCGAGCGCTCGTGTTGCTCGGGTGCGGGTGGATCGCGCGCCGCCACGCCGCCGCGGCGCGTCGCCTCGGGATCCCGCTGCTCGCGGCGAGCCGCGACGCCGCGCGGGCNCGCGCCTTTGCCCGCGAGTTCGCCGCCGCGGACGCCTTCGGCGCCTACGAGGACGCCGTGCGCGACCCGCGCGCCACCGGCGCGATCGTGTGCACGCCCCACGACCGGCACCTCCCCGACGCGCTCTTGGCACTCGGAGCGGGCCTGCACNTCCTCGTNGAGAAGCCGATCGCGCCGACCTTCGCCGAGGCCGACCGGATGATCAGCGCCGCCGCCGCCGCGGGCCGGATCCTGATGGTCGCCGAGAACGTCCACTTCATGCCCGCGTTTCACCACGTTCATCGGCTGATNGCCGGCGGCCGACTCGGCGAGCTCCGCGAGCTCCATCTCGTCGCGCGCGGCTATCGGCCTCACCGCGGCTGGCGGCTCGACGCCGCGACGTGCGGGGGCGGCGTCCTCATCGACGCCGGCATCCATCATGTCCACAACCTGCGCCGCTGGGGCGGCGAGCCGCGGCGCGTCTTCGCCCTCGCGCCGCCTCGGACCGTCGCCTTCGGGGGCGAGGACGCCGTGGACCTCCTCGCCGAGCTTCCCGGCGGCGCGGTCGGGTTCCTCGCCAATTCGCTTGGCGCTCGCGGCATGCCGCGGGTTCAATGGTCTACAGTGACGGGGACCGACGGCACGTGCTTCGCGGACCACCGCGGCCGCTGGGTGCTTCTCTGCGGCGCGCACCGCACGCGGCTGTCGCTCTTCTTCCGAGACACGCGGGGCCATGTCGCCATGCTGAGCGCGTTCGACGAGGCGATGCGGGCGGACAAGGCCCCCGAGACAGACGGCGCGGCGGGCCGGCGGGACCTCGCCGTCGTCCTCGCCGCGTACCGCTCGATCGCCGAGCGTCGCCCGGTAGACGTCGAATGCTGAGCGAAGAAGCGCTGATTCTCATCGCCGTCGTGGGGGCGTGTGCCCTGCTGATCCTCGGGATCCTCGAGCTCATCTGGCCGTCCCGGCCTCGGCACCCGGTTCGACGCTCCCCACCCTCGAAAGGGCCGGCGCCGACCCTGGCGAAGCCCACGCTCGCGGCTCCCGTCAGGGTCACGCCGCCGGTCGCCGCAAAGTTCACACCCCCGGCTCCCGCCAAGGTGACGCCGCCGGTCGAGCCGCTGCCTGCGACGCGAATGCGCCGGAGCAAGGTCTCGCCCCACGCGCGCCCTCACGCGGGACAGGTCGAGCCCGTCGCCGCGCGCGAGCCGCTTCCCGAGCGCGTTCCACCCGCGCCGCTCGCTCGCCCGGCGCCGGTCACGAACGCGCCCGCGCCAATGCCATCGGCGCCGCCGCCGATGGCGCAGACCCCGCCCGTGCCCGAGAGGGTCGAGCCCGAGGTGGCTGCGCCGGAAGTGTCGGGGCCGGCGGTCAAGCCGGAGCCTCCGCCGGAGTCGGTCGCCGCCACCGTGGCGCCGGAGCCCCCGCCGGCGACGCCCTTCGAGCCTCCGCGCCGGCCCGCGCCTGGCACGACGCTCCGGATCGATCCGCTGCTGGTCGAGCAGTGCTTCTCGCTCTACCAGGACCGGCAGCACGACGAGGTGGTGTCGATCGGCGAGGAGGCGCTCGGGCGGCTCGGAGACGCGCCGCTCTCGACGCGGGAGGCGCGCGAGGCCGCGGCGCTCTGGTCCGTCGTGGCCCTCGCGAAGCAGGCGCTCGGCGACGATATCGGCGCCAGCATGGCGCTGGAGTCCGCGCTCCGCGTCGCGCCCGCGGACGAGCGCATGACGTACCGCCAACACATCGCCGCGCTCGCGCAGAGCGCCGCCCGGACCGCGCTGGCGCGCGCCGGCAACCAGGACACCGACGACCGCATCGCGGAGCTCCGCGGCGCGCTCGCGTGGACCGAGCGCGGCCTCGGCGCCGTGCCCTCTGACGAGCGGCTCTCCGAGACACGCGCGCTCGCCCGTGCGGAGCTCTGGCCGACATACGAGCAGTCGGTGCACAAGCTCCTCCAGCGCCAGGAGTTCCGTGAGGCCCGACGCCTGCTCCGCGAGGCCCTCGACGACCCGGAGATCCCGGCGGCACGCGTGGCTCCGTTCGAGGAGCTCTTGTCGGGGACGTTCGGGGGTGAGATCGGTCAGCTCACGGCGCAGGCGATCCGCTCGATGCAGGAGGCGCGCGAGTCGGAGGCGCTCGCCTCGCTCCGCCGCGCCGAGGAGTTGCTCGAGACGATCCCTGACGAGGCGCTTCCGCCGAAACGCCGCGAGGAGGTCGACCAGCGCCTGTGGTGGGGCTACACTCGGCTCGGCGTCCGCCGCCTCGAGGCGGGCGACTACGAGGACGCGGTCGACCCCCTCGTGCGCGCGCTCAGGCTCCCCGACGTCAGCCCCGACCGCCAGTCGGAGACCCGCGCGGCCCTGGTGCGCGCGCTCGAGGGCGTCGCGGACCTCCGCGCCCTCTCGATCCGCCAGCTCAACGACGCCGGCGACCGCGACGGGGCTGTGCTGCGGACCGAGACGTTGCGCGAGCTCTTGCAGAGCTGCACGGAGCTCGGGCTCTCGACCGAGGAGCTGTCGGCCGTGTTCGCCCAGATCCGGCGACTGTGCGAGGAGCTCGGCATAGAGGACCACGCCTGAGCGACCGCGCGCCTCGAGGGCGCCGTCTCGGACGGGCTCGGGCCCGCCCTCAGGGCTCGCCGCTCCGCCGCCGGATCTCCTCCAGCAGGGCGTCCGGCACCCGGAAGAACGACTCGACGACCGCGGGGTCGAAGTGCGCGCCGGCGCAGCGCTTGATCTCGGTCTTGGCGACGTCGAACGGCTTGGCCTTCGAGTACGGGCGGTCGAACGTCATCGCGTCGAAGGCGTCCACGACCATGAAGATCCTGGCGCCGAGTGGGATCTCCTCACCCGTGAGGCCTCGCGGGTAGCCGCTCCCGTCCCACTTCTCGTGGTGCGACCAGACGACCGGCACCGCGCCACGCAGGAAGGGGATCCGCTCGATCAGCGCCTTGCCGATCTCCGGGTGCCGCCGCATGATCGTCCACTCCTCCGCGGTGAGCGGCCCGGGCTTGAGCAGGATCGCGTCGGGGATGCCGATCTTGCCGATGTCGTGGAGGAGGACACCGTGGGCGAGGTCGGGCAGCTCCGCCTCGGGCACGCCGTACTCGTCCGCGGTCGCGAGGGCGTAGCCGTGCACGCGCCGCGAATGCGACTCGGTGCCCACGTCGCGCGTGTCGAGCGCCGAGCCCAGCGCCTCCAACGTGGCGCGATACGTCTCCTGGAGCTGGCTGTGCTTGGAGGCCAGGTCGCGCGTGGCCTCGACGACGCGACGCTCGAGGTTCTTGTGGTACTCGCGACGGTCGATGAGGAGCTGGCGGCGCTCCAGCGCGCGCTCGGTGGCGATCAGGAGCTCGTCCATGTTGACCGGCTTCATGATGAAGTCGTGGGCACCGAGCTTGAGGCTGGCGATCGCCGTCTTCACGTCGGCGGCGCCGGTCAGCACGATCACGGCGACGTCGTCGTCGACCGCCCGCACCTGCTGGAGGAGCTCGATGCCCGTGATGCCCGGCATCTTGAGGTCGGTCACCACGAGCGGCGGACGGCCCGCCTTGAACACCTCCACGCCCTCGCGACCGTCGTTCGCGAGCAGACAGTTGTAGCCAGCCGCGANGAAGATCTGGTGAAGGACTTCACGGACCTGACGGTCATCGTCAACAATCAGGATGTCCCGCTGCGCCATGTCATGTGACTCTCTCCGCCGGGCCCGCCGCGGCGACCTGGTTCTTCCCAGCACGCTTCGCGGCGTAGAGTGCCTCGTCGGCGGCGCGGAAAAGGTCCTCCGAGTTGGCCGCTTCGTCGTCCGGGAGGCTCGCGACGCCGAAGGATGCAGTGATGGACTTGCCGTGCGAGAACGGGAACGTGGCGACGACCTGCCGGATCCGATCCGCGTAGAGCCGGGCGCCCGCCTTCGAGGTCTCGACGAGAAGGATCGCGAACTCGTCACCGCCGTAGCGGGAGACGACATTGATCCCGCGCGAGTGCTTCATGAGGATCTGCGCGATCTCACGCAGGGTTTCGTCACCGACCGCGTGGCCGAACTCGTCGTTGACGCTCTTGAAGCCGTCGAGNTCGAGGAGCACGACCGACACGGGGTGGTTGAAGCGCCGGAAGCGCGAGATCTCCTCCTCGAGACGCAAGGAGAAGAAGCGCCGGTTGTAGAGCCCGGTCACGTCGTCNCGGAACGACGTCTCCTTGAGCCTGGCGTTCGTNACCTCGAGCTCCTTGTAGGCGGCGTCGAGGCGCGTGGCGAACGAGTTGATCTCGACCGCCTGCTGCTCGATCGTGGTGAGCATGCTGGTGAACGACTTCATGAGCGCCCCGACCTCGTCGGTCCGGGCACCGAGCGCNGTGACGTCCGGCTGCTGCGACAAGAACTCCCCCATGCGGCTGACGGCCCGACCGATGTCCCAGAGGATCCAGGCGCCGCCGACCATCGCGAGCAGCGTGAAGAACACGAGGCCCTGGAGCCCGAACAGGTTGATGCCGCTCAGCGACCTGACGTCGGCGAAGAAGTAGCCGTGCACCGCGTAGGCGAGCACAAGCACGGGGAGTACTCCGAAGAGGCCGAGCGCCAGCAGGACTCGCCGCCGCAGTCTCCGCCCTACGACCGTCACATCCAGTGACGCGTCGGTCGCCATCTATGATCATTATTCTTGTTGCTGCGACACCCTGTCAATGTCAGAATTTCAAGGGGTTTCGCGATGCCCCGGGGGGCGGACAAGAAGCTCGACTGCGTGGGGCTGTTNTGTCCCATGCCGATCCTCAAGACGCGCGAGGCCATGAAGCANTTGACTCTCGGTCAGGTCCTCGAGATGACGTCCGACGACCCGGCCTCCGAGGCAGACATGAGGAGCTGGGCGGCCCGCACGGGCCACGAACTCCTGGAGATCGAGAAGAATGGCACGGTCTTTCGCTTCTTCGTCCGCAAGACCCGGTAGCGGCCCCGCCGCGGCGGTTCCGCGCGTCTACCTGGACTACGCCGGCTTCTCCCCCGTGGACCCTCGTGTCGTCGCGGTCATGCGACCGTTCCTCGAGGGCGGCGTCGGCAACCCCGGGGCGCCCCATTCCCTGGGGCTCGAGGCGCGCGCNTCGCTCGACGGCGCGCGCGCGAAGGTGGCGCGTCTCATCGGTGGCACGCCGTCGGGAGTGATCTTCACCGCGAGCGCCACCGAGGCGAACAACCTCGCGATCAAAGGCGTCGCGGCNCGGGCCCCCGGCCGCCACATCGTGACCTCGGCGATCGAGCACGTCTCGGTGATCAACGCGTGCCGCGATCTCGAGAAGCAGGGGTTCACGGTGACCTACGTCCCGGTGGACGCCGAGGGGCGTGCGGATCCCGACGCTGTGGCGCGGTGGATCCGCGATGACACGGCGGTGGTCTCACTCATGGCGTCGAACGGCGAGATCGGCACCCTCGAACCGATCTCCGCGATCGGAAGACTCACGCGCGAGCGGGGCGTCGCCTTCCACGTCGACGCGGTCGGTGCGGCGGGGCGTGTGCCGCTCGCGGTGGACGAGGCGCACGTCGACCTGCTCACCCTCTCCTCGAACGATCTCTACGGGCCGCCGGGCGCCGGCGCCCTGTGGGCGCGGGCGGGGGTCAAGCTCGCGCCCCAGATCCTCGGCGGCGGGCAGGAAGGCGGGTACCGCGCGGGGACCGAGAACCTGCCGGCGATCGTGGGGATGGGCGTCGCCGCGGATCTCGCCCGGCTCGAGGGCCCGGCGGAGGTCGTCCGGCTCCGCGAGCTGCGCGACCGGCTGATCGCCCGGGTGCTCGAGCGGCTCCCGGAGGCGCGCCTCACTGGCGCGCGCGGGGGTGGCCGACTGCCGCACCACGCGTCCTTCGTGGTGCCCGGCGTGAAGGCGGACGGCGTCCTGCTCGAGCTGGATCTCAGAGGCATCGCCGCCTCGTCCGGCTCGGCGTGCAACGCGCTCACGGGCGAGCCCTCGCACGTGCTCCGCGCGATCGGCTGCGACCGCGAGGCGCTCGAGGGCTCCCTCTGCTTCACGCTCGGACGCTGGACCACTGCGAGCGAGATCGACGTCGCCGTCGAGACGCTGCCTGCCGTGGTCGCGCGCCTGCGCCGCCTCGCGCCGCGCTGACGTGCGGCTCTTCCTGTTCGACATCGACGGCACGCTGCTGATCGCGCGCGGCGCGGGACGCGCCGCCTTCAGGCAGGCACTCGAGCGGACCTACGGGACCGCCGGCGCGCTCGACGTCTACGACCTCCGCGGCAAGACCGACCCGCGCATCGTCTGGGACGTTCTGACCGCCGCCGGAGTCCCGGGTGAGGCGATCGAGGCGCGTCTCGGCGACTGCTTCGAGGCGTATGTCCGCGAGCTCGAGACGATCTTGGGCGACGGGCATGTGGTCGAGCTCATGCCGGGAATCCGCGAGCTCGTCGGGGCACTCAGCGCGCGCCCCGACGCGGTCGTGGGCCTCCTGACCGGCAACATCGAGGCGGGCGCGCGACTCAAGCTCCGCCCGACGGGGCTCCTCCCGCACTTTCGCGTCGGCGCGTACGGCTCGGACCACGTCGACCGCCGGCGTCTGCCGCCGATCGCACGCGAGCGGGCCGCGCGTCTGGTCGGGCGCGACATCGACGGCGCGCGCGTGACGATCATCGGCGACACGCCCCACGACGTGGACTGCGCCCGCGCCTGCGGCGCAGTCGCGGTTGCCGTGGCGACGGGGCAATACCCGCCCGACGAGCTGGCAGCGTGCGCGCCCGACCTCCTGTTCCGCGACTTCTCGGACGTCGCCTACGCCCTCGCGGCCCTCACCAGCTGCGCGGGACGGCGCCACACCGAACCCGTCTCAGGCCACCCACCGATGGGGCCGGTCCCGCGGCCCCCGCTCCAATAATGCGGCTCGTCTCTGTGTGGCTCCACGTGCTGGGCATCGTCGCCT
>JGI25382J37095_10000195_pt1 | contig 12770 bp, 16 predicted proteins | sample GraSoi013_1_40cm_3_FD_37095 | JGI IMG/M metagenome (IMG submission 37095)
CGCGGGTAATCGCGGTGCGTCGCGGGCGGCACCAGGTATTTCGCGTCCGCCGCCGAGCTCTTGAGGGCGAACCGATCGTGGTGACAGCCCACGAGCGCCAGCGAGGCGTCGCCGGCTCTGAGGCTTCTGAGCAGGTTTTCGCTCGGGCCGGTTCCGGCCCCGGTGACGAGCACGCGCGTCGTCACGCGCGTCGCCCCGAGGGCACGATCCCGCGCTGGCGGAACGCCTTGCGGATGATCTCGCCGTACCGCCCCCCGGTCACCGCCCGGTCGGCGGCGAGCATGTTCCTGACGACGCCCGCATACGCGGGGCCCCGGCCCGGGAAGTCCCGGACGGACGTCCGGTCCCAGGTCCTCGCGAGAAGCCGTGCGAAGTCATCGCGCGCTTCGCAGAGCGCCTGCCTGAACGTCTCCTCGGCCCCGACGAAGTGCTCGGCGAAGGCCCGCCGGAGCCGGCGGAAGCGTCGGTGGACCGCCTCGCGCGAGAGCCCCGCCAGCGCCGTCGCGACGGCGCTCCGCGACCGCCGGGCGAGCGCGGCCGGGATCGCGCCGCGCCGGACGAGGTGGCGCTCGTAGATCTCGACGAACAGGTCGAAGGCGCCGCCGCTGAACGGCTTCGAGAAGCCGTGCTTGTCGTACGCGGCGTCGGCGCGCACGACCGAGGGCGACCACATCGTGGCGGCGTTGAACGCGGTCCGGATCTGCGAGCGCCGGCCTTCCTCGCCGAGGCGAGACAGGAGATTCCGCGAGAAGAGTCGCCCCTTCGTGTTGCGGAGGAGTCGGCGGACGACCTCGTCGAAGTGGAGACACGCCACGACCGCGACCAGATCCGCGGCTGCCTCCTCGTGGGCCCGGTAGTCGAGGGTTTTCTTCGCGTTCGTCGGATTGCCGATGACGGATTTCAGGATCAGGTGACCGGTCTCGTGCGCGACGACGTCGAAGTTCTCGCACAGCCACGCGGGCCGCCGCCGCCGGTCGAGCAGGTAGCCGAACTCGAGGAACCCCTCGCTCGACCACGCGTTCGCGCTCTCCGCCCTGGGGATGATCTCCAGGCGTGGAGCGTCGGGATCCTTGAAGAACCACGGCAGCCGCCGGCCGAAGCAGTGCTCCCAGATCTCGCGGACGCACCTGACCGTCGCGAAGACGTGACAGGCCCAGAAGGCACGCGTGCCCACCGCGAGGTGATCGAAATGGCCGCGCCGCGGCCGGGCCGGCGCGCGCCGCGGCTCCCGCCGGGGGTACGGCGGTCGCCAGCGCGGCTCCCCCGTGGCGTCGTCGGCGTACGGCGCCTTCCAGCGGTTCGGCGGGATCCCGGTGGCGTCGACGACGTACATCGTGGAGTCGGCCGGGCCGGGACCGATCGTGCCCGGGCGCGAGTCGACGTGGACGACGATGGGCGTCTCGAAGCCCTTCACGCTCCGGGACTGCGGGTAGATGCGGAACCGGGTCCCGCGCGGGTTGAAGCGGAACGACCCCGTCTGGGGGGTGCCGCGAGGGAGGCGACGCCGACGGGGCAGAGGCGCGGCCTACGCGCGTCCCTCGAGCGCGCGCCGGAGCTGGTCGAGGTGGTTGTCCTCGCGGCGCTTGCGGAACGCGGCGAGCGCGGCGGCGACGTCGTTGCGGAGGTATTGGCGCTCCTCGGCCCAGCGGTCGGGGGTCGCGGGATCGAAGGACAACTTCGGGTCGGGACGGCGCGCGAGCGCGGCCTCGCTCTGGCCGCGAACCGCGCCCGCGAGCTCGTCAGGGGTGCGCTCGAGACGCTTCAGGCGCACGGCGACGGGCGCTTTCGCGTACTCATCCATGCTCGGCATAGGACGAATCTACGGCAACAGGCCGCGGGTGCGCCAGCGCCTTGTGCGCAGCGGACGGCGAGTTCGTGTAGAGTCCGGAGGACAGGAGGGACGCACATGGGCGAGCTGATTCACGTCTCGAAAGTCCGGATCGTCAAGGACAAGGGCCCGCTGCGCCGCGCGTGGATCGAGAACTTCCCCGATCCGGTCGTCTACGGCGTGCACGGCGGCATCAAGAAGTTCTACGGCGTCGAGCCGGAGCAGGAAGCGCCGGCGACGCTCGACCATCTCGTGGCCGCCGTCGCCGGCTGAATGACGGGCACGCTAGCCGGGGCGCTAGCGGCGCGGAAGATCCCCACCCAGCCCGACCGGCTCAGCGCCGAGGCCGAGGGGTTCGTCGAGAGTGTCGAGGGCAAGCCGCTCGTCACGCGCATCAAGGTCCGCTACACGGTGAGGGTCCCGAAGGGCAAGCGGCCGGACGCGCTGCGGGCCATCGAGGTCCACGAGAAAGGCTGCCCGGCGTCGCAGTCGGTTCAGCGCGGCATCGCCGTCGAGTGGGAAGGCGATGTCCGCGAAGATGACTGATCGACGTCGGGGAGCGGCGCCGCTCCCCCGACGCCTCCCACCGGCCATGCGCGGGGCTCATCCAGGATCGGCTTGCGCCGGCCAAGCCGGCGCTCGAACGGCGCAAACGAAACGCCGTCAGGCCGCGCGCGGGAGTGCTCGGTCGGTCCGATCCGACACGACGGGATGCGGTCGCGTGACGACGAGCTCGTAGCCCGGCGGCATCCGCGTTGCCACCGTCGACCAGACCGCCTCGGTCAGGTACTCGTAGCCGCTGGGCGTCGAGAGCACCACGCGCCCGGGCCGTCTGAGCGTCGCGGGCGTCACCTGCACCGAAAGCAGCGACTCCCCGTGCAGTCGGCGCCGCACGGCCGCACGGATGTCGGCGCCGACGATCTCGGCCGACTCGCGGCGGCGATCGCGCGCCACCACCACGACGAGCGGGCCGAGGGTCAGCGCGGCGATGAACAGAAGCGCCAGGATGGCTTCCATGCCCGTACCCTCCCTGTGCTTGCGATGACGGGGGAGACGCGGGGGATTCAGGCGGCGGAGGACGTCACCACTCGCGCACTCAGGTGAACCCCGGAGCGTGATCGGCTGGGGCAGGGAGGTCGCCGCGGCTGGTCGGCGAGACGCTCCGCGCCTGGCACGCGCTGGCCGCAGGACGTTGAGGCGCTGGCGGCGAGTCGGCGATCGTGTTATGGGTGCGGGAAGCGTGCAGCTCGACACAACGGAACCGCTCGATGCTCTCGCGCGCCGGGCCCTCGGGTTCGTCAAGGACGACACCGTCGTGGGGCTCGGCGCGGGCCGGGCCGCGACGGCGTTCGTGAGGGTGCTCGCCGCCCGCGTGCGCGACGGCTTCCGCGTGCGCGGTGTGCCCGTGTCCGAGGCCACGGCCGAGCTCGCGGAGGAGCTCGGCATCCCGCTGGTCGGCCTCGAGGCGGAGATCGACGTCACGGTGGACGGGGCCGACGAGGTCGATCCCGACCTCAACCTGATCAAGGGGTACGGCGGGGCCCTGCTTCGCGAGCGCGTCGTGGCCGCGGCGTCGCGGCGCCAGGTCATCCTCGTCGAGCGCGACAAGCTCGTTCCGCGGCTCGGCAGCCGGGGCCGCCTGCCCGTCGAGGTCGTCCCGTTCGCGCTGCCCCTGTGCCGCCGCCGCCTCGCCGCCCTCGGCCTCGGGCCCGCGCTCCGGACGGCCGGCGAGCGCCCGTTCGTGACGGACAACGGGAACGTCATCCTGGACTGCGTCGTGGGGTCGATCGCGGACCCTCCCGGGCTCGAGCGGGCGCTCCGCGCGGTGCCCGGCGTCGTGGACACGGGGCTCTTCCTGGGGACGGCGGACACCGTGCTCGTCGCCGACGGAACCTCCGTGAGCGAGTGGAGCCGGCACCGGTAGATGAACCGCCAGACGCGGATGCTGCCCGCCGAGCTCGAGAAGCAGGTGAGGAAGACGCTCGAGGAGTGGGCGGTGGCGGGGAAGGTGCGCCGGCTGTGGGCGCGCGACGCCACCCTCTGGACCGGCGCCGACGAAGCGAGCTGGCTCGGCTGGCTCGAGATCGCCGGCGTCCAGGTCCGCCGCATGGACGACCTCCGTCGCCTGGCCGAGGACGTCCGCTCTCTGGGCTTCACGCGCGCGCTCGTGCTCGGCATGGGGGGCTCGAGCCTCGCTCCCGAGGTGCTGAAGGAGACATTCGGCCGGCTCGACGGATTCCCCGAAGTGCTCGTGCTCGACTCCACCGATCCCGCCCAGGTCAAGGCACTCGAGCGGAAGGTAGACCTCGCGAAGACGCTCTTCATCGTCTCGTCCAAGTCGGGGACCACGCTGGAGCCGAACCTCTTCAAGGAGTACTTTTTCGAGCGCGCCCGCCAGGTCGTCGGCGCGGAGCGCGCGGGCGGCCAGTTCATCGCCATCACCGATCCGGGCTCGCGGCTCCAGGGGCTCGCCGAAGCCGATCGGTTCCGCCGGGTCTTCCTCGGCGAGCCNTCGATCGGCGGGCGGTACTCCGCGCTCTCGAACTTCGGCATGGTTCCGGCCGCGATCATGGGGCTCGACGTGGCGCGGTTCCTCGAGCGGGCGGAGGAGATGGCGGAGGCCTGCGCGGCCAGCGTGCCGGTGGAGAAGAATCCCGGCGCCGTCCTCGGCGTCACCCTGGGCGTGCTCGCGNCACACGGACGCGACAAGGTCACGCTGATCGTGTCGCCCGCGATCTACGACCTCGGCGCGTGGCTCGAGCAGCTCCTCGCCGAGTCGACTGGCAAGGAGGGGAAGGGGCTGATCCCCGTCGACCGCGAGCCCCTCGGCCCGCCCGAGGTCTACGGCGCGGACCGCCTCTTCGTGTACCTCCGGCTCGCGTCNGCGCCGGACGAGCATCAAGACAGCGTGGTGCAGGCGCTCGAGGGCGCGGGACACCCGGTCGTCAGGATCACGGTGGACGATCTCTACGACCTCGGCGCCGAGTTCTTCCGGTGGGAGTTCGCGACGGCCGTCGCGGGCTCCGTGCTCGGCGTCAACNCGTTCAACCAGCCCGACGTCGAGGCGAGCAAGGTCGCGACGCGTCGGCTGACGGACGAGTACGAGAAAACGGGGAAGCTGCCGCCGGAGTCGCCGTTGCGCGTGAGTGACCGGACCCTCGCCGCGGCGCTCGGGGCGCACTTCCGGACGATCAAGCCCGGAGACTACGTCGCGCTTCTCGCCTACGTCGAGATGACCGCGGCGCACGAGGCCACGCTCCAGGCGATCCGGCGGGCGGTCCGGGACCGATACCGGGTCGCGACGTGCGTGGGCTTCGGGCCGCGCTTCCTGCACTCGACCGGGCAGGCGTACAAGGGGGGCCCGAACACGGGCGTGTTCCTCCAGGTCACGTGCGACGACGCGGAGGATCTCCCGGTGCCCGGGCGGTCGTACACGTTCGGCGCCGTGAAGGCCGCCCAGGCGCGCGGCGACCTTCTCGTTCTCGTCGAGCGCGGCCGCCGCGCCCTGCGGGTCCATCTCGGCGCGGACGTCGCGGACGGGCTCCGGACGCTGCGGTCGGCCGTCGATCGAGCGATCGGGTGACGGGAGGCGAGTCTGTGATTGTCGTGCGAGCCGAGCGGCGGCCGCGGAGGCTCGGCGAGGCGCGCCGGGAGGCGAGTCTGTGATTCTGGTCGTGCGAGCCGCCGGCCGAGGCGAGCCTATGAACTCGGAGGACGGACAACATGCAGATCGGGATGGTTGGTCTGGGGCGGATGGGCGGAAACATGGCGCGGCGGCTCCTGCGGGGCGGCCACGAGGTCGTCGCGTACGCGGCCGACGCGAACGCCGTCCGCCAGCTCGCGGGCGAGGGCGCGGTCGGGGCGCTGACGCTCGACGACTTCGTGGCCAAGCTCAAGGCGCCGCGCGTGGCGTGGGTGATGGTGCCGGCGGGTCGACCGAGCAGGTCGTGACGGACCTCGCCCGGCGTCTGGATCCCGGTGACACGCTCATCGACGGCGGCAACTCCTCCTTCAAGGACGACGTGCGCCGGAGCCGGACGCTCCGCGAGCGAAAGATCAATTTCCTGGACGTCGGCACGAGCGGCGGCGTCTGGGGGCTCGAGCGCGGGTACTGTCTGATGATCGGCGGCGACCGGGCGGTCGTGGCCCGCCTCGATCCGATCTTCCGGACGCTCGCGCCCGGGCTAGAGACCGTCCCGCGCACGCCCGGGCGCGAGAGGTCCGGCTCCGCCGCGGAGCACGGCTACCTCTACTGCGGGCCGTCGGGTGCCGGCCACTTCGTCAAGATGGTCCACAACGGGATCGAGTACGGGTTGATGCAGGCGTACGCGGAGGGGCTCGACATCATGAAGAACGCGAACTCGAAGGACCTGCCGGAAGAGCTGCGGTACGACCTCGACCTCGCGGACATTGCCGAGCTGTGGCGCCGCGGCTCCGTCGTCAGCTCCTGGCTCCTGGACCTCACGGCGCAGGCGCTCGCCGAGAACCCGACCCTCTCGGCCTACACCGGCGTCGTCGCCGACTCCGGCGAGGGGCGCTGGACGATCATGGCGGCGCTCGAGGAAGCCGTTCCCTGCGACGTCCTCGCCGCCTCCCTCTTCGCGCGCTTCCGCTCGCGCCGGGAGCACACCTTCGCGGAGAAGGTGCTCTCGGCGATGCGCCACAAGTTCGGCGGCCACGTCGAGCAGCCCACGGGCGGCTGAGAGCGGGTCCGGCGGAACATTTCATGGCCGAGACGACCACGCTCCGCGAGCATATTCAGGGCTCGGCAGCGCCTGATGCGACCGATCTCGTGGTGCTCCTCACCCAGCTCGCGGTTGCCGGCAAGCTCGTCGCGCGCGAGCTCGCCTGCGCCGCGCTCGTCGGCCAGCTCGGCCCGACCGGCATCACGAACGTCCAGGGCGAGGCCGTCAAGAAGCTGGACGCGTGGGCGAACGACGTGGTCGTGCGCGCGCTCGAGGAGACGGGGCTCGTGAGCGCGCTCGTCTCCGAGGAGTTGGACGAGCCGCGTCGCCCCGCGACGCGGGGCGGTCGCGTCCGATACGTCGTCTGCATCGACCCCGTCGACGGGTCGTCGAACCTGGATGTCAACGGGATCGTCGGGACCATCTTCTCGATCCGGCGGAGCGCGGCGGCGGGAGACGACACGCGACAGCCGGGCACGGCGCAAGTCGCGGCCGGCTACATCATGTACGGGCCCGCGACGCTCATGGTGCTGACGACCGGCGACGGCGTCGACGGGTTCACGCTCGATCCGACCAGCGGCGAGTTCGTCCGCTCGCACCACCGGATCCGGATCCCCACGCGGGGCCGCATCTACAGCGTGAACGAGGGCAACTTCGCCAAGTGGGAGCCGGGCGTGCAGCGCTACATCCGCCACCTTCGCACGCCGGACGTGCCGACGGGCCGGCCTTACACGGCGCGTTACGTCGGCTCGCTCGTCGCCGACTTTCACCGCACACTGCTCGAAGGCGGGATCTATCTCTACCCGCCCGAGGCGAGCCGAGCTTCGGGAAAGCTCCGCCTCCAGTACGAGGCGGCGCCCATGGCCTTCCTCGCCGAGCAGGCGGGTGGCCGCGCGAGCACCGGACACGAGCGGATCATGACGATCGACCCGGCCACGCCGCACGCGCGGGTGCCGCTCGTCATCGGGAGTCCCGACGACGTGGCGATGGCGGAAGACTTCATCGGAGGACGGCAATGACGACGGAGCGGGTGAGCGAGATCCTGAGCTGGTACGGCAGCGACAACCCCGGGACGCTGACGAACCTCGCGCGCCTTCTGACCCACGGCGCGCTCGCGGGCACCGGGCGCCTCGTGATCCTGCCGGTGGATCAGGGGTTCGAGCACGGGCCGGGACGGTCCTTCGCGATGAACGCGCCAGCGTACGACCCGCGCTACCACTTCGAGCTCGCGATCGAGGCGGGGTGCAACGCCTACGCCGCGCCCCTCGGCTTCCTCGAGGCGGGGGCGCGCGAGTTCGCGGGCCGGGTGCCGTTGATCTTGAAGCTCAGCAACCACGACGTGCTGCTCGAGGAGCGCGACCCCGCGCAGGCGCTCACGGGCAGCGTCGGGGACGCCGTGCGCCTCGGCTGCGTCGGCATCGGCTTCACGATCTATCCCGGGTCCGAGCATCGGCTGACGATGTATGGCCAGCTCGCGCCCTCGCCGAGGAGGCGAAGGCGCACGGTCTCGCCGTGGTCGTGTGGTCGTACCCGCGCGGCTCGGGGCTCTCCAAGGAAGGCGAGACGGCGATCGACGTCACGGCGTACGCTGGCCACATCGCCGCCCAGCTCGGCGCCCACGTCATCAAGGTGAAGCTGCCCTCGGCGCACGTCGAACAGGCCGCGGCGAAGAAGGTCTACGAGAAGGAGGGGGTCCCCCTCGGGACGCTCGCCGAACGCGTGCGCCACGTCGTCCAGGCCGCCTTCGACGGGCGGCGGATCGTGATCTTCTCGGGTGGGGCCGCCGACACCGACGAGACGGTGTTCGAGCAGGTCCGGGCGATCCGCGACGGCGGGGGCTTCGGCTCGATCATCGGGCGCAACTCGTTCCAGCGGCGGAAGCCCGACGCCCTGCGGTTCCTCAAGACGGTCATGGACATCTACGCCGGGGCCAAGAAGTAGTGCTCCTCGCCGGCGACGTCGGCGGGACCAAGACGGCGCTCGCCCTGTTCGACCGCCGCGACGGTGCGCTCGTGCTCGAGCGCGAGACGGAGCTCTCGAGCCGTGAGTTTCCGTCGCTCGAGGACGCCGTGGCGCGCTTCCTCGCCTCCCCTCGGCGACTCAGGATCGATGCCGCCTGCTTCGGCGTCGCCGGACCCGTCGTCGACGGGCGGAGCGTCACGACCAATCTCCCCTGGCAGATCGACGAGGCGACGCTCCGCGCGCGCATCCCCGCGCGACGGGTGCGGCTGCTCAACGACCTCGAGGCGACGGGCTACGGGGTGCTCACGCTCCCCCCGACGGCGCTCGCTCCGCTCCAGCCCGGCACCCGGCGGCGGGGTACCGTGGCGCTGATCGCCGCGGGCACGGGGCTGGGGGAGGCGCTCCTCATCTGGGACGGCCAGCGCCACCTCGTGGTCGCCTCCGAGGGCGGGCACGCCGATTTCGCGCCCCGCACCGACCTCGAGGTGGAGCTGCTCCGCTTCCTCCGCAAGGAGTTCGGCCGCGTGAGCTGCGAGCGTGTGCTCTCGGGGCCGGGTCTCTTCAACATTTACCGGTTTCTCCGCGACACCGGCGACGTGCCGGAACCGTCGTGGCTCGGCGACCGGATCGCGCGCGGCGATCCGAGCGCCGTCGTGTCCGAGGTCGGGCTGGCCGGCGCCCATCCGCTCTGCGTCCAGGCGCTCGACCTCTTNAGCGCGGTCTACGGCGCGGAGGCGGGCAACCTCGCCCTCAAAGCCCTGGCGGTGGGCGGCGTCTACCTCGGTGGCGGGATCGCGCCGAAGCTCAGCGCGAAGCTCGCCGACGGGGCGTTCGTGGCCGCGTTCTGCGACAAGGGACGGTTCGCGGAGTTGATGGCGTCGATCCCGGTCTGGCTCGTGCTCGAGCCGCGCGCGGCGCTCCTCGGCGCCGCCCACGTCGCCCGGACGCTCCTCTCGGAGACCACCACGCGGACAACGCGAGTCGGAGGCAATCGATGATCGATCGCTACGACCTCCTCGTCATCGGTGGCGGCGCGGCCGGCATCAACGCCCTGAAGCAGGGCGTGAAGCTCGGCGCCCGCGTNGCGCTCGTGGAGTCGGGGCCGCTCGGAGGTACCTGCATCAACCGNGGGTGAATTCCCAAAAAGACCTTGGTAAGGTCTGGGCGGATTCACCGGCTGGTCAAGGAGGCGGGGGCCTTCGGCACGCGGACGGGTCCGGACGTCGCGCTCGACTGGGACACGATCGTCCGGCGCCAGCACGCGATCGTCCGCGAGCTCCAGCCGCCCGCTGCGGCCTTCGAGAAGTCGGGGGCGAAGGTCTACCTCGGCGAGGCGCGCTTCGTCAACGCGCACACGGTCCAGGCCGACGGTCGGCAGATCCAGGGCGACAAGATCGTCATCGCCGCGGGCTCCGAGCCGGTCGTGCCGTCGGTTCCGGGGTGCGGGCTCGCGATCACCTCCGACGATCTCCTGTTCCTGCCGCAGTTTCCTCAGAGCCTCGTGCTCGTCGGCGGCGGCGTGATCGGCCTCGAGATGGCGGGAGCGTTCAGCGACCTGGGCTCCACCGTCACCGTGATCGCCCGCGATCCCGAGGTTCTCCCGGCGCTCGACGGCGATGTCGCGGCGTACATCAGGAAAACGCTGGAGGGCCGCGGGGTGACGTTTCACCTCGGCGCGACCCTCGAGCGGCTCTCGGGCGCGCGGGGCGCGATCACCGCTCACGTCACGCGCGACGGCGCGCCGCTCGCCGTCACCGCGCAGCAGGTCTGCCTGGCGATCGGACGCCGCTACACTCCGCGACGCACCGGGACCGATGCGATCGGGCTGGAGCACGGCCCGCTGGGGCTCAAGGTCGACGCGTACCTCCGGACGACGCTGCCCCACGTCTACGCCGCGGGCGACGCGGCGGGCAACGTGCAGCTCACACCCACCGCCGCCTACGAGGGGAAGACCGCGGCGCTCAACGCGCTCCGCGGCAACGTCGAAACCGTGGAGTACACGGTCGTCCCGCAGACGATCTTCACGACGCCCGAGGTCGCGCGCGTCGGGCTCACGCACGCCGAGGCCATGCGCCGCGGGGTCAAGTGTCACGTCGCCCGGCACGACATCACGGGCGCGTCGAACGGGCGGGCGACCGGTGAGGACGGGGGCTACCTCAAGCTCGTCTTCGACGGCGCGACCGAGAAGGTTCTGGGCGTCCAGATGGTGTCCTGGGCGGCGGCGGAGCTGATCCAGCTCGCCGCCCTCGCCATTCGCACCGGGGCCAGCGCTGGCCTCCTGTCGAACCAGCTGGCGATCCACCCGAGCCACGGCGAGCGCTTGATCAAATTCTTCGGGCACGATCAGCACGAGGTCTGCGCGCCCGAGTAGACAATCGGAGGGGGCCTCGGTGGCCCCCTCCGGACCGCCAACCTACCACCCCGCTGAAGTCCGCGTCACCTGAAAACTCGGAGGTCGAGGTGTTGACCGTGAGCTTGTCAACCCCGATGAGGCGGAGGATCTGACGCGCCTGCAACGGGTCGCCGTTCGCCAGCGGGATCTGAGCGAGGCGCTCGGCGATAACGTCGCGGTTCAGGTCGAGGGCGACGGGCTCGGCCAACTTCGCCTTGACCGCCTCAAGCTCGGACGTCCGGAGCTTCAGCCGGTCGCCTACGGGCTGGCCAGCCTCGACCGCGTCGGTGAGCCGCTCGACAGCCGCCTCTAGCTTCGCGGCTTCGGCTTCCAGGTTCGCTCGCACGTCGGGCCGCTCCGCGTCGGCCTTTGCGGCTCGGCGGATGCCCTCGGTCAGATAGTCAATGACTTCGTCGTTCGCGGGGAAGCTCATGAGCCGGTCAATGATCGCCGCGTCGAGATCAGCCGCCGAGAGGCCGACCCCGTTCGGGCACGTGCCTTTGGTCATATGGTGCACACAGTAATATCTGTGTCCGGTCTTGGGGTTCTTCGCCGTCGCCCCGAGCGGTCCGCCGCACGCGTGACACCGGCCGATCGCTGAGGCGACGAATCGAGCCGTGCTCACGCTCTCCGGCTTGCCCTTGAGCGTGCCGTCCGGCTTGCGGAGATACTTCGCGCGATTCGCGGCCCGAATCTTTTGGACACCCGCCCACGTCTCGGGCGACACGATGCGCAGGCGCTTCTCGACGCTCTCCCGCACGTCGGCGTCAACGTGAATCCAATCGTCCTGTGGTACCCGCTCACGCCCGAGTGAGCCGCCTTTTTCCACGGCGCGGCTCGTGCCATAGATCGGGTCGCCGATGTAGATCCTGTTACTCAGGACACCACGCACCCAGTCCTTCGACTTCCCGTCGTTGAGAGTCTGAACGATTTTCAGGTCACCGTACCCGGCCGCGCACAACTCGAAGATGCGGCGGACGGTCGCGGCTTGCTGCTCGTCGATGACAAGCTCCGAGTGCTCCCCGACGCGGACCGGGCGATAGCCGAACACGGGCTGCCCTGTCCAATGCCCCCGCTTGAACTTGCGCACGAGAGCATCGCGCGTCCGCTGCTTCCCACGCTCACGCTCCGACTCAGCCGCCATCGCCTGGACGGAAAACATGAGCTTGTCTTGAGACGTTCCCATCTGAATTTCCCGGCCGTCGAGGTAGCCGAACACGCGGACACCCGCGTCCGTGATCTGTTTCAGAACGTAGGCCGTCTCGATCTGCTCGCGGCCGAGTCGGGACGGCTCAGAGATGATCAGATACTTCGGAGCCGGACCGCGCNTCAGGTCGGCGAGGAGCTTTTGCAGACCGGGCCGATTCACAAACTCCGCGCCGCTGATCCCGTCGTCCCCGTACTCACGCTCCGGCGGGACCACGGCCGAGAGCTTCGCGGCTTGCACGCCGCACCCCTCGAACTGCCGGGCGACCGAGCGTCCGTCTTCGTTCGTCCTCTCATCCTCAGAACTTTTTCGAGCGTAGGACCATGCGATCATGCCGTCTCTCCTTTCGGTGGATTGCACTGTTCGCAAGACGCAAGGCTCTCTGCCCAGCGAAGACGCAGCGCTGACCCTGCTCTTCGGCCTCGTGGTGAGTGGGCAGATCAAGTTGCGCCGGATCGACGGCTGGAGGAAAATCGCCGCGGTGCTCAACCAGCACTCGGTCGCGGCATGACGCGTTGCGCATTTCCCCAGGATCGTGTCTGGCTGTCGAGGCCATGGCCCGGTGGCCGAGTACCGCCCGCGCGCGGTTACGTGGGGTGACCAATGAGAATATTCCTCGCGGCATGCGCACTCGTGCTGTTCCTAGCACCTCATGCGCTCTATGCTCAATCCACGCCCGCCTCCGAACGCCCGATC
>JGI25382J37095_10000197_pt1 | contig 12737 bp, 9 predicted proteins | sample GraSoi013_1_40cm_3_FD_37095 | JGI IMG/M metagenome (IMG submission 37095)
GTCGCGTGGAATCTGAAGGAAGAGCCGTTCATGAAGGAGAAAGGGCCGTTCTCGGCCCTGAAGCTGCGCGCCAGTTGGGGGGAGACCGGCAACGACAAGATCGGCGCGTATCCCGGCATCCCGATCGTCACCGGCAACCTGAACGCCGTGTTCGGGACCGGTGAGACGCTGCAATACGGCGCCAGCCCCATCGAGCTGGCCAACCCGCAGGTCAAATGGGAGAAGACGACCCAGAGCGACGTCGGCGCCGACATGGTGCTGTTGGATGGTCAGCTCGAGGCCACGCTCGACTACTATCACCGCCTCACCGACGGCATCTTGGTGCAGGTACCGATCCCCGCCTACATCGGCGTGTCGACGCAGCCCTACGTGAACGCGGCCAAGGTCCTGAACACCGGCATCGAGGGCACGTTCGCCTGGCGCCGTAAGCTGGGCGCCGCGGACCTAGAGCTCGGCTTGAACGGCTCCACCATCAGCAACACCGTGAAGGCGCTCGGTCAGGGCAACACGCAAATCCTCGCCGGCGGCCTCGGCAACGAGGTCACGTTCACGACGCGCACGGCGGTCGGCCAGCCGATCGGCTGCTTCTGGGGTTTGAAGGTGCAGGGAGTCTTCCAGACGGCGGCGGAGATCGCCAGCTCACCGACTCGCAACGTCGGCGAGCAGCCCGGGGACCTGCGCTACGTCGATACGAACGGCGACAAGACGATCACCGACGCGGACAAGCAGTTCCTCGGCTGCCCCATCCCGGATGTCGTGTACGGGTTCAACGGTCGCCTCCGTTTTGGAGATTTCGATGTCTCGGCCAACTTCAGCGGACAGGCGGGCAACAAGGTGTTCAACGGCAAGAAGGCGGTCCGCTTCGGGGTCGAGAACTTCGAGGCCTCGTACTTGAACCGCTGGCACGGGCAGGGCACGAGCAACACGGAGCCGCGGGTGACCACGGCCGGAACCAACTACGTGGCCTCCGACCGATTCATCGAGGACGGCTCCTTCCTCAAGCTGCAGAACGTGCAGGTCGGTTATCGGTTGCCCGTGAGCGCAACGAACGGACTCGGCATCGGGCAGGCCAGGGTCTACCTGAGCGGCACCAACCTGTTCAACGCCACGAACTACACCGGCTACACCCCCGAGCTGCCTGGAGGCTCGGTGATCGCCAGCGGGATCGACACCTTCGGGGGGATCTTTCCCCCAGCGCGGACGTTTACGGTGGGCCTGGATGTGGCGTTCTGAGACATGTTAACGTGAATTCATTCGATTCGGGGCGAGCTATGAAANCTTCAACGACAGCAACGCGCGGGCTCTGTCTCCTCGCCGTCCTCGGCCTCGCCGCGGGATGCGACTTCCTCTCGACCGAGCCGAAAGGCGTGCTCACCACGGAGAATTTCTTCAAGACATCAGACCAGGCCGTGGCGGCGACCAACGCCACCTACAACATGCTGCGCGAGTGGCAGGTGCACGTCTTCTCGTGGCTCGGGCTGACCGACATCGTGTCGGACGACGCCACCAAGGGGAGCACGCCCGGTGACGCCAGCTTTCTGGGCGACTTAGACAACCTCACCTTCGATCCCGGTAACCTCGCCTTCGCGGATCCCTGGGCCGGCTATTACAAGGGGGTGTATCGGGCGAACGTGGCGATCCAGCACATCCCCGACGTCCCGATGGATGCGACCCTCAAGGCGCGGCTCATCGGTGAGAACAAGTTCCTGCGCGCCTATTACTACTTCTTCTTGGCGCGGGCGTTCGGAGGCGTGCCGCTCTTCACCCAGCCGCTCACCCCGGACCAGTTCATCCAGCCGCGGGCCACTGCGGACGAGGTGTACGCGCTGATCGAGCAGGATCTCCAGGACGCGAGCGCCGTGCTCCCGACGAAGTTGCAGTACGCCGCCGCGGACGTGGGCCGCGCCACCAAGGGCGCCGCCCAGGGCATGCTGGCGGAGGTGTACCTCTACCGCAAGGACTACGCCCACGCCCTGACATATGCCGATTCGGTCATCGGCCGGCCCGGCTACGGTCTCTTCGCCGATTACGCGACGCTCTTCACGGACGCAGGGGAAAACTCCACTGAGTCGGTATGGGAGGTGGAAGCGAACGTGACCCCAGGCGGCGGGAAGCAGCCGAGCGAGGGAGGCGCGAACATTCAGTATGCCGAGGTGCAGGGCGTGCGAGGCACACCGAACATCGGTTGGGGATTCAACACGCCGTCACCCAGTCTCGAAGCCGCCTACGAGCCGGGTGACCCGCGCCTCGAGACCACGATCCTCTACCCGTGGGAGTTGCTCCCGGACGGGAGCGGTTTGGTGGTCTACCTGAATCCGAGCATGCTGAACAACCGGTACAACCAGAAGGCGTTCATGTCTCCCAGCAACGTCGGCGGCGCCTTCAACTCGGGGATCAACCTCCGGCGCCTCCGCTACGCCGACGTGTTGCTGATCGGGGCCGAGGCGGCGTATCAGACGGGAGATATCGCCAAAGCGCAGAGTTACCTGAACCAGGTTCGCGCGCGTGCGCGTGGCACCCAAACGGTGACGCTCGGCTTCACGCCCGAGCTGCTCGCTTCACCGATCGACTCTGCCGTGCTCGCTCGACCCTCGGGAGAGAGCCGCGTGTTCGTGCGCTACGTCAATCCGACCAGCCCGGCCTTCACTGCGGGACTGCGCAGCTTCAAGTCCCGCTGCGTCGGCGGCTGCGCCTCCGCCACGATCCCGCCGGTGCGGGTCGATACGATCGACATCGTCCGCGCGATCGACGGGACGCCGATCGCCACCGTGGCCGATTATTTCACCGCGGTGAACTCGAAAACGCCCGGCGTCAACGTCACGCTCGATGTGCTGCGCGTGCGACAGGACTCCGTCACCGGGGTCATCACCACGCAAACGCTGGCCGTTACCATCGCGGCGCAGACGCTGCTTCCCAACGTGACGGCCACGGGACAGGCGCTGCTCGATGCTATTTGGCAGGAGCGCCGTGTGGAGCTGGGGATGGAGCAACAGCGCTGGTTCGACATCATCCGGCAGAACGGGGTGGTTCCGGGCCGGGCTGCCCTGCTCATGGGCGCGGCATTCGCACCGCGGGACACGTTGTACCCGATCCCGGCAGGTGAAGCGGCCATCGCCGGCCTGCAGCAGAACGCCGGGTACTAGGGCGGTGACGCGGGGCTCGCGGACCTCTCTGGGCGTCGTGCTCGTCGCGGCTGGGGTGAGGTGGCTGGGGTGCGCCCACCCACGCGCATCCTCCCCGGCAGCAGCATCCCCGAAGGAAATGACCGCGAGCGCCGTCTCCACGGTGAGCGCCGAGGATCTACACGGCATCCCCGCAGCGCAGGTCGAGGAGCTGCTCGAAGGTCGGAGCGCCGGCGTGCAGGTCATCCGGTTGTCGAGCGGGGGCATTTCGGTCCAGATCCGGGGCCGGAGCTCCATCTACGGTGACACCGAGCCGCTGTATGTGGTGGATGGAATGCCCGTGGCAGTGACCACCAGGCACGGCTTGTCGTGGCTCAACCCGGGTGATATTGAGCGGATCGATATCCTGAAAGATGCCAGCGCCACGGCGATCTACGGTGTTCGGGGAGCGAACGGCGTGGTAGTCATCACGACCCGGCACGGCCAGCGCCGCCCTGACTAGACGCCTCGCCGGTTACGAGACGGCACTCCTACTCCTCGCCGCCCAGGCGTCGGCCCAGGCTGCCCACGATCGTCATGTCTTCTTCGAGCGCAGTCTGACCGACACGGCCTACTATTTCAGCGAGGCCCGGGCGATCACTCCGAGCACGCTGGCTGCCGCGCGCGGCAAGCTCCCGGTCGAGACCACTCACGTCTTCACCCCCCCGAACGCGCTGCGCCTGACGTGGACCTCCCGCCCCGGCGGCACCTGGCACGCGGGCGTGCGCCGGGAGAGCTGGCGCAATCAGACGGCTGAGTTCACCGGCGATTCGCTGGTACTCCGAGCGTACACCGACGCGGCGATTCCCGCCGGGGTGCTCCCGCTGATCGGGATCGAGGACGCGCAAGGACTGCGTCGCGAGCTGCGACTCGCCGACTATTACACGGACGGGCTTCCCGCCGGGCAGTGGACGCGCGTGTCGGTGCCGATCGGGCAGCTCGCCATGACGTTGCAGGACGGCCGGACGTTCGACCCGCACCGCGCGGCCACCGTGTTCTTCGAGCAGTGGCTGGACGACGGCGCGCCGCACACACTCTATATCGACGAGATCGCGATTACGAGCGGCGACCCCCGCGACACGACGCCCCCGCCCGTGCCGCGCACCCTGCGAGCCCGCGGCTTCGAACGACACATCGAGCTGGCGTGGGAGCCGGTCCAGGCCCCCGATCTCAGGGGATACCGGATCGAGCGCTCCACCGACGGCACGCGCTTCAAGGCGATCGACGTGCAGACATCATGGTTCAATCGCTACGTCGCCTTCCTGGGCGCGCCGGGACGGCGGGCCACCTACCGCGTCCGCGCGGTGGACGTCAACGACAACCTCTCGGCCCCGTCGGAGACGGCGACCGCGACGACGCGCGCGATGACCGACGATGAGCTGCTGACGATGGTGCAGGAGGCCTCGTTCCGCTACTACTGGGACGGAGCGCATCCCAACGCCGGGCTGGCGCTCGAGAGCCAGCCCGGGGATCCCGATCTCGTGGCGACCGGCGCCTCCGGCTTCGGCATCATGGCGCTCATCGTCGGGACCGAGCGCGGCTTCATCACCCGCGAGCAGAGCACCGCGCGCATGCGGCAGATCGTCGGTTTTCTCGAGACCGCGGACCGGTTTCACGGCGTCTGGCCCCACTTCATGAGCGGGCGCAGCGGCCACGTGATTCCGCTGTTCGGCCGCTACGACGACGGCGGCGACCTGGTCGAAACCGCTTTCCTCACGCAAGGGTTGCTGGCCGCGCGGCAGTATTTCAAGGCCGACCAGGCGCTGTACGATCACATCACGGCCCTGTGGGAGGGCGTCGAGTGGAGCTGGCACCGCAAGACCCCGGACGGCGCCTTTCTGATCTGGCACTGGTCGCCGGACTACGCCTGGAAGCTCGAGCATCCGCTCATCGGGTGGAACGAGACGATGATCGCCTACCTGCTGGCGATCGCCTCCCCCACGCATGGGGTGCCGGGGGAGGTGTACTACAGGGGCTGGGCCAGTCAGGCGCAGCGTGCCGTGGAGTATCGCCGCGGGTGGGGGCAGACGACCCACGGTGACCACTACACGAACGGGCACAGCTACTACGGCATCGAGCTACCCGTCGGGGTGGCGACGGGGGGACCGTTGTTCTTCACCCATTACTCCTTTCTCGGCTTCGACCCCCGCGGTAAGCGAGACCGCTACACCGACTACTTCGAGAACAACCGCCGCATCGCGCGCATCAACCGAGCGTACTGCATCGCCAACCCACGCCGGCACGCCGGGTACGGACCTGCGGCCTGGGGGCTGACGGCGAGCGACGGGCCGTGGGGGTATGAGGCGCACGAGCCCGCGCCGCACGTCGACACCGGCACCCTCACCCCGACCGGCGCGCTGGCGTCGTTCCCCTACACGGCGGATGCGTCGCTGGCCGCCCTGAAGCACTTCTACCGCGATCTGGGGGATCGGTTGTGGGGGGTGTATGGCTTCCGCGATGCGATCAACTTCGACGAGCATTGGATCTCGCCGATCTTCATGGGGCTGAACCAGGCGCCAATTGTGGTGATGATCGAGAACTACCGCACCGGGCTCATCTGGAAGCTATTCATGGCGAACCCGGAGATCGGTGCCGCGCTGGACAAGATCGGCTTCGTCCGGGACCGATGAAACCGGTGCTCCTCGCCGCGGCGCTCGCCGGCTGCGCGGCAAACAACGCTGCCGGGCCGCCTCCTCCTAACACGGCCCGTGACACCACCGCCTTCCTCGACACCCTGGAGCAGCGCACCTTTCATTATTTCTGGGACTTGACCAACCCCCAGAACGGGCTGACCCCCGACCGCGCGCCGAGCCCGTCGTTCTCGAGCATCGCGGCGGTCGGGTTCGCGCTCACCGCCTACCCGATCGGCGTGGAGCGTGGCTATATCACCCGCGCTCAGGCGGCCGCCCGCACCCTCACGACGCTGCGCTTCTTCTGGACCGCCCCCCAGGACTCGAGCGTCTCGGGCGCGACCGGCTACCACGGCTTCTTCTATCACTTCCTCGACATGAGCACGGGTCAGCGGTTCCAAAATGTGGAGCTCTCGACCATCGATACCTCGCTCCTGCTCGCGGGCGTGGTGTTCTGCCAGTCGTACTACGACGCAGCCGACTCGACCGAGTCCCTCATCCGGTCGCTCGTTGACTCCATCTACTACCGCGTGGATTGGAACTGGGCGCAGGCGCGGCCGCCCGCCGTCAGCATGGGGTGGCACCCGGAGGGCGGGTTCATCCCCGCCGACTGGATCGGCTACAACGAGGCGATGATCCTCTACATCCTCGCGCTCGGCTCGCCCACCCACGCCGTGGATTCCACCGCCTGGACCGCGTGGGTCGGGGGCTACCAGTGGGGGACGTTTCGCGGGCAGGATTACGTGCAGTTCGGGCCCTTGTTCGGCCACGAGTACTCCCACGTGTGGATCGCCTTCCGCGGTATTCAGGACTCCTACATGCGCGGCCGCGGCATTGACTACTTCGAGAATTCACGCCGCGCGACCTACGCCCAGCGCGCCTACGCCGCGGCCAACCCCATGGTGTGGAACGGCTACTCGAACCAGATCTGGGGGCTCACGGCTTCGGACGGCCCGGCGAACACGACGCTCGTCCTGAACGGGCGCACCCGCCAGTTCCACACCTACTGGGCGCGCGGCGTGTCGCTGCTCGAGACCAACGACGACGGCACGCTCGCTCCCACGGCCGCCGGCGGCGCGGTGCCGTTCGCGCCCGAGATCGCGATCGCCGCCCTCATCACGATGCGCGAGACCTACGGGTCACATCTCTTCTCGACCTACGGCTTCCGCGACGCCTTCAACCCGACCTTCACCGCGCAAGTACCCGTGGAACGGGGCGAGGTGGATCCCGTGTTCGGGTGGTTCGACGTTGATTATCTCGGGATCGACCAGGGGCCGATCCTCGCGATGATCGAGAACTATCGCAGCGAGCTGATCTGGCGCACGATGCGAAAGAATCCGTACATCGTGCGGGGGCTCAAGCGGGCGGGGTTCAGCGGAGGTTGGCTCGGCGCGACCGGGCCGGTGCGGTGACCGAGCGCGGGCGCTGGCGCGTTACGGCTGCTCCGCCGGCAGGGGGACGGGCTGGTTCACCAGGAAGCGCAGCCCCAGGTGCTTCAGCTCCTTCTCGAGCGCGCGATTGACGGCGCGCTGCCGACTGGGGCTGTCGCTGACGATCAGGATGTGACTGACCCGCGTCTCCACCACGATGCGGCCCGTCCACATCCGCGCCGCGCGCCGGGCGGCCATGTGAGCCTTGCCGAGCAGCGCTTTGACCCTGTGGAACCGCGCGTCGGGCTGCGGCGGCTCGATCTGATAGGCATACACCCAGTGCTGCGGCGCCGCCTGCTGTCGCTGCGGTTTCGTCACCACGCGTCCCCGCTGCTCTCCGAGAAAAAAGAACGCGAGATGCGCCGATCGGTCGGCGGATCTCGCGTGGCCTACGTCTTGTCGCCTCGACCCAGGTGTTGGCTGGGTGGCCGCTATCTGTGTCTTGCCCGAGCGGTCGTAGCTGTGCCGTTCCGCACGTATACCGAAGGTAGCCGCGGGTACGACGGATTGCTACTGACAGGCTGGCAGGCCCTGGCCCAGTGCTTGCGAGCCGGCCTTTCCTTTCCCATCGTACTAGGCAGGACTGTCCGGGACCATGCCCACGCCTATCCCAGTATTGTTGATTGAGGACAACCGCCTGCTGCGCGATGCGATCACCCTACTGCTCGCGGCGCAGCCGGACGTTGCGTTGGTCGGCGCCGTGGCGAGCGGTGAGGCAGCCCTACGGGAGTCGCACGCCAAGAACGCTCAGGTCGTGCTCGTGGACCTAGGCCTCAAGGATGACGACAGCGCGCGTGTGGTGCGCGAGTTGAAGCGGACGGCACCCGACGTGAGGATCATCGCGATGGATCTCTTCCCGGTGCACGAGGACGTCGTCGAGCTCGTGAAAGCGGGGGTCTCGGGCTTCATCTTGAAGGACGCCACGCCGACGGACTTCGTGGACACGATCCGTGCCGTCGCCGGGGGGAGCAACGTGCTGCCGCCGCCGATGACCGAATCCCTGTTCTCCCAGATCGCCAGGCAAGCGAAGGGGCACGGCACCCGGGCCGTGATCGACGCCGTGCGCCTGACCCAGCGGGAACGGCAGGTGATCGACCTCATCGGCGAAGGGTTGAGCAACAAGGAGATCGCGCAGCGGTTGCATATCGCAACGCATACCGTCAAGAGCCACGTGCACAACATCCTCGAGAAGCTCGCGCTGCACACCCGGTTGCAGATCGCCGCCTTCGCCCGCTCGGAAGGCGCCGACTAGCCCCGGAGAGCTAGCTCGTTAGATTGATGCGTCGCGCACGCCTCACCCACCCGGTCGATGGCTTTCCGTGACCGGGAGTGCGGCATTAGGTGCGCCACAGACATCCTTCCCGCGCCCAGGAGATAGTGGATCATCCGTCACCGACAGGTGTGTGCGTAAACTCCGCATCGGCATCGTCGACCTCGTAACCAAGGGGCCGACGCGCGCGCTGTACGCGCGGGTGATGCACGCCAACCTGGCGAGCATCATGCCTCAGGTCGTCGGCGTCTGGTGCGAAGCGGAAGGCCATCAGGTCACCTTCGTCTGCTATACCGGCTTCGAGAATCTCGTCGCAGAATTACCNGCCGACGTCGACCTCGTGTTCATCGGCGCCTTCACGGAAGCGGCGCTGCTCGCGTACGCGCTCAGCAACCTGTTCCGCTCGCGCGGGGCCGTCACCGTGCTGGGTGGACCGCACGCCCGCTGCTACCCCGAGGACGCCCGGCGCTATTTCGACTATGTGCTCGGCTTCACCGACCGGGCGGTCATCCGAGAGGTATTGCAGGACGGCGCCCGGCACCGGCCGCTGGGCGTGCACCGCGCCGCCCCACGTCAACCCGCGACGCTCCCAGGCGTGCGCGAGCGTTGGAAGTTCATCGAGCCGACGCTCCGCAAAGCCCCGTTCTTCAAGATCGTGCCGATGCTCGGCAGCCTCGGCTGCCCGTATACCTGCAGCTTCTGCATCGACTCGGTGGTGCCGTATCAGCCGCTCGACATGCAGGTGCTGCAGGACGACCTCAAGTTCCTGCGGCAACAGCTGCGCCGCCCGCGCGTCGGCTGGCACGATCCCAATTTCGGCGTGCGATTCGACGAGGTGCTGGACGCCATCGAGGCGGCGGCTCCCCCGGACTCGATCGATTTCATCGCAGAGAGCAGCCTCTCGCTGCTCTCCGAGCCGCACGTCCAGCGGCTGCGACGCAACGGATTCAAGGCGCTGCTGCCGGGCATCGAGTCGTGGTACGACCTCGGCAACAAGTCGAAGACCGGCAAGGTGGAGGGCCTCGGCAAGGTCGAGCAGGTCTCCGAGCACGTCAACATGATCTTGCGGCACATCCCCTACGTGCAGACCAACTTCGTGCTCGGCCTCGACTCGGATCGCGGCCCGGAGCCCTTCGAGCTCACCAAGCGGTTCGTCGATCTCACGCCCGGCGCGTTCCCCGGCTATTCGCTGTTATCCGCGTTCGGGCGGGCGGCGCCGCTCAATCTGGAATACCAGCGCGCCGATCGCGTGCTGCCGTTCCCGTTCCATTTCCTCGACAACAACCACGCGATGAACGTCAAGCCGAAGAACTACTCCTGGCGGGACTTCTACGACCACGTGATCGGCTTGACCCGGTACACCTTCTCCGGCCGCGCCATCGTCAACCGCTTCCGCGCGACGACCGCTCCGATTCCGCGGTGGATGAACGTGGTGCGTGCGGTGTCATCCGAAGGGTTTGGACGGATTCGCTACCATACGGAGCTGCGCCGCCGGCTCGACGCCGACCCCCAGATCCAGCGCTACTTCGACCAGGAGACGACCGAGATCCCCCAGTTCTATGTGGAGCGGGTACGACGGGACCTCGGCCCCCTGTGGCAGTGGCTCCCGGAGGGAGCGCTGTACCACGACCACCACGCCTACCTGAAGTCCGAGGAAGCACAGCCGCTCGAGCCGGTGAACGTCGGCTGAGCGGCGCGCACCCCGATCACGGTGCGGCGAGGAACCACTCCTCCCAAGCGACCTGAAACACCCCACTGCAACGCGCGCAGCGCAGCGTGTGTGGATTCCCCATGAGCGCGGCGCGGTTGCGGCAGCTGGGACACACCGCGTACTTGTCGGCCCACGTCTCCGGCACGTGCCTCGCGTCGTGGGGACGCGGCACAATGGTCCACGCCCGGGGCAGCTTGGTTCTCAGCTTGACGGACCCGCGCGGTAGCGCGATCTGCTTGTGATTCACGTCGAGCACGGCGTCGCTCGAGGTCAGGTCCGCCACGCGATACCACGCCCCACGACGCACGCCGTAATTCGCATCCTCGGCCAAGCGAGCCCACTGCGTTTCGGACATGCGCGCACGCTCTCTGTGTGATCGGCTCGACCACACCATAATCAGTGTGAGCCAATCGCGGCAGTGTTGCAGACACGCAGCAGAGCTGTCGGAGCGGGCTCAGAGCCTGGTAGGCGGGGTTACCGGGGTCGTCACCACCGGCGTTTCGGGCTCCGGCGTGAAGTCTTCGCCGGGGTTGATGAACAGGTCCTGCTCGAAGTGGTACTGTTTATCGTACAGCTGGCGNTAGCGCCCGTGCTTCGCCAGCAGCTCCGCGTGGGTGCCGCGCTCGACGATCTCGCCCCCTTCCATCACTAGGATCTGCTCGGCGCTGCGGATGGTCGAAAGCCGGTGAGCGATCACGAAGGTCGTGCGACCGCGCCGCAGCGTGCGCAGCCCGTCTTGGATGGCCGCCTCGCTCTCCGAATCGAGACTGGACGTGGCCTCGTCGAGGATCAGGATCCGCGGATCGGCCAGGATCGCCCGCGCGATGGAGACCCGTTGGCGCTCGCCGCCCGACAGCTTCACGCCCCGCTCGCCGACGACCGTGTCGTAGCCCTTTTCGAAACGGCGCACGAAGTCGTCGCAGTGGGCGATGCGGCCTGCCGCGTCGATCTCCTCGCGCGTCGCGTGGGGGCGGGCGAACGCGATGTTCTCGGCGATCGTGCCATCGAACAGGAAGTTGTCCTGGAGCACGACCCCCAGCTGCCGGCGATACTCGGCCAGCCGCACTGTGGCGAGGTCGCGTCCGTCCACCAGGACGCGCCCGGCGCCGGGGCGGCTGAACGCGAGCACCAGGCTGATGAGCGTGCTCTTCCCCGCCCCTGACGACCCCACGAGCGCCGTGGTGGAGCCGGGGGGCGCGTGGAACGAGACGTGTCGTAGCACGTCCTTCCCCGGCACGTAGGCGAAGCTCACAGCGTCGAAGACGACATCCCCCTCCACCTCCGCCAGCGNNGGACGGGCGCCGTCTTCGGCGTCCTCGGTCGCGAGCCGGCGGATCTCCCGGATCCGGTCGAGGCCCGCGAACGCCTCGGTGATCTGCGTCCCGATCGACGCGATGTTGATGAGCGGCAGCGCCACGAGGCCGACAAAGATGGCGTACATGAAGAGATCGCCCAGCGTCATGGCGCCGGTGAGCACCGCATGACCGCCCTCCAGGATCATCAGGATGCCGATGGCGCCGACGATGAGTGTGGCGAACGAGCCCACGGCGGAGATACCCGTCATCGTGGCGGCGATGTTGCGAAACAGGGTGTTCGCGCCCCGCGTGAACACCAGCCGCTCGCCCCGCTCCGCGCGGTAGGCCTTGACGATGCGGATGCCGCCGAGCGTCTCGCCGAGCCGTCCCGTCACCTCGGCGTTGAGCTTGCCGCGCTCCCGGAACAGCGGCCGCAGCTTGGTGAACGCGAACGCCATGCCGCCGCCGAAGCAGCCGAGAATGAGGATCGCGATCGCCGTGAGCCGCCAGTTCAGGAAGAAGAGGACGACCAACGCCGCCGCTCCCGTGAGCAAGCCGCCGATCAGCTGCACCAGTCCCGTGCCGACGAGGTTGCGGATGCCCTCGGCATCGGTCATGATGCGCGAGATGAGGATGCCGCTCTTGGTCGAATCGAAGTAGCTGACCGGCAGACGCAGGACGTACGCCTGGACCGTGCGGCGCATGTCGGTGATGGCGCGCTGCGCCGCGACCCCGAGGATCTGCGACAAGCCGAAGCCGGTGGCCGCCTGCACCAGCGTCGCCACGCCCGCGGCCACGGCCAGCGGCAGGAGCAGCTCCGGGCGGTGCTGGCCGATCACGCGGTCGATGACCCATTTGGGGGACGCGGGCAGCACGAACCCCGCGATCCGGTTGACGAGCAGGAGCACGAGCCCCAGCGACAGCCGCTTGCGGTGGGCGTAGATCAGGCCCCGGGCTTCCTGCCAGGCGCCGGGGGTAATCGCAGGCTTGCTGGGTCGCGTCGCAGCGTCGGCCATAGGCGTGGGAATCTAAACTCGACACGCCTCGGCGTACTAGGCTCTGCGCCGCTCGAGCCCGCGAGCTGCGACGTCGCGGCCCTCGACCCGGATACCTGCGGATCACTGTGGCGTCCTGAACTGATCCTCCTCCAGGCGCCGCGATTCGCGGACGATGCGTCGGAACACTGCTTGCACCGCCGGCCCATCCAGCGGGCCGAGGTTCGCTGCGGCGACGTTGGCGA
>JGI25382J37095_10000198_pt1 | contig 12736 bp, 9 predicted proteins | sample GraSoi013_1_40cm_3_FD_37095 | JGI IMG/M metagenome (IMG submission 37095)
CATGTCGGGGCCCCCCACCTAACTGAGCGCGCGAGCGCGCGCACGATGCCACCGGGCATGAAGAGCATGCAGGCGATCAGGATGGCGCCGAAGATCAGCGGGCGATAGTTCTGGAACGCGGCGAGCCAGTCGTAGAGCACGGTCACCACGGCGGCGCCGATGATGGAGCCCGGCACCGAGCCGAGGCCGCCCACGACGATCATCACCACGAAGTCCACGGACAGGAACACGTCGAACGCGTCCGGCGAGAGGAAGCCGACCACGAAGGCGAAGAGGCCGCCGGCCACGCCCGTGTAGAANGCCGACAGCCCGAACGCCGCGGTCTTGTACGCGGCCACCGGGACGCCGCTCGCCTGCGCGGCGATCTCGCTCTCGCGGATCGCCAGGAACGCGCGGCCCGTCCGCGTGCGCACGAGGTTGACGGCGGCCGCGACCATGAGCGCTGCCGTCACCGCCGTCAGATAGTAGCGGCCCGTATCGCCGAGCGCGCCGAAACCGCCGAGGCGCAGCGCCGGCACGCGCAGCCCGTCGGCGCCCTTCGTCAGCGTGTCGAGGTTGAGGATCGCCTCCGTGATCACGAAGCCGAANGCCAGCGTGGCCATGCTCAGGTAGAGCCCNCCCAGGCGCAGGCAGGGCACCCCGAACGCGAGGCCGACGGCNGCGGTGAACGCGCCCGCGAGCAGCAGGGTGACGACGACGGGCACGGCCGGCGCGTGGATCGCGACCAGGGCCGCCGCGTAGGCGCCGAGGGCCAGGAAGCCGGCGTGGCCGAAGGAGAGCTGGTTCGTGTAGCCGGAGAGCAGATTGAGGCCGATGGCGACGACGACGTTGACGAGCACGAGGCTGGCGAGGAACACGAAGTAGCGCGGCGCCACCCAGGGCCACGCGGCGAGGGCGGCGAGCACGAGCACCGGCCAGGCGCGGCGGGCGCTCACACTTTGCGCCGTTCGACGCGTCCCACGAGGCCCGCAGGGCGCACGACGAGGACGGCGACGAGCACCACGAACGGCACGGAATACCGGATGCCCGACGGCAGATAGAGCGGCGCCAGGTTCTCGAGCACGCCGAGGAACATGCCGCCCACCACGGCGCCCGGCATCGAGCCGAAGCCGCCGATCACCGCCGCCGTGAAGCCGTTGATGACGATGAGCCCCATCGTGGAGGACAGGAACACGACGGGCGCGACCAGCACGCCGGCCACGGCGCCCACGACACCCGCCAGCACCCACGACGTCGAGTACACGCGCTCCACGCTGATCCCCATCAGCCGCGCCGCGCGCTGGTTCTGCGCCACCGCGCGCATCGCGCGGCCCAGCCGCGTGAACCGGAACANCGCCCAGAGGGCCGCCATCAGGGCGAGCGAGCCGCCGAGGATCCCGAGCGAGACGGGCGCCACGCGCGCGGGCCCGACGANGAGGGGCGCCGACGGGAAGAACGACGGGAACGGGAATTCGTCGTGGGTCCACGCGAGCCCCGCGGCGGCGCGCAGGATCAGCGAGAGCCCCACCGTGATGATGAGCACGTCCCAGTGGGTGCCGGCGATCGCCCGCCGGATGATCGCGCGCTCCACGAGCCACGCCAGGGCGCCGCCGGCGAGGATGGCCACCACGAGCGTGAGCACGAGGGGCAGCCCGAGCGCCCGCTGCGCCGCCCACGCGACGAACGTGGACATCATCAGCATCTCCCCCTGCGCGAAGTTCAGCGTGCGCGTGGCGTTGTAGATGATGACGAGCGAGAGCGCCATCAGCGCGTAGATCGCGCCGGTCGCCAGACCCGACACGACAACATGAACGATGGTCGCCGCGCTCACCGCTCGAGCCCGTACACCGCCCGCGCGGTGTCCCGGGAGATCAGGCCGTCGCGCAGCTCGGCGGCGACGACCTCGCGGGGCCGCTCGCGCGGCTCGCCGTACCCACCGCCGCCTCCCGCCCACTGCCGGAAGATCGTGCCGCGGGGGATCGCCACGACGTCCTTGGCGCGCGGGACGAGCGTGCGCCCGTCGGGCGTGGCCAGCTCGAGGCGATTGGCGCTTCCCGGCCGGCCGCCGAACAGCCCGAACGCGCGCGCCTCGTCCTCGACGCCGTCGCCGAACGTGACGCCGGTGACGTCGTCGCCCTCGACGACGAACTCCGTCACCACGCCGAGGCCTCCCCGCCAGCGACCGGCGCCGGCGGAGTCCGGAAGATATTCGTGGCGAAGGAGCCGGTGGGGCGTCTGGATCTCGAGCATCTCGTAGTCCTGCGCGAGGATGCCGCCCGCCGTGTTGATGAGGCCGATGTGGTCGTACCCGTCGCAGCCGNGAACGGCGCCGGANCCGCCCTTGAGCGCGAGGAAGAGGATGTCNACNTAGCGCCGGCGCCGGCGCGGATCCNTGCCGGCGACCGTCATGCCGAGCATGCGGTTCCAGCCGGCGGACACGCGGTCGGGCACGGCGTCGGCGAGCGCGCGGAAGATCGCATCGGAGTGCGGGCCCGCCAGCGTGTTGCCGAACGTCGTGGCCGCCGGGAAGTCGGCGTTCAGCAGCGTGCCGCGCGGGATGTCCACCCGGAGCGCTCGCAGGATCCCCTCGTTGTGCGGGATCTCGGGGTCCACCAGCATCAGCACGGTGAGCAGGACCGCCGAGTAGGAGGACGCGAGCGGCGCGTTGACGAAGCCGACGGTCTGCGGCGCCGTGCCCGTGTAGTCGAGGCTCAGCTCGCCGCCGCGCGCGGTGATGGTCACGCGAATCGGATGCCGGCTGCCTTCGTGGTGGCCGTCGTCGAACACCACGGACTCGCCCGTGTAGACGCCGTCGGGGATGCGCGCGAGCTCGGCGCGCATGCGGCGCTCGGCGGCGTCGAACAGGTGCGCCAGGTGCGACTCGACGCGCTCGGCGCCGGAGCGCCGGTAGAGCTCCACCACCCCGCGCTCGCCCATCACGGTGCCGCCGATCTGCGCCCGGATGTCCTCTTCCACGATCGGCAGCCGCACGTTGGCGAAGAGCATCCGCCACACGTCGCGGCGCAGCGTCCCGCGATCGACGACGCGCAGCGGCGGGATGCGCAGCGCCTCCTGCCAGACCTCGGTGGCGCGCGGGTTGTAGCCGCCGGCCTGCGCGCCGCCGATGTCGGCCTGGTGGCCCTTGGTGGCGGCCCACGCGACGAGCCGGCCGTCGACGAAGATCGGNCGGAANACCGCNACGTCGTTGTTCTGGTTGCCGCCGGAGAANACGTCGTTGTGCAGGAACACGTCGCCGGGGTGGACGTCGCCCTCGAAGGCGGCGATGANCGCGCGACACGCGGGCTGGAGCGCGAAGGCGAGGATCGGGATGTATTCGCTCTGCGCCCAGATCTCGCCGCGCGGGCCGTAGAGCCCGGTGACGAAGTCGCGCGCCTCGCTCAGAATCGGCGAGCGCGTCGTGCGCAGCAGCGTGAGTCCCATCTCCTCGGTGATCGCCTTCAGCCGGCGCTCGAGGACGGAGGCGAAGACGGGATCGATGGGGCTCATCGTCGCTCCACCACGAACGAGCCGTGCCGATCGACGTCGAGGGTGAAGCCAGGCGCCACCACGACCGTCGTGGTCGGCAGCGCGACGATCGCGGGCCCCGCGAGCCGCGCGCCGGCGCCGAGCGCCTCGCCGTCGAAGACGTCGGTGTCGGCGAAGGCGACCTCCTCGGCCACCCAGGCGCGACGGCGGCCACGGCGCGCGGCCAAGGCCTCCCCGCGCGGGATCTCCGGCGGCGGCGACGCCGGGGTGAGGCCCAGCGCGACGGCGCGCACATTGACCAGCTCCAGCGGCGTCTCGGGCAGCGCATACCCGTAGTGCCGGTCATGCGCCTCGTGGAAGCGCTTGCTCACGCCGGAGAGGTCGGCGCCGTCCGCCTCCTCGCCCAGCCACTCGACCGTGAGCTCGTGGTACTGCCCGACGTAACGGACGTCGCACGCGAGTCGGACCACCGCGCGCTCGCGCGGCACGCCCTCGGCGGCCAGCGTCGCGCGCGCATCGGCCTCGAGCGCTCCGGCCACGCGGCGGAGCGCGGCGCGGTCGAGACGCTCGAAGGCGTAGGGGTGGCTGAGGACGAAGTCGTGGCGCAGATCGGAGCGCACCAGCCCGGCCGCGCAGAGGATCGAGGAGTCGCGGGGCACCAGCAGGCGCGTGAGACCCAGTTCGCGCGCGATGCCGGCGGCGTGGACGGGACCGGCGCCGCCGCCCACCACGAGCAGGAACTCCCGCGGGTCGTGGCCGCGCTCCACGCTCACGTGCCGGATGCCCGCCGCCATGTTGGCGTCGATCACCTCCACCATGCCGGCGGCGGTCGCCTCCACGCCGCGGCCGAGCGGCGCGGCCAGCGTGGCGACGGCGGCGCGCGCGGCGGCTTCGTCGAGGGGAAAGCGGCCGCCGAGGAAGCCCGCCGGTGAGAGATACCCGAGCACAAGGTCGGCGTCGGTGCACGTGGGCCGCGTGCCGCCGCGGCCGTAGCACGCGGGACCGGGGGCGGCGCCGGCGCTCTTCGGTCCCATCCGCAGCAACCCGCCGTCGTCGAGCCAGCCGATGGAGCCGCCGCCGGCGCCGATCGTGTGGATCGCCAGCGCGGGCAGGCCGAAGGGATAGCGCGCGATGCGGCCCTCCGACGTCACGGCCGGCGCGCCGTCCTTGACCAGGCACACGTCGAACGACGTGCCGCCCATGTCCACGGTGAGGAAGTCGCGGGCGCCGTGCGGCGCCAGGTACGCGAGCGCCGCCGTCGGCGCGGCGGCCGGGCCGGACAGCAGCGTCGTCGCCGCGGCCGCGCGCGCCACGGCCGGCGCCGCCACGCCGCCGTTGGACTGCATGACGAGCAGCACGCCGCGGAAGCCCGCGGCGCCGAGGCGCGTGATGAGGCGATCGAGATAGCGCGAGAGCACGGGCCCCACGGCGGCGTTGAGGACCGTGGTGCTCACGCGCTCGGTGAACCGTACCTGCGGCAGCAGCGCCGACGAGCGCGACAGGTACGCCGCCGGCAGCGCGGCCCGCGCGCGCGCTTCGGCCGCCTGCTCGTGCGCGGCGTTCGCCCACGCGTGCATGAAGCAGATGGCCACGGCCTCCACGCCGGCGCCGCGCAGCGTGTCCAGCGCGGCGTCGAGGTCGGCGGGGTCCAGCGGCGTGAGGACGGCGCCGGTGGCGTCGACCCGCTCGGTGACGGGCAGGCGGAGCCAGCGCTCGACGAGCGGCGGCGGCGCCGTGTAGCGGTTGTCGTACTGCGCCTCGCGGATGCCACGCCGCATCGCGAGCGCGTCGCGGAAGCCACGCGTGGTGAGCANNCCCACGCGCGCGACCTCGCCGGTGAGGACGGCGTTGGTCGTGACGGTGGTGCCGTGGACGATGACCTCCACGTCGGCGAGGAACGCGTCGAGNNTGCGGCCCTCGCCCGCCGCCAGCTCGGCCAGGCCCGTGAGGAAGCCTTCCGACGAATCGGCGGGCGTGGATGGCGTCTTCGCCGCGCGCGNCGGGGCGCCGTCGCGCGCGAGCAGCAGGTCGGTGAACGTGCCGCCGACGTCGACGCCGATGCGGTAGCCCATCACGCCGGCCCGCGCGGCTGGCAGAGCTCGGTGACGAGGCCGGTCGTCGGCTCGGGCTCGAGAAACGCGATCCGGCCGTGCGCGCCCTCCAGCGGAAAGCCCGGCACGACGCGCAGCCCGCGGGCGCGCACCTCCGCGAGCGCGGCGTCGAGATCGTCCACGGCGAAGCAGACGTGGTGGACGCCCTCGCGGCGGGCGAGCACGGGGCCGAAGCGCTCCACGATGGGCCCGGTGTACTCCACCAGCTCGAGCCGGGTGCCCGCCACGTCGAGGAACGCGACCTTCACGCCGACGTCGCTCTGCCAGCGGTCGCCCACGCTCACGCCGAACACCCGCTGCCACTCGCGCAGGCTCTGCTCGAGGTCGTCGACCACGATGCCGATGTGGAGGACGCCGCGGAGCAGCGCCGCGTCGGCGCGCCCATCTGCGCGCGTCTCGAAGCGGCAGCGCTCGGCGCCGACCGCCGCGCACGCCGTCTCCTCCACGGCGACGGGCGCCTCGAGCACCGTCGAGGCGAGCGTCTGCAGCACGCCCCGCGTGAGGTGGCAGACCGGCGCCCCGGCGCGGCCGTACACGCGCGCGAACGGCGAGTCGCCGACGCTGACGATCAGCTCCGTCGGCGTGAGCCGCTCGAGCGCGAAGTCGCCCCAGCCGATCTCGCGCCCGGCCTCCAGCAGTCGTCGCACGCGCTCGTCCTTGGGTAGGTCGAGGGACGCGGTGGCTTTCGCGCCCCCGGCGAGCCCGCCGGCCACGAGGCAGTCGGCGGCGCGCGCGCCCAGCGCCGCCTCCACGGCCTTCTGCAGCGCGACGAGCGTCTCGGGTCGGATCAGGACGTAGCCGGGCGGCGGCGTCACGCGAGCCCCCGCACGGCCGGCAACACATCGCGCGCGAGCGCTTCGAGCATCCCGCGCGCGTCGTGGGACAGCACGAACACGTTCAGGTGACGGAGGCCGAGCGCCACCAGATCTTTGACGCGCCGCCGCCACAGCTCGGCGCCGCCGGCGACCGTGAAGCGATCGACCATCTCGTCGGTCACGTGGGCGAACGCGCCGTGCGCGCCGTCGAAGTGCCCGCCGGCGTACGCCGCGCGGATCCGCGCCGCGACGTCGGCGGGCACGCCGGCCAGCTCGGCGTGGACGGGCGCCGTCTGCGGAAACCAGGCGGCCATCGGCACGCACTCGCGGCGCGCCGCCTGCGCATCCTCGCGGAGCGAGCCGGCGACCGTGCACGCGACGTCCAGCGACGCGGGCTCGCGGCCGGCGCGACGCGCGCCGGCGGCGATACGCGCCAGCGCCCACTCGACGCACGGCGGGTGCACGCCGCTGAAGAAGAGGACACCGTCGGCCACCTCGCCCCCGAGCTCGAGCATCCGGGCGCCGGACGCGGCGACGTAGATGGGCAGGGGCGACGGCAGCCTCATGGTGAGGCGCGCGCGCGCGAGCCGGATCGGCCCCTCACGCGTCACGTCGCCGCCGGCGGTGAGCGCGCGCGCGACGGCGATCGTCTCGCGCACCGTCGCCACCGGCGCCGCGCGGTGGCCGAGCTCGGTCACGGGACGGTCGCCGGCGCCGAGGGCCAGGCGGGCGCGGCCGCCCGACAATTCGTGCAGGGTGGCGATGGCGTTCACGGTGATCGCCGGATGGCGCGTGTACGGGTGCGTGCAGTTGGGACCGAACGCCAGCCGGCGCGACGTCGTCGCCACCAGCGCCAGGTACGCGTAGACGTCGCGCGCGTGGAGCGACGAGTCACACACCCAGAGCTCGTCGAACCCGGCGTCGTCGACCAGCGCCACAAGCTCGCGGAACCGGTCGGGCGGCTCGGTGGCCATCAGCGTGACGCCGACGCGCACGCTCACCGCGCGACCCGCCGCCACAGCGCGGACTGCCAGCCCTCGTGGAACAGCTCGCGCACCTCGCGCAGCGTCAGCTCGCCGAGGCCGAGGTGGTCGAGGTCGCGGCCGCGCCCGGCCAGCGGGCGACCGAGCAGGGCGCCGAAGACGCCGAGCAGGCCNGAGGTCGCCGGCGAGGCGACGGAGACCGAGCGNGCCGCCGACTCGAAGAACGGCAGGCCCAGCTCCACGTCCTCGGTCACGTAGCGGTGCTCGAACGTCAGCACCTCGTTCCAGAGCCCGCTCGCCACCAGCTTGCCCTTGGCGCCGGCGCCGTAGAGGCCCTCGGCGGCGCGCGCCTCGTCGTAGTACGTCGCCATCTCGTAGTGCGGCGCGGGAAAGCCCCAGCCCTTGCGGCTGGCCACGCGCTCGGCGTCGACGGCGTCGATGAGTCGGCGCGCGCTCTCCGTGGTGCCCGCCGCGTGAACGTCGAACTTCCCGCGGTCGATGGCGCCGGCGTTGGCCAGCACGAGCGGCGGGTGGAGCACCGGCCCCGCGTTCGTGAGCGCGACGTCGACGGCGTCCANGCAGGGACGGGTTGCGGGATACAACTCGCGGACCCGCGCGAGAGCGTCCTTCGCCCGGGNCGCGGGGAAGACGCCGACGGGCAGGTGCGNGGCGCGCACCGGCGCCGCGACCGCCGCCGGTCCCGTCTTGCGCGCGAGGTACGGCAGGGTGCCCGTCTCGGCCAGCGCGAGCGGCAGCGTCTTGCCCGCACGCGCGATCTCGCGCGCGATGACGAACGAGCCCAGCGTCGCCGCGCCGAGCAGGACCACCTGCCGCTCGGTGAGGACGCCCGCGAGGCGCCGGCCGAGATCCTCGTGGGTCGACGCGGGCAGCGGCGCGATGACGACGTCGGCGTCCCGCACCGCCTCGCCGAGATCCGCCGTCGCCTTGTCCAGGCTCGCGGCGCCCTGGCGCTGCTCGGCCTTCAGCGTGATGCCCTTCGACAGCGCGGCGAGATCTTCGGGGCGGCGACGCCAGAGCCGCACGCGATGGCCGGCCAGCGAGAGGTCGGCGGCGGTGGCGAAGGCGCCGTGGCTGCCTCCGAGGACGGCGATGATCACGCGATCACTCCCTCGCGGCGGAGCGCCTCGAGTCGCTCGCCCGGATATTTGAGCAGCGTCGTCAGCACCTCGTCGGTGTGCTGGCCGAGTCGCGGCGGCGGCGCCGGCGTGAAGCGCATCGCGCCGTCCACCTTGATCGGCGTGCCGAGCGTCGGCAGCCGGCCGTGCCGCGGATGCTGGAGGTCCACCACCATCTGACGGTGGCGCACCTGCGGATCGCCCAGCACGCGGTCGACCGTCTGGATCGGCGCCGCCGGCACGCCCTCGGCGTGCAGCCGCTCGAGCCACTCGGCCGTCGTCCGCCCGACGAAGGCGCGCTCGACCAGCGCCATCAGCGCCGCGCGGTTCGCGACGCGGTCGGCGTTGGCGGCGAAGCGCGGATCCGCCGTCCACTCGGGATGCGCGGCGGCCTGGCAGAACGCCGGCCAGAACCGCTCGAAGACGGTGACGATCAGGTGGCCGTCGCGCGTGGCGAGCGTGCCGTACGGCACGACCGACGCGTGGGCGGCGCCCATCGGCCGCGGCACGACGCCGTCGGTCCAGAAATACTGCGCGAGGTACGAGAGCAGCGAGACCTGGCAGTCCAGCAGTGAGAGGTCGAGGTGCGCGCCCTGCCCCGTCCGCGCGCGCCGCAGCAGCGCGCCGGCGACCGCGAAGGCGCCGAACATGCCGCCCGAGAGATCGCCCATCGGCAGGCCCATGCGCACCGGGTGGCCGCCGGCCTCCCCGGTGATCGACATCGCGCCGCCCATCGCCTGCAGCGCGAGGTCGAACGCGGGCCAGTCGCGGTACGGCCCCTCCTGCCCGTACGCGGAGAGCGAGCACATCACGAGCGCCGGATTCACCGGCGAGAGCGTGGCGTAGCCGAGACCCAGGCGCTCCATCACGCCCGGCCGGAAGTTCTCCCAGACGACATCGGCCTGCGCGACGAGGTCCAGGAACACGTCGCGCCCCGCGGGCTTCGCCAGGTCGAGCACGAGCGACTTCTTGTTGCGATTGATCGCGAGGAAGTACGCACTCTCGCCGTCGGGCAGGAACGGCGGCCCCATCGCGCGCATCGGGTCGCCGCCGTCGGGCGCCTCGATCTTGAGGACCTCGGCGCCCATGTCGGCGAGCAGCATCGAGCCGTACGGCCCCGCGAGCATCCGCGAGAGGTCGAGCACGCGCACGCCCTCGAAGAGCCTCACCGGCGGACGGCCTCCAGCGCGGCGCGCACCCGCGCCGGCGTGATCGGCAGCTCGGTGAAACGGACGCCGACGGCGTCGTGCACGGCGTTGGCGACGGCGGCGGAGACCGGGATCACGCCGGACTCACCCAGGCCCTTGGCGCCGAACGGGCCCTCGGCCTCGTGCGACTCGATGAGCCGCACCACCAGCTCGGGCATGTCCTCGGCCCTCAAGATCGCGTAGTCCATGAACGACGCGGTGAGCACCTGCCCGTTCTCGACGACGAGCCGCTCGGCCAGCGCGTACCCGAGGCCCATGTGGATCCCGCCGTGGATCTGCCCCTCGGCGGCCAGGGGGTTCAGCGCGCGGCCGACGTCGTGGGCCGAGACGACGCGGCGCACGCGGATCGCGCCCGTGGCCTCCTCGACGTCGAGCACGACGGCCTGGGCGGCGAAGCCGTACGTTGCCGAGACGTTGCCGCGCAGGTCCTTGTCGAGCATGGTCGTCGGCGGATCGTAGAAGGCCTCGGCNACGAGCGTGCGGCCGCCGGGCGCGTAGTGGCCGGCCCGCGCCACGCGCTCGTAGGGCAGCCGNCGCTGCGGCTCCGCCGCGACGAAGATCGCGCCGTCGTTCATGGCGAGGCGCTCCGCGGGCTCCTCGAGCTGCTCGGCGGCCATGGCCAGCAGATCGCCGCGCAGCTTCTCGGCGGCCATCCGCGCCGCGTTGCCGGCGATGAACGTCGTACGGCTGGCGTGCGCGCCGACGTCCCAGGGCTTCACCGCCGTGTCGGAGTTCACGACCTCCACGCGCTCCAGCGGCACGCCGAGCGTCTCCGCGACGATCATCGCCAGCACCGTCTCGCTGCCCTGGCCGATCTCGGTGGCGCCGGTGATCAGCGCGACCTTGCCGAAGTCGTCCATTTTCACGATGGCGCCGCAGCCGTCCGAGCGATAGATCCGCGCGCCGCCGGCCACGTGGAACATGCCGGCGTAGCCGACGCCACGGCGCCAGCCCGCCTCNGGCGGCGGCNCCGGCCGGTCGACGGCGTCCGCGACGGCCTCGAGACATTCGCGCATGGCGCACGAGGTGACGACGAAGCCCTGCGGATTGACGTCGCCGGACTTCGTCGTGTTGCGCCGGCGGATCTCGAGGCGGTCGAGACCGAGGCGGTCGGCCAGCTCGTCCATCTGGGACTCGACGGCGAACGTCGATTCGAGGTTGCCGTAGCCGCGCATCGAGCCGGAGTAGGGATTGTTCGTGTAGGCGATCGTGGTGTCGAAGCGGACGTTGGGCACGCGGTAGAGCCCCGCCACCGTCGCGAGCATCACGTACGGCGTCGTCGAGCCCCACGACACGTACGCGCCGTTGTCGACGGTCACGTGCGCCTCGCGCGCGAGCAGGCGGCCGGAGACGTCGGCGGCCGTGCGCAGCCGGATCTCGCACGGCTCGCGCGTGGGGCTGGCGACGAATTCCTCGAGCCGCTCGAACTCCACTTTGACGGGGCGGCCCACGCGGCGCGCGAGCAGCGCCGCGATCACGTCGATCGGGTAGAGGTCGAGGCCGCGCCCGAAGTTGCCACCCACGGGCGGCTGAATCACGCGCACGCGGTCGCCGGTGATGCCGAGCGCCCGCGCCAGCTCACGCTGGTAGAGGAAGGGCACCTGGGTGGTGGACCACATGGTGAGACCGCCCTGCGCGTCCCACTCCGCCACGGCGACCATGGTCTCGAGACAGCACGTGGTGACGAAGTGCAGACGATAGACGCCCTCCACCACCGCCGCCGCCTCGGCGAACGCGCGGTCGACGTCGCCGTGGCTGAACTGGTAGCGCAGGTCCGTGAGGTTGTCGGGCGCTCGTCGTGCACGCGCGGCGCGCCCGGCCGCACCGCCGCCTGGGGAGCGAACACCGCGGGCAGCTCGTCGTAGTCCACGTCGATGAGGGCGACCGCCTCCTCCGCGATGGCGGCGGTCTCGGCGGCGACGGCGGCGACCTCGTCGCGGACGCAGCGCACCTTGCCGGCCTTGAGCGCGGTCTGGTCCCGGGCGAAGCCGAAGGGCTCCTGCTCGACGTCGGCCGCGGTCAGCACCGCGAGCACGCCGGGCAGGGCGGCCGCGCGCCGCGTGTCGATGCGCACGAGGCGCGCGTGCGGGTGGCGCGCGCGCAAGATCTTGCCGTGGGCGAGGCGCGGCAGGACGAGGTCGTGCAGGTAGCGCGTGCGTCCCGTCACCTTCTCGGCGCCGTCTTTCTTCGGCGTCGCCTTGCCGACGACGGACAGCTCGGTCACGCCAGCGAGCCCACCCGCAGACGCTCGTGGAGCATGGCGATGATCTCGTCGACCGCGGCGTCCGCGTAGAGCCGGAAGAACGGCGTCTGCTGGAACGCGAAGAAGTCGGTCAGGCCGCGCTTGGCCGTATCCTCCTTCGCCTCACCGGGCTTGGGCGAGCGGATGGCGGCCACCACGCGGTCCTTGCGATAGATCTGCGGGAACTCCATGTACGTGTAAAGGTGCTCCAAATTCTTCGTGTAGAACGCCGCGATGGGAATCGACTGGAACGTCTGGCCATCGCGCTTGCGGACGAACGGTGCCATCACGTCGGCGTTGGGCGACTCCTTCGGATCCGGCGCCGGCAGCGAGCTGATCTTGTGGCCGTCGCGCGGGAAGATTCGCATCTCGAGTCCGCCGACCTGCGCGAGCCGCGCCAGGACCGGCACGTCGCGGCGGCAATCCGACGACCATTCCTCGGAGATTACCAGCATCTTCGCGGGGCCGTTCGGCTGCGAGACGATCCATTGCCAGGCCTCGCGCTGGGCGTCGGAGAGCTGCGCCGACTCGAAGGCCTTGCGGAGGAACTCGCCGTAGTCCCGCCGCGGCATGCCGAACGAGCCCTCGCGCTTGAGGTTGTCGGGCGTGCCCACGAACTTCACGTACTCGTCGAACGTCATCCCCTGCGCGAAACGCTCCTTGCTCACCATTGGACAGGCTCCTTGTGCTCGCCGAAGACGTCTTTCATCGCTCGGTTGACCTCGCCCAGCGTCGCGTACGCCTTCACCGCCTCCACGATGGCCTCCATGAGGTTC